>JAEIGA010013237.1_pt1 | contig 12552 bp, 7 predicted proteins | sample 9270691 | NCBI WGS metagenome assembly JAEIGA01 (sample SAMN17057246, study PRJNA624740) | gut metagenome | biome: biome; isolation source: fecal sample | host: Bos grunniens | place: China: Xizang | collected 2019 | reverse complement strand
GCTATTATGGTGAGATGTTCTTTAAAGGAGCGACTTATCCGTACGAAATTACTCAAGAGTTAAACGTTACAAAGTTTACTGTAGGAGGTAGGCCTACTAATGATTTGACATTCTTACTACGACGCTTGATTTACAAGACGGCGTATTGTATTAATTGTGAGGTATGTGAAGTTGATTGCCCTACAGGAGCTCTTTCAATCGTGCCAGAAGTTAAAATAGATATTAATAAGTGTATCCACTGTCATAAGTGTTTCAATACCCATGACAGGGGGTGCGTTGTTGCAGATTGTACGCGTATGTTTGTAGATACAGAGAAAAAATTGAATGCGAAAGTTCAAGGTTATAAAACCTTTGGTTTACGAGATGAATGGATTGATGAATATTTCAGGGATCCAGAGGGCTTTTGGGATGATAATAGTCTTGGTACAGCTCAGGTTGATGCTATGAAGGCATGGCTGAGAGATGCAGAAATTACTGATGCAAAAAATAAGGTTACTCAATTAGGCCATACATTACAAGCTATTTATCAAAATAATCCTATTCTATTTTGGGAGATAGCGTATATAAACTTATCATACAATTCTTATATCGTTAATTGGTTTTGTTCGAATGTGGGAGTTGGGCAAGTGTATAATAAGAAAGTGTTTAAGGAAGAAATCGCTAATCAAGGATTTACTGGATCTTTGTCCACTGTTGAGAATGCGGCATCAGCATTTATTGATATGGCGAAAAAGAGCCCAATAGGAGAAGATATGTGTCAGGGGGTTCTTCAAGGAAAAGATGGATTGAAGAGAGACGCATACGATGATTTGAGTTTGGAAGCAGTCGCTTATTCTTTATATCGATACGCAAAAAGTAGAGAGATTAATATGCTAAGAGTTTCAGATTTGTATAATCCAGAAACAGAGCATGGCATTTACAAAGAATTCCGTACTACAAAATCAGAGTTGTTGAAGAAACTTCGAACATTGAGTTCCGATGCTAATAGAGTGATTATAGCAGAGTTAAATATGGGATTGGATCATATTCAGATTGTTCGCGAAGATATGTCTCCGGAGGGAATATTAGCGTTGCTTGCATTATAATTATTTAAGAAATGAACTTGCTTCTATCTACATATTGTGACATGATATTAGGTACAAAAACGGGCAATTGGCAGGGGATTGCCTCTGTGTCAAAGTTTTTGTATTTGATTTCGATTATTGAAGCTATTGATTATCAAAATCTAACGAAGAATGAAATCTATATAGAGGATACCAGTCTCCGTAAGAGGTTTGGACAACTATATGAGCAATACTATGGAAACTCTAAAGGATATGGTGCGCAATTTTATGTCCGTCCTTTCTTTCATCTCGGAAGTTCAGAGTATTACCATCTAGTTTGGAAAAATGATGATCGGCCACAATTAACAGTGCATACTCCTTCTGAGAAATACCTTAGAGAATATCTTTTATATGCAAAATTCGATGATGAATTGTGGGAGATACTGCAAGATGCAGAAAGTAGAGAATATATAAGAAGAAATATCATAACCCGATTCTTAATAAAACGATAGTTAGTTATGGCAACTAAATATGATGATATAATCAAGCTACGTGGCGGTAAAGCTGCATATGTTATTGCTGATGAAAAGGATGGCGAATGGACGTCGTTTATTCCTAACGAGCAGTTTAATACTGTGTTAAGAACGGTATTGAAATCAGTTAGAGGCAATGATATTGATAATCATAAGTCTTTTTGGATAAATGGTACCTATGGAACCGGTAAAAGTCATGCCGTTGCTGTAATTAGTCATTTATTATGTGATCCAGTAGATGATATCCGTAGTTGGGTGGATTACGAATACGGAGATGAGAAATTTGCATCAATTCGTCAGGCAATATATAAACTGCGTGACGAAAAGAAGTTATTGACGGTTAAGGTTTATGGCTTATGTGCTATGACCCATACGTCCGACCTTGCATTGGTCCTCCAAAAAGCGGTAACAGCCACATTAGAGTCAAAAGGCATTGATGTATGTGTTCCTACTGATTTTGAAAGTTACATTGAGCAAATCAAAAAGGAACCGGAAATCTGGGAGCACAGAATAGAAGCAAATACCCGTTTGTCATCTATAGTAAACACAACAGATCAACTGATAAATAAACTTGCAGATGGTGATTTGGGCACGTTTCATTGTGTAACAGATACATTGCGCGCTGCTGGATTGGATGTTCGAATGAGTAATGAGAACCTAAAGCAGTGGCTAGTTGAAGTACAGGATAGGTTGAAGGAATTAGGCGAATATAATGGTCTGTTAATCGTTTGGGATGAATTTACGGATGTTATGAAGGATCCGATCGGTTTGCCTGTTCTAAAAGAATTGCAGGATGTCGCTGAGAGGTTTATGAGTGAGGAGAATGACTCATATATGTTCTTGATTTCACATCCATCTGCCTTTAATGGAATTGATTCTGAGCAACTGAAACAGACAGACGGAAGGTACCATCGTCTGAAATATAATATGGAGTCGGTATCTGCCTTCAAGATAATGTCTCGAAAATTTGAGATTGTGGATAAAGATCGTCATTCCAAGATGAGTCAATCATTCTATAATATCAATTCTTATTTATTGGACATTTTTACGGCGACAAGTAATGATGCTCTATCTACGAAGGAATATCTTTTCAATTTGTTCCCTCTGCATCCAGGAACAGCTAATCTTGCGACTCATTACGCCACTGTGGTAGGTTCTTCAAGTAGAAGTGTTTTTGAGTTCCTCGGTCAGAATGATGCTATCAGGACATTCTTGGAAGATGAAGAAGTTTTCTTTAACGGTGGAACAATTACTGCCGATTATTTATGGGATTATGTATTAAAAGTTTTCCAAGACGATGTGACGAACTACGGTGCTGTTACGGAGCGATACAACTCGTATATGCAACGAGTGGGCTCTATGGGACGTGATTACTTCGCAGTATTTAAGGGAATACTTTTATTAAATGCATTTAATAATGTTTCTGGAGAGAATAATAATGGTCTGGTAACTCCATCGGAAGATAACATTCGTGCGCTATTTGCTGGAACATCATATGAAGATAATGTAAATGATATTCTTTCTTGGTTTAACGAAGAAGGAATAATTCAACGTGCTCCAGGCGGAATGTATTCTGTTCAGTTTTCAGCCTTACCATCAGGAGAAATAGAAGAAAAGAAGGATGAGATGCGAAAGGTGCAATACCGTTTTACATATCAGATTCTGAATTTCTCAGATGTTGCCAAGAACGTGTTTGAAAAGAAGTTTATGCAAAAAGTGATCAGGCCTTTTGCATTTAAGTTCTATTCAGACGTGCAAAATGAGTCACAGCTCCGTAGCCAGATAAAAAATGGTAAAAAGGAACATAAAAGCAGTAGCTTGTTTTTTGCCCTGTTATTGGCTCGTAATAATGCTGAGTTAGCAACTTTACGAACATTTGCAGAAAAGTGTTCTATAGATCAGGATGATAAAGATCTTAAGAATATTGTATTTATCGTCTTTGACGAGGTGATGACAGATATCAAGTATGAGCAGTTCATAGAGTTCCAGGCGAATTACGCATGTGCTAGCAGTCATGGCTTCCTTGATCAGCAGAAGGTTCATAAAGACCATGCAATGGCTATGGTCAAAGAATGGATGGAATCAGTTCAGCGCAATAACGCAACTGTATATATTAATGGCGAGGAGAAGCAACCAATTTCCGTTAAGCATCTTTCCTCTATTGTGAATTCTGGAATTGCTCCTACAATATTTCCATATGGTCCTGATGCTCATGAAATCTTGAGGCAAAAAGCTCCTTCAACATTCTGGAAGCAGCAGAATTCAAAGGAAATGGTTCGAACCTTCCTGTTTGCAACAACGAAACATGAGTTTACAACCATTAATCAGCAGATGCGTCCTGTGCAGTATCTGATTCAAGACTGTTTGGATGAGAATTTAAATTGGAAACCAGATGTTCCAGATAATCATCCTTTCAAAGCTGCATGTGATAAAGTAAGTAAAATCATTAAGTATGCAGATAAGAGTTTGCCGTTTAATTTTGATGATAAGTTCTCAATATTAACGCAACCTCCATTTGGCTTTTATGGAAGCTTTGCGGCTATGGGTATCATGGCATTTGCATTGAGACCTTGGGTAAATAAAATATTTGATCCTCAAGGAAAACCGAGGGATGCAAATGCTCTGATAGATGATATTGTGCTCTTGTTTAAGGTTTGGGATGATAATAAGTCAAATAGCAAACTTAGCTTCAAGTTCCAGACACCAGAAGAAGGTAAATTATGTAAAGAACTGATTTCGCTTTTTAAACTCAATAGTAAAGGTAATACTTATTCAGATGTTACTAGTCTGAAAGATGCTCGCTTTGCTATAACAGGTGATTTCCTTGCAAAGAAGAATAATCCATTATGGACATTGAAATATGCCTCTTCTTCAGCATTTGCAAGTTTGCCTATCTCTGTGACAATCAGTGACAGTATAAAGACTCTGATTGATAATATTGTGCAGATTTGTATGGAGCGCGAGCTCCGAAATCCGGCACTTGTGAATCAGACATTGGCTTTGATTGAAGAGTTGAGGATTGAGATGAAGAACATTCTTAATGTAGAGGAGGCATTCGATGACGGTTTTAAGAATTTCTTGATGCAGATAGAATTTGTAAATGTTCAAGAGAACGAGATTGATGAGGTGAGAGATTATATATCAGGGCATTTAGAGTCCACTGTAGGCTATTGGACAGAGGAAGAGGTTGTAAAATCCGCAAAGGACTGGAGACTTGAACAGACTTCGATTGTAGATTATCCTATTGTAGAGCCAACGGATGCCCCGAAAGAATCCCCAGTTGTTAATATTGATATACTGAATGATAAACGTCAGAAAGCAAAAGACAGAATTGCGCGTATATCATCTTTGACAGAGGCTAAAGAAATTCTCTTGAAATTGTGTGAAACCAGTAGTGAGTGGTTGTTGGATAAAATTAATTCGTAAGTCTTATGTATAAGGTCATTGATTCTCTCGAAGAACTATATCAAGAGATTGAAGTAGATAAGAATTGGACGGGTGCGGAATGCTCACTTCGTAACCGATATCCACTGCGTTTTGTCTTATTTGAAAATTTCTCAGATTTTTATGCATTCGTGGATGAGTGCAGTAATCATTCGGTTCATATTCAAGGAATGTCGGATTGGATGGATGCGGGCAACGATGACCAATTGATGACTTATTCGGAATTGGCAAAGAAGTTTGCTACATATATCAATCATTTGCCCTCACATGATTTTGTAATTGCTCCTTTTTCAGAGATTACAAGATTTTATGATAATGAGCAATATAAAGAGTTTGATTCTTTAGTTACGACTATTCGTTTAATATCTTCTCCAGAAGAGGCTCAGGCGGATCATCAAAGGATTTATATTCCTATCATTGGAATGCAAAGTAAAATGAATCACTTTATGAATGATCCGAATATTAATATTTGGGAGTATCGTTCAGGAAAAGATGCACCTAAATATAAACTGATACTTACTCGTGGGAATACCTATGGTGTACAATCTTTAGAACATGTATTTTCCGTGTGTAAAAGCATGCGTGAGTGGATTGCTTTGTGGAAAGTAGGAAATAAGGTGAAGGGAAGAATTCTATGCACGTCAAAAACAATATTTGATAATGCTGGGAACGCTAGGCCAGATAACTCATTTGATTATGTTGTATGTAAGGATGTGTTTGAATTCCTAACAGATGGCCTGGGACTAGATTTTGGTCATCTCAAGTTTAGAGAAGAGGATATCGCATATTGGGAAGAATTAGCCTCAAAAGTTGATGTTCTTGAATTTGACTTTGAAACGTATGTTAATAAGACTTTCAATTCATATGCTCTTAATGATGAGAAAGATTTTGTTCATATGTGGTTTGAATATAATGATGGATATTTGCGTTGGTTACTTAGTAATTACTATTTGTTGAAGCATGGAGATACATATCTGAGTAGAGTACTGGGTATGTGTAAGTCTCAAAGTACAGCGGACTTGTTTTCTCTCCTCGCAACAACAATATTTGATGAGCAGCCGAATGATGAGGCCTTGAAGGAACGAGCAATAATGCTGACTGAAGCTGCAAATCGTGGTGTTGAGATTACCCAGAGTGCCGAGTTAAAGATTAATGACAGATTGAAGGCAATTGCTTTGGACCCGGATAAAGGATATCAGTATGCGATGAAATATATGACACCTTTGACTAGTTCGGAACGCAAACTGATGATTGAATGGTTAGGTCATGGATATATTTCAAGAACCAATGTCCGGCACTTATATCCAGATTTGTATTCTTATACTTCGGAATCAGATCTGAATGTTGACATTGAGAATAGTTGGATTAATTCATATTTCGATGAGTATCGAAAGTCAAAGATTTCTCATAATCCAACTACTACTGTGGTAAATATTCTTCATGAAAAGAACTCGTCTGCTACGGCATTTGAGTTGTGGTATAATAATTTTAAGACGGTAAAGACAATCCTACATAATAGGTCAGATATCGATGTTTATTATTGGATTGACGGTCTTGGTGTAGATTGGATTCCATTTGTTATAGATGTAATCAGTGGGCATCAGGTTGATGGAGTATACTTGAATGAAGTCCATATTGGTGTCGCTGAATTGCCATCAATAACGTCTGTCAATAAAGAAAAGTTGGAGACTTTGGCATCTCCGGATGAGTTAAAAAAGATTGGAGATTTGGATGCTTATGCTCATACACATCATGCATACCCCGACTATATCAGTCATGAGTTTAAAGTAGTCAAAAATGCGATAGCATCTGTTCTGAAGCAATATAACGGGAAAAAGATTGCGTTTGTGTCTGATCATGGTATAAGTTATCTTTCACAACATGGTATAGGGCTCAATCTGGCTAATGTTGATTCAAATCACGCTGGTCGATGTGCACTATATAAAAATGGAGATGCTATTACGGACACTTCTTATATTGTGTTGGATGATGGTAAGACAATATGTTCGTTAAAGTATGATTCATTAGCATCAAAAACGCCTACAGGACACGGTGCTCATGGTGGAGCAACTCCTGAAGAAGTCCTGGTCCCAATTATAATTGTATCGAATAAGAAGAATGCAAGTAACTATTCGGCTTCGTTAGTAGATTCGCAAATATCTGCAGCTAATCCTGTTGTTAAGTATCATATCAAGGGATTGTCAACTGTTGATATTCCTTATATTGAGTATAATGGAGTCGAGTATGTTTTACGTAAGGCAGGAGATTGTCTATATGAAAGCGAACGTATTAATATAGTTGCGACTTCAACGAAGATTGCGCTACGAGTTAACAACTATATTCAATATGATACTATATTCATAAATACTGGTGTTGAAGAAGAAGATTTGTTTGGAGGATTTTAATTATGAACGAAGTTACAAGTCAGAAAGTTAGGGAACAGTTTGCCTCAATGGCGATTTATAAAGATCCAGCATCCACTAATAGTCTTTTTGCTGGCCGCAATCTGCCTTCCTTTGTGAAGGATTTTATTCTGAAAAGATATATAAACAATGAAGGCGTAGTTAATAGAGATGGATTGACAAATTTCCTTGACATGGTTATACCTCAAAGGCAGACTGATGTAAAAGATCGATTGTCTGCTGGAGAAGAGATAACATTGTTGACTAGATTCATAATATATATTGATTTGGTTAAAGGAATTCGTCGGTTTGGTATTCCAGATTTAGGAATTAAGATAAACGAAGGTCAGATTCCTGAATATGTATATAAGAACCATACAGGAGAACTTGTCGATGGGGAAAAGTGGGGTATTATAAAATTGTCAGTTCTGCCAGATGAGGATGGTAAAAAGAATCATGTGGAAATGGTTGATTATAAGCCTTTCAAACCATACCGTTCTGTAGATCTTGATTATCTGCGTACTGCAAGAAGTGTATTTTCAACTCAAGAATGGGTTGATGTTCTGTTGTCTGCAATGGAATATGAAGCAGATGGCTTTAAGACCATGACAGAAAAACTTGAGTTCTTGACAAGACTTTTGATTTTTATTGAACCTAGACTGAATGTTATAGAACTCGCTCCTAAAGGTACTGGAAAGTCATTTGTTTTCGGTAACTTGTCAAAGTATGGATGGTTGGTGAGTGGCGGTAAAGTTACTAGGGCAAAACTGTTTTATGATAAAGCTAAGCAACAGAATGGTATTATTAAGAATCATGATTTTACAGCTTTTGACGAGATACAAACTATTATTTTTCAGGAACCTGCTGAGATTCAGGCTGCATTGAAGTCATATTTGGAGTCAGGAAAAACAACTATTGATAATAATGAGTTTAGCTCGGAATGTGGGTTGATGCTTATGGGTAATATTCCACTTAGTGATCAGAGACGCCCACTTAATTACCGATATTTTGATTCTCTTCCTCAATCATTCAGGGAATCTGCTTTGTTGGATCGTTTTCATTGTTTTATTGAAGGATGGCACTTGCCACGAATCAATAAAGGTATAATTTATAAGGGATGGACAATTAATGTAGAATATTTTTCAGAAGTTCTTCACTCTCTTCGTACACAGAACGTGTATGGACTTTTGTTTGAAGAATTAGTTGGCTACGACAAAAATGCCGACACACGTGACTACAATGCTGTGAAGCGTATTGCAGTTGCATATATGAAGCTATTGTTCCCACATTGGACCTGCGCTACGGATGTAAATAAGGAAGAGTTCGACATGTATTGCTTACAGCCGGCCATACGCCGACGAGGAATCATAAAAGAACAGTGTCATTATATAGATGCTGAATTCAAAACGAAAATGCCGGAATTTTGGATAAAATAAAATGTCAATGGGCTATGAATAATTGCAATGTAACGTATTTCTCGTCTATCAAAAGTCATATAGCTAAGGGTGTTTCGATATACCAAGTGTTATCTGATTTTAAGGATGGCGTGTATGCTACTTTAATACAACGGGCGAGGTATGTATTGTCGGAAAGTGGTAAAGATGCATATTCTGAGGTTAAAAAGACATTGCCAATTATTGCCTTTTGTGGAGAATTTAGTGGTGGCCATGCAAAACATAATATTGTACACTATAATAATATATTGATAGTTGACATAGATAATCTTACTTCAGAGGAGATGATCAGAGTTAAACAGTGTTTGCTGGCTGATGAATATGTCTTTTCATTTTGGCGTTCTCCTTCTGGGTTTGGATATAAGGGACTGCTAAGTTTACAATATGTGAATGACGATATAACTTTTGATATAGATCAGAAGCATAAAGCTGCTTTTAAACAAATTACTAATTATTTCCTACGTACATATAATATAGAATTAGATCAGTCGGGATCCGATTATTCACGTATTTGCTATGTGGGGTGGGATAAGGATTTAGTCTTGAAAGAGCACCATAAGAGTGTTCTTGTAGATTGTGCTACAATTAGTAGCTTTTATGGAGTTAGAAAACAAGTTAAGACAACACACCCAAAGTTACAGTCCTCTTTTAGAGTAGCGAATGTTAAGGGAAAGAATGACAAAAGATCGAGGGATATCATCACCTCTATAATTAAATATCTTTCCAAGAGGAATTTGTCTATTACAACTACATATGAAGAGTGGCTTAGGGTCGGATTTGCAATCGCTAATACATTTAACTATGATATAGGACATAAATATTTTTTGGCTTTGAGCCGATTGGATGCTAATAAATATAATGAGGCAAATTGTATTGAGAAATTGCAGGAATGCTATCGTACAGGCAATGGTACAGTTACTATAGGTACTATTATCGAGATGGCATCTTCAAAAGGTTATATTCATAAAGGCAGTTCTGAAGACTAATTAATTAGTAGGTATGGACGGAGTTGTCGCTAATGGTCCCAATGCCCCGTCAGTAATATGGACGCTGTGAATCGGTGTAATGCCGATTTTGTGGCAGAGTTATTTTGCTAAACAGGAACTGCCTTTTTAAAATATACTACGATGGAATCTTTTGTGGAATTTTTAACTGATGAACGCATTATTGAATGTGTTTGTAGAAAACGTGTTTCAGAAGCATCAAAGAGACATGAATATCATCATAAACGTATGCTTTCAAAGGATTCAGAATTGCCCAAGGTAAGTCATAATGTATTTAAACTAACACCACCTAGAAGGAGATGGAAACGATTAGGAGATAAAGGACGGTATGTGATACTTCCAGATGGACATAGACAGCTACTTACTACATTTGATCGCAATTTAAAGTCTTTAATGTGGACAATTAAGGGTGATGTTAAATCTGGTAAGCAAGAGCATTATTTGGAAGAACTTTACAATTTTGTCGCAACAGTAAAGAGTAAAGTCGAAGATAGACAATTCACTTTGTCTTCTCCTCGCGTTGTGCCGATATTTAAGAAAAGAGGGAGCCATGGTGCCCCAGATGAGTATCGTCCGATTTGTTTGTTTGAGGACTTGTCTGATTCGATAATAATAAATCTGGCAAATAAATATTTGTCAAAATTATTTGATAAGTATTTTTATGAAAATTCATTGGCCTTTCGTCCAAAGAGGCTGTTTCAAGGGAAATATACTACAACTTTCCACCATGATGCAATAGCTCTTATCTCACAATACATGTCTACAATGAAGAATAGACGGATTTATGTTGCTGAGTGTGATATGCAGAAGTTTTATGACACAGTCGATCATCAGGTTGTGAAAGATGAGTTTGTGCGTTTAATGTCATTTGTTCAAGAGGATAATCCTGGTTTTATTGACGATGAAATAATTCGTATTTTTTATTCCTATTTAGATTGTTATAACTTCTATGATGCAGTCTGGTGTAAAAATGCAAATCCTAATTATTGGAAGAGTTTTAAGATAGATAGTGGTGTTTTTGGGTGGGTAGAAGCATGTAAAGATGATAGCCTTTCGGTTGGTGTCGAGAGGCGTTATCTAGGTGTTCCACAAGGCGGAGCGTTGTCTGGATTAATTGCTAATATAGTTATTAATAGGGTGGATGATAAGGTCGTACCTAAATTAAACAAGAAGCATGATTTATATGTGAGATATTGCGATGATATGTTGTTATTGTCAACAAATATAAGACGATGTAAGTTGCTATTTAATATATATTTTCATGCTTTGGAGGAGGTTAATCTCAAACCTCATGAACCTAAAGATGCTCCTTTCGGAACTAAGGAGTTTTGGAATATTAAAAGTAAAAATGTATACCATTGGTGTGAAGATGATCTCAGGATAGGATCTAGATGGATTGGTTTTGTCGGATATGAAATTAATAGACATGGGGATGTCAGAATAAGAAAGGCATCGCTGCAGAAAGAAAAACATAAGCAGAAAAATGTCATTAATGGTATATTTTCAATAACATATAACAAATCCAGAGCAAATAATGCCGCATTAGAATCTTCTTATAGAGGAACCCTAATGTCTATGGCTATTGGGCGTGCAACTCTATGGAATTATAAATACTTAAAAAATGAATTTTGCTGGATAAATGGATTCAAAATGCTAAATGATAATCCTGCAGTAAAAAAACAGATTAGAGATTTAGATAGAAGTAGAAACCATATAATTATGCGCTCTAATCAAAGACTTTCTAGATTAGGAGCAGAAATTGACGGTGGAATTGTAACAGTAGGATCAAATAAAGAGCCTTCGTATGTTAGATATTATGGGAAACCATTTAGCTATTACTTTCATTATGTTAAGAATGTGGTAGAAGATACTAATATGTGATGATATGCAGGGATCAGTCTAAAAATGGGATTATTAATTAAATGGTAATTATGAACGAACTAGTTGACTTTGGCTTCCTGGCTGTGAAGGTAGCTGCAATCGGAAATGAGAAAGCGAAGATGGCTGTTGATGGCGCTTCGCTGGCGTATAATGTTGTTCAAATAAATAGATTTCGATCGATGATGACGGAACTGTATCAGATCAGTAATTATATTGCCTTTAATGCTAGAGTGAGAGGATATTGTACCCAGCAGGAGTATGATCTGGTGATGGAATGTCAACGTCAGATCAATGACTGCCAGAATCAAATAAGCAAGCATGGAGTAATGTCAATTGTGGATGGGACTTCGTTGCTGGTCGGCATTATAAATACAATTAATAGGAAGTAGAGATAGATGTAAAGACAATAATATATGGACCAAAACAAAATCATATTATATCACGACGACAACGAGATCACTCGTGTGGCGGTGAGGTTTGCAGATGAGGATTTGTGGTTGACACAGAATCAGTTGGCGGAGATTTATTGTACTACGCAACAGAACATTGCATCGCATATTGCAAATATTTATAAAGATGAAGAACTGTCGGAGGGAACTCACAAGAAATTCTTGTTAGTTCAAACTGAGGGCACTCGTCAAGTGAAGCGTAATATAGATCACTACAATCTTGATATGATTATAGCTCTCGGCTATCGTGTCCAGTCTCAGGTTGCCGTGCGTTTCCGTAGGTGGGCGACGCAGAGGCTTCATGAGTATATCCAGAAGGGTTTTGCGATGGATGATGAGAGG
>JAEIGA010013236.1_pt1 | contig 12553 bp, 7 predicted proteins | sample 9270691 | NCBI WGS metagenome assembly JAEIGA01 (sample SAMN17057246, study PRJNA624740) | gut metagenome | biome: biome; isolation source: fecal sample | host: Bos grunniens | place: China: Xizang | collected 2019 | reverse complement strand
TCTGTAGCCTCTTCAAGGGTTACAGTGAGCGGGTCATGTGTCTTTGGCAATGAAACATATGTGTCGCCCACCTTTATGTATGCACCGAAGCGTCCGGCACCGATTGTTATCGTCTGTCCGTCGAGTTCGCCAAGTGTGCGTGGCAGGCTGAACAGGCCAAGAGCCTCCTCAAGGGTGATGGTCTCCAGTGTCTGGCCGGGCTTCATCTGTGCAAAGCGTGGCTTGTCCTCGTCGCTTGCCGAACCAATCTGCACGATTGGACCGAAGCGTCCGATTTTTACCGATACGGGTTTGCCGCTTGCAGGGTCGTTACCAAGCACGCGTTCACCCACCTTGTGCTCCTTCTTTGTCTGTATGATGCTGTCTACCTTTGGCTCGAAATCCTTGTAGAATACCGATATGTGCTCGGCCCAATGTCTCTTGCCGTCGGCAATCTCATCGAACTCCTTCTCCACTGTAGCTGTGAAGTTGTAGTCCATGATTTCGGGGAAGTATTCGAAGAGGAAGTCGTTCACGACAATACCGATGTCGGTGGGCATGAGCTTGGCCTTTTCGGCACCCACTGTCTCCTTGCCCTCTTTGGTCGTGATTTTTCCGTTCTTCAGTGTAATGATATTGTATTTACGTGTCTCACCTGTTTTGTTGCCCTTCTCCACATATCCGCGCTGCTGTATTGTACTTATTGTAGGGGCGTATGTTGACGGGCGGCCTATTCCGAGTTCCTCGAGCTTGCGAACAAGGCTTGCCTCGGTGTATCGTGGCAGATGCTGTGTAAAGCGTTCTGTTGCCACAATCTCCTTTGTGGTGAGCTTGTCGCCCTTGTGTACTGCGGGGATTGCGGGCAGGTCACCGTTGTTTTCGTCGTCGGTGCTCTCGCGATATACCTTGATGAAACCGTCGAACACTGTCACCTCGCCAGTAGCCACGAATGCCTCAGCGTGTCCGCTGATGGAGATGCTCACCGTTGTCTTCTCAACCTGTGCGTCGGCCATCTGTGAGGCACAAGTACGCTTCCAGATAAGCTCATACAATCTCTTTTCGGGAACTGTTCCTTCTATTGTCGTATTGCTCATGTATGTTGGGCGGATAGCCTCGTGAGCCTCCTGTGCGCCTTTTGTGCGGGTTGCGTAGTTGCGGCTCTTGTGATACTCTTTGCCGAACATTTCGGTGACCACCTCCTTGCATGAACCAATGCACAATGATGAAAGGTTTACCGAGTCGGTACGCATGTATGTGATGTATCCCGATTCGTACAGCCTCTGTGCCACCATCATGGTCTGCGATACTGTGAAACCGAGCTTGCGCGCAGCCTCCTGCTGCAGTGTCGATGTGGTGAATGGTGCTGCAGGGCTCTTTTTCAGTGGCTTGGTGCTTACATCCTCGATTGTGAATGTGCTCTCCTTGCATGTTGCGAGGAATGCCTCGGCCTCCTCTTTTGTCTTGAAACGCTTTGACAGTTCTGTGCTCAGCACGTTGCTTTCGCCATCCTCGCCCGGGAGCTCGAACTGTGCTGTCACACGGTATCCGCTCTCACTCACGAATTTGTTGATTTCGCGTTCGCGCTCAACGATGAGCCGCACTGTAACGCTCTGCACGCGACCGGCCGACAACGCCGGCTTTACCTTGCGCCAAAGTACCGGCGAGAGCTTGAAACCTACGATGCGGTCAAGCACGCGGCGTGCCTGCTGTGCATACACAAGGTTGATGTCAATCTCCCTTGGATTTTCAATAGCCGCCTGGATGGCGTTCTTGGTAATCTCGTGGAATACGATACGCTTTGTTTTTTCGGGTGTAAGTCCAAGCTCGGTGAACAGATGCCAGCTGATAGCCTCTCCCTCGCGGTCCTCATCGGATGCCAACCAAACCATCTCGGCCTTCTTGACCTCGCTGCGCAAGCTGTTTACAAGCTTCTCCTTTTCGGCAGGAATCTCATAGAGAGGTTCAAAGGTCTCGGTGTTTATACTGAACTCTTTCTTCTTCAAATCACAGATGTGGCCATAACTGGACAGAACCTTGTACTCCTTGCCAAGAAACTTCTCAATTGTCTTTGCCTTGGCGGGTGACTCAACTATTACTAAATTTTTATGCATGGTGCTGGAATACGTTTCATTTTAGCCGCAAAAGTAGAAAAGTTTCCCGTATATTAAAATCAAAAAATCGAAAAAAATGAAAAGAAAATTTAGCCTTTTCCCCTAAAATAATATATTATTTTAAAAAGGTGAAAGCCGCGAGTAACTCGCAGCTTTCACCTTTTTAGAAGTTTACCGTTGCTCCCAGTGAGCCTCTTGCCCCACGGGTCACGTATCCTGCATAGTCGTAATATTTGCAGTTAAGCAGGTTATTGCCTTGTATGTATGCTCCAAAACGCTTGTTTATCTGGTAGCTTATACGTGCATAAAGGTCGTACTTGTTGTTTATCCTTCCGCGAGTCTCGCTTTTGGTGTATCGTGTGAAGTTGTATCCTACACGCATCGTGAGGTGTTCAATCATTCTGATTTCTGCATTCGCATCCACTGTAATCTGTGGTTTCATCATCAGCAGGTCCTTGTTGCCGCAGTTCCAGAAATCGTATCGGACATCTGCCGAAACCTTTATCCAACTGCGCCAGTCGCAGCCCAATTCCAAATCAACATATGCGTGGTGTGTGTTGTCCTGTCCGAATTCGGCATACATCAATGCGAAACTGTTTGTAGCTCTGCTTGGGAAGGCTTCAAGAAGCTCATCCTTTGTGTAGGCATATCCTGCGTTGAACTCCATTGACAAAGGCTCAAAAGTGATTCGGCTGCCCAGGTTAATGTCCACAATCCTGTATGTGGGCTTCAATCTTGTGCTGCCACCCTCAATGAATCCCCAATATGGGGTAAGTTCCTCCATTCTTGCAAAACCGTTGTTTGTCCTGCCGCCGGTGATGCTGCCATAGACTGATATGTTATCCTTGATATTGCTGTACGCCTTTATGTCCGGGGCAATGGCAAAGAACCCTCTTCCACGGGTGAGGAAATTCATTTTTACACCTGCACCGACACTCCATTTGCCGAATATGAGACCCATATGTGGGTTTGCATCTATAGAGAAATAGTCATCATAGCCCAGGTCTGCATTTCTCAGAGTGTTGTTGTAGGTATATGCATCCATGTTAAGGTCAATGCCTGCACTGTTCACCCATTTTGTCAGTATCTCACGGTTGACGGCACCGCCTACCGCGTAGCGCATTTCGCTTATGGGAGCTTTCTTGCCCGATGACCAGTTGCGCGTAATGTACTCAAAGTCGCCTTTGAAGTTGTATGACCAGGCTCCCGAAAGGTTAGACTTTCCGCTTATGGTCACCTTGTAGTCCTGTCCGTCCTGCTTGTCAGTGAGGTCGGTCACCTTCTCAATGCTCTGATAGTTGAAAACATTGTTCTTGAAATCTCCGTCAATACCAAGCGTGATGCCCTTGAAGTCATGTGTGTATCCAATGCCGGCCAATGTCTTGAACATACGTGAATTCCACTTGTCGGCATATCCGTTGACCATGCTTCTGTAACCGTCAAATCCGGCATAGGCCTTGAACATGCCGTTCTTGCCCAGACTGTTGTAAGCTAGTTTCGCATCCATGTCGTTTGTCAGGCCATATCCAAGGCGTGCATATCCGGGGAATGGCTTCTCCTTTTGCGGCATAACGTCTGTGATATCAGTCTCACTGGTGAAACCGTTGTATGTCTTGCCGGTCTTTGAGAATATCAATGTCATGGGGTCATTGTCTGTGGCGGTGTCATCCGAAGGGGTGAAAATCTTCTTTTCAGCCGCTATGACCTCGGGGTTGTAGTCGTTCTCTACATTCACCACGGCATTCCTGTTGTCGGTCTGTGCTGTAACGATTCCTGACAAGGCTAATGCCGAAATCAGTAAAAGAGCTTTCTTCATATTCTTATTTTGTTTTGTTTTCGGTTGATAGTTTTGCAAGACGTGTGCTTATCATTTCGGCAATATCGTCATCACCGTCGTAGTTGTTCTGCAAAGAAAGCAGATACTGCTTGGCCTCCATTGTCTTGCCTTGTGTTGCATAAAGGTCGGCAAGCAGTACGAAGCTGCGGGCCATCCAATATGTGTGTGGTGTGCTCATTTCAATGAATTCGTTGATTTCGTCCTCGCAGAAATCGTAGCTGCCCTCATCGAAAAGAATCTGTGCAACAAGGTATTTTGCTTCGGCACCCTCTTTGGTGCGTGTGTCCTGTGCAAAGCGGTCAAGCTCATCAAAGGCCTTGTCGCGCTCGTTTATTGCAAGGTACGCCTTTGCTCTGTTGAATGCTGCTTCACGACGGAGTTCCGGAGATACGTTATTGTGGTTCTCCACCCTTGTGGCATATTCAATGACATCACTGTGGTTTCCCTGCTCAATGGCAATGTGCAAAACTCTTGTCAGAGCCGTTTTCTGTCGCTCCTCGTTGTTGCTTTGTTCTGCAATCTTTTTGTAGTGCATGCTTGCCTTGTCATATTCTCTGTTGTCATAGTGAATGCCTGCAGCTGCAGTCCTCGCCTCTTCGTGGTATTGGCTGCTTGGGAACTCAAGAACTTTTTCAAAACTCTCCACAGCCTCATCGCTTGCGCCCTGGTAGTAGCATATCATGCCCTTGTAATAGTAGCTGTTCTGTCTGAATGCACCGGCCGGGAAGTTCTGCAGATAATCCTCAAAAGCTTTCTTTGCCTCGTTAAGCTCACCTCGACCGTATGCCTTTTCGGCAGCAATGTATGTCAGCGTGTCAATCTCACTGCTCTCCACAGGTTGCATACCTGCTGTGTTCTTGATATACTCGGCATACTGGTCAACCTTGCCCATCTCAACATAAATGCTCTTCAAATCCTGCATGGCAACCAGCGCCTCTTCGCTCTGCGGGTACTTGGCTATAATATCCTTGTAGGCTTCTATTGCGTTCCTGCGGTCGCCCATTGAGTTGTATATCATAGCTCTCTCGGTCATTGCACGGCGAGATGTGGCGCTACCTGGGAAGGTGGCAATGAGTCTGTCATATGTGTTTATGGCCTCGCGGTAGTTCTCCTGCTTGATGTAGTTGCGTCCCATCTCGTACATGGCCTGCTCGGTGTATTTACTGTTGGGGAACTTGCCTATAAGTCTCTTCAGGGTGTTGAGGCTCTCTGTCTGGTTGTTCTTGAGACTCTGTATCTGTGCGTAGCGATAGAGAGAGTAATCGGCATTCTTGTTGAATGTGTTTGCTGCCTGTGCATAGTAGCCTGCCGCATCTTCAAAATTCCTTTGGTAGAAATGGCAGTCGGCAATGCGGTTGTATGCGTCGGAGATTGTCTCACGGTCGCTCTTGTCGGCAATCTTTACGAAATTTCCGAAACGGCTGCATGCCTCGTCGTAGCGTCCCTCGTTGAAGTAGGTGTATCCGATGCCGTATGTGGCAAGGCTGTTGCCTTTGGCACCACAGTTCAGCGATTGTCCGTAGCAACGGCGTGCTTCGGTCATATCGCCCTTGCGGAACAGGGCTTCGCCTTTCCAGAACAGAGCATTGCTTTGTGTCTCGGCATTGTATTTCGCTAATTTTAAAGAGCTGTCCATGTAGTCAATTGCACCATCCATATTCCCGTCGATGAACTCCTGTACTCCCAAACGATAAAGGATATTCTGTTTGGCTTCAAGAATTTTGGCCGATGGGTTCTTTATCTTGTTTATTGACTGAAGAGCTACATTGTAGTTGCGTGTATTGTTGTATACCTCAATGAGATATTCGCCAACCTTGTCGGCATGCTTTGAAGCAGGGTAGTCGTTGAGGAACTGCTCAAAGGCCTTCACGCTCTCGGCAAATGGTGAGTAGCGTGTCTGGTGAATGCAGAGAGCGTAGTTGTAGAGAGCCTCTTCGCGCACAGCGTCGTCAAATGTCATTGTGGCTGCGCGCTCCAAGGCAAGGCGTGCACTGTTGCTGTTGCCGTTGTCAAGGTATATGAGACCTATGTGCAACAGGGCGCTCTGCGCTATGGCATCATCCTTCTCAGTGCATTGGGAAAGCATTTCCATAGCCTTGTCGTACTTACCGTTTGCATACAGGCTCGCTCCCAGTTGATAAAGTGCCACACGTTGCGGTGTGTGGTAGTTTTCAACATATGTTGTGAGAGCCTCTGCTGCTTCCTTGTAATTACCTTGCATGAACTCTGCTGCGCCAAGCATGTGGTACATGCGGTAATACTCCGGAGCGGTTGGTTCATTGGTGCTTAAATAGTTTTCAACCAGGCTCTTTGCGCGTGTAAGCCTTCCCTGTTTCAGGTGTATGCCAGCCGTGTAGTACAGTGATTCGCCGCTGTATTTTTTCTCCGTTTCGGTGTCCTTGAAACCTTTGTATGCCTCGTCGAGGTTGCCGCGGTTGTAGTTTATGACGGCAAGGTAGAACTCTGCATCCTTGCTGCACTCCTTACTTGTGAGCGACAGGTTCATGAGCAGGTTCTCGGCTGCGCCCTCGTTGCCACAGTTAAGCAGTGACAGGGCGTAGAAAAGTGTTGCCTCATCGCGTTGTTTGGGGGTGAGACGCTTGAAGTTACACTCTCCGAAGTATGAGCATGCCTGGTCATAGTTGCCGGTGTGGTAATATGATTTGGCAATGTAACAGTACAGCATTTCGCGTTTTGCACTCTCGGGGTAGTCGGCAAGGTATTGGAACATAAGTGCGCGTCCATCGAGAATATCGTTCTCATATACTATCAATGCTCTCAACAGTTCATACTCCTGCCTCTCTTCACTGTTGAGCCTATCGGCATCAATCTCCTCAATGGCTGTAAGTGCGGTGGAGTATTCTCCGTCGGAGTACAGACGCTGGCACTCGTCTATGAGCTTTGTCTTGTTGTCGGTCTGTGCAGTCGCTGTAAAGCCTATTGTGGCACACAGCAGTAGAACAATGCTTCTTTTCATTTTTTATTGTGTGTTGTTTTAATTTCTTTCAATCTTTCAATGGCTTTTTTTATCGATGCAAGTCCAAAATCCTCGCTTCGTAAATCATCGATGGCAATCCACTGCAACTCTGAAACATCGTCATCGGCAGTTAGCGTGGCCGTGGTGTCGACCCTGCAGTGGAAGAACATATCCATCGTGTGCAGTTCCATTCCTGAGTACATATACGTGTTGGGTATGCTGAACAGGTAGTCAGTGCTGCATACCTTCAGCCCGGTCTCTTCCTCAATCTCACGTGCCACACCCTCTTCGGCAGTCTCGTAGCTGTCGCAGAAGCCGCCGGGCAGGTCAAGCGTTCCTTTTGCCGGTTCTTTGGCACGGCGTGCCACCAGTACCTCGTCTTTGCCGTTGGTGATTATGCCCACGGTGGCCGCCAACGGGTTGAAGTAGTATGTGAAGCCGCAGTTGCCGCAGTGCTTCGACTTGAAGTCGTTCTCTGTGAAGTCGTTGCTGCCGCACCTGGGGCAATAGCTGAAAAGGTGTAGCGGATGTCGCATCTCTCTTTGGTTATATATTCCGGATATTGTTTACCTAAAATGTCTAAATTGCTGCGAAGATACCTATTTTTTGGCAGCTTTCCCTCGGTAAAGCTTTTTTTTATCCCCTAATTTGTATAATTTAAATAATATTTATCATTTATCGCTCTTTTTGTGCATTTTTCACGCCTTTGTGTCCGAAACTACACAAATTTGTAGTATCTTTGCGGCGCATTTTTGTAGAATGCCGTTGTCGCGGCTGTTTTTGCGGCAGTGGGACTCAATTTAAAATTTAAACATTAAAATACTATGGCAAACAAAGCATTATTGGTAATTCTCGATGGTTGGGGTGTCGGTAACCACGGCAAAGGTGACGTTATCTTCAATACACCTACACCTTACTGGGATCATTTGACATCTGTTTATCCCACATCACAGCTCCAGGCAAGCGGTGAGAACGTAGGTCTCCCTGCAGGACAGATGGGTAACAGCGAGGTCGGTCACCTCAACATCGGTGGCGGCCGCGTGGTATATCAGGATTTGCTCAAGATAAACCGTGCCATTGCCGATGGCTCAATTGCGCAGAACCCTCAGTTGGTTGCTGCCGTTGAGTATGCGAAGGCTAACGGCAAGAAGCTCCACTTCATGGGCTTGACATCGGACGGTGGTGTACACAGTTCACTCGAACATCTTGAGGCGATGTACAAGTTCGCTGCAGAGCAGGGCGTTGAGAACGCTTATGTACACTGCTTCATGGATGGCCGTGACACCGACCCTAAGAGCGGTGCAGGCTTCATCGAGGATTTGACATCAAAAGGTCTCAAGCTGGCTACAATCGTAGGCCGTTACTATGCAATGGACCGCGACAAGCGTTGGGAGCGCGTGAAGATTGCCTATGATCTCATCGTCAGTGGCGAGGGTAAGCCTGCTGCCGACATGGTTGCTGCTGTAAAGGAGTCATACGAAGAGGGCGTGACCGACGAGTTCATCAAGCCAATCGTCAATACAAACTTCGACGGCCGCATTGGCGAGGGTGATGCCGTAATCTTCTTCAACTACCGCAACGACCGTGCAAAGGAGCTTACAGTCGTTCTTACACAGGAGGATATGCCTGCCGAGGGTATGCACACAATCCCCGGCCTGCAGTACTACTGCATGACTCCATACGATGCCAAGTTTACTGGCGTGCACATCCTTTTTGACAAGGAGAACGTTGAGAATACACTTGGCGAGTTTATCGCAAAGCAGGGCATGAAGCAGCTGCACATTGCCGAGACCGAGAAGTATGCTCACGTTACATTCTTCTTTAACGGTGGTCGCGAGACTCCGTATGAGGGTGAGGAGCGTATCCTTGTTCCATCGCCAAAGGTTGCCACATACGACTTGCAGCCCGAGATGAGTGCATACGAGGTTAAGGATAAACTTGTAAATGAGATTAACAGCGAGAAGTTTGACTTCATTGTTGTGAACTTTGCTAACGGTGACATGGTTGGTCACACCGGTGTTTACAGTGCAATAGAGAAGGCTGTACTTGCTGTTGACGCATGCTTGAAGGATGTTATCGAGGCTGCACGCAATCACGGTTATGAGTCAATCATCATTGCCGATCATGGTAATGCCGACAATGCGGTGAATGCCGATGGCTCGCCCAACACTGCACACTCACTGAACCCTGTTCCTTGTGTATATGTTACAAACCAGGAGAATGCAACAATAGAGGATGGTATCCTTGCCGACGTTGCTCCGACAATCCTCAAGATTATGGGCTTGGAGGCTCCTGCAGATATGACAGGTAAAGCATTGATTTAATTCAAATAAAGTTACTAAGGTCTCTAAGGACTCTAAAGTCTTTAGGGATCTTTGTTTTTTTAGAAGTTTTATGGTACAGATTGGAGACACTATAGTTTCGTTCGACCTTTTTCAGGAATATTTCTTCTGTAACTTCTCGCACTGCAAGGGTATTTGCTGTGTCGAGGGTGATGCCGGCGCACCGGTGCTGATGGAAGAGGTTGAGAAGCTTGAAGAGGCGCTTGAGATAATTGAGGATGAGATGAGCCCCGAGGCACGTGCCGTTGTCGAGGAACAGGGCGTGGTATATAATGACCGCGATGGTGACCTCGTGACATCCATTGTCAACGGCAAGGATTGTGTCTTTGCCTCGCGCGACGAGAACGGATGTTGCATCTGCCTCATAGAAAAGGCCTACCGTGAGGGACGCACCACATGGCGTAAACCTATATCATGCTATCTCTACCCTGTGCGATTACGCAAGGTCGGTGATTTTGTAGGTGTGAACCTGCATAAGTGGGATGTCTGCAGCAGTGCATTCATTAAAGGTCGTCGCAAAGGTGTGAAGGCATACGAGTTCTTGAAAGAACCGCTCATTGAACGATTCGGCGAGGAGTGGTATAAAGAGCTATTGGTTGTTGCAGAAGAACTTAAAAAGCAGAATATGCTTTAATGCAACAGGCGGCCGGTAATCCAGAAGGGGCGGACATGTGTGTTCGTCCCTCGCTGTTTGTAAAAAAGAGAGATAAAAGGATGGGAATGTGGTTTAAATTTAAAACAACTTCTTGATTCGCATTGCTTTTTTTTGTTCCTTTGCATAATATTTATAGGGGGTATTCTCCATTATTACTTTTATTACATTATGGGTGAATTTGAAATGATAGCGAAGACCTTTCAAGGTTTGGAAGAGGTCTTGGCAAAGGAGTTGGTCGCTTTGGGTGCAAATAACGTGCAGATAGGCCGTCGTATGGTCTCTTTTACAGGTGACAAGGAGATGATGTACAAGGCGAATTTCCATTTGAGGACTGCCGTGCGTATCTTGAAACCTTTCCTTCACTTCAAGGCAACAAATGCCGATGAGGTGTATGAGGTGGTAAAGGCATTCGACTGGGAACAGTATCTCGACACAACTTCAACCTTCTCGGTGGATTCTGTTGTTTACAGCGAAGTGTTCCGTCATTCCAAATTCGTGGCATACCGTGTCAAGGATGCTATTGCCGATTACTTCAACGAAAAATATGGCGAGCGTCCATCGGTGCGCCTGAACAACCCCGACCTTGTGTTCCACATACATATCGCAGGCGAAGAATGTACTCTAGCGTTGGACAGTTCGGGCGAGTCGCTGCACCGCCGCGGCTACCGTGTTGAGACCGGCCGTGCTCCAATAAACGAGGTGCTTGCTGCCGGTATGATTATGCTTACAAACTGGCATGGCGAGTGTGATTTCATTGATCCAATGTGCGGTTCGGGTACATTGCCCATCGAGGCTGCACTCATTGCACGCAATATCGCACCGGGTGTATTCCGTCAGGGTTATGCATTTGAGAAGTGGAAAGATTATGACAGTGCGCTCTTCAAGTCAATCTACGAGGACGATTCGGCCGAGCGCGAATTCAAACATAAGATTTATGGCTATGATGTCGATGGCCGCATGGTGGCTTGTGCCCGCCGCAATGTGAAGTCGGCAATGATGAGCGACTGCATCGAGATTGAGTGTCGTGACATCAAGGATTTCGAGGAGCATGCGGAACCTGCAATAATGATTGTGAATCCACCTTATGGTGAGCGTCTCGTCCCCGATAAGTTACTCCAGGTTTACAAGGACCTCGGTGCCCGCCTCAAGCATGCTTTCCAGGGTAATGTGGCATGGGTAATAAGCAACAACTACGACTGCTTCGACCAAATTGGCCTCAAGGCATCGGCGCGTATACCCCTGTTCAATGGTGACCTTGATTGCGAATTCCGCAAGTACGAGCTCTTCCAGGGTAAGTATAAAGGTTTCCGTGGCGAGGGTAATGAGTTGAAGAAGGACTACGCTCCACTAAAACGTCAGTCACGCCTCACAGGTCTTGACGGTGAGACACGTTCAGAACGTGCTGCAAAGAACCAGAACAACGATGCAAACTACTCAAGCGAGATTGATGACGAGTCAATGCGCCGTCGTCGCGAGCTCGAGGCATACTTCAGCAAGGCTCGCAGAAAACCTGCAAGAAGAGAACGTACTGAGGACGATGGTGAGAGAAAAGAGCGCCGCGAGGGATTTGCTCCACGTGGGGAGCGCCGTGATGACCGCTTTGCATCACGCGAAGGTCGTGGCGAGCGCAGAGACGAGCGTCGTGCTCCACGCGAGAACCGTCGCGATGACCGTTTCGCTTCGCGCGAAGGACGTCCGGAACGTCGCGACGACCGCCGTCGTGAAAGCCGTGACGGGGGCAAATTCACCGGCAAGGGTGGTGCAAGGGAACGCAAACCTTTTGACCGTAAGGGCGAGGGTAAGCGTCAGACACCATACAAGGGTGATTTCAAGCCATTGCGTGGCGGTAAGAGAAAAGATATTTGATTGACTTAATAATAGTAAAACATAACAGTTATGAATATATTGCTTTTGGGTAGCGGTGGCCGTGAGCACGCTCTCGCTTGGAAAATAGCTCAAAGTCCTAAAGTTGAAAAGCTCTACATCGCTCCGGGTAATGCCGGAACAAAAGAGGTTGGCGAGAATGTGAACATCGCGGTGTGCGATTTCGATGCCATTGCAGAGTTTGTTCTTGCAAACAATGTATCTATGGTGGTTGTAGGTCCCGAGGATCCATTGGTGAAGGGTGTATATGACTACTTCGCAGCCGATGAGAGACTTAAGGAAGTTGCAGTAATCGGCCCCACAAAGGCTGCTGCTGAGCTCGAGGGAAGCAAGAACTTTGCAAAGGAGTTCATGCAGCGTCACAACATCCCCACAGCAGCATACAAGGCTTTTACTGCAGCCGAGAAAGAGGAGGCATACCGTTTCCTTGAGGGATTGAAGGCTCCTTACGTGCTCAAGGCCGATGGCTTGTGTGCCGGTAAGGGTGTACTCATTCTTCCTACATTGGAGGAGGCAAAGAGCAGCCTCAATGAGATGCTCGACGGTATGTTCGGCGACTCGTCGGCTACTGTTGTGATTGAGGAGTTCCTCGATGGTATCGAGTGCTCGGTATTTGTGCTTACCGACGGCAAGGACTATGTAATATTGCCCGAGGCCAAGGACTACAAGCGCATTGGCGAGGGTAATACAGGCCTCAACACCGGTGGTATGGGTTCAATATCTCCTGTTCCTTTCGCAACAAAGGAGTGGATGAAGAAGGTTGAGGAC
>JAEIGA010013235.1_pt1 | contig 12553 bp, 10 predicted proteins | sample 9270691 | NCBI WGS metagenome assembly JAEIGA01 (sample SAMN17057246, study PRJNA624740) | gut metagenome | biome: biome; isolation source: fecal sample | host: Bos grunniens | place: China: Xizang | collected 2019 | reverse complement strand
TCTCACAGACGGCGCTTAAGGCTCTTTTCTCGAGAGAATATCCCAGGGCGGGACAGATATTGCCGGTCGAAGGCGTACTTGGTATGACCGCGTCGTTGTGCATAACGGCGCACGATATCGCAACGCTCGACAGCGAGAAGATCCGCAAGGACATCGAACGCCTCGCAAAAGCTACCGCTCCTACGCGTATTCCTTACAACATCTACCGCCGGATAGTCGGCGATTCGGATGTCGACAGGAAGGCCGCAAAGGAAGCGAAGAAACGCAAGTAGATTTTTATCCCGGATTCGCGGCGCCGGGTGGTCTCCTCCGCCTCACCGAATCCGGGATTTTTTACTCCCCTCCCCTTATTTTATAGGGGCGAGGGGAGTTTTTGCAGATATGCCGCCACTTACATATAATCAAAGCGCGATTCACTATTGACATATTGAAGCCCGATTTGATATACTATCCAACCGTTGACCCTGAAAAGGCGAATTCATCTATCTCCCCGGTAGACTACATGGAGACGACTTGGATGGATCAATCCAGATAAGCGAGGAAACTGGCATAAAAAAGCGCGTAAATGAATCACGATACGGCAGTCGCGACATCATTCCGCCTTTCAAATCCAGCCCCCGCTACCAATTTCGTGAAGATCTGGCTCACGACACGTCGGGGCGTAGCGCAGCCTGGTAGCGCGTTTGCTTGGGGTGCAAAAGGTCACGAGTTCAAATCTCGTCGCTCCGACCATTTTATTGTGCCTGAAGCAGCAAGCCTGTCAAGGCGTGATAATTTGCAAGGTGGGATGGCCGAGCGGTTAGGTCGCGGACTGCAAATCCGCTTACAGCGGTTCAACTCCGCTTCCCACCTCCATTTTCCTTTTGCATGAAGCCCGTCAAGCGGGCTTTTTTTTTATATAATTTGCTCTTCGCGATGGCGATATAACGGAGAAATTTGGTATACTATCCTAAAACGATTTAAAAGGAGAGAAAAATGGAAGAACAAATCAAGGCGAAGCTTGATGAGCTTCGCGTGGGGCTTCAGGCCGACGGCGGAGATCTGGAGCTCGTCAAGATAGAAGGCAAGACAGTCTATCTCAAGCTTGTGGGCCACTGCGGTAGCTGTCCGTTTGCGATGATGACCTTGAAGCAGGGCATTGAGGTCGGACTTCGCGAGATCGATTCTGAAATTACGGTAGAGCGCGTCTGAGATGAAGACTGTGAACGTTTCGTTGGTAGGCGTCGGCGGACAGGGAATCATTCTCACGGCCGACATTCTGGCAAAGACCGCCGCCATCGCGGGGCTTGATGTTAAGAAGAGCGAAATCCACGGCATGGCGCAGCGCGGCGGATCGGTGAGCTCGCAGGTGCGCTTCGGCGCGAGCGTTTCCTCGCCTGTGATCCAGCACGGCACCACAGATATTCTCGTCTGCTTCGACAAGCTCGAGGCTCTTCGTTCGGCTCCGCTTTTGGCGGAGGGCGGCAAGGCGCTCGTGAACGATATGTATCTCGTACCTGTCACCGTTTCGTCCGGCCAGCAGAGCGACGTGACGGATCTTGACGGGCGCGTAAAGGCGGCAATCCCCGCGCTGAAACTCATCGACGCGATGAAGATCGCCACCGAAGAGGTGGGTAACGCCCGTACGATGAATATGGTTCTCGCCGGTGCGCTTTCCGCCTTTTGTCCGTTCGAGGAATCCCAGTGGCTTCAGGCCATGGAGGAGATGCTTTCCGGCCCCAAGGCCAAGCTCCTCGATATCAACAAGAAGGCTTTCGCGCTCGGGCGCGCGGCCGTGGCGCAGTAATCCGCGCCTTCTCGAATTCGGCGAGTCCCCGGTTGCGCAGAATGCACGCCGGGCACTCGCCGCATCCTTTTCCAAGAATCCCGTTGTAGCACGTCACAGTTTCGTTCTTGACGAGCTCGAGAATCCCGAGCTTCTCGCAAAGCGCCCATTCCTGGGCCTTTGTCTTGTGCATAAAGGGCGTCACTATCTTGACCGGCCATTCCAGTGCAAGGCGAATCGCCTTCTCCTGGGCCCTGATGAAGGCTTCGCGGCAGTCCGGATATCCCGAGAAGTCTGCCTCCGAAACTCCTGTGTAGACGCTCTTTGCGCCGAGGGTCTTGGCCCAGATGGAGGCTACCATGAGGAATATGGCATTGCGGCCTTCTACCACGGAAGATGGACATGAGTCTCCCGGAGTTCTGGTGATGGCCTTGTCCGGCGTCATGAGCGCACTTGCGGTGAGGTTCTTGAAGAAATCCAGCTTAACTGTCTTGTGACCCGCAATTCCGAAGCGTACGGCAAGGCGTTTGGCGAACTTTACCTCCACATGATGGCGCTGCGAATATCTGAACGTGATGGCATGGACGTTACTGGCGCCGAACTTCCTGACGGCGAGAGCAAGGCAGATCGCCGAATCCTGTCCGCCGCTCAGGACGACGACGGCTTTGGGCGCGGAGCTTTTATCAGAAGATTTCATAAGGATATTTTACCATAGTTTAGCGATGTTTACACCGGGAAGCACACAGACCGGGATGAGGGGGAGCCCCCCCCCCCATGGGCTGAGAGCCGGAATCTTCCGCTCTGGGGTGCTTTACATGCCCAAACCGAAATTGCTATAATTGTCCAGAACATGTCAATAAAGCATCGAAGGTCTGCGCGCCTAGGCGGCAGGCGCCGACAAGGCGAAAGGAATCTTTAAATGACCAAGGTAATTGCAGTGGACGGCCCTAGCGGAGCGGGCAAGTCAAGCGTGTCGCGCATCGTGGGCGAGAAGATGGGTTTTCTTCATGTTGATTCGGGCGCGCTCTACCGCATCATTACATGGCAATGCCTTGAAAACGGAGTGGACATGGACTCGCCCGAGGCGATCATATCCTTCGCAGCAACGGTGGCCATCGAGTGTCGCCCGGAGGGCGGCCGGATCGCGTACTACGTGGGCGGCGAAGCTCCCGGCGAGTGCATCAGGACTCCCGAGATAAATGCCAACGCCTCCAAGGTGGCGCGCGAAAAGCCTGTGCGTGATCGCGTTACCGCGCTCTTGAGGAGTATGACGGAGTACGGCAATCTCGTGGTGGAGGGGCGCGACATCACCACCGCCGTATTCCCCGACTCGCCTGCGCGCTTCTACCTCACCGCCTCCGCAGAGGCGCGTGCGCGCCGCCGCCAGAAGGAGGAGGTGGACAAAGGCATTGCCAATCAGTCCACTGAGGCCGTGAAAGCATCGCTTCTCGCACGCGACGAGATTGATTCTACCCGCAAGTACGCGCCGCTCAGGAAGGCGGACGGCGCAGTGGAGATCGATTCGAGCGATTTGACCCTTGAGGAAGTGGTGCGGATTGTGATGGACGCGCTTCCTTCCGAATGGAAGGCGTGAAGTTGAAGCTTTCCGTCAAACTTTCGCTCGGCGTATTGGCCGTATATTTGGCGGCCGCCATCTACGGCGAGGTGCAGTACCATGCGGCAAGGGCGAAGGATGTCACCGCATCATACAACGAGGTGAACCTTTCGGCGCGCTACCTGCCGCCGATGAGTTCTGTGGTGCGCGAGGATGGCGGGCGCGAAACATTCGTTCTCGGGACGGACAATCTGGGGCGGTCCGTGGCGGAGCGCCTTGTGCAGGGTGCGCGCATAGCGTTTCATGTGGGCGTGATGACTTCGCTCATAGCGATCCCTCTGGGCGTTCTGCTGGGGCTTCTCGGCGGCTATTTCCGCGGCTGGGTGGATTCGTTCGTGGTGTGGCTTTCGGCGACTGTGGCGTCGATGCCGGGGCTTCTGTTTATTCTTGCCATTTCGCTTGTGGTGGGGCAGGGGCTTTTGGGAATATATCTCGGGATCGGGCTTACCACATGGGTGGGCGTATGCAGGACGATTCGCGCAGAGGTTATGAAGCAGTCGTCGCGCGCATACGTGCAGGCGGCGCGGACGCTCGGCTATTCACACGCGAGGATTATGTTTCGGCACATCCTTCCGAATGTGGCCCATATAATACTCATCCAGTTTTCGATACGCTTCCCTTCGGCGATCTCCACAGAGGTGTTCATTTCCTTTCTTGGCATCGGAGTGCAGGGCGAGCCGAGCTGGGGCGTCATGATAGACAATGCCCGCCGCAGGCTCTGCCAGGGCATATGGTGGGAGATGACTTTCACCACGATTGCGATATTCGCTCTCGTTCTCGTGTTCAACCATTTGGCTGACCACCTGCGCGACCGTCTAGATCCTGCGCTCAGGGGTGAAGGGAAGTGATTTTCGGACATGAAAAGAGCAGCCTTCCTTCTATTTGCGGGTTTCTTTGCCTTCATTGCCTTTGGCGCAAGGCCAGTTGCGCGGTGGGATGTCGTTCCTTGGCAGCGGATATCAGGTGTGTTCAACGCCGGCGTGGTGGCGTTCCACGAGTCGGGCGTGAAGGTGGAGTTTACGCTTGAGGCAGGAGCCTGTACGGTCAATTTTTCCGCGAACGACCCCGCATTCAACGACCGCACGGCGGTATGGGAGTTTTTCGTTCCGGTGGATACGGCCAGGCTTCCGGCAGGGCCGATTGCAATCAGGGCGCGCGCGGTTTCGGGCGAGGGCGAGGCGTACGATCTTCCGGTGCTCGAGCTTTACAACGACCCTTCTGGCGATGCGGTGGGATCGCGCAAGAGCGTGACGATAGGCCCCGGAGATTCGCTCAGGGACGCTATCGCGCAGGCGGGGGACGGCGGCACGGTATTTCTGAAGAAGGGAACGTATTCGCTCAACGCTCTTGGCGGGAGGGGAACGCGGAAGTACTGGACCACGCTCACGCCTGCGCCAGGCGTGATGCGCGAGGAGGTGGAGTTTTCCGCAGGTCGCCCGGGCTGCGACAGGCTACGCTTCAAGGGCGTGACATTGTTCTGTGATGTCAGCGGAAGGTATGCGTCCATAGTTCAGGGCGAGAACGGCAGGACGAGCTGCTGGCTAGATGACTGCCGCATGATGAACAGGCAGGGTAGGTGGGCGGCCAACGCCAACGTCTTCGGCAACCATATGAAGGGGTTCGTGACCGGCGGCGAGACATTCGACATGTGCAACGGCCCGGGCGGCTCCATCGTTCGCGGACATTGCGTGCGCAGGATCACATCGGACGCGTGGTCAGGAAGCGACCGCCTTGTGGTCAACTGCCGCGCTCATGATATCGATCCCGGCAAGACGGGGGCGCATCCCGACTTTCATCAGTCGCACGCTGTGCCGCCGAACTGGGTGCATGATGTCATTCTCTACAATGTCTCCGGATGCGACTGCAAATGCCAGGGGCTGTTCGGGTCCCGTCTCAGGGATTCGGCGTTCGTCAATATTTCGTTCGAGTGTGATGCCGTCATGCATTCGCAGTATGGCGGAGAGATGGAAAACGTTCTCTTTGCGCATTTGACGATTGTCGATCAGGCGTGGCTCTGGAGAAGCATTCTTCCGAAGGATGTCAGGTGTCTCAATTCGGTTTTCACGAGCATGCGGGGGCACGATGGACTTGCCGGCGGCGACGGCTCGCGCGGACTCAAGGTCTGGCGCAACGCATTCTTCGGTAGGGACAGGCGCGGGTGCAGCGCCGGCGAGTATGGCCTTGGCGCGCTCAGGATCGAGGGGCCGCTTCCTGACGCTTTGCCTGCGGCAAGGCATGGCGTTCATCTTCAGTGCGTTCCGGCGGACATAAACGGAACGCCATATCCTGAGGGAGCGCGGCCGTGTGGCGCGTACGCCACCTCTCTCGCGCAGGAGCAGCGGCTTAATCTTCTGCCGCCGCCCAAGGGCGGACGCTTTGAGGTTCCGGACGATCGCGTATGGCCTGAGGAAGTGGGCGGGGCAAGTGTCTGCCTCTGGGCGGACGACAGGTTCGCCGCCTGTTCGATAACAATTGACGACAACTGCAGGCCGGATCACGGCTGGTGGACGAGGCTTTGCGACGAGCTTGGGATCAAGGTTACGTGGTTTGTCGTTACCGATCATGTGGAGAAGGGAATGAACCCCGGCTTTAACGGGATATGGGCAGACTGGCAGCGTCTTGCCGACAAGGGGCATTCCATACAGAGCCACACCGCGAACCACAGGACGTACAGGAGGAAGGACGGCATCCTTTCGGCATCGGCGGAGGAAATCGAAAAGACGTATTCCGATTCGCTCGAATCGATAAACGCGAACATCACCAACAATTTCGCCTGCACTGTGGCGTATCCGAGCGGAGAGGCGCACGCCTCGCTTGCCGCGCGGCACGCGATAGCCTGCCGCGGCGTGTACGGTGTTCCGAGCGCGGCGAACTCCATCGATTACATGAACACGAACAAGGGCTCTGGCGGAAAGGGGCATGTCCAGATGGTTGCCTTCGGCGAGACGGAGGCGGAGCCGAAGTGGATACGCGGCAAGAAGTCCCTCAAGCGCGGATGGAACATCGCCCTCTACCATTATGTCCATGCCGGCCGGAGCGAGGAGGAGCGCCAACGGAATGCCGCCAATGTCGAGCGCGAAGTGCGCTATATCGCCTCCCTAAAGGACGACAGGCTCTGGGTTTGCCGCTTTGACGATGCCGCCAAGTACGCCCAGGAGCGCGACAGCGCGGCGCTTTCGGCCCTTGTCATGGACGGGAAGATCGTGATGACTCTCTCCGACAGGATGGACGACAGGATTTTTGATCATCCGCTCACGATCAAGGTGCGTCTTCCTGACGGCTCCGAGGACTGCTCGGCCACGCAGGCCGGAAAGAGCATCCCCGTCCGGCTTGTCGTCCATGAAGGCAGGACGTATGCGCTTGTGAATGCTGTTCCCGATCGCGGTGCTGTTGTTCTGACGGGGAAATTTGGGCAGGAAGTCGACGGATAAAAATGGTATAATGTTGTAGAAAGGCATCGATTTGAAGAAACTGAAAGCCAAAGCACTTAAAAGAGCCCTCCGCCGGCCATTCGAATGGTTGGGGATAGGCTTGGGGCTTGCCGTCCTTTCGAACCTCAAGCGCAAATGGATGCTGGGGATCTGCGATTTCGCGTCGGCGGCGATGTACCGCTTCGACAGAAAAGGCAGATGTTGCTCGCTTGCGAACCTGCGGGTCGTCACCGGGAAGATGAGGGAGGACGGGATTGTGCGCTCGGCAGAAGACTACAACCCTACGAAGGCTGAGGAGAAGATAATCCGCCGCTCCTACCGCAATATGGCGCGGGCGGTGGGGCATGCCTTTTGGACGTGCCGCAATGCGGTCGAGCGCGTCAAGGCAGCGGGCGAGATGTCGGAGGAGGGAAAGAGGTTCCTGGCCGGGAACAAGCCTGCGGTTACGGTTTCCGGGCATATCGGCTGCTGGGAGATCCTTTCGCAGCTGGCGCTTCTGGAGGGGCATCGGATGATGTCGGTGGCCAAGGACATCGGCACCGGCGGCATGACGAAGCTTCTAATGAAGGCGCGCACATCGATCGGGCAGGAAATCGTCCACGCTGACGGAGCCTTCAGGCCGCTCATGCAGGGGTTGAAGGACGGGAAGTCTCTTGGGCTTCTGGTCGATCAGCTTGTGGACGTCGAGAACGGCGGAATATGGGTGAGGTTTTTCGGTCGTCCCGTCCCGGTTTCCGCGGCACCGGCGTTTTTCGGTGCGAAGGGAAAGGCTCCGATCGTTGTGGCGTGGTCGCGTCCTCTGAAGGACGGGCGCTACCGCTGCGAGCTTGTTTCCGTATACGGACCCGAGGATGCGCGCGATATCCGCGGTATGACTCAGCGCTGCATTTCCGATCTTGAGCGCGTGATCCGCCGCCATCCGTCCGCATGGGTGCTCAATTACCGCTATTTTCGCAAATGGCCTACAGAAAAGGAGATGGCCGGAATCTTGAATAACGCGCAGAAGGTGGAACACTGATGGCAGTACAATACCAAAAAGAGTTTTTCGACAGGACATACACGCTGCGCGAGGCGTACGGGCGAGTTTGGAAGTACGCACGGCGATACAAGTTCCGTCTGATAGTCGGAGTGGTCTGCGGAATGCTGACCGCGGGAACGCTCGTGCCTTTTTTCCAGATTGTCCAGCCTACGCTGCAGCACGTCGAAAGCCATGATTCGGCAAAAGCCTTCGAGCGCGCAGATGCGCTCGCGGAAGGAGGTGCGGCTGCTGGCGAAAAGATGGCGTCAAGGCCGAAAAACAGTTTCGAGAGGCAGATCGAGAGGAATTCGAAGCTGCCGCCGTGGTATCCGAAGGTCGAGGAGTTTGCCTCAAGGCTCGGCATCGAACTCCAGACCGAAAAAGGCGGTATGGGCGGCGCGCTCCTTCTTATCGTATGCATCGTTGTTCCTTTGGTGGCGCTCGCACGCCTGGCGATGATGTACCTGAACCATTATTGCCTCAGTTGGGCGGGTGCGCATGCCGTGGCGGATCTGCGCCAGGATCTGTTGGTCCACGTCCAGAAGCAGAATCTCCAGTTTTTCGGGCGCGTTGACGTGGGGCAGCTCATGACGCGAATCTCCGGCGATCCCCAGCAGCTGCAGACGATTCTCTCTACGATCCTGTCCGAGGTTGCGATGGCGCCGTTTGAGATCTTTGTGGCAGTCGGCTTTATCGTGTGGTTTGCGGTGGCCAACCAGATGCTCCCGACCCTGTTGCTGATCCTTGTGGGATTTCCGCTTTTTGTCTTTCCGATTCAGATGATAGGCAAGAGCGTCAAGAAATGGGCTCGCCGCGCGATGGAGAGAGGGTCGATGATCGGGGCGAAGATCCATGAGATTCTGACGTGTATCAAGGTGGTCAAGAGCTACAACACCGAAGAGTTCGAGAACAGGCGTTATGCCGAGACCAACAAATATCTTCTCAAGTCCACAATGCGAGGACTCAGGATCGGACTTATGGTGGGACCTGTCGTCGAGACGATCGGCATAATTCTCATCTGTGCCTTTCTTGTCTGGTGCTTTGCTACTGACGTGAAGATTTCCGATGTGGTGCCGATGCTTGCGCCACTGCTTATAATCTACAAGCCCGTCAAGCAGTTGTCCAAGCTGCAGGTTCAGATTGAAACTTCCATGGCGGCGCTGGCGCGCGTTTTTTCGGTGCTGGATCTCCAGATGGAGCTGCCCGAGAAGCCCGATGCGAAGGCGAAGACCTCCTTTGAAGGGAAGATTGTCTTTGACGGCGTTTCCTTCAAGTACGATACGGCCGATTCCGCCGCCGTGAAGAACGCAACGTTCGAGCTCCCCTGCGGCAAGATGGTGGCTGTGGTGGGAGGCACCGGCTCGGGCAAGTCGACCCTTTCGGGGCTACTCGCGCGTTTTTACGATCCGCGCTCCGGACGCGTGACGCTCGACGGTACAGATCTCCGCGATTTGAAGGTGGCCGACCTTCGCAGGCTCGTAGGTGCCGTTACCCAAGAGTCCCTTCTCTTCAACGACACGATAGAGGAGAACATACGCTACGGATCGCCAGAGGCCACGCACGAGGAGGTCGTAGCTGCAGCCAAGCTAGCGTACGCCCACGATTTCATTATGGCCCAGCCAGGTGGATACGCCCGCATGGTGGGCGAAAAGGGCTTTGCCCTTTCCGGGGGCGAACGCCAGCGCATCGCAATAGCCCGTGCGATACTCCGTAATCCGCCGATTCTCATTTTAGACGAGGCTACCAGCGCCCTGGACACGGTGACGGAAAGGCTTGTGCAGGACGCGCTTGTCAATTTGATGAAAAATCGCACCGTTTTTGCCATTGCCCACAGGCTCTCCACGATCCGCAGCGCCGATCAGATCCTAGTCATGGAGCAGGGGGAGATTGTCGAGCGCGGAACCCACGACGAGCTATACGCCCTGGACGGCATCTACCGCAGGCTTTGCGATATGCAGCACCAGAAATGAGGAATCCCACGGCGGCAGGCCGTGAGTGCTGCACGGGCCGGCGCCGTCTGGGTCAGATCGGATGTTCCAAGTCAAACGGAAGGTGAATGAAAATGCGCATCAAGGTCATATTTCGCGGCGCTTCAATCGGGACTCCCGATTTCGAGTATCGCCCAGGCTATGTTTTCACCGCCGATCCCGCCTGTTCGGATTACGATTGGCTTGTCGTTTACGATGAGATGCCATCGCATGACGTCGGGACCCTCAAGGGCGGGTGCGAAGAGCTGAGGTGTCCAAGGGAATGCACGATACACGCCACCCAGGAGCCCGTGAGCATAAAGCGATATTCAAGTGCCTATACGCGGCAGTTCTGGCATCTTCTTACCAACAGGCCGTTCGAGGCGGAACGTCATGCCAACTATCATCTTGGACGTGGGTATTACTGGTGGTACATAGGCAGGGGTTATGGGGAGTGTAAGACCCTGAAGGTGCATGCGAAGGAAAAGACGGTCTCCGTGGTCTGCTCGGACAAAAGGATGGCGTTTACGAAGCATGCTGCGCGCTTCGATTTGGCTACGCATCTCGTCAAGGCGGTTCCCGGCATGGAGTGGTTTGGTAAAGGCATAAGGCCCTTCAGCAGGAAATATGAAGTCCTGGAGCCGTACAAATATCATGTCACCATAGAAAACCACATAGCGGAGCATCATTGGTCCGAAAAGTTCTCCGATGCGATCCTTGCCGAGTGTCTGCCGTTCTATGCAGGAGATCCTGCCATATGCGAGATATTTCCAAAGGAGTCTTTCATTCCCATTCCGATTGACGATCCCGAGGCGGCGGCCGAGATAATAAGAGCATCGATCGCCGGCGGCGAATACGAGAAAAGGCGGGATGCCATCCTTGAGGCCAAGCGCCTGATTCTTGAGAAGTACAATTTCTGGGCGCAGGTGATAGAGTTGATTGAAGGTGCGAAATCCCAGGCGACAACCCCTGTTGCTGCCGATCGCCCTGTCAGGATCTACGCGCGCAAGGCATTGAGGAGAAGGAACATTCTCGTGGCGATAGGCGACGGGCTGGCGCATTTGCGCGATGATGTGTCAAGGCTGTTCCGAAGGATATGTCGCAGGTGATGCGTAATGCTGCGAACGACGTGGATTCTGTTCTGGGAGATGTTCAAGATCGCCTTCTGCGTGGTGGGCGGAGGGTATGCCATTCTGTCAGTGGCGGATGGGGTTTTCGCCAGGAAGCTCAAGTGGACTGAAGAGGGCGAGATAGTTGGCCATTTACCCGTCTTTCAAATGGTGCCTGGGATCATTGCTGGTAGCACGGCGATTTACGTGGGGCGCAAGATGGCAGGCGTTCGTGGCGTGGTGGCCGCGCTTTTGGGCGTTTTTCTCCCGAGCGTCATCGTCTTTTCTCTGGTGAGCGCGGGATATTCCCTCATTCCGTTCGGAAACCCGATGCTCCATGCTGCGTTTCTGGGGCTTCGAGCGGCACTTGCCGGAATTATTGCCGCGATGACCGTAAAGGCATGGAGCAAGAGCATCACTGATGCGAGGAGCTTTGCCGTAATGCTTCTTGCTCTTTGGGCCATTGGATTTATGGGATGGAATCCTGCACTTGTCGTGATCGCGGCTGCGGCGGCAGGGGTGTTCGGAAGGTTTGTGTTAGACGCTTTTGTGTCAAAGAAGAAAATATTTTCGTCGTTTTGGCTTTTCCCGCTTGTGTTTCTCAAGTACGGTGCGCTTGCCTTCGGCGGCGGATATGTGCTTGTGCCTGTCTACATGGACGACTTCGTGGGCGGCGGCGCGCCGTATCTGAGGCTGGCTGCTGAGGAGTTCTGCGATGTGATGGCGCTTACGCAGATGACACCGGGGCCGATCGCGGTGAATTGCGCCACGTTTTTTGGATATCGCCTCGGGATGGCCGAGTTCGGGAGCGTGTCTGCCGCGGTGGGCGCGGCCTTTGCCGCCACGCTGGCGCTTCTCCTTCCTGGAGCGATACTCCTTTATCTGGCGCTTGGCTCGCTTGAGAGGTTCAAAACGAGCAGGGTGGTGCAGGGGATCATGGAGGGGGTTAGGCCAGTTACTGTGGCGATGATGCTCAACGCGCTCTGGGCGTTTGCCGCGATGAGCGTCTGGAGGCAAGGAGGAGGATGGGCGATCAATCCGGCGGGGCTCCTGATTGCGCTCTTTGCCGGTATGATGGCTTATTCCGGCCGCCTCGGAATCGTCAAGGTGATCTTCGTCTCCGCCGCCGCATCAATCCTTTTTTCGGACTGTCTTCGTTGAAAATCGGGTTGGATGCTTTATTCGCGCGATCCGTCTTTGCAGTTAGAAGATATATCCTTATTGCCCAGAAAATAAAAGAGCGCGCTTCCTGCGAGGGAGGCGCGCTCTTCTATCGTGTGGCGTATCGGCCTTAGCAGACACCCTGGGCCACCATCGCATCGGCCACCTTCGTGAAGCCTGCGATGTTTGCGCCCATGACGTAGTTGCCCTTGTCGCCGTACTTCTCGGCGGCGTTCCAGGCATTGTCGTGGATGGACTTCATGATCTGCTTGAGCTTTGCGTCCACCTCTTCACGCGTCCAGCTGATGCGGCCAGAGTTCTGGGACATCTCAAGACCGGACGTGGCTACGCCGCCGGCGTTGGAGGCCTTGCCTGGCGAGTACATGATCTTCGCGTTGACGAACGCGGCAATCGCCTCGGGAGTGGAGGGCATGTTCGCGCCCTCGCCCACGAGCGTGCAGCCGTGCTTGAGCAGGTAGGCCGCGTC
>JAEIGA010013234.1_pt1 | contig 12554 bp, 11 predicted proteins | sample 9270691 | NCBI WGS metagenome assembly JAEIGA01 (sample SAMN17057246, study PRJNA624740) | gut metagenome | biome: biome; isolation source: fecal sample | host: Bos grunniens | place: China: Xizang | collected 2019 | reverse complement strand
TATGATATTTGGTACCAGGCTTGCGCTGATTGTGAGTCAAAATACTTCGAGCTTTTGAGTATGGGTCTTAAACCTGAGGTTGCTCGTGGTGTGCTACCTCTGGATTTGAAAACTGAGCTCGTTGTTACTGCTAATCTTGCTGAGTGGAAGCATATCTTTGCGGTTCGAACCGACCGTACAGCACATCCTGATATTCGTGCGTTGCTGATTTGGCCATACTATCAGCTTTCTCAATTCTATCCTGAGATTTTCAAGGAAGGTGCTAAGAAGGCTATGGATATGTTCATTGAAGATTTTACTCGCAAGCCGACAGAAGAAAATAAGAATGAAGAGAAGGGCAACAAGTAATGAACACTCCTGCTTTTGCTGTTAAGTTTGTTGACAGAGCGACTCGTTGGGGCATTAAGCATGGTCCGACGGTCCTTAAGGTTGTTAGTAACGCTTTGGTCGTAGGAGGCGCTGTAAGGCTTTTTAAGGACTCTATTAAGATAGATGGTATACTTGACCATCATAAGGAACAAATGGCCTATATTGAGGCTCACATTGTCTCTGGTGAGCTTTCTGACCCTGTTGAGGTTCGGAAGATGAAGACGGCCGCACTTTTGAACACTACGAAGGACCTTGGACTGGCTGTAGCTCCGTCGGCTATTATGATTGGCCTTGGTTTGATGGGTCTGAACACGTATGGCGGCATTATGAAGGGTCGTCACGAGAAGGCGGTTATGCTTCTTACGGCCGTTGATAAGAGCTTTGCTGCCTATCGTAATCGTGTTGAAGAAGAGCTCGGAGTTGAGAAGGCTCAGGAGCTGCTTCAACCAAAGACTATCAAGATGCTAAAGCCTGGCGTTGATAAGCTTCCCGATGATGCTGTAACGACGGAGAAGATTGAGCCTACCGAGGACAACTATGTTCACGTTCTTAAGCCAGGAGATGAGGCTGAGAGTCCATTCACCTTCTGGTTTGATAAGAACCATCCTCAGTGGAGTCATGGATTTAGTCGAGGCGCTATGAAACTGAATTGTGCTAAGATTGAATCTTGGACGACCCAAGCGAACTTCCTTCTTAGCAATCGCCATGTGACGCAGCTCTTTATCGATAAGATTCTCATGGACCGCGACTTGTTCGGTTTTACGGACGACCGTGTACAGAATGAGTATACCCATGCCTATGGATATTCTGTGCGAGATGAGGTGGCCGACCCAATTGTGGTTGAGCAGATTCCTTATATTTACTGGTATGAGGATGATGATAACCATCAGTTCCCGATGAGGATTCAAACGACTTGGGATGACCTTGAGGATATTTTCCTTAAGCTTGAGAATGGCGATATGGACTATTCGGAGTTTGATGGCTATGGTATCATGCTTCAGTTTATGCGGGTTGGACGTGATGGGCGACTCGAAAATCCTCGCTGCATCTACAACGAGCTCTATAATTAAACTTTGTGTAGGGCTGGTTGTTTCGGGATTGATATTCTGTAGGAAACGGACAATGCGTGGGGTTGTTCGTGAGCTTGACGATTCTGAGATAGAAGAAGCTGTCTACGATAAGATTGCCTATTATTATCGAAGAGATGATGAGACGTTGAGCAATCCTGTTTTATATCAGCCTACGCCGTTTTTGGGACGGCCTGAGATTTTGTAGGAATAAGGGTGGTGCTTCCGTAGGCCACCCTTCTTTTGATAGGAAAAGGAGATGGACGCGGTTACGGGACTGCTTGTCGAAGAGCCGTATTTTCTTGCGCTGTTTGACATGATTGATATTTATCGAGGTGAATTCTTTGAGCTTTGTCATGTACTGTATGATACAGATTTTGAATGGATTCTTGAGCTAGACCGAGATAGAACGCTTGATGGGTTGAAGCTACGTGATGAGCTTGGTGCGGTTCTTCCTTCTAAGCCTTGCTCGGTTCTTGAGGTTTTGATAGGTCTCGCAATTCGTATGGCGTATCTTGTCGAGCCTGCGGATGACGGTTCGTCCGATTCAATTGCTGCTGACATGTTTTGGGTGTTGATTGCTAAGCTCGGATTGACCGTATATACAAACGAAGTAATTCTCAGGAATAATACCTCATGCCTTACTATCATTGATATTCTAAATAGGTGGATGCAGAGAGAGTTTGAGCCTGATGGTCATGGGTCTCCGTTTCCTTTGGAGACTCCAGTTAAGGACCAGAGGCTTTGTCCTATGTCGTATCAGATGAACGCATTTGTACAGGAGTGGTTATGATGGCCGGTTGCTTGTTTGATAATGGTTGTTATAATTGCGGTTGGGCTGATGATTGTAGTTGGGCTGCTATAGGAAGAATTAAGATGGACAAGGATAGTGAAGCTATGCCTACGGAAGGTAATATGCCCAAGCCTAAAGATTCGCTTGATTGGATTAAAGAGCGTCTTAGTAAGGATGAATATCGAGGATATCTTATTGGAAAAATATTTGAACATATCTATTTTTACGTTCATGCGAATCAATCCGCTTCAGATTTAGATTACATGGACCTTTATATCCGTCTACTCGAAAATGACTAAAAATAGGCAATTACCATTTTTGCCGATTTTTACCATTTTTTAGAGGCGTTTACCATTTTTCGAAAAAAGCACAACCTATCGTTTTCCTGGTATTTTATACCATTTTACCATTTTACCATTTTTTATTTAATTTAAAAAATATTAAAAATAATTAATATATATAGGGTAATAGAACCCCCCCCTAAAATCGGTTTTTCGTGAAAAAGTGGTATTTTTAGCAAGAGAAAGGAGGATTTATGGACTTTTTTCGAGTAAATTGGCGTTCGACAAAACGTGGTACCATCGAGGTTTATCCGAGCTTTTTGATATCTGAAAGCAAAGATTTCATGGTTCGAGGTCGAGACTTCTATGCTATCTGGGATGAAGCAAAAGGTCTTTGGAGTACCAACGAATTTGATGTCGTTAGACTTGTTGATGCTGAGTTGTTCAAATATGCTGATGACTTAAGAAAGACAACCGATGATAGAGTTGCCGTTCTTACGCTTAGTGACTACAGCTCTCGCTCATGGTCTGACTACAAAGGATTGATATCTCGTTACCCCGACCACTATAAACCGCTCGATAGTAAACTCGTGTTTGCCGACGCCGAGACTACGCGAGAAGACTACGCCAGCAAGAAGCTTCCTTACTCGTTGAGTGACAGTCCATGCGATGCTTGGGAGGAATTGATATCCACATTGTACGAACCTTCTGAGCGACGGAAGATTGAGTGGGCTATCGGTTCTATAGTTGCTGGCGAAGCAAAAGATATTCAAAAGTTTCTGGTGTTCTATGGTGATGCTGGAACCGGCAAGTCGACAGTGCTGAATATTATTCAGAAATTGTTTGATGGATATTATGCTATCTTTGACGCTAAGTCTTTAGCTACTGCGAGTAATCAGTTCAGTACAGAAGCGTTTAAGAACAATCCTTTGATTGCTATTCAGCATGATGGAGATTTGAGCAGAATTGATGACAATAGCCGATTGAATAGCATTGTTTCTCACGAGGAAATGACCATCAACGAGAAGCACAAATCTTTATATTCTATCAAGATGAATGCATTTCTCTTTATGGCGACTAATAAGCCGGTGAAGATTACTGATGCTAAGTCAGGCTTGATTCGTCGACTGATTGACGTTAATCCTAGTGGACAAAAGATTCCGGCAGGGCGCTATCAGAAACTTATACATGATATTAACTTTGAGTTGGGTTCTATTGCTCATCATTGCTTAACGGTGTATGAGACTTTAGGCAAGCATTATTATGATTCGTATCGGTCTTCTGAGATGCAATACAAGACTGACGTATTCTTTAACTTTGTCGATAGTAATTACTTCGAATTTGCTAAGACGACATACATTAGCTTGAAGCAAGCATATGCGATGTACAAAGATTACTGTGAAGAGACGTCGCTTAGCTTTGTTATGCCTATGTATCAGTTTAGGGAAGAGTTGAAGAACTACTTTAAGACATTCTCTAAAGATAAGGTTGTTGACGGAAAACATCTTCGAAGTATCTATGAAGGTTTCTTAGTTGACAAGCTGGAGTATAATTCTGGCGAATCGTTTGAAGAAATGCTTCCTAATGAGTCCTGGGTTGACCTTAGTCGAACAGCATCCTTGTTTGATATTCTTGCAAAGGATTACCCTGCGCAGTATGCGAGTGATGTTGAAACACCGTTGACGAAATGGATTAATGTTACTACAAAGCTATCAGATATAGATACGAATCGACTTCATTATGTTAAAGTTCCTCCCGAGCATATTGTCATTGATTTTGATTTGAAAGATAAGAATGGTGAAAAGTCTGCAGAGAAAAACCTTAAGGCTGCTAATAAGTGGCCTAAGACTTATGCAGAATATAGCAAAGGTGGGGCAGGTATTCATCTTCATTATATTTATGATGGCGATGTTAGTGAGCTGAGTCGTGTTTATGCGGATGGTATAGAGATTAAAGTGTTTAATGGAAATAGTTCTCTCAGGCGTCGCTTGAGTTATTGTAATGATATTCCTATAGCACATATTAGTGGAGGATTACCACTTAAGGAGAGAAAGGTGATTAGCAAGACTACGTTGAAGAGCGAAAAAACTCTTCGAGACTTGATTGACCGGAATCTTCGTAAAGAGATACATCCTGGGACTAAGCCTTCTGTTGATTTTATAAAGACTATCTTGGATGAAGCGTACGAATCTGGTCTTGATTATGATGTGAGGGATTTGGCAACTGATATTTTGTCGTTTGCTATGCATTCTACGCATCATAAGACGTACTGCATGAATTTGTGTAAGGAAATGCACTATATGTCTAAGAACCATGAAGAGGAATCGGAACGTGCGTCGGACGATAGTTCGGCCCCTCTTGTGTTCTTTGATATTGAGGTTTTTCCTAATTTGCTTCTGGTTAACTATAAGCCTGCTGGTAAAGGAAAAAGCGTTGTACGTCTCATAAATCCTACGCCCGAGCAAGTTGAAGAGCTCTTTGAGTTTAAGTTGATTGGATTTAATAATCGTCGCTATGACAATCACATTTTGTACGCAAGATATTTGAGGCGTAACAATGAAGAGATTTATGATTTGTCGCAGAGGATTATTAGCGGAGACCGTACCGCATTCTTCGGTAAAGCGTATAATTTGAGCTATGCTGATGTGTATGAGTTTAGTTCTAAGAAGCAAAGTCTTAAGAAGTTTGAGATTGAGCTTGGCATTCATCATCTTGAGCTAGGTTTGCCGTGGGATCAACCTGTTCCTGAAGAGCGGTGGGCTGAAGTTGCTGAGTATTGTGACAATGATGTTATAGCTACTGAAGCGGTGTTTAACGCTAGGCATCAAGATTTTGTAGCTCGCGAGATGATTGCAGAGTTGAGCGGGCTTAGTATAAACGATACAACACAACAGCATGCTGCTAAAATTATATTCGGCGATGACCCTAATCCGCAAGATAAGTTTGTGTATACTGACTTGTCTGAGATGTTTCCGGGGTATGTGTTTGAGAAAGGTAAAAGCACCTATCGCGGAGAGGTAGTGGGTGAAGGTGGATATGTTTATAGTGAGCCTGGCATTTATGGCAATGTTGCTTTGCTTGATATTGCTAGCATGCATCCTAGCAGTATTGAGAATCTTAATCTATTTGGTCCTTATACAAAGAACTTTAGCGACATTAAGAAAGCTCGTGTAGCAATTAAGCATCATGACTATGCAGCCGTTATGCATATGCTTGATGGTAAGCTTACAAAGTTCTTGACCGGTAAAGACGAGGATGCCGATGCTCTTGCGTATGCATTGAAGATTGTAATCAATATTGTGTACGGGATGACGTCAGCTAGCTTCCCGAACAAGTTTAAAGACCCGAGGAATATCGACAACATCGTTGCTAAGCGCGGTGCGTTGTTTATGATAGACCTCAAACATGCCGTTCAAGACCTTGGATATACGGTTGCTCATATTAAGACCGACTCTATTAAGATTCCAGATGCGACTCCTGAAATCATTCAGTTTGTTATGGAGTTTGGCGAAAAGTATGGATATACATTTGAGCATGAAGCGACCTATGACAAAATGTGTCTAGTTAATAAGGCTGTTTACATTGCTAAGTATGCTAACGGTAAGCATGCTGGTGAATGGACAGCTACTGGCGCTCAATTCCAGCAACCGTACGTCTTTAAGACTTTGTTCAGTCATGAACCATTGATATTTGACGATATGTGCGAGACCAAGAATGTTAAGTCAGCTTTGTATCTCGATTTCAATGAAGGCTGTCCTCCTGAAGAGCATCACTATCAGTTTATTGGTCGCGCTGGTCAGTTCTGTCCTGTTAAACCTGGAGCTGGTGGTGGAAGGCTTCTTCGAGAACAAGATGGTAAATACTATTCGGCTACAGATGCTGATGGATTCCGTTGGATGGAATCTGAAATGATTCGTAAGTATGGCTCTGAGGATTTTGTTGATGAACGTTATTATCGTAAGAAAGTTGATGAGGCTATCGCTTCAATTGCTGCTTATGGTGATTTCGAATGGTTTGTTGGTTCTGAACCGTACATGAAGAATGGAATTGATATTCCATGAATGATGCCGTGTCAGAGCAAAACTATAAGGCATTGTAGCAGGTGCTGCTGTTACAGTGAGAAATATTGTAAGTTGGGTTTTGATTTGTCTACTGTTATATTTAGATGAAAGGCTTTATCATGAATGTTGACCGCATTAGCGCAAACACCTTTGAGTTCGGAAATGTCACCGGCGATATGCTTCGTTGGCGTAGTATGACAAGTACTCCTGATAAGTTTGGTAATACTCAGCGTTACTTCTGGGTTGTTCTTCCGGTTGAGGTTGGTCAGGAGCTTCAGGAGCTTGGGTGGACTTGCGTTTCGTGGCGTAATAAGGACCGTGATGACCCGACGAGCGAGAAGCTTCCGTGGGTTAAGGTTATCATTGGTGAATTCTTTGATGATATTTGCTTCATTTCCGACACGGGCGATTTGGTTCCTATTGCTAATGACCCGACTAAGGACGTTAGCGAGCAGCATCGTGAGATTCTCGCTTATTTGGATGATATTGATATTGACCATAAGCGTATCGAGTATCTCACCTTCTCTTGTAGCGGCACTGATAAGCTCGGAAATGACCGTAAGGTTCATCGTACTGCTTATATTCGAGAGCTCGGTATTAAGCTTCAGTCTAGTTATCTTCGTCGTTCTTATGGGAATGTTGAAGCATAGTTTTATGTGAGGTGCTATGTCGCTTAGCCTTGATAGTAATCAGCTAAGTGCTATAGACAAGCTGGAGACCGGCTCCATCCTTTGTGGTGGGGTCGGCTCTGGTAAGTCTAGAACCGCTTTAGCGTATTATTATATGAAAGAGTGTAAAGGAACTCTTCGTATAAACGGACAGGGTATAACAACTCCTAGGCGGTTTGATATTCCTTTGTATGTCATAACAACCGCGCATGTTCGTGATTTAAAGCAATGGGAATGCGAGGCGTCGCCTTTTGGTTTGTATGATATTCATGTTGATTCTTGGAATAATATAGGAAAGTATACGGAGGTTCGTGATGCGTTCTTTATTTTTGATGAGCAGCGTGTTGTTGGCAGCGGTAGTTGGGCGAAAAGTTTTATTCGGATTAGCAAAGCTAATCACTGGATTTTGCTCTCTGGTACTCCTGGGGATACTTGGATGGATTATGTATCTGTTTTTATTGCCAATGGCTTTTATCGAAATCGTACTCAATTCCTACGCGAGCATGTGATATTCTCTCGATTTAGCAAGTATCCAAAAGTAGAGCGCTATGTTAACGAGGATGTCCTAGAAGCTATTCGCAAAGAGATTCTTGTTAAGATGCCTGACACCCGAGGTACTATTCAGCATCACATAAACGTTAACGTTCCTTACGATAAGATAGTTACTCGACGAGTTCTCAAAGACCGCTGGAATGTTTTTGATAAGGAACCCATTCGTGATGCTGGTCAGCTTTGTTTGATATTGCGTAGGATAGCAAATGCTGATAAGCGTCGGCTTGAGAAAGTTATGGATTTAGTGAAACTTCATAAGAAATGTATCATTTTCTATAACTATAACTACGAGCTTGATATGCTTAAGGAGGCGTTGGATGCGGAAGGAATTTTATATCGCGAGTGGAACGGGCGTAACCACGACGACCTCCCCGTCGGTGTGGAATGGGTATACCTTGTCCAGTACACTGCCGGCGCCGAAGGCTGGAACTGTACAACCACAGACACCGTTATATTCTACTCCAACAACTACTCCTACAAAATCATGGAGCAAGCGGCAGGTCGAATAGATAGGCGAGATACTCCGTATCGAGATTTGTATTACTATCATCTCATATCGGATTCGCCAATTGATATCTCTATACTGAATGCTTTGGATAGGAAGAAAGTTTTTAACGAAAGGGCGTTTTATGATTCACTTGGCTGAGTATGTCGGAGAAGCAGCTGTTTATGAGCATCTTGCTGAAGAAGCTTCGGAGCTTGCGCAGGCTGCTCTTAAGTATGCTCGATATCTTCGTAAAGAAAATCCTATGGCTCCAAATACTAATCCGTGTGTTCTTAGTCGTAATGTTAAGGAAGAAGCTACTGATGTATTGATATTGCTTGAGGAGGTTGGGCTTGAACGAGGCGATGACCATATTTATGCTGAAAAGATTAAGCGAACTATAGGTCGTCTTGTCGATGGCGGTTGCGTTAGAAAGGGATGAAATCCGCACTTTTTACACGCCCTTTATAGAAAGGAGAATATACGGCCCTTTGGAGGGTTTGATATCCTCCTTTTTCTTTTGAGGTTTACATGAAGAACGAAAACGCCTATCAGGGTGAATTGATTAAAAAGATTAAGGCTTTGCTCCCCGGTTGCGAAGTGCTTAAGAACGACCCTAACTACATTCAGGGAATACCTGACTTATTGATATTGTCTGAGAATGGTTGGGCTATTTTAGAAGTTAAGCGTTCGGCTAACGAACCGCATCGACCTAATCAAGACTATTACATTGATAAGTTTGGTCATTGGACCTATGCTTCTTTTATATTCCCGGAGAATGAAGAGGAGGTGCTTAGTGAACTTCAACGAACATTGGGACCTCAAAGGTAAGCACGCTTTCCTTAGTCCCTCTAGTCCGTATTGGCTTAATTATGATACTGACAAACTCATTACGGTTTGGCGTAACATGAAAGCTAAAGAGCGTGGAACCGAACTTCATGCTTTTGCTGCGGACGCAATTAGTTATGGTGTTAAACTTAGTCATAGCCGTAGAACGTTAAATAGGTATGTTAACGATGCTATCGGCTTTGGCTTGCAGGCTGAAAAGCCTTTATATTATTCTTCTAATTGTTTCGGAACCGCTGATGCAATTGATTTTGCAGACGGCTTGCTTCGAATACACGACTTGAAGACTGGTAAGCATCCAGCTTCTTTCAGACAGCTTGAGGTTTATGCTGCTCTGTTTTGTTTAGAGTATGGTATGGACCCCTCTCAGATTGATATTTGCCTCAGAATCTATCAGAATGATGAGATTTACGAGGACGTTCCTGACGCCGGTCTGATACTTAGTCGAATGGATAAGATTATCTCATCCGATAAGACATTGAATAAAGAAAATGGTTCAGAGAGGCATTGATATGTTAGTATCTCAAGACGATTATTTAATGCATGAAGGCCGCTCTAAAATGGATGGCGCTCCTGTTGGCTCTGGTCGTTATCCTTTGGGTAGTGGTGAGAATCCTTATCAGGACTATCGTTCTTATCAAGGTCGAGTTGCAAAGCTTCGTGCGGCTAATGTTCCTGAAAAGGAGATTGCTGCATATTTTGGTATGAGTATGCGTGATTTTCGTAAGACTAATACGCAAGCTAGTGCCTATGTTCGTAGCGCAGACCGTTCTGAAGCTCATAAGCTTCGTTATGAACAGCATTGGTCTGTTGCTGCTATTGCTGAAAAGCAAGGTCGTTCTGAGTCTAGCGTTCGTAAACTTCTCAAACAGACCGAAGATGCTAAAGCTCGTGCTATTAACAATACTGCCGACATGCTTCGCGAGAGCTTGAATGAACATGGTGGCTTTATTGATATTGGTGCGGGCTCTGAGCTTTATTGCGGTGTTTCTAGAACTAAGTTTGATGCCGCCGTTAAGCAGCTTACGTCTGAAGGCTATGCAGTAGTTCCTCTTAGCGTTCGACAGATGTTTGGTCAAGGTAACACTAATTTTAAGCTTTTGTGTCCTCCAGGAACAACAAGTGGTACCGTGTTTAACAATATGGACCAAATTAGGCTTCCTACAGACGTTCGTGTTACTGCTGATGGTGATAAAGCTGCTCCTCTTCGTCCTATTGAGAATGTTGATTCTAAGCGCATTCAAGTTCGATATGGCGATGAAGGCGGAACTCTTCGGGACGGTGTCATTGAGCTTCGTCGTGGTGTTAAAGATTTGGACCTTGGTGAGTCTCATTATGCTCAGGTTCGTATTGGCGTTGATGGAACCCATTATTTGAAAGGTATGGCTGTTTATGCTGACGACCTTCCTGATGGGATTGATATTCGTTTCAATACGAATAAGAAGAGTGGAACGCCTCTTATGAGTCCTGACAAGGATGGCAAACAAGTTCTTAAACCTATGAACGACCCTAGCAATCTTACTAACCCCTTTGGTGCTAGTATTCAGCGTGGTGGTCAACGTGGTGCTTTGAATATTGTTAATGAAGAAGGTAATTGGCGAGATTGGTCAAAAACGCTTTCTTCTCAGTTTTTGTCTAAGCAGCTTCCTTCGGTTGCAAAGAAACAGCTTAAGCTTACGTCTGATATTTCTCAAGCAGAGTTTGATGAGATTAAGAGTTTAACCAACCCTACGCTCAAAAGATATTTGCTTGACCAATTTGCTAGTGGTTGTGACGCTGATGCTGTACATCTTAAGGCAGCTGCTTTGCCTCGACAGGCACCTAAAGTACTTCTTCCTATTCCTGAACTTAAGGACAATGAGATTTACGCACCTACATACAAGCCTGGTGAGCAGCTAGCTCTTGTTAGATATCCGCATGGTGGCACTTTTGAGATACCTGTTCTTACCGTCAAAGGTCGTGGTAAGGCGTTTGATATTGCTAAACGCATAATGGGTAATGCGCAAGACGCTGTTGGTATTAATCCTAAGGTTGCTGAGCAGCTTTCTGGTGCAGACTTTGATGGCGATACAGTTATGTGCATACCTTTAGCTAGTGCAAAGATTCAGCATCGTCCTGCACTCGAAGGTCTTAAAGACTTTGACCCTAAATCTCAATATAATGGCGACCATCTACCTCCTAAAGATAAGATGAAAAAGGGCGCTGTTCAGCGAGAAATGGGTATGGTTAGCAATCTTATTACAGATATGTCAATCAAGCAGGCTAATGATGAAGACCTAGCCTGTGCTGTTCGACATTCGATGGTTGTTATTGATGCGTATAAACACGGTCTTGACTATAAACAGTCGGCTAAAGACAATCGCATTACAGAACTTAAGCGTCGCTATCAAATGAATGATGAGACCGGTAAGTTTGGTGCGGCATCTACCATTGTCTCTAAAGCAAAGTCTCAAGTGTATCCTTTGCAGCGTCGAGAGAAAGCTGTCTCTAAGCTCACTCCTGAAGAGCGTAAGCGTTGGGAAGAAGGCGAGATTATTTACGAACCTACAGGTAAGAAGAGTTGGAAAGGAACACCTCTTACTTTTAAGAGTTCGCAAATGTATGAAGAATCTGATGCACGTAAGCTGTCTTCAGGCTATCTTATTGAGAACCACTATGCAGACTATGCTAATAGGATGAAGGCTATGGGCAATGCTGCACGTAAGGTTATGCGTGCTACACCTAAGCTACAGTATAGTCCTTCTGCTGCTAAGACTTATGCTCAACAGGTTACTGACCTTAAGCGTAAGTTAAAAGAAGCTCTTATGAACTCACCTAAAGAGCGTCGTGCACAGGCTCTTGCACAGAGTACATACCGAGTGGAGCTTGCTGACCATCCAGAGTATGATGACGGACAAAAGAAGAAGGCTAAGTCTAGACATCTTGAAGCAGCTCGTAGCATCACAGGCTCTGGTAAGAAGATGATTGACCTCTCACCTAAAGAATGGGAAGCTATTCAAGCTGGTGCTGTTCATGATTCTACAGCAAAGAAAATATTTGAGAACTGTGATGCAAAGAAGCTTCGTCAGATGGCTATGCCTAGAGCCACTACTATTAGTAGTTCTAAGGTAGCTCGTGCTAGAGCTATGCTTAATAGTGGTTACACTTGGTCTGAGATAGCTTCTGCATTAGGCGTCTCTGCTTCTGGTATACAGAAAGCTTTGAGTAAATAGGAGATTATATGAAAGCTTATTTACTCACCACTGTAGACAACCCTTATCATCCTATCGATAGCTTTGCAGAGTGGTTTCTGTTCGACATTATTCATGCGCAAGAACATGGGTTTTCATGTAACGAACTATTAGCTAGACAAATGCATGCGCTTGGTTATAGCGATTCTTTTACACCATTAGAAGCACAACGTTGTACTAATGATGCGGTTGACTACATATGT
>JAEIGA010013233.1_pt1 | contig 12554 bp, 16 predicted proteins | sample 9270691 | NCBI WGS metagenome assembly JAEIGA01 (sample SAMN17057246, study PRJNA624740) | gut metagenome | biome: biome; isolation source: fecal sample | host: Bos grunniens | place: China: Xizang | collected 2019 | reverse complement strand
CAATACTCAAGTCCTGCAAAGGATTTGGTCGCAATGCCAAAATTGGGCTGGACAAACGGGAAATCAGCATAGGTGTTAATTATTCGCATACCCTCGCTGTATACGGATTGGTCACCACTCGGCAAAGCCTCCATGATAACCCTTTTGCTATACAGCCATTTTGCCTCAACCCCATACACCCACAACTCATCATCGGTGTATTTGACCGAGTGGCAGTAATACAGAGTGCCGTTGGTATTCGGCACAACAAAATACTTATCGGGCACAATCAAACGAATATTCTCATCCGTTGCAGGTAAAACCACCTGCGCCGTCCCGATATCCTGCCAGCATATTTCGCCTACGGCAGAAGAAAACGGCAATATAGCATCGGTCTTGAGGTAAGCCCCGTCAACAGATAACAAGTATAAATCATTACACGCCATCTACAAGCACCCCCGCATAACACGGATAGTAAGTTATCTTGGCATCGTCAATATAGACATTCGTATGATATACCTCCCTCGTGCCGAGCGGCAATGTCCACAAGGTTGACGAATACAGGATAACATTGATTTCGTCAATGTCGTTAATCGTGCAACGGAATCTGCCATTCTCACGGAACACCTTAACAGCATCTCCCGCTGTCACATAACCCAACGAAGCTTTGGAAAAATCAAAATCAAGATGCTCTCCGTTCGTACCTGCGCCGTGATATAGCGTTAAGGTGGTCATTGGGTTTTGCGTTGTCGGGATCGTGAAGCTAAACTCAAAATCGGGTTCGGTATCGCCGTACATATTCACAAATCCCTGCCCCATTGACAGCGTGTATTCCTCTTTGGTTGTGGCTATCCAATACGGGAACGGCATCGTCAGTACTATGCTGAATTTACTGTGCTTTTCCTGTGTGATAATCGGGCTGTTTTTTACAACGCATTTTGCCTTGCGGTACGGTGTAAGGCGTTGGGCTTGCCCCGAACCCTCGGTGCGGTATACGCACAAATACAGCTCTCTCGCGGGCTTTACGAAATCAAGCAATGCCTGTTTTTTTGCTGTCTGCTGGTCAAGCACAAGCCCCTTAATGGTCAACGACTTGCCGATAATGGAATACCCTGCGAATGATTCGCCCACAGAATTCACCTGTTGGGTTGTGATTATTTTAGATTCAATACCCGTTAAACCCTCAACAGTTTCTACATAATAGCCGTTAGTCGGCGTTAAATCCAGCCGTTCGGTTGAACTTGGGTTGTCTTTTATAATCGTCAGCGATATGTTATACATTCATCAACGCCATCCTCTCCAACTGTATTCTGCTCTCCTCAAACACCTCGGCAGGGGTCATTTTTGCGGCATAAATATTCATGGTTACGCCGCCCCTTGCGCCCGTAAGCCCCACCATATCACGCGAGTTCACAATCGGGGATGCCTGATCGGGAAGGAGCATTTCCTCAAACGCATCATTGAGCTTGGGAATGTTGTCATGCAAACCCTTGACAAACAGGTCGATCATGTCGGGTGCATACTTGTGGAAATCAGACAAAGGACCTTCCTTCGGCTCACTAAACCCCAAGAAATCCTTAACGGTTTGCGCCGCGCTCTTGACCGTTCCCTTGAGTTTGTCAAATTTGGATTTAATGCCGCTGATAAAGTTTTCCAACAAGTCTTTGCCCCACTCCTTGGCGTTATTGAGCATGTCTAAAAATATCTGCACAACCTTATCGCTATTCTCATACGCCATGCGTTTTATATCGGGCAATGCCTCATTAAATGATGTGATAACCGCATCAAAAAATTCGGGAATAGCAAGCAAAAACGCCGAAATAACCTCAGGAATAACCTCAACAAGAGCCATCAGCAAATCGCTTCCGCCCTGTAACATCTCGGGGTAATGCTCCATCAAGCCGAGTATAATGCCTTGTATCAGTTTCGGCATGGCTTTTGCCAACATATTAAGGATGGCTGGCATATTGTCCATCAGCGACCCTAATAACTGCGCTCCTGCTTCTTCTATCATCGGCATTGATTGTACAAGGAATGTAATAATACCTGCAAGGATAATCGGAAGCTTGTCTAACAATATCGGCATTGATTCCAAAAGCCCTTCCGCAACGCCCTGTACTATCAGCAATACCGCGCCGAGGATATCCGGCAATCTATTGACAAGCGTTTCAGCGACAAGCAACACCGCTTCGACAATCGACGGTATCAGCACGGGAGCTAACTCGCCAAGCGTAGTCGCCAACTGCTCAACGATATCCAACGCCGTGCTTGCCAGTATCGGGAAATTCTCGACAAGCGCGTTCGCCGTGCCGACAAGCAATTCTGTCGCTGAACTCGTCAGTTCCGGCAACACATCCTGTATCAGCGTCGGAAGTGCCTCTGCGATAACAGGCGCGATATTTTTGACGAGCTGACTTATTCCACGGAACGCTACCGATATGCGCGGGATAAGGTTCTTTGCCGCTGTGCTTACGCTATCGACAAATGAGTTCATCAGCCCGTCGATGTCTGCATCGCTGTCAGCCAAGCCTGTTACAAGGTTTTGCCATGCGCTCTGCATCGACGATAAACTTCCGCTAATGGTTGCGCTTGCTTCTGCGGCTGTCGTTCCTGTTATGCCGATGTCATCCTGCACTATACCGATCGCCGTAACGATATCTGCAAACGACATCGCAAGTTCGCCGTTCTCGTCGCGTGTTGCGCTAAACGCAGAATTTAGAGACTCCGCGTCCAGTATAAGACGCTCCATCTCTGTTTTTGTGCCGCCATACCCGAGCTTAAGGTTGTCGAGCATAGTGTAATTCTGCTTTGCAAATCCTTGATACGCCGCTTGGATGGATTCCATACTTGTACCCATCTTGTTGGCGTTGTCCGACATATCACGGATCGCGCGGTCTGCCACGTCTGCGGCTTTATCCGTGTCGCCACCCAATGATTGTAGGAGCGAAGCAGAAAAGCTGGTGACGGTTTCCATGTACTCATTTGCGCTCAAGCCCGCCGTTTTGTATGCGTCGCTGGCATAGCCAATCACCTTGTCCGCGCTCTTTTCGAACAGCGTTTCCACGCCGCCGACAAGCTGTTCGTACTCGGCATAGTTCTTGATGGCGTTCTTTGTCAAATCAGCCACAGCAGTTGCCGCCGCACCTAATGCCGCACCGCCGATTTTCGCCGCTGTGCCAAGACCGCTGGCAAGTCGGCTACCGAAATTCTTGGCTTCGCCTTCGGCATCTCTTAACCCCTTCTCATACGCGGATGAGTTGAGCGTTAATGCCGCCGCTATTTTAAATAAATTCATTCCAGCGTCAACCCCGCTTTCGTGATGATATCTGCCGCTATTTCCTCCGCACTCCGATTATCGACCTTTTGCGGTTTAATGAGGTCTGCGTATCGTGCGGTGACATACTTGTTTTGCGGCGCAAGTTGTAAACATTCGCAGACATATACACGGAATAGCTCCTCATGCTCTATCTGCTTAATGACCGAGGGCAACACATTGATGATCGCCCTCGGTCTCAAACGTGGGATGCGGCATAACGCCGCGACCGTTATATCCTCTCCGCTTCCCACAAGGACTTGAAAAAATCCGCAAATTCCTTATCCTTCACTATATCACGAATCTCTATCGCCGTTTTCAGCATTGATTGTTCAGCGATTTCTGTTTCGGTTTTGCCGTTAATCGCACCTACAATACCGTATACATCGGAACGGTGTGTTTTGAGTATAATCGGCATCAGCTTCGTTATCCTGTCAAGTCCCGCCGCGTATACCTCTGCCTGTGTCGCGTCCTTGTCAAGATTGATTTTGCGACGTAGCTCGGCAGTAAGTGCTTCATCGCTGATGATAGCACCGAGATACGGTGTTATCTCGCATAATACGTCAAGTCCCGCGTCTGTGGAAAGCTGTGAGATTTTCATGTGTACCCCCTATTATGTCGTAGGTTCTGCCGTACCCGCCTTGATATAGACTTCGTAAGGAACGGTGTCGGGCGCATCGTAGGAATAATGTCCCGTGAACTCAAACGCGAATTTGCCCTTCTCCTTGTCCGTGGTCTGTATCGCGAAGCCACCCGTAGACAGGGCATTCAGCATCTTGACCGCGATATAGCCACCATTGGTTGCGCCTGTGTGGTCGGAATAGTCGCCAATCAGCCAAATATCCGCGAAGTCGCTGGTGAGCAGTTCCTTGCGCGGAGTGACCTTCGTGGTATCTGTGCCGTCAATGTCAGCCGCAGACATAAGGAGCTTCGCAAGTGCGGTGTCCATCGCCGCAAACGTGCCGCTGATCTTGACCTCAACGTCCTGTATGCGCTTCAGCTCTTTGGTGTTCTTCGGACAGTTGTCAATATCCTCACCGAAATCAGCATATTCCGGCGTAGCCGCAAAGCTGATACCGCCGCTGGTAACACCGAGGATGTTGCTCTCGGTAAGCGCACCCGTGGCGGGTGTAAATGCCGAAGCAAGTATGCCCGCGTTCATCTGTATTTTCTTAAACGCATCGGGCGCAAGCTTTGTATATTTCATGTTTAATCCTCCGTCAAAAATTCAACCGTGACATTTAGTATCTTTCGGCGTATCATGTTATCATTATCGTCGCCGCTTGACCTTGCAAACGGTTCGCCGCGAGTTATCCATAACATACCGCCATCACACGGGATCGTCACACCCCCCATGCTGATCTCCTGCGCTATATGCCGCGCCATAGCATTTGCCGCCGTCCAGCTCGATGACCGATACCAAAGATTCACAGCTAAAGGGATGGGTTCATCCCAGCTGCCCGTCGCCACTTCGTATGTCATATACGGGTACGACGGCTTATCATCACCCGTTGGAACTGCGTCCTCTTGATAAGCGGTCAATCCCAACGAGCCGAAAAAGTACTGTAATGCGGCTTCTTTAGTCATGTGGTAGCTCCCATTCTTCTGCCGATACTTCACGCATATTCAATCCAGCGGACGCGGGTGTTTTCATATCGTCGCCGTCACTTGTAATGCGGAATATTTTGTTATCCTCAAGCCGCTTGATAACATCGTGATACTGCAAGTTTATCGTCCGACTTGTGATAACGGTGTATAACGCCGTCACGCCCTGTGCCGCCGCTATTCGGGCTTCGGTGGAATTGTCGAGCCTTATCGCCGCTTGGAACTCCGCACCTTCCGTCCATGTGGTCATCATACCGCCCTCACCATCGGGAACGACGGCGCGATTGATGAAGATACACGGTGTCATGGCTTCTGCCAAAAGACTCATATTACCACACCTTTCTGTATCGGTTCAAATGCTTGTAAAGCTCATCTCTGCGCTTGATAGCCGCGTCATAAGTATTTACCGCCAGCGTGTAGGTATACCCGCCGAAGGATTCCGAGATATACTTGCCATCGGTGGCTTCATACTCGGAAATAAACGCATCGGTGTTGTAAATCTCCATCGCAATATCAATGAAATGCTCCGGAATTGCCAACGCCCACACTTCTCCCGTGAATGTTTCATCCTTTAAGTCGAGTGCGGGATACTGGTGAATGCCATCGTTGAACACCGATCCCTTGATGCGGAAATACTGCCCGTCGGCAAGGAACGGGCATATAAGCGTGTTATTTTCCACGGTGTAGGTATCGCCGTGAATCTCACGCTCAAAATAGTTATTGATATAATCGCATACTTTGGTTAATGCCCGTTCCATGTGTTACTCCTTTTTAAGTGCCGGAAGTGATAGTGCCCTTCACAACGCCAGCAGCGTACTCAACGAGGAACTGAATGCCGTCCATAACAAGGGTCTCGATCTGCGCCCTCTCCTCGTTCTGATAACCGCTCTTGATACCGACATAGCCCAGCTCGTCAGCAGTAAGGTCAAAAGCACGGGCGAGGTCGCCGTTCATGGTGAGGTAATACATGATAAGGTTCTGCTTCGCGGTGGCAATGAACGTGCCAGCGGTCACACGGGAAGTCATGATAACCGTGCCAAGACCGAGGAAGTTCTCGATATAGTTCATGCCGAACGCCGTCTGCATGGTGATGTCCGCGGTGCCGAGATATGCGGAAACATCGGTGGGGTTCACAAAGTAAACCGCCTCTGCCGCATCATCCTCGAACTTGACCTGCAACTGTCCCCAAGCATTGGCAAGAGCCGCCTGCAGACCAACACCCGTAGCGGTGGTGCTGCCCGTAATAGTGCCATTGAGGAAGGTGAAGAAGTCGGAACGGATGCCCGCCTGTACATCACGAAGCATAGCCGCGTCGGTGTCACGAACAGCCGCATCGTAGCCGGACTTCTTGATGGCTTCGGCAGAAACGCCCTTACGCCACTTCTTGAGAGTGATCTCACCCACAGCGGTCTTGGTGGTTGCATACTGGGACAGAGGAATGATTTCGCCTTCAGCGACAGCACCGCTCTGCAGAGTGCCGCTGGTGGAATACACATACATGGTAGTGCCTTCCATCATAGGGATTTTGCGGGTTACGCCGAGAACCTCAACGAGCTTGCCGAGGCTGGCGTGGGTGAACTGATTGACGAAATCGATCTCGCGGGCGCGAGACATATTAGTTGCCTTAACAAGATTAGTTTCGGCAGTGGTTACAACATTTGCCATTGTGCTAAAATCCTTTCGTTTTTAATAATTGTCGAACAGCGAAATGTTTTCCGCTATCGCATTTTGTCTCTCCACGGGGTCTTTTATGGCGAATATCTGTTCTTTAGTCATAGTGACTTTGCCATTTCCCGCAGGAGGCATTGCTGTTTCAACGCCACTCTGCATCGTCTGCACGGGGATGAAGTCAGCATATTCGGTTTTTGCGGTTTCGACAAGCTCGTCGTGGTTTTTGGCTTTGCCGTCTTTGCCCAACTCTACATTATCATAGTCCGCAATACGGAGCAACGCGGATATGCGCTTTTCCGCAATTCCAGCGTCCTTGTAAACCTCGCGGAGCGCGTTTTCTTTGGCGGCGCGGGTTTCCTTTTTTTGCTGGGTTTCCTTGAAGGTTTCAAAGTCCGAATGTTCTTTATCGTACTTTGCCTTCCAATCTTCCGACGTATCAACGCTTTCAGCCGTTGCCTTGTAACGGTCACGCTCCGCTTTGATTGCGTTTACGCTGTCGCTGTGAGCTTCGATGATCGCCTCGATTTTGTCGTTGTCAATGCCCATTCCTTCGAGCATTTTCCTTGTGAGTGCCATTTTATATCGCTCCTTTTCTTCGTCGGCAGTACCTCGCCGCTAACGATATTGTTATTCGCATATAATATAACACAAGATATTGTGTCGTGTCAAGCATAATTACACAATATCTTGTGATTTTAGTGCGTTTTCCAAATATTTTGCCGCCGTGTCTTTCACATCCACCACAGCATTGCGTAGCATATGCGCTCCACCTTTGCCTTGTCGCCCCTCCTCAACGGGACGGGCATATTCGACGTTTGAACCGATATACACGGTTTTGTTGTCCTCGGACTTTGCGAAAGTCATGCTGTTTCGCAACCGTCCTGTATCGACAGGCGTTCCTCTGTTAGCCCTATCCCTGTGGGTGAGATTCACCATCTCGCCGCCCGTCATTTCTGCCCATAACGCAAGTGCTTTTTCAAGAGCCTCGGTCGCTTCAGGCAAATGGCTTTCAATCGTGACCTTTATATTAGACATATTGGATGCTCCCGTCAGCTTTTCGTATGCCGACCAGTATACGGTTCATCGTGCATCGGCAGTTATATACCTCCGCGCCATCGCCCGTAGGATCGCCCGGACACATCAACCCATTGTCGAACGGTTCATATAATGTTGCCGTTGCGCCGTCAAGTTCGACATGACTTTCTCGCGTTCTGCTATCGTGTGTCGATATCCATTGCTTTTCGTATATCAGCCCCATATCAGCGGCTTCTTTCATGCTGTCCATCCGCCCTTGATTCTCGGCATATGTCACAGCCGTTCTCGCGTTACGGATCGCCGCAGCCTCGTTGCCACCCACAAACTGCTCAAGCCGTTTTGCGATCTTCGGCATACTCTCGCCTTGCAGTATTCCTTGCAATATCTCGCTATTCAATCGCTGGCGGTTCCATCGCTCATCTTTCAATAAATTCAATTCTTTCATTACAAGGTTCGTAACGGTCTTTGCATCCACAAGCCCGAACACATACCCCGTTGGCAATCCCTCGACAAGACTATTATAATTCACCGCATATATATCGGGTAAGATGTTGTTCACAAGCCGATACGCCGCTTGGTCAACATGAGCAAGGTCGCTCGACAACCTTGCTACCATGTCACGGTATTTCTTATCGCCAAGTGTTATCTGCCGTAAATACTTTTGATACGCTTCTTTGGCTTTTGCTATCGCATCACGCTTGCCTGTGCGCTCTGCGGCAAGCAATTTCTCATACAAGGCGTTCGCTTTTGCCTTGTGTCGTTCCATATACGCATCCCACTTTTTGCGGGTTTCGTCGAGAGCGCGGGTATATTCACGGGACAGCTCATCCTCTAATTCTTTTAGTTTTCTGTCGGTATATACCCGCGCTTTATCTCGCTTCATTAGTTACCCTCCTCCGTCACATCAAAGCGGCTCATGTCCTGCCGTGCTATGTTGTCTGCGATCCTCGCCTTTTCTTCCGGCGTAAGCCATGACAGATGCTCGCGGACGGTTTCATCGTCCAAATATTGTGCCACAAGCATGACCGTCTGTGCTTCTTCAAGCTGGTTAACGAGCCTTGTCCTTGTAAAATGCGGGTTATCGTCCACTCCCGCAAGATTTAGCAATCCGCGAATGAAATCTATGATGCAGTATTCCAACTCGTCTGCACGGTTGTTCAATCGCTCATACGCCGCGTTTATCGCTGTGGCTGTTACATTGCCGTTCGCAAGTTCCTGTGTATTAAGTGCCATCGCGTCATTGTAGATATCCAGCTCAAGCCGCTTCAACAGGGTTTCCCTCGCTGCATACGGGACTTCCACGCTATGGGAATCAACTTCCACATCATCGTCGGTCTTGACAACCTTGCGATACTTGATGCTTTCCATCCACTCGCGGAGATCGTTATCGTCCATACCTCCGGCGTTCTTCAGCACCCAGTATATCAATTGCATATCGTCGATATCGTTCGCAAGCCCGCTCTTGATGAGGTCATATGCGTCGATATTGCCCTTCTTGCCGACCAATTCGCTTTGCCGCTCATAATTGCCGTAGCACGGAACTATTGGGAACGCGGCATAATTCTCGCCGTGGTAAATTGCCTCGGCATCGGCAGGAGCTTTGACCGTTATCAGCTTATACGGCTTTGGCTGTTCGTAGCCATCCATCACGCGAATGCTCTCGCCCTTCCTGCGGATAAACTGCTGAACGCCGTCGAGCGTGTACAATGTCACGCGCAGCGGCTTGGTGGGGTCAATCTGCCAAAACCTTATACCCGCCTTGAGCGCGCCATCCTCCTCGTCCCACAGCGGAACGAATTCCGTGAGCTTGAATATCCTCACGCGGTCGAAGTCGTAGAAGCCGAAGCACACGCCCTCGACCAATGCCGAGCGGCTTATCAACGCAAGCTGGTTGTCGAAGTCTGCGCCACCGAGCTTATCCTTTGTGCCTTCCTGCTCAAAAGTTACGCCGTTGCTCAACAGATATTGGTTCAACTGCGTGACATTCTGCCGGAAATAGTTGCTCCCGCACTTATAATTCGCGGAATAGTTATCCACTTTCGCTCTGCCGCTAATATCGTATATCAGCCGCTTGTAGTTGTAAATCGTGCTGTTCTGCTGCCTCATGTAAGTTTCAGCATCCACAGCCCACCGATACTCGTCCGATGCCTTGTGCTGGTTGATTGCCGACAGCAGGAACTCCGTCAGCCTGTTTTCCGTCTGCGCTTGCAGTAAGTCTTGATATGTTACCAAATTTCACCCCGCCCTTTATCTCTGTATATTCTTTCTGTCATTACAAAATACCTCACAGCGTCCATCGCGTGGTCATTGTCCTTTATAACCGCATCGTCTGCGGCTTTATCGTCCCACGAATACAGACCAAACTCGTCTATTGTGTTCTCGCAGCAATCGTTAAATAGTATCTTCCTGCTTGCCAGTGCCGATGATGTCCGGCGTATTCCGTCCAATACATCGTTATCGGCTTTCCGCACCTTGAACCGCTTCCGGCTGTTCACCAATGTGATAAATGATGCCGCCGAAGGATCGACGATCAATGCGACCTTCTCGCCTTCACGATTCGGCACTTCCGCACACAGCCGTTCCAACGCCTCATAATACTGCTCGTCTGTCAGTGGGTTATTAGTTTCACGCCCACTATAATAATACTCCTTAACAGCGTACCATGTCAACCCCTGTTGTCCCCATAAAATCATCGCCGTGGGGTTCATCGTGCCGTAGTCCATGCTCACAATGTATTTAGTATAGTTGCGTGGCTCTGTCGGTACGGTGTTGTCGTAATGTGGATATACAAGTCCTTCAGCGATTACCCACTCGCCGAGGATGTAACGCTTGAAGAATACGCCTGTGTACTCACGCTTGATGTTCTCGATATAGCTTTGCGGCAGGAACGTGTTGTCATCCAGCAGGAACTTTGTGCATCTACGGTCTATCTCGTCGTTCTCGACGATATCCGTGAATACATAGTTATTCGGGCTGTCGGGGTTTGTGGTTGCCAAAAGTATCGCGCCCTCGACCGACAGACGGGAAAGGCACATCTTGTAGAAACTTTCGGGAATTTCCGACAGCTCGTCTATGTACGCACCCGCCAATGTTGAACCCTTGATTTTCGCCGCCGCTTTCTCGTCATTCGCACCCAGCAGGCGCACTTCATGCCCATACAACCACCCGACATTCGCCTTTGGTGAGCATTTAAACTGCCCGCCCGTCAACTCCTCCAACAGACCGAGGCAGTTGAACTGTAACGATTCGCGGGTCTTGCCGACCATCATAAACAATTCACCCACAGGACGGGAACGCACAAACATCGCCCATTTGACAAGGCTTATCCAAGTCTTGCCGGATCGCACCGAGCCTTCCAAGAGGTTGATACGGTGCAACGGTGTGAGCAGAAAGTCCTGCTGTTTGGGCGTGATGAGGTTAGGCATTTTGCGCCTCTGCTATACGCTTCTCCGCAATCTTGAAATATTCGGGGTCGAGTTCGATGCCGATAAAATTGCGGTTGGTGTTTATACAAGCCACACCTGTCGTGCCGCTGCCCATAAACGGGTCAAGAACGGTGTCTCCTTCAACGGTGTATTGCTCTATCAGCATCTGCACAAGCTCTGACGGTTTCTGCGTCGGATGATAACGCTTGTCTTTGCTGTCGGTGATAAAACCTTGTTGCTTGAACACGATCCTCTTCACTGGCTTATTCAACGTGGTGTAAATCAGCTCTCCATCGGCAAATGGGTTTTGGAACTGAATGTCGCCCTTTTTGTCCCAAAATATCCAATGGTTTGATGGCGGCAACATATCGCAAAAATAGTTCCCGCCGAAGATAATCACATTTTTACCGATGCGGAGCATTTCATCGAAAACCTCTCTGCAAGGTCTTTTATCGTCCCATCCTCCGCAATAGCGTCTGTTTTTTGCAGCGCCAAACCCGTTTGTGCCTTTGTCGGCTTTTTTTCCGTATGGCGGATCGGTCAAAACTAAATCAACACTCCCATCGGGAATATTCTTCATTACCTCAAGGCAATCGCTCTGCATCAGTTTCACGCTCATACTCAAAACTCCGCTGTCTGTTTCGTGATAATCTGTTTCTTGTTCCCGCACAGCACGATATTGGACACCACATTCGCATACGGCTGAAGCCCACCGCGCATCGCATAACCGCCATAATCCAAATAGCTCGGTGCGGTCACGCACGTTATAGTCCGGCGCAGTATCTTGTTGTTGTGCTTATCAAATACAATCCTCTGCGGGAAGAAATTTACCGCTTTGTGGGTGTGTCCTTGTACGAAGATGTCGATACCTTCGTATATCGTCTGTACTCGGTGCTGCTTGTTTGCGCTTGCACCAACCGTTGAACCGCCACCGCTGCCGTGAGTGACGAACAGGGTGTATGTGGGGTTGCGTAAGCCGTCTTTCTTGAGATCGCCCATTTGGATTTTCACGAACGCCGCGTTCCTGCGATACAGATTCTCGATATCCAACTTACACATAATATCGTAAGCGGGATCATCGTCAACTTCCTTCACGCTTCGCATTTCGTGGTTGCCGCCCACAGCCGCAAGGATTTTATCCCTTATTGGCGTTAAATATACCACGGCAAGGCTCTTGCTTTCTGCGGGGCTGAATCGCTCCTCGTAGACATTACTAACAGAGCTTTTCGTGGCGTTATTGATGATATCACCTATCAATACCACACGGGCATTATCGTTTGCGGCAATTTCCGCAATATCGCGTTTCAACCGTTTTTCGTCGAACTCCCTTGCACCGATATGTGTATCACCGATCAGCCACAGAGTAATATCGGGTTTATCGGGCATTTTATGGATTATCGGCGTAAAGTCAGTTAGCATTGCACTTACTCCTTTTTGCATCCACAAGCGCTCTCGCTATATCGTCGAGAAGCTGATGCACATATCGCTCCTGCAAATCATCTTTTACGTCTTGTATCAACGCCAAT
>JAEIGA010013232.1_pt1 | contig 12554 bp, 8 predicted proteins | sample 9270691 | NCBI WGS metagenome assembly JAEIGA01 (sample SAMN17057246, study PRJNA624740) | gut metagenome | biome: biome; isolation source: fecal sample | host: Bos grunniens | place: China: Xizang | collected 2019 | reverse complement strand
TAAGAAAGCTTCCCTTTTCACTTATCGCCGAGCAATCGCTTCTCGGCTCAATACTCGTTGACCCCGAGGCGCTCAACGATATAACCGAAATAATAACTCCTAACGATTTCTATCTTTCCGAGCACTCGCAGATATATACCGCTATGCACGAGCTCTTTATCATAAACAAAGAGATAGACGTGGTAACGCTTATAGATATGCTCGTGTCTAAGGGTATATACAGCAAATCGGGAGGAGAGGATTACATCCGCTCACTCTATCAGGCGGTACCAAACGCGCTGAATATAAAGGACTATGCTACCATAGTAAGGCAAAAGAGCCTGCTCCGCAATCTTATCGAGACCTGCTCGGATATCTCGGACAAGGCGTACAGCGAGGAGGGCAGTCCCGAGCAGCTCGTTGAATACGCCGAGGGACGTATATTTGATATCGCGGAGGGCAAGGACTCCAAAAGCTTCCGCCATATCCGCGACGTTATCGGCACTGTCTACGAGGAGCTCAACACCATTTCCCAGGAGGGCGAAGGAGCCAGAGGAACCAAGACGGGATTTTCAGGCATCGACAACGTACTTGCGGGAATGGGCAACTCCGACCTTGTACTTATTGGTGCCCGTCCGGGTATGGGTAAAACCTCCTTTGCGCTTAACATAGCCACCAACGTAGCTTTGCAGACGGGAAAGAACGTTTGTATATTCTCTCTTGAGATGTCTGCCGAGCAATTAGTTACGCGTATAATATCAAGTGAGGCTATGATAGACAGCTATGCCCTCAGAACAGGAAAGCTTGACACCAAGCAGTGGGAGGACATTGCCGCCACAGCTACCAAGCTTGCGGGCTGCAATATACTTATAGACGATACGTCAGGCATCTCGGTAGCGGGTATGAAGGGTAAGCTTCGCCGTGTAAAGGACCTCGGTCTCGTGGTCATCGACTACCTTCAGCTTATGCAGAGTGACCGCCGCTCGGACAACCGAGTTCAGGAGGTCGGAGATATCTCCAGAAACCTTAAAATAATGGCTAAGGAGCTCAACGTGCCTATAATCTGCTGCGCTCAGCTCTCCCGTGGACCCGAATCCCGTACCGATAAGCGTCCTATGCTTTCCGACCTTCGTGACTCGGGAGCTATCGAGCAGGATGCCGATACCGTAATATTCCTGTACCGTAACGAATATTATGATGCCGACGCAAACCCCGATGAAGGAAGCGTCGCCGAGGTTATAATAGCGAAGAACCGTCACGGCTCGGTAGGTAACGTCAAGGTAGGTTGGGTAGGAAGATTTACGAAGTTCCGCTCTCTTGCCAGTGAGAATATTCAAGAAGGATAAATTATGCCATCAAACAAAAACACTCTTCTCCGCTCTCTTCCCGAAGGCTTCAAGCCGCCGCACCTGCTTTGCGGTCTCCCCGAGGACACCGATATACTGGTGGGATTTTCGGGAGGCTCGGATTCCACGGCGCTTTTGCATATCCTGCACAGATACGCAGAGCAAAGCGGAGCGAAGCTTTACGCGGCACACGTTAACCACGGTATACGCGGCGAGGAAGCGGACCGCGACGAGGAGTTTTGCAAGAGCTTTGCGCAAAAGCTTGGAATCAAATTTTTCTCATTGCGTGTAAACGTACCCGAAATAGCGAAAAATACAGACGAAAGCATAGAAACCGCGGCAAGACGCATAAGATATGAATATTTTGACCGCCTTATGCGCGAAAATGATATAAAGCTTCTTGCCACGGCACATAATGCCGACGACAATCTTGAAACTATACTTTTCAATATTGCCAGAGGCACGGGGCTTGGCGGTATATGCGGTATTCCCGACTGCCGTCCCTGTGAGAATGGAACTGTCATCCGCCCCATATTGAATATGGAAAAGAGAGATATTTTTGACTACTGCCGAGATAACGGACTTGATTACGCGACCGACAGCACTAATATTGACACTGATTACACCAGAAACAAGATACGTGCGGAGATAATCCCTGTGATGAGGCAGATAAATTCGGGGGCTGTCAAAAACGCCGCCCGTATGAGCGAAAATCTCCGTGCCGACTCTCTCTGCCTTGAAAGCATGGCGGGATGGTTCGTAGAGGAGCTTCGTGACGATTATGCTATCGAGGTCGAAAAGATATGCGGTTCACCCTCCTCGGTGGTAAACAGAGCGCTTATACGACTTTATGACGAGTTTTCGGGAGGAAAGACACTTGAGCAGGTCCACGTAAATGCCCTGCGTGCTCTCGCCGCGAGCGCTGTTCCCCACTCTTCCGTGTCCTTGCCCGACAATATAGAGGGCGTTATCGAAAACGGCAAGCTTTGCTTCAGAAAGAAAAGCGACGCTTCCCCTGCTCCCGAGGAGTATAATATTACTCTTTGCGATGGAGAAAACACGATTTCACAAACAAATTCGAAAATTTTCATAGGGACTTCACACAGTTCGAAATTTATTTACAAAAATTCAATACTGTTGTCTCTTGCTTCTGATAAAATAAACGGTGATTTAATAGCCCGAAACAGACAGAGCGGTGACAGAATACGTATGGGCGGTATGAGCAAAAGCGTCAAAAAGCTTATGTGCGATAAAAAAATACCCCTTGATATACGCGCTCGGATACCTATGATATGTGATAACGACGGAATCGTTGCCATTCCCTTGGTAGGAATACGCGACGGTGCTAAATATAAGGAGGAAAAAGCTTCTGCTTCTTCCAAAACAGACATACGGTTTTATTTTGATTAAACCGAATTACTTTTATCAAAACAGGAAAGGCTAAAAATTATGACAGCAGACATCCAAGAAATCCTTGTAAGTGAAGAGGAGCTTCAATCGCTCTGCGATAAGCTCGCCAAGCAGATAACCGATGACTATAAAAAGTCAGACAGAAAGCTGGTCCTCATATGTATCCTTAAGGGCTCTCTTATGTTCACCACCGAGCTTATGAAGAGAATAGACATCCCTCTGGAAATAGATTTTATGAAGGTCTCATCCTACGGCACCAAGACGGTATCCTCGGGTTACATAAATATTCATCTCGATATCAAGCGCGAGGATATGGAAGAGGTAGACTTCTTGATAATCGAGGACATAGTAGACAGCGGAAAAACGCTTTCTCACTTGGTAAGATACTTAAAGGAGCGCGGAGCGGGAAGCGTACGCACCTGCACTCTGCTTGATAAGCCCGACAGACGTGCCGTTGATTTTGACCCGGACTATTGCGGCAAGGTCATTCCCGATGCGTTTGTGGTAGGCTTTGGTCTTGACTTTAACGAAAAATACAGAAATCTTCCCTACGTGGGAATTCTCAAGCCCGAAGTCTACGGTGGATAACACCGTAAACTTCTTCTCGGAGGAAACAAATGAAGAAAAACAGTAATCTTAAGATAATTATTTTTTATATCGTTCTGTTCGTAGCGGTAATACTTCTGCTCTCCTTTATGTTTAACGGAAAAGCGCAAGACGACCTAGGTTACAGTGATGTAGTAGGATATTTCCAAAACGACCAAGTAGCCGAGTTTGTTGTAGGTAACGATAACGTTATTGAAATGAAGGTGCTCGTGCTTGACAATGAGGGAAATCCCACTCTTGACGCCAATGGTAATAAGGTGACAAAAACCGTAGTTTTCGAGCTTCACAGCCTTGAGGACTTCCGTGAGGATTGCGCAAGATACTACGAAAGCAACGAAAATATTATAAAATACGATTTTGAACCCGAGGCTGTCATTCCTTGGTGGGTAGGCTTCCTTCCCTATATAATAATCATCATCGTCGTAGTAGTTCTTTACATCTTCATGATGAAGACAGCTACGGGCGGTGCGGGAAAGATGAATTCCTTCGGCAAAGCGAGAGTCAAAACTCCTCAAAACGACAAAAACCGCGTTTTGTTCAAGGATGTTGCGGGTGCCGATGAGGAAAAGGAAGAGCTCGAGGAAGTGGTTGAATTTCTTAAGGACCCCGTTAAATTTTCCAAGCTTGGCGCAAAAATTCCCCACGGTGTACTGCTCGTGGGCCCTCCCGGAACAGGTAAAACACTGTTGGCTAAGGCAGTTGCGGGAGAAGCGGGAGTTCCCTTCTTCTCTATCTCGGGCTCGGATTTCGTTGAGATGTACGTAGGTGTTGGAGCTTCCCGTGTACGCGACCTTTTTGAGACCGCAAGAAAAGCACCCGCGTCAATAATATTCATAGACGAGATAGATGCCGTAGGACGTCACAGAGGCGCTGGTCTCGGCGGCGGGCACGATGAGCGTGAGCAGACCCTCAACCAGCTGCTGGTTGAGATGGACGGCTTTGGCTCACACGAGGGTATCATCGTAATAGCTGCTACCAACCGTCCCGACATTCTTGACCCCGCACTTCTCCGCCCAGGCAGATTTGACCGTCAGATAACCGTCAACTATCCCGATATCAAGGGTAGAGAGGAGATACTCAAGGTACACGCGCGCAACAAGCCCTTTGAGGAGAGCGTTGATTTCGCCACCGTGGCTAAAACCACCGCAGGATTTACGGGCGCGGATCTTGCGAATCTTCTTAACGAGGCATCTCTCCTTGCCGCACGACGCGGAAAGAGCCTTATAGGTATGGAAGATATCGAGGATGCGTTCATTCGCGTTATAGCAGGTCCTAAGAAGAAGACCAGAGCTATGAAGGAGCGCGAAAAGAAGAATACCGCTTATCACGAGGCAGGACACGCGATAATTGCGCACGTGCTTCCCACCATGGACCCCGTACAGCAGATATCTATAATCCCCAGCGGAAATGCTCTCGGATATACGCTCAATCCCCCTGCTGAGGATAAATACAGCGTATATAAGAACGAGCTCAAGGAAAAGATATCCATGCTTCTGGGCGGCAGAGCCGCAGAGGAGCTTATATTCGGTGACGTTTCGGGCGGTGCTTCCAACGATATCGAGAGAGCTACAAGCATAGCCAAGAAGATGGTAACTCAGCTTGGCATGAGCGACGTATTGGGTCTCCGCGCCTTTGGAAGCGGACACAGCGAGGTGTTCCTCGGCAAGGATTTCTCCAGCTCTCAGGATTACTCGGATAACACGGCAGCAAAGATAGACGCTGAGATACACGACATTATCACCGAGGCGTACGACAGAGCCAAGAAGATACTCACCGACAATATGGATAAGCTTCATTTCATTGCCGAATTCCTTATAAAGAACGAGATAATGGACGGCGAGCAGTTTACCGCGGCTATGGAAGGAAATCCCACCTTTGAGGAGCTTGAGGAAATGTCTGAATCCAAGAAGCGCCGCAGCCGTGAGGAAAACGACAAGAAGCGTCTTGAGGAGCGCGTAGCAGAGCGCAAGCGCCTCGAGGAGCAGCAGAGGGCAGCACAGAACGACCCCTTCACTCCAAGCTTCGATATGCCTCCCGCAGAGGATGCTATCCCCGACGATACCGACGGTAACGGCGAGGAGTGCTTGGACGAAGAGTCTGACGAGGACCATACCGAAAACGACGGACAATAAAAGCATCAGAGCTTCGGCGAACCCCGCCGAAGCTCTTTTTGTACATTATTTTGCGCTTCTCTTCATATACATTAAACACACAGCACACAAGCAAAGGAGAAAATATGAGAAGCGCAGATAAAAAGATAGGACTTACAGATGCCGCGGCGGAGCTCTCGCGTAAGGAGCACGGCGCCAATATACTGAGTGAGCGAAAAAGCAAGAGCTTTCTCAGGGCATTCTTTGAAAACCTCGGAGACCCAATAATCCGTATTTTGTTAGCCGCCCTCGCCGTAAATCTTTTTCTGGTCTTTCGGGGCGGTGATATCATAGAAACAGTAGGTATCGGGATATCGGTGTTTCTCGCCACCTTTATTTCCACCCTATCCGAAAGAGGCAGCGAGGCGGCATTCAAAAAGCTCAACGAGGAATGCTCACATTCTCTTTTCAGAGTATGGAGAAACGCCAAGCTTAAGGAGCTTCCCATTGAAGAGCTGGTAGTAGGAGACGTTGTGTTGCTCTCAGCGGGCGAGCAGATACCCGCCGATTGCTTTGTCATATCGGGCAAGTTCAAAATCGACCAATCAATGATAACGGGTGAGAGCCGAGAAATAGAGAAATTTTGCAGCAACGACAAAACAAAGACACCCGCATCAAAAAGTGCCGTATTCAGGGGATGCACCGTCCTCTCGGGAGAGGGAGAGGTGGAAATATTCTCGGTAGGAGAGGACAGCTTCCTCGGCAAGATATCCGACGAGGTAAAGCTCGACACCAGAGAAAGCCCACTTAAGCTTCGTCTTGCTAAGCTCGCCCATCAGATAAGTCATCTGAGCTATATCGCGGCAATACTTATAGCTCTTGCGTATCTGTTTAATACACTGGTGATAGACAGTGGATTTGAATTTCGGCTGATAGTCAGCAAGGTAAAGGATTTTCACTATCTCTTCGAGCATCTTCTGCACGCCTTTATGCTTGCTCTGACAGTCATAGTTATGGCTGTGCCCGAAGGGCTCCCAATGATGATAGCCGTAGTGCTTTCGTCAAATATCCGACGTATGATAAAGGATAAGGTTCTCGTGCGCAAGCCCGTGGGAATTGAAGCGGCGGGAAGCATGAACATACTTTTTACGGATAAGACGGGTACTCTTACCGAAGGCAGAATGAGCGTAGAAAGGATAATATCATCCAACGGAGCTCAATATAAGGACATATCCGTGCTAAGAAAAAAATCTCCCGAGCTTGCTACGCTCTACGCACTCAATTCCCTTTTTAACACATCCTGCACTATATCATCAGGCAAGGTGCTGGGAGGAAATGCCACTGAAAAGGCACTGACAAGCTCCCTCTCAAATTCCGACACCTCGCTTTTTGACAGCTTCGGCATTGCGGACAGATTGCAATTTGATAGCTCTATAAAATTCTCCGCCGTACATATAAAGGGAGAAAGAGAGCTTTTTTTGGTCAAGGGCGCACCCGAGAAGCTGCTTCCCTATTGCAAATACGCATATGCCGAGAACGGCAAAGCTATTCCCTTTTCTTCTGTGTCCCACGGGCTGCTAAAGCAAATGAATGAGCTGACCCTCGCGGGGGGAAGAGTTATCTGGATGGCAGAGAGCTCTTCGATGCCCACTCGTAGCCAATTGGGCACACTTACCTTTATATGTGCCGTTCTGCTGTGTGACAAGCCCCGCGCCGAAGCGAGAGCGGCTACACAGCGACTGTCTGCCGCGGGAGTTCAGGTGGTTATGATAACGGGCGACAATCGCGATACTGCCGAAAGCATTGCCAGACAGTGCGGCATAGTATGCGCGGGACGCCAACTTGTGCTTACCAGCGACGAGCTTGCAAGCCTCAGCGACGACGCACTGAAAAAAGCGCTCCCGCATCTTGCCGTACTTGCTCGGGCGCTCCCCTCGGATAAGAGCCGCCTTGTAAGGGTAGCTCAGGAAATGGGGCTTGTAACGGGAATGACGGGTGACGGCATAAACGACGCCCCCGCTCTCAAACGCGCCGACATAGGATTTTCAATGGGAAGCGGGACAGAGGTAGCCAAGGAAGCGGGCGATATAATAATCATCGACAACAATCTGTCATCCATCGGGAACGCCGTGCTTTACGGAAGAACTATATTCAAAAGCATACGCAAATTCATTACGCTTCAGCTTACGATGAATCTGTGCGCTGTGGGAATATCTATGATAGGTCCGTTTATCGGCTTTGACTCCCCCGTCACCGTAGTACAGATGCTTTGGATAAATATAATAATGGATACTCTTGGCGGTCTTGCCTTCGCGGGAGAAGCCCCAAAGCCGTCGTATATGACCGAAAAGCCCAAACGGCGTGACGAGCCCATACTTAATGCCTATATGATAAATCAGATAGTGATATCGGGTCTTTTTACCGTGGGAATGTATATCTTCTTTCTTCTCTCTCCCTACACAACGGTGCTGTTCAGAGAGTCGCCCGACGATATCTATCTGCTGACTGCGTTTTTCGCTTTGTTTATATTCACCTCCGTACTGCATTGCTTTAATTGCAGGACAGACAGACTTAAGCTGTTTTCGGGTCTGTCAAAAAACAAAGCGTTTATAGCTATCATTATTCTGGTGTGCGCCGTACAGATAGCCTTTATATACCTTGGCGGCGCTGTACTGAGAACCGCTCCCCTGACCGCCGAGGAGCTGAAAATAACGCTTCTGCTTTCGCTCTGCGTTATACCCATAGAATTTATCAGAAAGCTGCTCGCCCGCCTTTCGGGAAAGAAAAATGGGTTTTAGAGGGCTGAGTATAACTATTATAAAGCGAGGCACAATTTAGCCTCCCTTTGCACAAGGGAGCCTGAAGAAAAGTGAGCCACCATACAAGCCTCCCCCTTGGGGGAGGTGGCGGCGTAGCCGACGGAGAGGGGCAACCTCTCATTTTTCTTTACCCCCTCTCAGTCAGCTTCGCTGACAGCTCCCCCAATGGGAGCCTTTGGTATGGCAAGGTAGTTCCTATGTTTGACTTTTGTAAAAAGGTTTTACCATAAGCCTTCCCTAGCGGGGAAGGTGTCACGACAAGAGGAGTGACGGATGAGGAGAACGCGGGTGTAATCTATGTTTGTAGTTATTTATGGGAAAGATTTGAAGCTCCCTCACAGTAAGCGATACACATCTCTCCCATAGCTCTCCTCATCCACCACTTCGTGGTCCCCCTTCTCCGCTGGAGAAGGCTATTAAAAAGAGCGAGGCACCCAAGTTGGTGCCTCGATTGTGTTTTTATGTTTAATTGTCTGTTTCAGCGTGTCATCCTGAGCTTGTCGAACTTTTGGATGGAGGAGCGAATGCGAATCCATCCAAAAGCAAGAGCCGTAAGGCTCGCAGGGATCTATAAGAGGGTTTTGCTATCCTTCGTTTTTTAAGTTACTTTTTAATTGAAAAACAAAGATAGCAGAGATTGAAGTAGATCCCGTTTCGCTTCGCTTCACGCCTTTGCTTCGCTACCACGCTTCGCAAAGGTTCGACTTCACGGCGGTTTTTATTATGTGTCACAACAGCAATAATATCTCGCCGTTCCGCTCAGGATGACCCGCTTAAATAGGGCTTGGGCACAAAAATTGTAGAGATCTGCTTCCTCGACGGCTCTTTAGCCATTTCCCCAAGAGGGGAAGGCTAAGATAAAGCGAGCTCTCAAAATAGAGCTCGCTTTGTGTATTTGTTTAATTATCATCTGCCTTGGCAATATCGCCGTCGGTGCATTTTACGACGTAGTTACCGGTATCGGAGTTCCAAGAACTATCTTTTTCAATAGCTTTCCATTCAGCTATTGTGCCTTGGAAGTTTATACTCGTAAGTTCTCCACAATTAAAAAATGCATTGTAAGCAATACTCGTAACACTATTGGGTATGGTTATGCTCTTAAGTCCTACGCAAGAACCAAACGCAGCGCCGCCAATGCTAGTAACATTGTCGGGTATGGTTATACTCGTAAGTCCTACGCAAACACTAAACGCAGCATCGCCAATGCTAGTAACATTGTCGGGTATGGTTATACTCGTAAGTCCTACACATTGAGCGAATGCCCCCTCTCCAATAGTCGTAACACCTTCAGGTATGGTTATATTGGTAAGTCCTACGCATCCAGCAAATGCACGATCTCCAATAGTCGTGACACGGTCAGGTATGGTTATGCTCTTAAGTCCTACGCATCCCAAGAATGCATACCCTCCAATAGTCGTAACACGGTCAGATATGGTTATACTCGTAAGTCCTGTACAATTTTCAAACACACTTTCCTCAATCCTTGTAACGCTGTTTGGTATAGTTATATTTGTAAGTCCTGTGCAACCGTAGAACGCCCTATACCCAATGCCCATAACACTGTTGGGTATGGTTATGCTCGTAAGTCCTGTGCAACCTACAAATGACTGCTGACCAATACTCGTAACACAGTCAGACATGGTTATACTCGTAATCTCGGGACCATTAAACGCATAGTCACCAATGCTCGTAACGGGCAAATTATTATATTTGCCAATAATTATATCGGTATCTGTACACGTACCGATTCCCATAACGGTATATCCTTTTCCGTCTGGATTAGCACTAAACCACAAACCAGCTGAGCTTTCCGGTAAATTTCCCGTAGTATTTTGTTCAGTGTTTGAAGTTTGATTTAGGCTATCGCTATCTTCCCCTTTATTACACGACACAAAAAGGGGTAACATCATAACAGCCACTAAGATACACGCTAACATTCTTTTCATTTTTCTTTCCTCCTAAAGTAAAAAAGTGTGTGTAACCGAAGCTACACACACCTAAAAACGCATAGCTCCGATTGCTACCACACAAGTGTTTCGTTCAGTCATAAGAAAGTATGCGAAACAAGAGTATGCGTTTTTACCAAAGTAAAAATAGGCATACTTCTCCCATAACTGACATATTCACTTGTGTGGTGGCTTTATTATATCACACTTTTTTGGAGTTGTAAAGTAATTTTAACATAAAAAGCACCGCAAATGCGGTGCTTTAGTTTATTTTATTATTCCTGACTTGCTTTTTCTTCTGCCTTCTTTTGCTTTTCAGCCGCTTTTTCCTCGGCTCTTCTCTGCTTATCTGCCTCCATCTCGTCGGCAAGCTCCTTGCGCTTTGTGCGAAGCTCGTCAATGCTGTCTATAACCTCTGCTATGCTCTCTGCCTGTGACTCACCGCTCTTTATCTGCTTATAGGTCAGTCTGCCGAGGCTCTCGTATTTTGAGGATATCTTTGAGTCGTATGTCTTAAGCTTTACGTATTTAGATGCGCTGTCTGCTATCTCGCCCGTCTTCTTTACCGCGGTATTAGCGGCTTTGCCTATTTTCGTGCGTATCTCGTTCCAATCTGCCATTATATTTTCCTCCCATTATTTGCTTCTATATCTATTATACACCAAAATTATGCCAAAGTAAAGCCTAAAACAAATAATAAGGATAATTTTTTAATTTTTGTAAACAATAATAAAAACGATATTCGCCGAGGTACTGTATATGAATATGGACAAAAATCAATACAAAAAATTCTCCGCCGCACATGCCCCAAAATCCCCCATAGTTAAGGATTGCGTTTTCGCCTTTCTCTTCGGCGGAGGTATATGTGTGCTTGCTCAAGGCTTCAGGGACGTTTATATGATGATACCCAATATGTCAAAGGAATCGGCGGGAACCCTCGCTTCTGTAACACTCATTTTTATTGCGGTTCTGCTTACAGGTCTGGGTGTATTTGACAACATCGCCAAGATAGCGGGCGCGGGAACTCTCGTTCCCATAACGGGATTTGCCAATTCGGTGGCTTCCCCCGCTATTGACAGCCGCTCGGAGGGCTACGTTCTGGGTGTTGGCGCAAAGATATTTACCGTCTGCGGTCCCGTTCTTCTTTACGGAACTCTTGCGGGATTTATCTACGGTATAATATATTGGATAATCGGACTTTTTTAGTCACACTAAAGCCTTAAATTTATCTTCCACCTTACGGGGGGCATCAGTGAAGGAAAATACCACGTACCGTCGGTATATAATCACTTGTATGCTCTCCGCTTTTTCCGCATACTCGCTATCCCGAAGGGTCACCTTTATGCTGTCGGCTCTTTGCAGACACATTTCGGCTATGACATCCCTGTCAGAATACGAATAGCATCTGAACACCGCAAGCTCTCCAGGAACACGCCCAGAAACATATACCGAAAAGTCCTGTATTTTTGAAAAATAACGTTTCCCCGCGTCCTCCCCGTACATTGTATCTATCATTTCGGGAGAAAAATATCCGTTCTCTCCCTCCTCTGCACCTTTGAAAAATACACTGCCGCTCCCCTCGGTATCCTCTCCGCTTACCGCTAAAAGCTTTGTGAGTATTTCTTGGCAGGACACTTGGTCTTGACAGGAAGCAAGGGAAAACAAAAGCAATACCACCAGAAAAAAAGAAAGTGCTTTTTTCATATCCATCTCCACGCATTTTTTTAATTATATGCGCGATATAATAGAAAAAGCACTTTTAATTCTTTGCCTTATCTGTGCTGTCGTTTACTACTCCGTCCCCCCTCAGCACCTTAAATACTGTACGGAAAAGTATTTTTATATCCAGCCAAAGCCTTACGTTTTCAAGATAATACATATCCTTTGACAGCTTTTCATCATCCATCAGCAGATTTCTTCCGCTTATCTGTGCCATTCCCGTTATGCCAGGGCGAAGCGCGTACACGCCCTTATCCATACGCTCCTTGTGGATATCCTGCTCCTCACATATAAGCGGTCTTGGACCTATAAGGCTCATATCCCCTTTAAGCACGTTAAAAAGCTGCGGTATCTCATCAAGACTTGTGCGTCTGAGAAATGCCCCCACACGGGTTATATATTTATCTCTGTCCTTAAACTCCGCCGCCGACATAGCCTTGGGCGCGGTAATGTGCATAGTACGGAATTTATAGCATACGAATACCCTGCCGCCCCGTCCTATTCTATTTTGCTTGAATATAGCATTTCCCCGAGATTCCGACCTTATAATAACGGCTATAATAAATATTGGAAGCAGCAAAAAGAAAAGCAAAAGACTTGAAAAAACTATATCCAGAAATCTTTTTACGTATATGGGGT
>JAEIGA010013231.1_pt1 | contig 12555 bp, 8 predicted proteins | sample 9270691 | NCBI WGS metagenome assembly JAEIGA01 (sample SAMN17057246, study PRJNA624740) | gut metagenome | biome: biome; isolation source: fecal sample | host: Bos grunniens | place: China: Xizang | collected 2019 | reverse complement strand
TACCATCTTTAATTGTCCAAAAACTGCGGAATTCTTCCACCCAAGGTGCGTAGATATGTGTAATAAGGATGTCTCTAAAGTCAACTATCTTATTCAGCATTTCCTGACTAAAGAAATAATCCCAGAGTCTATTTTCACCGGGTTCTGTAGTGCAAGGTGTCGTCCAAAGAAGGATGTCAGGATAATTTTTCAAAGACATCACCCTTGGCAATGGGAATGCATCGCCAAATCCTGGGTACGGACGTATCAAATTAATATCATACAGATAATTGTCGAAAGGACGCATATCTTCCAAAGACGCATTCCATGGAAATGTCACGCCGTTTTCTTTCCATAAATCATAAACATAATATGGCGACATAGAATCCAATCCATCACACACCATATTCTCACGATTATTCTGAAAACCATTATTGTAGCCGTGATCTATCCACGATGGAGAAGCGAAATTCTCTTTCATAAACGACAAAGCTTCAATGAGATATTCGTTTGTAGAAGTATATTGTTCTGGAGTATGAAGACAAATATCAAAGCCTCTGTTTTTCAACTGTTTCAAGAAATCAAAAAATAAAGAATCAGTCTTTATTGTTGAATGCAATCCTGGGAAATCCTGATTTTTCTCAATGTTAGTCACGGAATCCGGATTATGATAAAACACACTTTTTGTCACAGGAATATCATAATAAGCGAAACCACCTACTGCATCTGCGGCATTGACAACATCCTCACTTCCGAAATATGTGGCGCGATGCGTCTTGATATCAGTCCAATCAGCGTGTTCCGTCCAGATGAATGCAGATTCATAACCATCGAAAATAGGCATAACACGAGGCAAATCCGTCTTATCTGTCAATGAAATCACAAAAGAAGAATTCAGCGACTCTCCTTTTTTCATTATCGTTGATGAGTTATCTATATAACAATCAACTGTATCTAACAATTCAAACCTGACCATAAGATGGTCGTAATAATAATCCGCATTGATATGTGCCGTAGCATTTTTAGCATCTAATTGAATGGAAGAAACATCATCTGGATGATAAAGATTCAACTGCTTATCAGAACAGCAGACAGAAAAGCCTTCTTTATCAAGATAGTAAACATCTTGATAATCACAAGTATCCACAAAAGGATTTCTTCTATAAACCGTAAAATCATCATTCAGGAAAGGAATTATCAACGATGACTTCAATACTTTTACATCTTCGTTAAATATTGTTTCTAAATGAAAATTAACATTTGGATTATTTTCTTCAGAAGAAATTGTCATTTGAGTTGCAAGCTGTGAGCTATGAGCTATGAGCCGTGAATCTTGATATTGAAATTCTGAAGTTTGTATTTTAATCGTATCATTATCAATAATTAAAGAATAAAATAACGATAATGGTTTTGTTAGGATATTATCATTTTCATCTGCAAGAACGATTTGGTTTTTCTTTTCAGAATAGAGTATGTTAACAGATTTTGTGTTAAAAACATTTTTCAAATCTTTAGGAATATCATATTCTTCTAGTTCATCAAGATAAGTTGGGAGGTTAAAATATTTTAAGTTAAAATTAAAGTTGTCAATAACAAAAGACTCCTTGTGATCATTCAAGACGTAGCAGTTCAGTTTAGAATTTTTAAGGACATCGTTAGGCAATTTTAAAGAAAAGCTATTGTTATACCATTGATTTTCTGCCACAAATCCATCAGACATAGGATAAGATTTCCATAATATTGTCTTACCATCTCTTTCTAAAGAAAAAACGAATACTGCATTCAATTTCGTTTTTGCCTTAATCATCATATCTATAAAGATCAATGCATTAGCATTTTTAACACTATCATCTATTTTGTAATCAAAGCCGAGGGCATAAGTCAAATTGTCAGGGCATTCACACACATAAATTCCAGAGAAGGCTGAGTCACTTTCTGTGCGGCACATATTTTTCCAGACGACGTCAAAAGTATCATTTTCAAAGTCATTGAAAAACGTTATTGAATTATCAGAAACAGTATTATTTTGGCAGTTTGACAACGAAATTATCAACAATATAAGCAGCGAAAAAAAGGATACTTTTTTCTTAAAATCAGCCATACGTTTTTATCTTACTTTTCCCGTTTACCATTTTTAAAACATTGAATATCAAAGCATCAATAGTATAATCCTTTGGATAAGACTGTATTGCCGCAAGATTTTCAATTCGTTTGTAAAGATACTTAAAAAAACGTTTGTCGGAGAATATTTTTCCAGACAAAATAACGGCGTCTATTTTCCCATCGAGGGTTACATAATGCGACGCTATTTCCTTAGCGATTTGATATGCCATAACTTCCAGAATCAGATTTGTCCTGTTATCATTTTGCGGCATCCTCATTATCTCATCGCAGGAATTTGTCGAGGCATAATAATTAAATGTCGCATTTCTATTAATAAGTTTTAACATTTCATCTTTAGGATAATGTTTTTTAAACATCATATCAAGTACATTTGACACTGGCATTGTTCCGGTTTCAAAGAATCCCATTGGTCCGAATCCCATATAAGCTTGATTTACATCCACTACACGTCCTTTTTTATGAGCAGCGACGGAGACATTTCTATCACTAACATGACAAAATATGAGATTCATTTCATCATAATTTTTATTCAGAGATCGAGCATATTTATTTGAGAGATATTTATGTATGAGAGCATGAAACAGAGATTTTTTCCTTGTTATAGGATGTGCGGAAAAACTCGCCAGTTCTGAACGTTCATCAACGGAAGCCGGATCTACAACCAACGACCTCACACGCAAGATACTGGCGATTGTAAATGCTAAAAGTCCAGCCATATTTATGACATCATCGCCACCCACTCCATCTATCAAATCGCCAACCATAGTTTTATCTATTTCATAAATTCCTGTTTCACAAGGTTTAAGGAGTCCACCTTCTGCCACGACATATAGAATAGACTTAAGGTCAATTGCATCATTTCGCATTTGATTCATAATGGCATCGCGTCGGAATGGGAGTTGGTCCATTATATTATCCATTTGAATAAAATCATCTTTTGAATGATCTATATCTCTTTGATAGAATACATTTTCATCTCTGCTTAAAGCTATTCTTGTATAGAAAATATCTGTGCTTATAGTTAAAATTATTGTTGACATAATTGTTAATATTTAACAAATCAACAATAAAAAAGCGATAAAGTTTAACTCTATCGCTTTTTTTATCATTATTTATCTTCATCAATCCACATTATCATGGAGGAAGGAATTACTTTCACGAATTCCTTTTTCCTTATTAGAAGAATACGATGAAAGTTGTTGTTCGTCATTTCCGAAGACATTGATTCCCATGCGTTTGTAAGCCGGTTGATTTTCCATTTCCTCAATATGCTGAATTGATCTAAAATTCATATTAAGAGAAGACAGACGTTGACGTCTTAACAATTCATGCTGGCTAACTTCGTTCTTTTCTTGTTCTGTCTTTACTCTATGTTTTACAAGTGTTTGTGTATCTGCGCTATCTTTCACATACGATGTAATACCTAAATCATCGTCATCATCATTATTATTGAAAGGATTGCTATAGACACGAGTTGTAGGTGTTGTTGTATTAATGTTTCTTTCAGAAGAAGATGTAGATGTTTTACCTGTATTTCCGATATTATTATCGTTATTATCATCCAAGATATCGTCGTCATAATTACCGAGCATATGAACCTTTTTAGCATCTTTTTCTTTAGGTTCTATAGGTGCAGGTTCTTCCTCTTTTCTTTTATCGATAACTCTTATCTCTGGAATCAGATTCTGAGTTTGAGTTTGTTCTTGAGGATGCTGTTGAACAGGTTCTTCTATCGGAGTATTTTTAGGTTTCACCACATCATCGTACATATTATGTACTTTTGCGCTACAATCGTTAGTTTCTTTCAAATCATAACGTTTTTCTTCTTTTTCATCGAAGCCTGTAGCTATGAGTGTAACGTTGATACCTTCGCCGAGTGAAGTATCTTCGCCATTACCCCATATCACTTCTGCGCAGTTACCTGTCGCATCTTGTACGTATTCAGTTATTTCCATCACTTCATCGAGTGACACTTCATCGTTAGCCGATGTTATGTATATGAGAATATTTTTTGCGCCTGTGATATCGGAGTCATCGAGGAGTGGAGAATGTACGGCTTCTTCTACTGCACGTCTTGCTCTATCTTCGCCTTCTGCATAACCAGAGCCCATGATAGCCTTTCCGCTATCACGCATAACAGTATTGACATCTTGAAAATCGACATTGACATAACCTGTGACGGTAATGATTTCTGCGATACCTTTAGCAGCGGTTTTGAGCACATCGTCAGCTTTTTTGAAAGCTTGAGTCAATTTCATATCGCCGTATTCATCGCGGAGTTTATCATTGCTGATTACCAGGAGAGTATCGACATGTTTACGTAATTCAGCGATACCATCGAGTGCTTGTTGTTGTCGGCGTTTACCTTCGCAGCTGAAAGGCATTGTTACGATTCCGACTGTGAGTATATCAAGTTCTCTTGCTACGGATGCCACTACCGGGGCTGCGCCTGTACCAGTACCGCCACCCATACCAGCAGTAATAAACAGCATTTTGGTATCTTCGCCCAATATTTCGCGTAATTCCTCTGTTGTTTCCAAGGCGGCCTCACGACCGACAGCTGGGATGTTTCCTGCGCCAAGGGCACGTTTTCCGAGGTGTACCTTCATTGCGACTGGACTTTTTTCAAGAGCTTGATAGTCAGTGTTACAAAGTATAAAATCGACACCTTGGATACCTTCGGTAAACATGTGAGTAACAGCATTGCTACCACCGCCACCAACACCGATAACCTTAATGATATTAGGTCTTTCTTCCTTAGTATCGAATTTAATTAAATCTGTCATAGTTATTTATTGTTTTTCTGTATATCTTAGTCTATATTTTCTTCTGATTTAAAGAATCCTGATATTGATGTTATAATGTCACCGAGTGAGAATGGCTTTTTGTTTTTCTTTTCTAGCTTAGCACTATTATTATCTTCATTCTCTTCTTCAACGGCTACAGGCTCAACATTAGCGACGAGTCCATTTCTTAAATCATCAGACTGGATCAAGCCTCTTCTGAGATCGTTTTCATATTTAGCGATACCTTCTATAACGAGACCGATACCTGTTGAATATAAAGGACTTGCCAAATCTTCAGCTGTTTCATTAGCGAGATATTCGTTAGGGTAGCCCAATCTCACTTCAAGGCCTGTCTTGAATTCAGCAAGTTGACGGATATGTTTCATCATAGCGCCACCGCCTGTAAGCACAATACCTGCAATGAGTTTATGTTCTGAATTAACTTTTTGTATTTCAAAGTTAACGAGATCGAATATTTCTTCGAGACGAGCTTGGATTATGTTTGCCAAGTTTTTGAAAGATATCTCTTTTGGTTCTCGGCCATGAATTCCTGGTATAGACACCACTTCATCTTCGCTGTTTTCCATTGCCACTGCAGAACCGAATTTAACTTTAATTTCTTCCGCATACTTTCTAATGATGGAGCAACCCTGACGGATGTCTTCTGTGATGATATTTCCGCCGAAAGGAATAACCGCTGTATGATAGATTATCTCGTCATAGAACACAGCGATGTCTGTTGTACCACCACCTATATCAACGATAGCTACACCGGCTTCCTTTTCATCTTTACCGAGCACTGCTGCTGCAGATGCTATAGGTTCAAGAATCATATTTTCCATTTCAAGGCCGGCATGTTCTATACATTTAACGATATTTTTAACAGCCGAAGTCTGTCCAACGATAACATGGAAGTTAGCTTCTATTTTATTTCCCACCATGCCTTTAGGGGAACGTATGCCAGCTTCGTCATCGACGATATATTCTTGAGGTATAACATTGATAATCTCTTCGCCTGGAGAGACGCCAATCTTATACATATCCTGTTTAAGTTTATCGAGTTCCTGATCTGATATTTCAACATCTGCATTTTCTCTTATTAACACACCACGATGTTGAATACTCTTGATATGATGGCCAGCGATACCTACATTAACGCTTTTAATCTCTATTTTTGACTGTTCTGATGCTTCTGCCACTGCACGTTTGATTGCATCGACTGTCTCTTCAATATTAAAAACCATCCCCCTCTTTACGCCGGTAGAATCTGTTTTTCCGTAACCACGTATTTCTATCTTGCCATTAGGCATTTTTTCTCCTACAATACAGGCAATTTTTGTTGTGCCGATATCTAAACCAACTATATAAACAGGATCACTCATATCTTCTTATTTTTTATTTTGGTACAAACTACTTGGTCTTTATAATTCAAATTTATTTCTTTAAAATTGTCAAGTTCAGGATTTCCTTGCATTTTATCAAAGAAACGCTTCATTTTTAACAATTTCACCTTAATATCATTAACATCGCCAAAGATAACAATAATATTTGTGTTATTCATGGAAAAAATGTAATTTTTCTTTCTATCGCAATGAATTTGTTTAACACAACATTTGGCATAATTGTCATTCAACACTTCCTTTATAAGATTGAACGTATGTGGCAAGTCTGTTTTAGCATAAGCCTCGTCATATACATTACCCAAAGCGCTGACCGGGAAATTTATTCCACTCGCCACAAGTAGATGTGGAACATATTGGTTTTCACTTGGGAAAACATTACCATCATTATCGATATACACCGACTTACCATTTTTGGCATACACTCGGGCTATAGGCTCACACTCTTCTATTTCAACGTCGAGATATTCTTTAAGGTTTACTCCAGCTTCTGCATTGATAATCCAAGGATTAGCATTCAAAGCTTTCAACACAGAATCAACGTTTATCATATTTACCTGATAATTATTTGTCGTATCGCAGATATCGAGTATCATGCTATACATCTTGTCATAATCGACGAATCCTTTTTCTGTTTTTCTTATTATTTTCAGGTTGACATCTTTCAGATTATCATGGAAATGTTCATAGGCGCAATACACGGCCAACGCCATCAGTGCCGACAGTGTAAATAAAAGCAATAATATGTTAAGGACTTTTCTCATGATTCAAATAATGTTTCTATTTGTGGCACAAAGCGATCGATATCGCCAGCGCCCATTGTAACGATCAATTCTGGTCTAATGCTTTTTATCGTATCAATAAGGTTTTCTTTTTGACATATTTGTTTTTCCTTGCATGATATTTTTTCGAGCAATACCGACGACGTCACGCCTGGCATTGGTTTTTCGCGAGCCGGATAAATTTCCATCAGTAGCAGTTGGTCGGCGAGCGATAGTGCCTCTGCGAATCCATCCATAAAATCATGCGTTCTTGAGAAAAGATGAGGTTGGAACACAAGTGTCAACTTCCTATCAGGGAATATCGTCCTTACTGCTTTCAAAGATGCTTTTATCTCTTCTGGATGATGTGCGTAATCATCGATATAACACACTTTTTCATTCTTGACTCTTATGTCGAAACGACGAGCTACGCCTTGAAATGTAGCAAGGCCTTCTCTTATGGTTCTCATATCAACACGAAGTTGCAGACATGCCATGATAGCCGACAATGCATTCAAGACATTATGTTCTCCAAAAAGTTGCATTTTATATTCTCCGAAGTCAAGGCCTTCTGATGTCACGACAGAAAATCTAGTCATTCCATCAACAACTCTGACATTACGTGCCATGACATCGGCGTCTTTAAATCCGTAGGTGAGTTTTTTTCTGTCGGTAACAATAGGAAGAGCATGATTACATATCACCACACCATCTTCTTTTGTCTTGCCTACAAACTGATTAAAAGCCTCAAACACTTGTTGTTCATCACCATATATATCAAGATGATCAGCGTCTATCGACGTCACAATACTGATATAAGGTGTTATTTGCAGAAATGATCTATCAAATTCATCAGCTTCCATCACAACAATTTCATCGTTTTCATCACCAATAATGACATTGCTGTTTATGTTTTTAGCTATTCCTCCGATGAACGCCGACATTGGTTTTTGGGCATAATGCAAAAGATGTGACACTAAAGACGTTACTGTCGTTTTGCCATGACTTCCTGCCACTGCGACAGTATCACATTGACGAGATATTTCGCCAAGCACCTGAGCGCGTTTTATAATCTTGACGCCTTTATCACGAAGATAATTCAGTTCCTTTGAATCCGAAGGAATCGCCGGAGTCAGAATCACGAAATCGACATTTTCAGGTATCAACGCCGGATCATCTTCATAATGAATAAGAATACCTTCCTCTTCCAATTTCTTAGTTAATGGCGACGGAGTTTTGTCATAGCCAGACACCTGACATCCTTTATTATAAAAATAACGAGCCAAGGCACTCATGCCTATACCACCTATACCTAAGAAATATATGTTCTGTTTCGCAATCTTATTCATTACAAATATTATTTATTTAATATTATTTCTATCTGATTAACAATATCTTCCACTGCATTTGGTCTAGCGAATTTAGCGATATTGTCTTTCATTTCATTCTGTTTATTTACATTTTTCAACAAATTAAAAACTGTTGGGAGCAGTTCTTTTTCTGTCTCCGAATTTTTCACTATCATCGCAGCATTAGCATTGACTAGACTCATTGCATTTTTAGTCTGATGATCTTCGGCAGCAGTTGGAAGCGGCACGAACACCACAGCCTTGTTAAGCAGCGAAAGTTCCGAAATTGACATCGCGCCAGCACGAGAAATAACCACATCTGCGGTAGCGTAAGCAAGATCCATTCTGTCGATGAACACCGTACATTTTATTCTATTCTGGAGTCCATTTTCTTCTACTTCCTTAATAGCCTTATCGTAATAATGGCTTCCGGTCTGCCATATCATCTGATAATCATTTTCCTTGAACGAAGCGAGTTGTGCGGATATTCCTCTGTTGATTCCAAGAGCGCCTTGACTTCCACCCACTAGCAATATAGTCTTATTTTTAGGGTTAAGTCCAAAGAAAGCAATGCCTTCGTCTCTTCTATCATCCATAGGGACTATATTGCTTCTCAACGGATTACCCGTCAATACTATCTTATCTTTTGGAAACCATTTTTCCATATTATCGTAGGCCACGCATATTTTAGCTGCTTTCTTTGCCACTATTTTATTTGTTATTCCCGGATATGAATTCTGTTCTTGTATCACAATAGGAATTCCCATTGATGCGGCAGTCTTCATAGTAGGACCGCTAGCAAAACCGCCCACTCCTATCACGACATCCGGTTTAAATCTCTTCAATATTTTCCTTGCATTTATCATACTACTGATAAGTTTAAAAGGAAAGCTGAGGTTATCTAATGAAAGTTCTCTTTTAAATCCGCTAATCCATAATCCTTCAATAGGATAACCAGCCTTTGGCACTCTATCCATTTCCATTCTGTTCTTGGCACCTATGAAAAGGATATCCGCTTGAGGATAACGTTTCTTCAAGCCATCGGCGATTGCTATAGCAGGAAAGATATGACCTCCTGTCCCACCGCCACTAATTATTATCTTCGGTTGTTGCGAGTTCATCTTGTCTTTCATTTTTATTATCTAATTCTTTTGAAACACTTAATATTATACCCAAAGCACCTCCGGTAAACAACAGCGATGTTCCACCCATACTTATAAATGGTAATGGTTGTCCCGTCACCGGGAATATTCCTGTAGCAACGCCGATATTCACCATTGCCTGCATAACGATCATAAACGCCAATCCAAATGCAAGGAACCCACCAAATGTTTGCGGTTTAGCGACCATAATCCTTACTGCCCTAAACAATAAAACAAGATATAAGAATATCACTCCCACCCCTCCAAGCAATCCGTATTCCTCCACTATTATGGCGAATACAAAATCAGAATATGGGTGAGGCAAATAATTACGTTGCGTACTTTTTCCAGGTGCTTTTCCTATGAGGCCACCACCAGCAATGGCAATTTTAGATTGTATCTCTTGAAAATCTTCTGCATCAGCCGCTTTTGCCAGTTCATCTGCATCTTTTTCATCGCCTTTAAACTTCTCCACAAAACTCTCTATACGATTCAACCATACACCAGTCCTACCTTTATCCTCTGCCACATTTATCACTATTATTATATAGATACTCATGACAACTATTGTTCCTGCAAAGAATGCCAAAAGATATTTCATATTGATTCTTCCAACAAACAAAAGCACCATACAGCTAGCGAATAAAATACCTGCTGTTGAGAAGTTTTCTGGAAATATCAAACCCACCATAATCAACACTGGCAACATCAAAGGGACGAATGCACTTTTAAATCCTTTTATATCATTCTGTCTCAAAGTCAATTCCCTTGCCAAATAACCAATCAGCACTACTTTAGCAAAATCACTACTTTGGAACGACACGCCAAAGATTTCCACAACACGTTGTGCTTCATTATAGTCAGCGCCAAAACGCAAAGTATATATCAACAAAAGAACTGCAGGCCAAAACGCCAGTTTAAATAATTTAGCATAATAAGTATATTTCACCAGATGAGCAACATATAATGCGCCCAATCCCAAAACCAATGTCACAACATGTCGCAACAAGACATGAGCATTACTACCATCATATCTAGTATTGGCATATGTACCAGTAGCGCTATATACAGCCATCAGAGACATCAATGCCAACATTGCGACCACGATCCATATAACACGGTCTCCCTGAAATATCTTATCAAACTTTTTCATTATATTATTTTAAAGAATAGACGTATTGTTTATAAGCACCACCTCTTTCCATATAAGAACTATAATCAGCATTAGTATGTATTGCTGGAGAAAGCATCACGCCATCGCCTGGTTCCGATATCATCGCTGCGATTTTCACGGCTTTCTCCAACGACTCGCATTCCATAACCTTATCCTTTAAAATTTCACCATATACTTTGTGAAACTTATCAACATTTTTACCGATACAAATTATCGCTTTAACATGATTTTTCACTTGAGGCATAAGGTCTTCGCAATCGTTATTATTCGCATATGTAATCCATATAATAGGTTTATGAATATTATCGAAGGAGAACCAAGTAGCTTCTGTTGAACATGCTGCAGAGTCATCATAATATGTAACGCCATCGATAACATCGACATATTCATATCTATATTTCACATTTTCAAAATCACAGAAAGCCTGCCTTATACTTTCCTTTCTCATCTGGCTCATTTTTGAAGAAATTGTAGCTGCCGTTGTCATAGCAGTTGTTCTTCTACCTTGCTGTGCTAATTGTTCTAATGTCATAATATCTTAATATATTTCTATAATCATCTAATTTTCAATGTCAATATTGCTACTGCTGCCAATATTATGCTTACAATCCAGAAACGGAATGTTATTTTTGTCTCGTGATAAAGCTGCGATGAGCCTTTGAACATCACCTTGCAACCCGGGTCGTGTTTCTCTACCAATGCCAATGATGTTCTATAGTGGTCATGCACTGGCGTTCTCTTCCAAAGACGTTGTCTGACACCTTTTTTCTTTCCTGATTTATAGTAAAACTTCTGTAATATCACAGAGAGGCTTTCCCATAAGAACACTCCGCATATCAATGGAAGCAATAACTCTTTATGTATTATAATAGCTGATACCGCAATGATGCCACCTATTGTAAGACTACCAGTGTCGCCCATAAATATCTGTGCCGGATATGAATTATACCATAAAAATCCTATCAGTGCACCGACAAAAGCACACATAAACACCACAACTTCCTCACTTCCAGGTATAAACATTATATCAAGATAATCAGCCATTATAAAATTACTCGACACATATGCTAGAATTCCGATAGCAATACCCATAATAGAAGAATTTCCAGCTGCCATGCCATCCATTCCGTCATTTAGATTTGAGCCGTTAGACACAGCTGTAACTACAAACACTGTCAACACCACAAAAAATATCCAGCCAGCCCAATATTTATATGGCTCCCCCAAAAAACCGAACAAATCAGAATAATTCAAGTTATTATCCTTAACAAAAGGTATCGTAGTTCTTGTTGACTTAACATCTGGTGTCTTGATGATGACTTCCTTGTTTTCTTCAATTCTTGTCTCGACCTTTTCATTCATCACCACTGCAGGGCTAAAACGTAAAGTAAGTCCGACAATCAAACCAAGAAGTATCTGAGCAGCAACTTTATACCATCCATTGAGACCGTCTTTTTTCTTTTTAAAAGTCTTGATGTAATCATCTGCAAAACCGACAATTCCCAACAATACTGTTGTTACTATCATCAATATCATATAGACATTTTTCAATTTACCTATCAAGAGACAAGGTATCAGAATCGCTGCTATGATGATAATTCCACCCATTGTAGGCACACCTTTTTTCTGTGTATTAAAAGGATCTATACTTTCATCACGTTGTGTCTCAGATATTTGATATTTCTTTAACATCTTAATGAAATATTTTCCAAACCAAATTGAAATCACCAATGACAATATTATAGCGAACAAAGCACGGAATGTAACGTAAGTAAACATACCTGCGCCTGGGAAGTCGCAACACTGTTCCAAATGTTCAAACAAATAGTACAACATCTTT
>JAEIGA010013230.1_pt1 | contig 12556 bp, 9 predicted proteins | sample 9270691 | NCBI WGS metagenome assembly JAEIGA01 (sample SAMN17057246, study PRJNA624740) | gut metagenome | biome: biome; isolation source: fecal sample | host: Bos grunniens | place: China: Xizang | collected 2019 | reverse complement strand
TCGTATCAACGAACTCGGCATTCCCATGAAGGATATGTGGTGGTACTTGGACACTCGCCGTTTCGGTACTTGTCCTCACAGTGGTTTCGGTCTCGGTTTCGAGCGCCTTATCCTCTTTGTGACAGGTATGCAAAACATCCGCGACGTCATTCCCTTCCCCCGCACACCAAAGTCTGCAGAATTTTAATATACAAAAATCAGAATGGGAAGTTAGAGGTTTGTACTTGCTACCTTCTAACTTCCCTCTTTTAATCTAATCTCATGAAAAAGTTCAAGTCAATAAGTCTTCTAACCACACTTATTGTTCTTATAGTGGTCGCAATTATTGGAGTGTACATTTACACTTCCTCGGATTCATATAAAGCTAAGCAATTTTATGATATGCTTGGGGATGATTATACTGTTTCTCAATGCGATACTATTATTGAGAAATTTTCGAATACCGAGTATGCGGCATTAGCCAAGCAAAAGAAAATTGACTTAATACGTCAACAAAATGATTGGGCGTACATTTCAAATAAACCAACATTGGAACGCCTAAAACGCTTTAAGAGTCATTACCATCTTTCGCAAAAAATGGCCAACGCTGTAGAAGAGAAAATAGATTCTATTGTTTGGGAAAATGCACTACGTGGAAGAACGCAGAAACTTTATGAGGAATATGTCGCATTAGGGAAAATGACGCGTCATCATGATGAAGCCTTGATTAGACTGCAAGATATGTTAAACCTTCCTAACGTTCAACCTCTTGAGTCATCGTTGAAAATTAATATTGATAAGTTTTATGACGCACTTTCAGAACGTTCTAAAACAAGTGAACTGATTCAGCTCTGCGCAGATACTATTGCAAGATTCTTATTTCGTCATAACATAACAAAGGATAAATTGTCAAGTTATATAGTCAACAATTATAATAAGAAAATTAAGAAAAGAATCTTTAATATAACTTCCGATATAGAATTTACAAAAGCCTATATCTCAGATGGGAAGGTAGGTTATGCGGCTCTTTTTGATATTGAACAGGGATTACCCTCTAAGCCCTTAATTAAGAAACGTGCAATGCTGATTTTTACCCCAGAGGGAAAGGTCGCCTATATGAACATGCGTCGCGTGTACAAAAAATATAACAACCAAATTATTACTCAAACATGGAAAAGTTGATTATTAACAGTTACGATGAGTTTGCGGCTTATCTTGGCAAAGAGCTGGGAACATCTGAATGGTTAGAAGTTAACCAAGAGCGTATTAATCTTTTTGCAGACGCAACCTTGGATCATCAGTGGATCCATATTGACACTGAACGTTGTAAGACTGAAAGTCCCTTTGGTCAAACAATCGTGCACGGTTATCTAACCCTCTCTCTACTTCCATATTTGTGGGACCAAATTATTGAGGTCAACAACATTAAGATGCTTGTTAACTATGGCATGGATAAGATGAAGTTTGGTCAAGCAGTACTTTCAGGACAATCAGTTCGTTTGGTAACAAAGTTGGAAAGCATTGCCAACCTCCGTGGTATCGCAAAGGTTGAGATTAAATTCTATATTGAAATTCAAGGAGAGAAGAAGCATGCCCTCGATGGCGTTGCTACCTTCCTCTATCACTTTAATTAAGTTTCTATAAAAGGAGAAATGTGAAGGCTGAAGGTACTCTTTCTTGCCCATCTTTCACGTTTCTCCTTTATTCACCTTGATATCATTTCTGCAAATGGATATTTACAAAACCGTAACATCTTTAAGTGAAGGATTTTACTCTGAAAAGCGCAGTCGTTTCCTGGCCTTTGCTATGCCTGTGGCAGATGAAGACGAGGTGAAGATTTTAGTTGCTGCTTATCGAAAAAAATATTTTGATGCGAGACACGTATGTTATGCTTATGTGTTAGGATATCAAGGTGAACGCACTCGAGCAAATGATGATGGAGAACCTGCAGGTTCTTCAGGTCAACCTATACTCAGACAATTACGTTCTTTTGGAGTAACCTTTACGCTCGTTATTGTTGTTAGATATTATGGAGGAGTCAATTTGGGAACCGGAGGACTTGTCGTCGCATATAAAACAGCTGCTGGAGAAGCGCTTTCTTCGGCAACAATTGAAGAAAGGTTCGTAAAGTGCGAGTTTAAAGCTTCGTTCTCCTATACAGATATAGATAAGGCAATGCGCACAATTAAAAATTATGATGCTGAAATTTTGGAACGTGAATACACTGCAACAAACACTATTTTGACGCTTAGATGCCGCCTATCGCAAGAAAGCGATTTAAAACAAAAATTAGGAGTTGCTATTTCTGATAATTGATATAACTTGTGCCAAAATAAAATGAGCATCTTGTTACAAACCTGTAACGAGATGCTCTATAAGTATCTTAAAACCTATAGCGATTAGGAGTATTCCTCCAAAAAGTTCGGCATGCAATTTAATTCGTTTCCCTAATGTAACACCCAAAATACTTCCACATAATGAAAATATAAATGATACAAGACCAATTATGGTAATGGGAATGATGATGTTACGAAGGTGCGTAATCCCTAAACAAGCAAAAGATATTCCAACAGCAAAAGCGTCAATACTTGTTGCAATAGAAAGTGTAATTATAACAATGAGTCGAGTAGGAGAGAAGGCTTTTTCCTTGTCATTTTTTGTAAAGTGTTCATAAATCATTTTTGTTCCAAGAATAACAAGGAGGGAAAATGCTATCCAATGGTCCCATGCTTCTGAAAAATCAGAAGCCCAACGAGTAAGCGCCCATCCAATTAATGGCATTCCACCTTGGAAAACTCCAAAGGAGATGGCCATAGTTAAGTTTGTACTCCACTTCAGTTGTTTTAAAATGATTCCACTGGCAATGCTAACAGCAAAGCAATCCATAGCCAAAGCTATTGCAAGAAGTGTAATCTCGATAATGGACATAATTTATTATCTGTGAAGAAGGTTGATAATAGCTTCGTCTTCTTTTGTTTTGACACATCTCTTCAGAGAAGTGTATGTAACTATACGAAATAAGAAGGTGTGCCAAAAAATGACACACCATCTTTATTTTAGTCGGGGAGACAGGATTCGAACCTGCGACCCCTTGGTCCCAAACCAAGTGCGCTAACCGGACTGCGCTACACCCCGTGCTAAAATTGCGAGTGCAAAGATAGATTATTTTTTTTGAAAACCCAAATTTTAGTCAAACTTTATTGATTTTGAAGGTGCTATTTTAGAGAGTATCATGGTGGGGATGAAGAGAGAGATGAATATGATTAGTATGGTTATAATATTGATCAACACAATGATGGAAGGGTTAATTACAACGTGCACCTCTGTTACATAATAATGTTCTGGATCAAGTTGTAGAACATGAAAATAATGTTGTAACAATAAGATTGAGAACGCGACTATATTTCCATAGAACACACCTCTAATGGTGATGAGCATTGCTAATCGAATAAATGTGGCACGAAGTTGCCCATCCGTTGCTCCCATTGCTTTTAATATCCCTATGGCAGGGGTTCTTTCAAGCATGATAACGAGCAACCCGCTACTCACGGTAAATGCTGCAACTCCCACCATTAGAACTATAATCACCCATACATTTGTGTTTAAAATATTCAACCAAGAAAATACTTGAGGATAATGGTCATTAACGGATATGGCACTCCATTTAGGATAGCCTGATAATGCTTTTTGAATGTGTGATTTTGTTAAATCAATATCATCAAATTTTGAATTTTTAATTTCAAGTTTACTGTATTGTTCATTTGTCCAACCGTTAAGTTTGCATACGGTGTATCGGTCGGATATAACAGTCATTTCATCAAACTGTTTAAGGTTGGTGTCATAGATGCCGACAATGTTCATAAGTCGCATTTTGATATTGTCCTCAAAAAAATATGCGTATATGCGTTCACCAACGTTTAAGTTTAATGCATCAGCTATCCGTTTTGAACCTATTATTTCATTCGTTGCATTGTTGTGCTCTAATTTTGGAAGCCTTCCAGCTAATAGTGCTTCGTGAATGTATGTCGTGTCATACACTTCATCAATTCCTTTTAAATTAATGGGTTTGAAGTGTGCCCCTGTTTTTAAAATTCCCATCTTTTGTGATACCTTTTGCAGATGGGTTACAGATGGCAAATTCTTTATTTTTTCTTCAAGATAGGGAGGTAAGCAAATGGGATATGCATCTGGTATCTGAAGAGTTCCGATATTTAATACTTCTATGTGTGCTGCAAATCCAGTTATTTTTTTTGTGAGCTCACGCTTAAATCCCATTAAAACGCTGATTGATACCAACATGATTGTCAGACCTAACATAATTCCACACATCGCTACGCGAATTGCAGGTTTAGTTGCTCCGCGTTGTGTGTAGTTGTGTCCTTTGTAAAAGCGTTTTGCGAGGAAGTACATGAGAAAATAATAATATAAAAATAGTAACGATTGAAGAGTGAATATGAAAAGGCTATTATCTCCTGCTACATTGATGTTTAACTCTCCGAACCTTGCTCAAAAATAGTAAAGTTGAGAGGTGATAGAAGTATCAATGTTGTGTACGAATCATCTCTCAACTTTATTGTTATTGTATACGTCCTGGGTATGCCTCCAATGCTTTTCCAAGAACAATCAAAGCATTAATTAAGTCTTCTTTTTTTAGGACATAAGCAATACGTACTTGGTTTATGCCAGCGCCAGGCGTCGTATAGAAACCTGCAGCTGGAGCCATCATGACGGTTTGACCCTCATACTCAAAATCTGTAAGACACCATGCACAGAATTTTTCAGCATCATCTACAGGGAGTTTTGCAACAGTATAGAAAGCCCCCATTGGGATTGGTGAATAAACACCAGGGATTCGGTTAAGTCCGTCAATTAGACATTTACGACGTTCAACATATTCATCGTAGATTTCGCGACTGTATTCAGGAGTAGCATCAAGTGATGCTTCTGCAATCAACTGTCCAATGAGTGGAGGGCTCAAGCGTGCTTGACAGAATTTCATGACAGCATTTCTTACCTCTTCATTTTTAGTGATCAAAGCACCAACTCTAATGCCACATTCGCTGTAACGTTTTGAAACCGAGTCGATAAGCACTACATTTTGCTCAATTCCTTCAAGATGACATGCCGAAATATATGGAGACCCTGTGTATATAAATTCACGATACACTTCGTCAGAGAAGAGATAAAGGTCGTGTTTCTTTACAAGGTCACGAATTTGGTTCATTTCGCGACGTGTGTAGAGATACCCCGTTGGATTATTGGGATTACAAATCAATATGGCACGCGTGCGTTCGTTGATGAGTTCCTCAAATTTTTCTACCTTTGGCAGTGAGAAACCCTCTTCAATAGTTGTAGCTATTGTGCGAATCTTTGCACCTGCAGATATTGCAAAAGCCATATAGTTAGCATATGCAGGTTCTGGAACAATGATTTCATCGCCAGGATTCAAGCATGAAAGAAAGGCGAATAAAACAGCCTCTGAACCACCAGAGGTAATAATAATATCATCTGCAGAAAGATGAATGTTATACTTTTTATAGTAATGGGTGAGTTTCTCACGATAACGTAAAAAACCTTGACTCGGACTATATTCAAGAAGGGGTCTGTCAAAATTTTTTAAAACATTAAGTCCTTCTTGAGGGGTAGGTAAGTCAGGCTGCCCAATGTTTAGGTGATATACCTTAACTCCGCGACGTTTAGCCGCAGAAGCCAAAGGGGCTAATTTACGAATGGGCGATTCAGGCATTGCAACGCCACGTTCTGATATTTTAGGCATAATAATGGATTTTATAACATCAAGTTCAGGATTACTGAACAAGGCTTATTTGATATGTTCTATTTAATCTCATTGCAAAAGTAATATTTTATATAAGAAATACGCCCTGTAAGTAGTGAAAAACCAAGCAAAAGAGGTTTTAGATGCCTATTTTTGCTTACTTTTGTGGTGTAATCGTATAAATCTTCGTGAAGCAGAAGCCATAATTAAAAAATAGTGGACTCTGAAATCCAATAGAAGCTCCTTTTACTATGAAAAATATTCGTGAAAATATGCGCTATCTCCAATTATTGGCCAAGGATTTTCCTAATGTTTCAGCCGTAACTTCGGAGATCATCAATCTTGAAGCTATATTGCACCTGCCGAAGTCAACAGAGCATTTTATGGCAGATATTCATGGTGAGTACGAAGCCTTTCAACACGTACTGCGTAATGCTTCAGGTAACATCAAACGAAAGGTTTACGAAATTTTTCACGACCAGTTAAATGAGGGCGAACTACGTGAATTGTGTACGCTTATCTATTATCCCGAACAGAAATTAGAATTGCTACGTCGTTCTGGGCGTAACATGTCTGAATTTTACCAAAGTACACTTCATCGCCTGATTGCCGTGTGTCGCAACGTCTCTTCAAAATATACACGCTCAAAAGTGCGAAAGAGCTTGCCTCGAGAGTTTGCATACATTATTGAAGAATTGTTGCATGAGTCGTCTGACCGTCATAATAAACAAGCTTATTATAACATCATTATTCAAACGATCATCGGCACCAAGCGTGCAGATGCTTTTGTAATACAGTTGTGTTATCTCATTCAACGTCTTGCTGTTGATCAACTTCATATTCTTGGTGACATTTTTGACCGTGGTCCAGGAGCACACCTCATTATGGACTTGCTTTCCAATTACCATAATTTGGATATTGAGTGGGGAAATCATGACATTCTTTGGATGGGAGCCGCAGCTGGAAATCCTGCCTGTGTAGCTTCTGTAATACGCTTGTCCCTACGTTATGCCAATACAAAGACATTGGAAGAAGGATATGGCATAAACATGGTACCGCTTGCGACATTTGCTATGGAGACGTATGCCGATGACCCTTGCGAACTATTCAAACCCTTTATTGAATTTACAGGGGAGGGATCGCCACGTGAGAAGACGCAACGACTCATAGCTCAAATGCATAAGGCCATCGCTGTGATTCAATTCAAGTTGGAAGGTCAACTCTATCAATCACGACCAGATTGGAAGATGACCCACAGAAGCCTTCTACAACAAGTCGATTTTCTTCGCGGCACAATAGTGTATGAGGGTGTTGAGCATCCTATGTTGGATACGAATTTCCCAACCGTTGATCCGAATAATCCGTTGCGCTTAAGTGAGGAAGAACAAGAGATCATCAATAGTCTTGTCCGCTCCTTCTGCGTGAGTGAACGCCTGCAGCGTCACATGCAATGCTTGTTGGCACATGGCGGTATGTTCACGGTTTGCAATTCTAATTTGCTCTTCCATGCATCCCTTCCTCTGAATGAGGATGGTAGTCTTCGTGAGGTTGAAGTAATGGGCGTGAAGTGTAAGGGTAAAGAACTCATGTTGCGCATTGAGCAACTTGTGCGTCTTGCGTATGAAGATGGAGCAGATGAAGATGAAAAGAAGTATGCTCAAGATTATTTCTGGTATCTATGGTGTGGTCCGAATAGTCCATTATTCGATAAGTCGAAGATGACTACTTTTGAACGCTACTTCATCGCCGATAAATCTGTCCATGCCGAAGAAAAAGGCGCGTATTATAAGTTGCGTAACGATGCCTCCGTTTGCGATAGTTTGTTAGATGAATTCGAAGTAGTAGGGAAGTATCGTCACATTATTAATGGACACGTCCCTGTAAAGGTTGCTAAAGGTGAAAATCCCATAAAGGCTGATGGCAGGTTGATGGTCATTGACGGTGGTTTTGCTCGTGCCTACCATTCCAAGACAGGAATAGCTGGCTATACGCTCGTTTACCATAGTCGCGGGTTCCAACTTGTGCAACACGCTCCGTTCAACTCGACAGAAGAGGCTGTGATCAACGGAACTGACATTCAGTCTACCACAGCTATTGTTGAAATCTCCGACCGTCGTGTCATGGTGGCTGATACTGACATTGGTAGAAATTTGCGTGAACAAGTAGCTGACCTTGAACGCTTGCTTCGTGCTTATCGTAAGGGGCTTATTAAAGAAAATTAAAATTTATAAGGTTATAAGGTGATTTGCTTTAAGGATTAAGCGCTATGAAGGGTTAGCGAACTACCACAATCATCCGTTTGATTCTCATAATCTTAAATTCTTAAAATCTTCCAATCTATCTCATAACCTCAATACCTCCCAAGCTCACATTTTATGAAATCTCTTAAAGAACTTTACCGCATAGGTTACGGTCCCTCATCTTCCCACACCATGGGGCCACGCTCTGCTGCCGAACAATATCTTTCTCGTCATCCCGAAGCCAAGCGCTTTAGGGTGACACTTTACGGCAGTCTTGCTGCCACAGGGCGAGGACACCTTACCGATTGGGCGATACTTGACGTCATTGGAAAGGAACGTTGTGAAATCAAGTGGTGCGCAGAAATCGTCTTGCCGTATCATCCAAATGGAATGCTTTTTCAAGCCATTGATGAAACAGGGCGCACCTATGATGAATGGACCGTGTATAGTGTTGGCGGTGGCGCTTTAGCTGAAGAGGGGCATAGCTCTATTCAAACTCCCGACGTGTACGAACTTAATCATCTTAACGACATTATCAAGTGGTGTGACGAACGTGGCTATTCCTACTGGCAATTTGTGGAGCAATTCGAAGACTCCGACATTTGGGATTACCTTGAAGAGGTGTGGAAGGTGATGTGCCAAGCCGTAGAGCGCGGGTTAGAAACGGAGGGTGTACTCCCCGGTGGTTTAAACCTTCGCCGTAAAGCGCCACATTATTATATTAAGGCTCAGGGTTATAGCGCCAATCTTCAGACACGCGGTTTAGTCTTTGCTTATGCCCTTGCTGTCACTGAGGAAAACGCCTCCGGAGGTCGCATCGTTACTGCCCCCACTTGTGGTTCCTGCGGAGTTGTCCCTGCTGTGCTTTACCACATCCAGCAAAGTCGCAATTTTTCAACGAAGCGCATTCTTCACGCATTGGCAACGGCAGGTTTGATTGGTAACATTGCTAAAACCCTCGCTTCCATTTCAGGCGCAGAGGCTGGGTGTCAAGCCGAAGTCGGTGTAGCATGCGCAATGGCAGCCGCAGCAGCTAATTACATATTTGGAGGAAGTTTGCAAACAACTGAGTATGCCGCAGAAATGGGCCTTGAGCACCACTTCGGTATGACTTGTGACCCTATTTGCGGACTCGTACAAATACCCTGCATTGAGCGAAACGCTCATGCAGCAGCGCGTGCCCTTGACGCAAATATTTATGCCACTTATGCCGAGGGGCAACACCGCATAAGCTATGACAAGGCAGTGCTGGTGATGAAGAAAACGGGGCACGACCTCCCCTCACTCTATCGTGAAACATCAGAAGGAGGATTAGCGGTTGAATACCATAGATAGTTCTTATCATTTTAAAATTTCTATTGCTGTCTGGTAAATGCTTCTAACGCTCAAACTATGAAGTAATTTCAAGTTTGCAAGCCCCCTTTTGTAATTTCACGTAGCTGCGCAAGGCTTTTTATCAGACGGCTCTAATTCTTGTACAAAACTCATTCCTAAAAAAAGCAAAAAAACGACACTCGGATTTCATGTTAACGAAAGTTAACGGATTTGCATTTCGCTCAAAAATGTATTATCTTTGTAGTACAAACGTGGAGATACCTCGGCAGAACGGGGTATCTCCACGTTTTTTACGCCATTTTTCGCCTAAAAATGGGTAAAATTACTCGGCGAATAATTAAAATTATGAGTAACCTTGTAAAAATTGTTAGTAACCTTTTCACTCGTAAGTCCTTTGTAATTACCAAAACAAGCATTATGAATGTTAATGTATGTTAAAGTTTTTTTCAGCGAAAAGGCAGAAAAAATCCAAAAACTACACAAAAACGACAACCCTTTAGGCATGTGTCATCATTCCCTCATATTCTAAAATATTGCTGTCCGGTAAATGCTTCTAACGCTTAAACTATGAATTAATTTCAAGTCTAGAAGTCCCTTTTTTGTGATTTCACGCAGCTGCGTGAGCCTTTTTCCGGACAGCAATTAATAGTTTCAAATTTTCATACTAACAACAAAGGTGAGTCCTATAGGGGCTCACCTTTGTTGTTGGTAGTAGAGAATTACTTCAGTGTAATACGTAATATTTTGCAAATCTGATGCTTTTCTTTTATTTGAGATACATATTATAGAACTTATTGGGCGATTCTTTCGTATTTACTTGAACTTGTTGTATAAAGGGATTGTCATCACAACTATCAACCTTAACATATTCAACAATATACTGATATTTATAATTTGTCAAACTTTTTATCCAGAAATTGTTTTGAATATATGAAAGATTATCTTTATCACCTATATAATAAGCAATGCGATTGGCAAAAACTAAAGGAGTGTTATCTTTTGTATATACTTTAGGTTGAGATTCCTTTTGAGGTGTATTGAATGCAGGGTCTTTACATTCTTTATATACTATATTTGAAATCGAGAAACCTGCAATAACTTTTGCTGATTTTGCTGGAACAATGATGTAACAAGGAGATTTTGTAGAAACACTTGAACCTACTTGCCCAATGATACTTCTTTGATTGGAAGATGCTAATGTTGAACTATTCCACAATTCATGACTATAGTTTGATTTGTAGTATGAAGTTGCGATAGCATTTGTTGATGTTAATGTTGTTGATGAACTCTTAGTTACCGTTTGTTCTTGGTAATAATCATGGGCAATACCATTTTTGATTAAGAATGAATGTGGCAAATCGACAGTTAAATCCTTGTCCGTTTTGTTTTCCAACACGAAAGACAAAGATCCTGCTTCATTCCAAAGGTTGTAATAAACGACACAGTTCTCATCCTCAAAAGTAATACCATGTGAATTAATTTGTCCGCCTTCGCATTCTACATCATAAACTTGATAATAATAGTTTGTACATGACGTGGCAATCATTGTGAGAGCCAAAACGAAAAATGAATGAAATAATTTCATAATCGTAATTTTTAATTGGTGAAACAATGGTTAATGCAAATGTATCTTTATTTTTCGAATGAAGCAACAAATTTTAGTTTTTTTTACAAATGTCCTATGTTAACGATAAACTTAACTAGTGACTTCAAAAGTTAATGGTTTAACTATTAAGTATAAAATGTTGTAGATCAACATCGTTGTTGTGGAGATTTTTCGTCATGCAAAGAGCTTCTACTTGTAGATAAACACTATAATATATATGAAGATTTGACACCATTAAAATACCGCTATGGCAACTTTTTACTCATTTATTTTCTTCATATAAATACAAACTACAGGAATTTTTAAACTTATCAAAGTGCTTTTTGCACAAAATATTGTTATCTGTGCATATCAAAATGCCATGTTTTCTTAACAAAATGTAAGTGAAAGTTAAAATTTTGCACAAAAGTTTGGTAGCTGTGCAGAAATGAGCGTACCTTTGCAACGGTTTTTAACAATTCACTTTATTCCAAATGAAGAAAATCGTATTAACATTTGCAGCGCTCGCTGCTACTGCTACCTCATTCGCAGGTGGTCTTCTTACAAACACAAACCAGCACGCTGCATTCCTCCGCAACCCTGCTCGTCAAGGTATCATCGGTATTGAAGGTGTGTACACTAACCCCGCAGGTGTAGCATTCATGCCCCAGGGTTTCCACCTCGGTGTAACTTGGCAGGCTGCTATGCAGAAGCGTCAGATGAACGTAACAAATCCTTTGTATGCAGGCAACGTAATGAATTCTAACGTTACTCGCACATTCGAAGGTAAGGCAACTGCTCCCGTTATTCCCTCAATCCAGGCAGCTTACGTAATCAACGACAAGTGGTCAGTATCTGCTAACTTCGCTGTAGCAGGTGGTGGCGGTAAGTGTGAGTTCGAACAAGGTCTTCCTATGTTTGAAGAACTCATAGGCGGTTCGTTGGTAAAGGCAGGTGCCGGCTATTCTTTTAATCAGAATCTTACAGGCGAACAGTATTTTTATGGACTTCAGCTTGGTGCTACTTACAAGGTAACAGAAAACATTTCTGTATTCGGAGGTGTTCGTGGTATTTTGGCAAATAGTGCTTATACAGGTGCAATTAGCAATATCCTTGCTCACTCAGCTGCAGGTTCAGTTCCCGGTGCTGCTTACCTTAATGTTGTTTCTCAAGAGGCTGCAGCAGCTGCTCAGAAATTCGCTGCTGATGCTCAGGATTATGCTGCTGCAGGAATGGCAGCAGAAGCAGCTCAGGCTGCTGCTGCCGCAGAACAGTATGCTGCTGCTGCTCAGTCAGCAGGACAGGGTGCATATTTAATGCAGACCGACTTTAATCTTGATTGCGAACAGAATGCTTTTGGTTTCCAGCCCATCATTGGTGCAAACTTCAAGTTCGGTAAGTTGAACATCGGTGCGAAGTATGAATTCCGCGCTAAGATTAACTTGGAAAACGAATCTAAGAATAGTGCAAACGTTGACCTCTTGATGGACACTTACGCTGATGGTGCAAAGGTACGCTCAGACATCCCTGCGCTCTTCACTATCGGCGCGCAGTACGAAGTTACTGACAACATCCGTGCAATGGCTGGTTTCAACTACTACTTCGATAAGGACGCTAAGGGTTCGGCTACAGCTGTAAGCG
>JAEIGA010013229.1_pt1 | contig 12556 bp, 10 predicted proteins | sample 9270691 | NCBI WGS metagenome assembly JAEIGA01 (sample SAMN17057246, study PRJNA624740) | gut metagenome | biome: biome; isolation source: fecal sample | host: Bos grunniens | place: China: Xizang | collected 2019 | reverse complement strand
TCTCGATGTACAGGCCGCAGTGATTGAAACAGAGAAACTGACCGCTTATGATCCGGCTGAAGATGAACGGAAAGAAAATCCTGCGTATGATCCTGCTATGACAGAGCAGATCCTCGGCAGAATCAGAGAAGCGAAAAGACCCGTGATTCTTGGGGGGACGGCCATCCGCCAGTCGGGGTCGTACCGGGAATTTCTGGAATGCATTGAAAAGCTGCAGATCCCGGTTCTGACGGCCTGGAACGCTCACGATCTTCTATGGCAGGGCCATCCGCTTTTCTGCGGGAAGCCCGGGACTGTCGGCACGAGAGCCGGTAATTTTATCGTTCAGAATTGCGATCTGCTTCTGGTGCTCGGCTGCCGGATGAATATCCGCATGATCAGCTATAATCGTCATCAGTTTGCTCAGCAGGCCTTTACCATCGCTGTGGACATTGATGAAGCAGAGCTGCGCAAGCCGACGGTCCGTCTGGATCTGCCCGTCCATGCGAATGTCAGGGATGTGATGGCTTCGATCGCCTCTTCCGGCTATGTTCCGGAGAATGACGGTCACAGAGCCTGGCTCTCCTGGTGCAGGGATCTCGACAGAAGATATCCGGCGGTCCTGGACAGCTATTACAAAAAGAAAAAGCCCATGAATCCCTATGCGTTTATGAAGCTTTTCTTCGAAGCGCTTGAGGAGGATGAAATCATCGTCTGCGGAAACGGTTCGGCCTGTGTCATTACCTTTCAGGCCTGCGAGACGAAAAAAGGGCAGAGGCTCTTTACAAATTCCGGCTGCGCGGCGATGGGATATGGCTATCCGGCAGCCATCGGCGCTGCCAGAGCGGCCGGAGGCCGGAGGGTGATCTGCGTCGATGGGGACGGCAGTTTTCAGATGAATCTCCAGGAGCTGCAGACCGTCATTTACAATCAACTGGATATCCGCCTTTTCTATATTAATAATGACGGTTATCATTCCATCCGGCAGACGCAGAACAATGCATTCGGGGGAAATCTGGCAGGCGTGTCGGCGGGCAGCGGGATCAGTTTTCCGGATGCGGAAAAGATTGCCTTCGCTTACGGGATGCCTTATATTCGCATCGATGATCTTGACCGGGCCGGAGAGGAGGTCAGGCGGGTTCTTTCCATGAAGGGTCCTGTTTTCTGTGAGGTGATCGTCGATCCTGCGCAGAATTTTGAGCCGAAGCTGTCGTCCCGAGTTCTTCCGGACGGAAGCATTGTCTCTCCGGATCTGGACGATTTGTCGCCTTTCCTTCCGCGGGAGGAATATGAAGAGATCCGCCGGAGTGTTCCGGGAACCGCTGATGGCGAAGCGGAAGCGCAGGATCCGGAATGACGGGGATGGACCTGCTGTCTGTTAAGCGGACGATACAGAAAGGACGGAGTAATATGAAAAGTGTCCTGATCACCGGACCGACGGGAGCTGTCGGACAGGCCCTGATCCGGAAATGCCTTGAGGAACAGGTGGAAGTGACGGCTGTGTGCAGGCCGGATTCCCCGCGCGCCGGTTCACTTCCGGAGTCAGCTCTGCTCGAACTGGTTTCCTGTGATCTGGGAAACCTGGCAGCGCTTCCCCGCATCCTGGAGGGCAGGTCCTTCGATGTTTTTTATCATCTGGCCTGGGCAGGAACCTTCGGAGACAGCCGGCAGGAGCTGAAGAGTCAGTGGCAGAATATCGGATGGACCCTGGATGCGGCAGACGCGGCGCACGCTCTGGGATGCAGACGGTTTATCGGGGCGGGTTCCCAGGCGGAATACGGAAGGAACGGCGGACCGCTGAAGGCAGAAACGCCGGCTTTTCCGGAGAACGGCTACGGCGCGGCCAAGCTCTGCGCCGGTCAGATGAGCCGTCTCCGCTGTGAACAGCTGGGAATGGACCATATCTGGACCCGGATCCTCAGCGTATACGGACCTTATGATGGAAAAGATACTCTGATTATGTATGCGATCCGGACACTTCTGAAAGGGGAGATCCCCGCTCTGTCAGCCGGTGAACAGATCTGGGATTATCTGTATTCCGGAGATGCCGGAGAAGCCCTTTTTCTTCTGGGCGAAAAAGGAAGGGCAGGGAAGACCTATCCCCTGGGAAGCGGGGAAGGGCGGCCCCTGAAAGAATATATCCTGGAACTGAGAGATCAGATCGATCCGCAGGCAGAGCTGGATTTTGGGAAAATCCCCTACGGACCGAAACAGGTGATGCATCTCTGCGCGGATCTTTCGGAACTGACGGAGGACACCGGCTTTTCCTGCAGGGTCCCGTTCAGGGAAGGCATCGCGCGCACCATCGAATGGTACCGGAGGAACAGCAGGCGGGGCAATGCCTGACCCCATCCCGGAATGCATGGTCCATTTCGCGGCCATTCACAGGAAAGTAACTTGTAACGACAGGAGGACTCATGGAGAAGACAGGAAAAACAATCAGCATAATGATCCCCTGCTATAACGAGACGGAGAATGTGATCCCCATCAGCCAGGCCGTTGTCGGGATCATGGAAAAAGAACTTCCGCAATATGATTACGAGCTTCTTTTCATCGACAACGCCTCCAGTGACGGAACCAGGGAGAAGCTCCGTTCCATCTGTGAGGAGAATCCCAACATCCGGGCGATCTTCAATGTGGCCAATTTCGGACAGTTCAATTCTCCTTTTCACGGGATGTGCCAGACCAGCGGAGACTGTACCATTTCCATGTGCTGTGATTTCCAGGATCCCGTGGAGATGATTCCTGTCCTGGTGAAAAAATGGGAGGAGGGACATCGAATCGTCAGCTGCATCAAGTCCTCCAGCCGGGAGAATCCTCTGATCTACCGGATGAGGACCCTGTACTACAGAATGATCCGCAATATGTCCAGAGTGAAGATCCTGGAGCATTTTACCGGCTTCGGTCTCTATGACAGCAGCTTCATCGGCCTGCTGCGCCAGCTGGACGATCCCATCCCTTTCCTCAGAGGGATCGTTGCGGAATACGGCGAAGGCTTCAATATGTGCACGGTGGAATATGAACAGCCTCAGCGCAGGGCCGGGAAGACGCATAACAGCTTTTATACCCTCTATGACGCGGCGATGATGAGCATCACCTCCTATACAAAAGTGGGACTGCGTATCTGCACCTTCGTGGGGATGATCTGCGCGGTCATCAGCTTTGTGGTGGGTCTGGCCTATCTGATTCTCAAGCTGATCCACTGGCAGAGCTTTTCCATGGGCATGGCCCCCCTGCTGACCGGACTGTTCCTGCTGGGCGGCGTGCAGCTCTTTTTTCTGGGCATTATGGGAGAATACATATTGAATATCAATACCAGGGTCATCAAACGGCCCGTGGTAATCGAGGAATGCCGGATCAATTTCGATGAGGATGAACCTTAAAGAGCAGGAGGAGGAACCGATGGGACCGTTGAAACTGAAAGAGTTTTACAGGGGCAGGAGGGTCCTGGTCACCGGACATAACGGCTTTAAAGGAAGCTGGATGTGCAGGATTCTGGACCTGCTCGGCGCAGAGGTGACCGGCTATGCCCTGCAGCCTCCGACAGTGCCTTCTCTTTTCGAAAACTGTTCCTGGCCGGAGCGTTTTCATTTTCTTTACGGAGATGTGAGGGACCTGGACCGGATGCAGGCGGTGTTTGACGAAGCCCGGCCCGAGGTCGTTTTTCACATGGCGGCCCAGCCCCTTGTCCGGGAGTCTTATCAGGAGCCGGTCTACACTTTTGATGTGAATGTGATGGGCTCCGTCAATCTGATGGAGTGTGTCCGCAGATCGGAGAGCGTCGGTTCCGCCGTCAATGTGACCACGGACAAGGTCTATCGAAATGAGGACAGGGGACAGCATTTCCGTGAGAACGACGCGCTGGGAGGCCATGATCCCTATGCAGCTTCCAAGGCCTGTTCGGAAATTGTGACGGAGGCGTATATCCGGTCTTTTCTGCGGGAAAAGGGGGTCGCTGTGTCGACCGTCAGAGCGGGCAACGTAATCGGAGGCGGAGATTTTGCGGCGGACCGGATTATTCCGGACTGCTTTCGGGCCGCTGTGGAGGGAAAAGCGGTCGTCATCCGGAATCCGCATTCCGTCAGGCCGTTTGAGCATGTCCTCGAACCCCTGTACGCTTATCTGAAGCTGGCCATGCTCCAGTATGAAGATCCTTCTCTGGCCGGCAGCTATAATGTGGGGCCTGATGAGCAGGGCTGTTCGACAGTGGAAGAACTGGTCAGGAGCTTCAGTGAAAGCTGGGAACGCTTTTCGGGAAAAAAGCTGGAATGGCGTGTGCAGGGAGACGGCGGACCTCATGAATCGGCGGTCCTGATGCTGGACTGCTCAAAGATCAGACAGAATCTGGGGATTGTCCCTGTCTGGACGGTTCAGCAGGCTCTGGAAAAAACCGCAGAATGGTACGCCGCTTTCGCGGAAGGAAAGGATCCCGGAAAATGTATGATCCGGCAGATAGAGGAGTATTATGAAAAACAGGTTCAGTGCTGAAAAAACAGCGGAAGCTCTGAGGAAAGCCTGGATCAGAGCAGACGACTTTTCTCTTTTTGATGTGATACTGTTCGCGGCAGTGGCTCTGTTCTGCTTTGTCAGTTTTATCCATCCGGATATCATGTACACGGGAAACCGTTCCTGGATCATGTACGACGGAATTGCCGGCTTTTACGATCATGTGCACGAATGGACCAGAGACTATGGGGCGAATTACATGGCCACGACCTTCTGGCTTTTCGCTCTCTGGAATCTGCCTCTTAAAATCCTGGGCTTCCCACCGCCCGCAGGGGTCGCTTCCACTGACTATATTGTCTGGTACAAGATCCTTCCTCTGATCTTTTTCTTCCTGAGCATCCGGATGTTCCGCAGGGTTGCCGGGGAGATCGGTCTGGGAAAAAGAAAGTCCAGGGTCGCTGTCTATGCTTTTATAACCCTGCCGGTCTGCTTCTACAGTCAGTTCATATTCTGTCAGTATGATATCGTCACGGTTTTTTTCGTGCTGTGGGGCATGAGATATTATTATCGCGGCGGAAAAAACGACATGTGGAAATTTGCGCTTCTGTTCGGAATCGCCGTTTCCTGCAAGTATTATGCGGTCCTGATCTTTCTTGTGATGCTGCTGGTCAGAGAGAAAAAGCCTGCCCGTATCCTCCGGTACGCCGTTCTCTGCGGTCTGCCGGTCCTGGCGGAGATCCTTCTCTACCTGCCTTCCAGGGGATTTCAGATCAGCGTTCTGAATTTCAAAGCAGTGGACTATATTAAAAACGCCGATACGACCGCCCTGAGCAATTACAGCTACGCGATGGTCCTCATCGTACTCGTGGGAATCTGGGCCTATTTCACACATGCGGAGAATCAGGATAATGAGACCGCATGGACCCTGTTTTTCAGCTGCGGCTGCTGCGCAGGCCTTTTCGGACTGTCCACCTGGCATCCTCAGTGGCTCATCTTCATGGCCCCGTTTATGGTACTGAGCGCCTTTATCAACAGGCATCTGGAAAAATTTCTCTTTATGGATCTGGTTTTTGGAGTTCTGTTTCAGTATATCTCGATCATCAATTTCGCCGGAGGAGCAGACGTGAATATGCTGGACAGACTGTTGTGGAGCCATTTTTTCACAGCTTCCGGGAAACTGGCGATCGCCAATGTCCTGCCTCAGGTCACTCTCAGCACACCGTATTCCATTTATCTGGCCTTACTGCTCGGCATGTTTATTTTCAAACATCCGCGCTATGCGCTGAAGGACTATTCCCAGTCGCTGGAAACGGATCATATGCATATGATCCGCCTGACCTTCCTGGCGGGAGCGGGCACTTTTATCATCCCGGCTTTCATCACGGCCTTCATCAACAACGGGTTGATCTGACACCTCATCAGCGGAATGCAGTGTTCTGACAAAAACAGAATTCCGGGCAGGGGATTCGATTTCGCGGCCGGTTGAAGAATTGTCATATCGCAACATGGAGTTTTATTTATGGCGAAGATCAGTACAATCAGTCTTCTGGACTGCACATTAAGAGACGGCGGCTGCGTCAACGATTTCGCATTCGGAATTGAGACAATGAGAAAACTGCTGCGGGCCGTCGAAAAAACAGGAGTCCAGTATGTTGAGCTGGGGTATCTGGATAAGAAAAACGGCGCCCTGATGCGTAAGACCATGTACGCGGACGTCGACTCGATCCACAGAAACCGCCTTTTTGAACAGAAGAAAAAGGAAATAACCTATCTCGCCATGATCGATTACGGGAAATATCCGGATGAAGAGCTGCCTGACCACAGACCGGACGGACTGGACGGGATCCGTCTCTGCTTCCATAAAAAGGACAGAGAAGAAGCTGTCAGAATGGGGCAAAGGATCAGAGCGAAGGGCTACCGGCTGATGCTGCAGGCCATGGTCTGTACCCGTTACACAGACGGGGAATTCGAGGAACTCCTCCGGATGGCTTCCGCAGCTGTACCGGACCTGGACGCTTTCTACATCGTCGACAGCTTTGGCTGCATGTCCCAGGAGCACGTTATGGAGAGACTGAAGCTGGCGGACCGGATCCTTCCCGAAGGGGTCGCTCTGGGGCTGCATACCCATAACAATCAGGATCTTTCCATGAAACACGCGCAGAATGCCGCCGGCCTGTCCCTTCAAAGAGAACTGATTCTCGACGGGACCCTGTTCGGAATGGGAAAAGGAGCCGGAAATCTGAGGACAGAGAGTATTGCCGGATATCTGAACCGGGAAAAAGGAACGTCCTACGAAATCAGCGCGGCTGAGGAAGCTGTGAAGACGATCATCCTCCCGCTTTACCGGATCTATGACTGGGGCTATTGTCCGGAATACCTGCTTTCTTCGAAGTATCATCTGACGCCGAGCTATGCGAAGCACTTCTACCGGGTGAGAGGGCTTTCTCTGGAACAGACGGAGGAGCTCCTGGCGGAAGTACCGGAAGCGGAGCGGGATTCTTTTAATAGGGCGGCTGCTGAAAGACTTCTCCTGGAGGCCGGGCTTGGATTGTCCGCGCCCCCTGAAGAGACTCTGCTCGATGCCCGAGGTTATGAAATCCTGCTGGAATCAGCTTCTTCCGGCAAAGTCAGGATCTGTTATATGGGGGCAGTAGAGACCGAGCATCCCGGGCCGAAATTCGATCACGATCCCTATGTGACCAGCCATATACGCGACCTGGAATTTACAGGAAGATTTCGCACCGTGCTGAAGGACACCGGCTTAAGAAAGAGCGGACTGCAGGTGATCCTTCTGACAGAGCAGGCGGACGAGATCCGGATCACGGCGGCGGGGGAAGAACTGGGGAAGCTTTCCACAGAAGCCGGCGTGAGGACAGAAGCCGTGTTCGACGTGACCGGTCTCTGTCTCGAAGAAAGAGCGTACCTGGATAAACTTCACCGGATACTCTATCTGCTTCTGGAGGAAGTCGACCGGATCTGCAGGAAGCACGGAATCCATTATTACCTCATACAGGGAGGCCTGCTGGGCGCTTACCGCCACGGAGAGATTATCCCCTGGGACGATGATCTGGACCTGGCCATGACCCGGTCTGATTTTGAACGCTTTCGCCGTCTGGCGCCTGACGAGCTGGAGGATTCCTTTCTTTATCTTGACTGCGCTGAGACCGGCGGTTTTCTGGACTTTATGTGCCGGGTCATGTACATGGATGAGACCGTGCCCGGAAATATCTTTCGGAAGGTGGAAGGAAAATGCCGGCCCGAACTGCCGAATCATCAGCCGCTGGATATTTTTATCCTGGACAGGATCCCGGACGATCCGAAAAAAGCAGCGAGACAGATGACCCTGATCAGACTGGCCTATGGTCTCGGCATGGGACACCGGGCTTATGTCGATATGAAGGAATACAGAGGCCGTGACTGGAAAACACGGGCGGCTGTCCGCATCCTGTCTCTCTGCGGAAAATGCCTGCCTCTGAAGCTGATCTTCCGTCTTCATGACAGAATCAGCACCATGTATGAAAAAGAGGAGACAGAGGCGTATTTCATGTCAAACGCCTTCCTTCCTTTTATTCATACGCGTTATGACCGGGAATGGTTTACCGGAGACAGAACGATGCGCCTGGGAGACAGGGAGGTCACTGTGCCGGATGACCCGGAAGCCAGTCTCAAAAGAACTTATTACGATTACTATCATTATCCTCCTGTGGAGAAGCGGATTCCGGAACACGGACCCAATGCGAGTGGAGTGCACTGAGTTATGAAAGTTTCAGTTATTATACCTGTTTACAATGTGGAGCCGTATATAACGGAATGTCTGGAATCAGTCCGGCGGCAGACGCTGAAGGATATCGAAATCCTCTGTGTCAATGACGCCAGTACAGACGGCTCTTTTGAAATCGTAAAACGAATGGCCGCCGTGGACCAGCGGATCCAGTGCTTTGAAAACAGCCGGAATCTGGGGCTGGCCTCTACCCGGAACTACGGGCTGGAGATGGCCAGGGGGCAGTATATTTATTTCCTGGATTCGGACGATATGATCCGTCCGGAAGCCATGGCCCAGCTTTACAGAAGGGCCGTCGAGGACGAGCTGGACGCCGTCGTGTTTTCCTCCCGGTTTATTTTTGAATCGGAGGAACTGAAAGAACGCTTTTCCAGAGACCGTTCCGGCTTTGAAAATGAGTATCCGGGGATTCTGACCGGGAAAGAGCTTTTTATGCGCTGGATGGAAAACTGGGAGTGGATGCCTTCCCAGCCCCGGTATTTTTACGACAGATCCTTTCTGGAAAACAACTGGATCCGTTTTCCGGACGGAATGCTGCACGAGGACGAATCCTTTGCCTTTGATGTCCTGATGACCGCTCAGCGGATGAGGGTGGTGGACGAGGACTGGTTTATCCGCCGTTTTCGCAGTCATTCCATTATGAGCAGCGGGCCGACGATGAAAAATGTGGAGAGCTGTCTGGAGATCCTGAAGCAGGCGGGAGAATACCCGGCGGAGGATGGGCCGTTGAAAAAGGCGGTTCGCTATTATATGCACAGGATCTTCCTGGAAACCTCCAGAAAATACCGCGCAGTTTTGGATTCGGGACAGCCGGTCCGGCTGTCGGAGCGGGCGGAGGCAGATCCGGTGAAAAAACAGATCTTCACGCTGGTGGAGGCCTGGGGGCTGTGGGGAGACTAGGCGGTATGGAGAAAAAGAAACTGTACTGCTGTTCCTCCTATTATCAGCTTCTGATCTCACTGATGAAAATCATGACAGAAGACGGGACAGCCGATCTGCTGCTGGAGGTTCACGGGATCGAAACAGCCGGAAGTCTGGCCGGCAGGATCAGAGAGCAGCTGCCGGACCGGGTGGAGAAGGTGTTTGTCTGTGAGGACAGTTCGCGGATCGATCCCTACTCACAGAGATTGTGCTCCTTTCTTCCGCTCCAGAGGAAGCGGCTCCTGGATCATATGGAAAAGGTGTTCGACGGGGTGGATCCGTCTGCCGAATACGGTGAAAGGAATGTTTTCTGGGACCTGGGCTATGCCGGGACCTGTTTTAATATCAGGAAACTGCCCTACCGCCTGCTGGAAGACAGTCTGGATTCCTGTAAAAGAATCAGAGAAAACCGCCCGAACTACCGCTATATTTTTCACAGACGGTCTCCAAAATTCCTGCTGAAAAAATACCTGGGAGCCGGCGTGATTCCCTTTGGCTTTTCCCCTTACTGCATCGAAATAGAAGTCAATGATCCGAAAGGGATTCAGATTCCTTCTGAAAAAGTGACGGCGCTTTCCCGGAAAGAACTGACCGCTTCTCTGTCTGACCGGCAGAAAGAACAGCTTCTCGGCATTTTCGCCGGTGAGGAGGAGCCTTTCCGGGCGTTTGACGGGAGTGAGGTCCTGCTGTTGACGGAACCCTTTGCTCTGACCCACAGGCTGCCGGACGAAGAGACACAGATCCGGATGTACCGGGATCTCGTCAGCGAATACGCTGCGGGAAAAAGGCTGGTCATAAAAGCCCATCCCAGAGATCCGGCGGACTACCGGAAGTACTTCCCCTCTGCGGAAATCCTTGAAAAAAACATGCCGATGGAAGTACTGGCCTTTTGTGGAAATTTCTGTCCGGCCAGGGTGATGACCGTCACCTCTTCGGCTGTCTTCAATGTGCCCGGGGACGGAGAAAAAATCAGTCTGGGCGCCGGATTACTGAAAAACTATCAGCGTTGAAGCGAGCGGTTTCCGGCGACTTGCGCAGAAAAGGGAAAGCGTGGCCGGAATCAGGCTCAATCCGCGTTTTCCAGGCATCATAGGAGGAAGAAAATGAAGATAACAGGCGTGATCCCTGCGAGATACCGGTCTTCGAGATTTCCGGGCAAGCCCCTGGCTGAGATCTGCGGCAGGCCGATGATCTGGTGGGTTTATCGTCAGGCGGAAAAGGTCCGGTCTCTGGACGAGCTCCTGGTGGCGACGGATGACGGGAGAATTTTCGACTTCTGCCGCCAGTCCGGCATGAATGTGCTGATGACGGGGACGGAACATCCGACGGGAACAGACCGTCTGGGCGAGGTGGCACGGCATTCCGACGCTGATTTTTTCGTCAATATCCAGGGTGACGAGCCGCTGATCGAGCCGGAAGTCATCCAGGCTATTGTGGACTGTAAGATCCGTTACCCGGAAACCGCCGTCATTAATACCATGACAGCGGTCAGAGAAGGACAGGATGTTGAGGATCCCGCACTGGTCAAGGCGGCTGCCTCAGAGAACGGCAGGCTTCTGTATCTGTCCCGGGCGGCTGTCCCTCGCTCCAAGAAAGGGGAGAAGGTGGATTACCGGAAGCATCTGGGACTTTACGGACTGTCAAAGGAGGCACTTCTTTTTTTTGCCGGAGCGGAACGAACGTACCTGGAAAAAACAGAGGATATCGAGATGCTCCGTTTTCTGGAAAACGGATGGAGCATCCGGATTCTGGATGTCGTCTCGGAAAGCATCGGAGTCGATCGTCCGGAGGATATTGCGAAAGTGGAGGCGGTCATGAAGAGACTGGAACGGGATGATGAACAGGAAGCCTGAAGTATCGGTGCTCATACCGGCCTATAACGTGGCACCGTATATCAGGGAATGCCTGGACAGTGTGCTGGCGCAGACCCTTCAGGATTTTGAGATCATCTGTGTCGACGACGCGTCGGCGGACCGGACATGGGAGATTCTGCAGGAGTACGCAGAGTCGGATGAGAGGATCAGGCTCTTCCGGCACGAGCAAAATATGGGACAGTCCTGCGGGAGAAACCACGCTCTGGACCACGCTTCAGGGGAATACATCTACATGCTGGATGCTGACGACAAGATTCTCCCGGATATGCTGGAGGACCTGGTCAAAGAATGCAGGGAAAACGATCTGGATGTGATCGCCTTTGAAACGTATCAGTTCACAGACGGCGGCGAGGCGCTGACCAATTCCGGGATCAAAACCATAGAATACGGCGAGACCGGCGTGATGGATGGCCGCCAGGCCCTGATTTACTGCATGGAGAGAGAGAGCTTTTCCCTCAGCGTGCCTACTTTTCTGATGAAACACGCTTATCTGAAGGAGACCGGACTGCGCTTTGTCGAAGGAATCCTTCACGAGGACGTAGGCTATATTCTGGAACTGATCGTCCGCGCCGGAAGAATCCGTTTCCTGCACAGAGTCTGGTTCCTGCGCAGGATCAGGGCGGGATCGACCATGACCAGCGGCTTTTCCGCAAGGAATATCGAGGGGTACCTCAAAAGCCTTTACCGTTCCTTTGAACTGGAGCCGGCGCTTAAAAAAGATCTGGAGAGAGACCCTTCCTTCGCGCTGGCTTTCCGGAGGTGGCAGCGGGATATTTTCGGAAGGGTCCTGCAGATCTACAGAGAAGCGTCAGAAGTGATAGCGGGTCAGACCGGCGGCAGTGTGGATGAGGAGATCCGCCGCAGCTTCGAACTGATGAAGATGGCCGAACAGGGAAGTGTTCCCTGGGATGCGGCGCTGGACGAGCGGTTGTCAGAAGGCGTGTATCTCTGCGGAACCGGCCAGTATACGTCCCGCATGATCGGCGTAATCGGGAACCGGGATCTCGTGATCAGAGGGATCATCACCCTGAAAAAAGACAGAAAAGCCTTCCGGGGCTTTCCTCTTCTGGGAGAGGAAGACCTCGGCGGACTGGACCGGACCATCCCGGTGATTCTCAGTGTTTCCCATTATACCCGCGGGGAATATGAAGATCTGCTTACAGAGTATGGATTTACGGACCAGATCCTTCCGTCCTTCTGATCCGTTGCGAGGAGCAGGAAATGATTGAAGTGAAAAAAGAATGCACCGGCTGTATGGCCTGTGTGAACAGCTGTCCGGCAGACGCTTTCCGCATTGTGTCAGACGGATACGGTTATCTCATGCCGGAGCCGGACAGGAAAAAATGCATCGAATGCGGGCTCTGTGAGCAGGTCTGTCCCTTAGAAGGAGAAAGACCCGCTCCGACTCTGCCGGTCAGGGCCTTTTCCGGCTTCTCTGAATCGGAAGAAGTCGTCAGGATTTCTTCCTCCGGAGGTGTTTTTTATACTCTGGCGCAGGATGTCCTGAGTCGGGGAGGGATCGTCTTCGGCTGTTATTACGATCCGGAAAAGAAAG
>JAEIGA010013228.1_pt1 | contig 12556 bp, 10 predicted proteins | sample 9270691 | NCBI WGS metagenome assembly JAEIGA01 (sample SAMN17057246, study PRJNA624740) | gut metagenome | biome: biome; isolation source: fecal sample | host: Bos grunniens | place: China: Xizang | collected 2019 | reverse complement strand
AAAGCATCTTCTCTTATCAAGATACAGATCCTTCCGATAAGATGACCTATTCAAGTACGCGTACATCGGATCCTCATGTGTTTGTAAAAGCTTTGGAAACATTGATCGCAAGTCATTAAGCGATTGGACATAGAATGAATTATTAACAAATAAAAATTGCTATTATGAAAAAGTTATTGATGGTAGCTATGGCCGTAATTATAGCAAGTGTTTCTTGTTTTTCGGAGACGAATGCCACTAAGATTCGTCAAGAGCGTAATGAAATAAAGAGATTGGCTAAGAAGGAGTTGGCAGCCCGTGTGGATAAAACCACTCGCAAGGAGGTAAAGCGTTTGCAGAAAGAGGGATGGTTGGTTGCACCAGGCGCATTGCCATTGGAGAAGCAGTTAGAGCGCTCATATTTGATGGAGTATGAATATAATGCCGATTTGTATCCAAAATATATCATGGCGAATGCTCAATCAATAGCAGAGAACTATGATGCAGCGAAGGTGGCTGCGACTTCCTTGGCGATTACTAATCTGGCTGGGCAGATTCAAACAGAGGTGACAGCATTGATAGAGAATACAGTAGCAAACAAGCAATTATCGGCAGAAGATGCAGCAAGTATTTCTGAAACGGTGATGAGCAGTAAGAACCTAATCAGTCAGTCAATAGGTCGTACGATAGTTGTAGTGGAGTGCTATCGTATCTTAAATAATAAAAACCGGGAGGTGATGGTTCGTCTTGCATATGATGGCGAGGCAGCTAAAGATATAACGAAGAGAGTAGTGCGTGCTGAATTAGAGAAGAAAGGTCAAGAGCTTCATAATCAACTAGACGAGGTTCTTGGTTTCTGATGAAGCGCTTGTTGCTCATAATCACGATGTTGTGCTCATTGGAGGCATTGATCTCGCAAAGCGTGATCCATGTTTCTAGTGAGTACACTTATTATGCGCCATTGAATGTTTCCATAGAAGAAGCAAAAAAGATTGCTTTGGAGCGTGCTCGTTTGCAGTGTTTGGCCGATGAGTTTGGTACGATAGTCAATCAGTCAAATTCAACCATTATTCGCAGCAATGCATCAGGTAGTGAAACATCTCATTTCTCCTTAGGTGGCACAGAAGTTAAAGGAGAGTGGTTAGGTGATTTGAAACAACCGATATATAAAATAACATATGATGAGACAAACGGGTGTAATATCGTTTATGTGAAAGTATCGGGAAAAGCGCGTGCGATATCCGGTTCAAAAATTGATATTTCTGCAAGAATTTTGTGTAATGGTGTCACTGCTCGTCATGAGAGGGATTTGTTTTATGAAGGTGATCAGTTATTTTTGTCGTTCATGTCTCCTGTAGCAGGTTATGTGTGTGTATATCTAGTGGATGAAGAAGCGAATGCCTACTGTTTGTTGCCTTATGAATTGAGTAGTACAGGCTTTTCCCGCATTGAAGCTAATAGGGATCATATATTCTTTTCAAAACAAGTATCAGACACACCTGAATTGGTGGATGAGTATGTGATGAGTTGTAGTCATGATGGCGAGTCAAATATATTTTATATAATATATTCTCCAAATAAATTTACAAAGGCGGCCGATGTATCTTCCTTAGCATCACTACGCGAATTGTCGTTTGAAGATTTGCAATCATGGTTGTTGGATGCTCAAAGCAAGGATGCGGAGATGCAAGTGATTCGTAGGACTATTAAAATCAATAAATTAAAATGATTAGGTTGAAGATAGTATGTGTCGTTGTGATAGCTTTGTTATCCATTTCAATGGAGACAAAGGCAGTAATATCTCCTTCTCAACAGAGGGGAGTAGAACAGTCGTTGCGGTCTAAATATTTAGAAGTAACCTATCATCGAGAAGGTGGAGGCTGGTATTTGTTGGTTACAGAGCGTGATACTGCTACATATTATTCCATGGCTGATAGCGAAGGTAATGTGGTGGTGGCCGATGCGGTTGCCTATCGATTATATGATGGCTATATTAGTATGCGATTGGCAGATAAACAGAAAAAACGACTTCATGATGCATGGGTTGAGAATATGAAGTCATATACAGTGGCATATGAAGAATATCGTAGGATCAATGTAGAGTATGATGAGGCTTTAAAGGCTTATAATCTTAAGGTAAGCGCAGCTAGGCAGAAGGCTCAAGAGAAATATGAAGAACAGGTAGCGGAAGCGCAACGAGTGGCTCAGGAGGAGCACAAGCGCAATGCATCAAATTCTGGTGGAATCCTTGGTGGAGTGTTGAATGTAATAGGTTCGGCTGTAGTAACGGCGAATGCAACAAACAGCGTGAATTATGATGCTATTTTGCGTGAGGAATTAGAGAAAATGGATTTGTTGTCACCTCCAAGCAAACCTTATAATCCAGAACCAGTTTGTCCTCAAGAACCTGATAGTGGTTTTTACTGGAAAAATTTTACATATATGCAGCCATGTCCGTATGATGAAGTGGATTATGGTGCGATAACGCTTCCTAATACCTATGCAAAAGTGAAGCAAAAGGAGAAATATGGTGTGGTAAACTCAAGATTAGAGGAGCTAATCCCTTGTGAATATGACGAGATCAGAATAACACTTGGCTATTTCTTATGCAAACAAAACAACCGTTGGGGAGTGTTTTCCAGTCAAGCAAAAGAATTATATCCATGTCAATATCATGATGTAAGGTTAAGTAAATTAGGTGAAGATTTGTGTTTGCTGATTCAGGATAAAGGCTTATGGGGAGTCATAGATTTTGATTCAGGTACGGAATTATTGCCATGTAGATTTACGAATATAGAGCAGATGGGAGAAGCCGGAGAATATATCAAGACCACCATAGAGGATAAAGTAGGATTATATACCTCAAAAGGTGTGCTACTTTTTCCATGTGAATATACAGATGTGAAGATAGTGAATTGGACGGGCGATGCAGATGTGGTCTGTTTTGAATTATCTAAGAATAATACGATAGGAGTGTATGATAATGAAGGAGTTGAGATCGTTCCTACAGGTAGATATTCGTCGTATATTCCACAATCTCCTTTTTTCTATGTGGAGCGTGATGGTATGTGGGGTGTTTGTTCAGACAAAGGTGAGGAACTAGTGTCGTGTGAATATGCGAATATTTCTCGCGCTGATAAAGTATTTGTTGTTTCTCTGTCCAATGGTAAATATGGATTGGTAGATTTCAGTGGAAAAGAGTTGTTCCCAATCATATCATATACGATTACAGATGTATTGCCGGACTATATAAAAGTGAGTGATAAGACCGGAAAATACGGTGCGCTGAATTATGCAGGCAAAGTGATCGTACCAATAAAGAACCCTTCCGACGGTGTGGAGAAGAAAGTAAGGCAGTACGCCAAGAAAAATGACCTATCGGCAGAAAATGCGTTGGGATTAGAGAATATGAATATGTCGTATGATGCGTTTTGGTATCGACATAATCAGCTAGTGAAAAGGCGTAACACTTTCAGCAGCTATGCTCAAAACTATGTAGAGCGCATCGTGAATGAGTGGCAGAAGAAAGGTGAGTTTGAAAAAGTCTCGGAATGGCACAAGCGTGTGAATAGTGAGACTCGCAAGCAGAAAGTGTTCGTGCTAACCAAAGAAGCTCAGCAAGCATATATAGAGAAATGTTCTCGGCGCTTGGAGAAAGATAGTGTGGTTATCGTAGGGCATTATGACGCAGATAATGAGACATATAGAATACGAAGTAGATATAGGAATGAGGATTTGCTAGTGCCCGTGCCCAATATACATGCGCTAGAGTTCAAGACCATGTTTCCTAGCCTAAGAAAAGAACCTGCCTTCTATGTAGAAGGAGATAGTATAGGTTTGGCGGAATATAAGTTCTACCTATCCAATGAACAAGTGTATAAATTCAACAACACAGCTTCGTTGACATACAACATTGCTCAGGTGGATTATAATTTTGATGAGATTTCCATCGATCCAACTATAGTGACTGCGTCAACCAAAGGCAAACAAATCATATCTACAAGCAATATAGCAATTGCTAATTCAGATGTAGATATTCAGATACCAACCACAACGACGAAACAGGAAAATACCTTTGTCGTGATCATCGCCAATAAGAATTATGATGAGGCGCCGAATGTGGACTATGCGTTTAATGACGGATATATATTCAAGGAGTATTGTATAAAGACATTAGGTATTCCATCGGGCAATATACGATTTAAGGAAGACGCGACCTTTAATAATATTCGTGAAGCGGTGAACTGGATTAGGGATATTGCTACAAATAAACTATACAAGAATAATGCCCGCTTTATATTCTATTATACAGGACATGGTGTACCCGATGAGTTGACCCGAAGCATGTACCTACTGCCTAAGGATGGAGTGGCAGCGAATATAGCAACAACGGGTTATAAGGTCAGTGATCTATATGATGTTTTGGCTGACAGTGCTGCAGAGAGTGTGGTTCTGCTGGATGCGTGTTTTAGTGGCTTTACCAAATCGGGTTCGGCATTAGCTTCTACGAAGGGAGTGGTGAAGATCACTAGTGGTGCACCACGCGGGAATACGGTGGTGATGAGTGCGTCATCGAGCAACGAGGTGGCACATCAATATGAAGAGAAATCACATGGCTTGTTTACCTATTATTTGTTGAAAAAACTTCAAGAGAGTCAGGGAGATATTACTTTGGGTGAGTTGTTTGAATATATAGAGAAGCAAGTGGTGCGCACTTCTTTGACGGTGATCCGCAAATCTCAAACCCCATGCGTCGCCGCGGGGGTAGATGCTAAGGCATGGGAAGAAAGGAAATTATAAGACAGCGTTTGATAATATATGATAAATCGTATTTGTATTGTAATAACTATATGGTTGGTTGCGGGATTAGTCTATGCGCAGCAGGATGAGTATGAGGCGTTTAAGAGGCAACAGCTGCAAAACTTTGATCTCTTTTCTGCCAATCAGCAGGCCAAATATGATGCATATCGTAGCGAACTGAATGCGCAGTATGCTAGGTTTATGGCTGAGAGTTGGGTGCGGATGACGGCCCTGCCTGCAATAGAGGTTGAGAAACAAGAGCCTGTATCACCTATCGTGTATGAAGATACGATGACTTCGCCTGAATCTATCTTGGATTTTATACCTATACTCTATGATAGGGATGTAGTAAAGATTCCAGAACCTGCCCCACAAGCAGAACCTATTGCACCCATTCAAGCAAAGACTGCACCGCAAGAAATGGTCTCGGTTGCTTTTTATGGTACATTGGTATCTGTGCCTTTCCCGAAAAGCGAAGCTTGGAGTATAGGTGAAATTAGTGAGAATCAACTGTCGAAACTATGGACAAGACTATCGAGTAGTCAATACGATATGACAATTCGTGGTGCGTTGGATGTGCGCGCAGAACTTAATTTATGTGATTGGGGCTATGTACAACTATTGCAAACCATTTGCGAGCAACGATACGGTAAAACGAATGACGCAGTTTTTATGCAGGCATACCTGATGGCACAATCAGGATATAAGATTCGTCTGGCTTATAATGGGGATCGATTATACATGCTGCTGGCTAGCGAATATTGTATATTATCAATGTTTTATTTTGAGATAGATGGTGATAAGTTTTATCCCGTTGATTGCTTAACAAGGGAGTTGGCCATTTGCAAGGCGTCGTTTGATTCTGAACGGAAATTATCTTTGCAAATCACGAAGGATCAACTACTAGAAGCAGCAATTAGCCCCAAACGCACTTTGACATCGAGAGATGGTCTTCGTGTGGATGTGCGCCAGAATCTGAATTTGGTTGATTTTTACAATCATTATCCATCGGCTTATATAGATGGAAATGTCTATACTCGATGGGCAGTATATGCTAATACGCCACTAGATCCTACCATAGCTGCTGCGTTGTATCCTAGTTTGCGAATAGCTGTAGAAGGATTGAGCGAGAAGGATGCAGTCAATAAGTTATTGCAATTTGTACAAACAGCATTTGTGTACGAATATGATGACAAGGTATGGGGTGCAGATAGAGCATTCTTTGCGGAGGAGACACTGTATTATCCGTATGCAGATTGTGAGGATCGTGCTGTGTTATTTTCACGTTTAGTGCGTGATATTGTTGGGTTGGATGTGGTGTTGTTATACTATCCTGGGCACTTGGCAGCAGCTGTGGAGTTTAACGAGGAGGTGTTAGGCGATTATTTATTGTATGATAAGCGGAAGTACATAGTGTGTGATCCTACATATATCGGAGCTCCGGTAGGTAGAACGATGCCCAATATGAATAATGAAGAAGCACAAATAATCATCTTGTAAATTGCGAAAAGAGATATGCAAGCTAAGAAGGTGAAGATAGTGATATGTGTGTTGTTGTGTGGTATCCTACTAATGGTAGTGCTGTATGTAAATAAGTTTTTGCACCGGGATTCTGTGGTGGTAGCCGTAGATGTACCAGCAGATGCATATGGTACGGATGGGGTGGCGATTTATGAATGTGAAATGGATAGCTTAATATTTGGAAAATGGCAGCATACAACTGATACTACATGGTTTCGCGTATATACTAGTGAGCCAGCTGGAGAAGGATATTTTTGGGGTCGTGAATGGGATACATCAGAAGATATTTATGAATCGGATTTAATGCCCTATGGAAATGGGTGGTTTAAGTGGAAAAAAGACGATAAGAAAGTTGTGGAAATCCAGATGACGGAAATAAATGGTACAATCATACCATATGAGTATGATGTTTTGAAGTTGGATGTAGAGCAATTGCAGTTTAAGGAAAATTTCTCGTCAGAAAAGCATCTGTTTCGGAAGATATAGGAAAAAAGTCTGGTTAAATTTGCTCATCTCCGATTTTTGTCGTACCTTTGCAGGCGATATGATAAAAAAGAGCATTTTATTAGTGATAGTATTGGCCATATGCGTACTACCCATATCAGCGAATACGGAAAACAAGAAAGATTCGCTGTTTGATTGGTCGGTGAATGCGACGCTGACCAGCAACTATATCTGGCGCGGACTATACTGCGGCGGTCCCTCGCTGCAAGTAGATGCCACCGTCGGCTACGCCGGATTCTATGCGAATATGTGGTGGAATATAGGAGCCAGCGATTGGACCTACACATCGTTTAACCCCGAACTGGACCTGATGATAGGTTTCAGCCGCTGGGGACTGAATATCAATTACCTATACTGCTACTATTTTGACCACTATGCAGACGGCAGTCCCAGCCGCTTTTTTGACTTTGGTAACCACCCCCGTGGCGGCGGTGGTACGACAGGTGAATGGCGCGTATCGTACACGCACGCGATACCTATAAGAAAAGGTTATGACGGTCGGGTCACAGGGTTAGTAGCCTTTCGCACCTTCGGCAGAGATGGGTACTATGAGGAGGGTGCATCCGAATTGAAACGCGCATATTCGACCTATATCGAAGTAGGTTATGATCAGTCATTAGGTCAAGATTGGACCCTAGCAGCCCGCCTAGGCATAACGCCCGCCAAGAGTTTGTACACCGGATTTAAAGGTGATTTTGCAGTGACATTGGTGGGACTGAAGCTGAGTAAAGCATGGCAATGGGATCATGTGTCATTGACGGGATTCGCGCATGTGATGTTGCAGCCATGGCAAGTGACAAAAGAGAACCTGATCATGCCGATAGCGCAAGCGGGAGATCAGAAGCTGAATGTGGCCGTAGGTTGTAGCGTAGCGGTAGGACGATAGGACGCCCTGAAGGGCTATGGGCTATTGGTAAGAAAAACAGAGATGGTGTCGGGGGACAGCCATCTCTGTTGTTTATTACGGGTGAGGCACGGAAGCGCCCCTAAGCGAATCAAAAGATATCCTCGATCTCCAAAGTAGGGATACTAGCATTCTCAGGTAGAGCAGCGCTAGGCTCTGCGGTAGGTTCGTCTGCAGAGCTATTAGGAGAACGATAGTCAGCAGGACGATAGAGCACCTGGATATTCTCAGCGATAATCTCCGTCTTGCGGCGAATCTGTCCGTCCTTCTCCCATGTACGCGTTTGGAGTTTGCCCTCGACATAGAGTTTCATACCCTTGCGAACATATTTCTCTGCCCATTCGGCGAGATTACGCCAGAGCACGATAGGATGCCACTCAGTGCGATCGGGAACCTGTGTACCATTTTGCATAGTATATCCACGCTCGGTGGTAGCAAGGTTGAAATTAGCAATGGCCGTACCACGCTCTAAATAACGAACTTCAGGGTCACTGCCCACATTACCTACTAAAATAACTTTGTTTACGGATGACATGCTTTTTAAATGTTTAAAGGTTGTAAATGTTTCAAAAGTTTTAATTGTTTTGTAAAAATCGCAGCAAAATTACAAAAAAGTTTTGGACAATCCAAAAAAAAATAGTACTTTTGCAAAGAAATCTGAAAAAAAGTATGAAGTGCACAAATTTACGGTTAATAGTATTAGCCATTTTATCCTTAGTACTATTGCAGCCAGCGGCTGCTAAGTCTCAAGATGTGATGCTACGCTGTATAGCGTTTTACAACTTGGAGAATGTGTTTGACACGATTCATGACGAAGGTAAGAACGACTATGAGTACCTGCCCGATGGCGGAATGAAATGGACCTCGCTGAAGTACACGAACAAGATTCAGAACATGGCGTACGCCATTGCTCAGCTGGGTACAGACGAAGATCCTCGTGGAGCAGCGATAGTGGGTGTATCGGAGGTAGAGAACATAGGTTGTCTGCACGACCTATGCCGCGAGCTGAAGGAGAAGCACAACCGTAATTATGTGCCAATATTGCTAGAAGGTCCGGACCGTCGCGGAATAGATGTGGGTTTGCTATACAACCCAGATATGTTTAAGCCGGTAGGTCAGCCGAAGGGATATGAGCTGAAGGCGCATTATGCCGATGGTGGTGTGGTGAGAAGTCGTTTGCAGCTATGGGTGTCGGGTTACCTATTGGATGACAACCGCAAGATCGTGATGGATAAGATCCATGTGAGTGTGAACCACTGGCCTAGTCGTTCGGGCGGCGAGGAGAGCAGTCGTGCTACGCGCGACACGGCAGCGATGCTGGTGAAGCAAGTGGCTGATAGCATCTATATGAAAGAGCCAAGAGCGAAGATCATCGTGATGGGTGACCTGAATGATGACCCATTTAATAATAGCTGTGCGGTGATCATGGGTGCGAAGAAGACACGCGAGGAGGTAGGCGAGCAAGGTTTCTTCAACACGATGTGGCAGAAGCTGGATCGCGGAATTGGCACCTTGGCGTATCAAGGTAGCTGGAACCTATTTGACCAAATCATAATCTCAGAGCCGCTGATGAATGCAAAACTGGAGGATGGCAAATGGATGTACTGGAAGTCGCAGATATTCAATAAGCCATTCCTGACCGTACAAGAGGGCAAAGACAAGGGAACACCGTTCAGAACAGTGAAGAGTGGCGTATGGCAAAATGGCTATGCGGATCACTATCCAACGATGATTTATCTGATTAAAAGTAAGTAAGGCGAGCGGATAAAGGCGTAGATTTTATGGAACTAGGAAATTTGAGAAAGACGGGGATAGTGCGTATGCGTAATTATGGACGCATTATCCAAGATATGGTGAAACTGGCAGTGGAAGAGAAAGATGTAGAGAATCAACATGCAATGACGATCTACATCGCTCAGTGTATGCGCCAGAAGAATGCCCAATGGAACAAAGAACAAGAATCGGGCATAGAACGACTAAAAGAGGATATAGAGATATTGTCGAATGGAGAGCTAAGATGTGATTTTGAGGAGTTTGAGGAGATGCTGCGGAAATTGTCGCTGCGTCCGGTGTCAGTCTTTGAGCGTTCGAACGGGCAGAAAAAGAAGAAAAAATAAGTCGTGGCGCTCGGGGGGAATATGACTCCCACGGATGGCACGGATGGGGGAGCCAAAAATTGAACAAAATTGTAGAAAATTAGGCAAAATTTCAAGGATTCGGTTAACAACAATTATTGACAATTAAACGACAAACTAGACAATTAAAACGACAACTTAGACAACTTCCGCTCGAATCAACTCCCTCGAGCGGCAATGAAATGCAACTGCGTCGCTTTGGAGAGCAAAACAAAAAGAGGACGCTTGCAATGCAAGCTACAGTTTAGAGGTTAAGGGCGGGGGATAGTTTACAACAACAAAAAACATTATTATTGAAAAACAACTGAACATCTGCGCGGCAAGTGATTATCTGCCGCGCTTGTTGAAAATATACTAAGACCATGAAGAAAAAGATTAGTCTATTAGGATTATTGTTGCTAGCGCTATCTGCTTTAGCCCAACAAGCGTATAATGTGCGTGCGCCCTATGATCCAGCCACAGTGAAAATGGAAGCGAAAGATCGTGGTGAGGTTCTGAAACTGAGTATCAACGATTCGCAATTGTATCCAGGAACGGAACGCGAGATACAGGTATATGTACCGCGGCAATATAAGAGCAAGCAAGCCGCCTGCTTATTGGTGTGTATGGACGGCATACTATACGATGCTACCACGGTGATGGACAACCTGATCGCCTCGGGAGAGATGCCGGTGACGATAGGTGTGTTTGTGAACCCAGGCGTGGTATATGACGAAGATAGAGAGGTGGTTAGGTACAACCGCTGCAAGGAGTTTGACGCGACGGATGATAGGTTTGTAAGGTTTTTGGAGACGGAGGTATTGCCCCGTGTGGAAGGAATGAAGACGGAAAGCGGCAAGACTATTGCTCTCTCTCATGATGCCAATGATCGTGCTATCACAGGAGCGAGCAGCGGCGGAATAGCGGCTTTTACTGCGGCATGGAATAGACCGGATTTGTTTAGTCGTGTCTATACGACCGTCGGCACATTTGTGGCGATGCGTGGAGGACATGAGTATCCTGCTATTGTGCGCAAGACGGAGCCCAAGGCGCTGCGTATCTATATGCAAGACGGATGGTATGATGTGTGGAACCCAATCTTTGGCGAGTGGTTTGAGTATAACATGCTGATGGAGTCGGCTTTCAATTTTGCAGGCTATGAGGTGTTTCACAAGTGGGACAGGGGTAATCATAGCATAAAGTACGGCACGCTGGCTTTCCCCGACGCGATGCGATGGTTGTGGAAGGGGTATCCAGCTAGGGTGCAAAAAGGTTGGTCGAACAATGGGATGCTACAGGAGATATTGCTGGAGGGCGAGGAATGGCAGGAGATAGCATTGCCTGTGTCGGTAGAAGGGGATATCTATGCAGCGTCGGAGCACGGAGTGGTGTATGCATCGGGAAATAAGGTATATAGGATATCTCAGCAGGAGGGGGAGTATGAGGTGGCTCGTGTAGCTAGTCTGAAGAAAGGGGAGCGGCTGGTAGGTGATGGGCTGACGCTGCGGGAGAATGCGCTGTATAAGAACGGTAAGATGGTAGTGGATAGCCTGGAGGATATGCAGGCGGTATGTGCGTTGGAGGATGGTCGGTATGTGGTGCTGGGTAGTGATAGGACGGTTGCGAGTGGGGATGTGTGGGTAGTGAGAGCCGGTGTAGGGTCGCTGGCTGTGGCTCCGGATTATCGCCACTGTGTGACAGGCGAGGAAGGTAGTCATCATCTGATCAGTACGGTGATGACTAAGGCGGGTAAGATGGTATATAGCGAGGCTTTTTACCATCTGCATGATCTGAGCAATGGTGCGGAGCAGATGGCGGGTAATATGGCCTTTGATACGAAGGGTAACCTGTATGTAGCGACCGCGATGGGAGTGCAAGTGGCAGACCATAATGGGCGAGTAAGGGCGATATTGTCGTTGCCAGGAGGAAGGGTGAAGTCGTTGGCCTTCAGCGGAAAGTATCTGTATGTGGTATGTGGGGATAAGATGTTCGTCCGCAAGATGCAAGCGGAAGGTCATGTACCTCAGAACGGTAAAGTGGCGTATAAGTCGCAAGGGCAGGGGTAGGGACGCTGCTACTGTTTAGTGTAGAGAGATATTAAAAAAAGACTGCCGGGTGGCAGTCTTTTTTGATTGGCCTAGGTAAGCTAGAGGTGCTAGATGAACTAGATGCTCTAGATAGACTAGGTATAGATTGATTAATCCTCGTCCTTTTGAGTAGCCTCGTACTCCTTGATGAGTTTGTCTTGTACATCACCAGGCACGAGCTCGTAGCTCTTGAAGCGCATGGTGAAGGTAGCACGACCACCTGTGAGAGAAGACAATGTAGTAGAGTAAGAAGACATCTCCTTCAAAGGAACCAATGCCTTGAGTGTGGTGAAGTTCTTCTCTGTCTCCATACCGAGCACCATACCGCGGCGACCGTTGATATCAGACATCACATCACCCATAATCTCGCTAGGAACGAATACCTCAACCTCATAAACTGGCTCCAAGAGTTTTGGATTAGCGTTCTTGAACGCCTCAGCAAATGCGTTACGGCCAGCAAGACGGAAGGAGATTTCGTTGGAATCTACTGGGTGCATCTTACCATCGTAAATGATAACGCGTACGTCGCGAGCATAAGAACCAGTCAAAGGACCTTGCTCGATACGATCCATGAGACCCTTGAGGATAGCTGGGATGAAGCGTGTGTCAATAGCACCACCAACGATAGAGTTGATGAGCACGAGTTT
>JAEIGA010013227.1_pt1 | contig 12557 bp, 8 predicted proteins | sample 9270691 | NCBI WGS metagenome assembly JAEIGA01 (sample SAMN17057246, study PRJNA624740) | gut metagenome | biome: biome; isolation source: fecal sample | host: Bos grunniens | place: China: Xizang | collected 2019 | reverse complement strand
GCTGCGTTACGCTTGTTTTGGGTAACGGTCATTTAGCCTACTAAACTCCCATTCCCCAAAAACTTCGCAGGCCTTGCATCTGCACTTTTTATTGAACAAAATTTATTGTTTGTATAAAGACATCTGCTGCGTTACGCTTGTTTTGGGTAACGGTCATTTAGCCTACTAAACTCCCATTCCCCAAAAACTTCGCAGGCCTTGCATCTGCACTTTTTATTGAACAAAATTTATTGTTTGTATAAAGGCATCTGCTGCGTTGTGCTTGTTTTGGGTAACGGTCAATAATTTACTTTTTATGCTTGACAATATAAAGAAATACAAAGTGATTCTTGCTTCGGCTTCGCCGCGTCGCAAGGAACTTATGCAAGGGCTCGATCTGGAGTTCGAGGTGCGCGCCTTGCCTTGTGTCGATGAGTCTTTCCCCGATACGTTACAGGGCGGTGATATTCCTCTGTATATATCAAAGAAGAAGGCTGACGCCTATCGCCCTTTTATGGCCGATGATGAACTTGTGATAACAGCCGATACCATTGTGTGGCTCGATGGTGTGGCTTTGGGTAAGCCTGCCGACGAAGAGGAGGCTCGCAGAATGCTGGGCAACATGTCGGGAAAGACGCATTCGGTCTTTACGGGTGTTGCAATAACTACAAAAGAGGTTCAGCTCAGCTTTGTGGCTCAGTCCGATGTCACTTTTGCAGCTCTCTCTGCCGAGGAGATAGACTATTACATCGCAAAATACAAGCCGATGGATAAGGCCGGTGCATACGGTGCGCAGGAGTGGATTGGCTACATAGGAATGTCGAACATCGTGGGTTCGTATTTCAACGTCATGGGCCTGCCGGTGCAGAGGCTCTACAGCGAGCTGAAGAAGCTTCCATGACGTTTGTACGGTGTTTTCATTTTTTGTTCATAAAAAAACAGTTATTTTTTTTGACGTGACAAGAGTTTGCTATATCTTCGCACGTCCAAAGAAGAGTGTTTTGGACATCATTTGTTTTGAGTAATAAAAACCAATTATATGGCTGAAACAAAATTCATCTTCGTTACCGGTGGTGTTGCATCATCACTTGGAAAGGGTATCATCTCTGCATCTATCGGCAAGCTCTTGCAGGCGAGAGGATACAAGGTTACAATCCAGAAATTCGACCCGTACATAAATGTTTCTCCGGGTACGCTGAATCCTCAGGAGCACGGCGAATGCTACATAACCATTGACGGCCATGAGGCCGACCTTGACCTGGGTCACTATGAACGCTTTACCGATATCAAGACTACACGTTGGAATACCTTTACAACAGGGCGTATCTATAGCGAAGTAATTGAGAAGGAGCGTCGTGGCGAGTATCTTGGCAAGACAGTGCAGGTAATACCTCATATAACAGACGAAATCAAGCGCAAGATGAAGCGCGGCAGCACAAAAGAGAAGTTCGACTTTGTGATAACTGAGATTGGCGGTACAGTAGGCGATATCGAAGGTCTGCCTTTCCTTGAGGCAATACGTCAGCTCAAGTGGGAGCTTGGCCGCCGTGCGGTATGCATTCACCTGACATACGTTCCTTATCTCTCGGCAGCCGGAGAGCTCAAGACAAAGCCTACCCAGCACTCTGTAAAGCAGCTTCAGAGCCTGGGAATACAGCCCGACTGTCTTGTGTTGCGTGCCGAGCACAAACTGAGTGCCGGCCTTTGCAAGAAGGTGGCAAGCTTCTGCAACGTAATGCCCGACTGTGTAGTTCAGAGCCTTGATGTACCTTCGATATACGAGGTGCCTATCAAGATGCAGGAGCAGGGTCTTGATGCGGCTATCCTGCGTCTTACAGGCGAAGAGGTGGGCGAAACACCCGAAATGAAGCCATGGCGTTCGTTCGTGGAGCGCAGAAACAACGCGAAGAAGGTTGTCAATATCGGTCTTGTAGGAAAGTACGACCTTCAGGATGCATACAAGAGCATTCATGAGAGCCTTTGCCAGTGCGGTACATACAACGACTGCAAGATAAAGCCTCACTTCATAAACAGCGAGAAGATAAACGAGGAGAATGTAGCCCAGATGCTGAAGGGCATGGACGGTTATATCATTTGCCCAGGCGTAGGTCCGCGCGGCTTCGAGGGCAAGGTTATTGCAGCAAAGTATTGCCGTGAGAACAATCTCGTTACTCTTGGTATCGGTCTTGGAATGCAGGTTATGGCAATAGAGGTAGCACGCAACATCATGGGGCTTGCCGATGCCAACAGCTATGAGATGAACGACCAGACAAAGCATAATGTCGTTGATATAATGGAGGACCTCAAGAGTGTGGGCAATCCTTTCGGTACTATGCGTCGCGGCGGTTACGATACTGTGATTGCGAAAGGCAGCAAGGCTCATGCAATATATGGTGCAGAGAGAGTTACTGAACGTCACTATCACCGCTATGAACTCAATATAGAGTATCGTGACGAGCTTGTGAAAGCCGGCTTGGCTTGCACCGGTATCCACCCCGAAAGCGACCTCGTGGATATTGTTGAGTTTACTGCTTGCGACTGGTACGTGGGTGTGATATATGAGCCTCAGTACTCAAGTACAGTGCTGCATCCGTCACCCGTTGTAATGGATTTCGTAAAGAATGTAGTAGCACGCAAGGGGTAATTAAATAATGAAACAAAGAAGCTGGCTAAAATTTTAGCCAGCTTCTTTGTTTTCAGTCACTCCAGATGTCCCCCCAATCGTTTATTCTTGGTGATGTGGGGTTCTCATATTCTATTGTACCTCTGTTCCTTGCCTGGAGGCTGTGGACATATTGAACCAGCGTACGTCGGAATACAATTCGGTATCTCCAGGGATGTGGGGTTTGTCTGTTGTGTGGTGATATAAGTATGATAATGACATGCCATCTAGATGGCATGTCATTATCATACTTATTCGCAATTATATAAAAATCACTGTGTAATTCGCTTTCCGGTAATGTTTCCGGTGAAATCAAATATCTCTCTATCACCACCTAAGATTGAATCTACATGTCCGCTGATATTTCCTTTTGCTGTTGTTTCTGTTGTTTTTGTAATGACGATTTTTACATTGCCCTTTACATAGCCATATTTATTCGTCACGTTGATCTCTTGTTTGATAATAAGTCTTCCTTCATTGTCACAACTTATACTCATGCCTGTTGTATCAGAGAGGTCGCCATCGCAACTGAATTCATTCTTTTCAACATTTTTAATATCAATACCAAACTTAATAGTAGATGAAACTCCTTCAGAGCTTATATTGCCGGTAAAATTCCATTTTGTCCCATTCCAATTGTTGTCGCTCTGAACTACTTTTATTGTTTTTGATAAAGATGTACCGTTTCCATTTGTTGCTGTAATTGTTATTTTACCACTCCGTTCTTTCTTTGACTCTTTTGCGTCTACAAAGAACGATGTCTTGCTTTTGCCTGTTATGCTACACCAGCTCGGTTTATTTGATATTTCCCATGTCCAGTCTTTATTCGGTAATGTGATAGATATACCTCTGCTGCCTCCTTTTGCGTTGAAAGTTATTTCTTCGGGGTATACTGCGAACGTTGCTTCTGTCGTGAAGTAAACTCGGGAACTTTCATATTCGGTACCAAAACTTCTGACATAAGCAGAAAGCCAATATTGTGTCCCTTCTTCCAGGTTGTTAAGAACTATCCTGTCGTCACCTGTACTCATCGTACTGCTTCCACCTCCTACTTTTCCATATTTGAAGCCACGGTCGGAGATAAAACTTGCGTTACCATCCAAAAAACTTATCGACATCCATGCATCGGCAGTGTTTTTTGTTACATTGCCAACTCCTGCACGTACTTCATATTTGTCTGGGGTGTTGTAGTGTGTATAAGAAGTAATTCTTGCTGCATTTGAGTATTTTTTTACATAGCATATTTCATCTTCGAAATATTCCAGTTCTGTTTCATCAATGGGTTCTTCAGATCGTTTTATAATGCCAACTAAAGAACTCGCTTTTTTATAGTAATTGTATATTACTCTTGGAGTGCCCGTAAGAATTACGTCTGTTAAGAAAGATTCGGTTTCTTCCTCCATTATCTCATTTCTTTTTTCAGGGTCATCGGAATAAAGTGCGTACTTTGCAACTGGAATTGCCAATTTGGTCCACACGTCGCATACAAGCCTGCCGCTTTCCCCAGGAATGAAATCTGATAACTTGGATATTTCGGTACTCAAATTGTTGTAGAAATTGAAGAATGTTTCTCTAATATCATCATAGTCATCGTAATATCCTGCACTTTTATGTTTGCTGGATGATGATGCGATTTCTCTGGATGTGGTTTTGAGAACTGTGTATTGCATTGTCTCCCAATCCATTTCTAAAACTGATTCTCGCATGCGATTCCCATTTTTTGAAACGACATAGATGTTGTTTTCTATTGAGTTTTCGCTTGGGGATATTTTTGCGAATACAATAGAATTCAAGGTTGCAGTAACCGAGGTTACCTCAGTGCGGTCAGGATTAAAGAAAAGTAAAGTCAGAGCCTCTGGAGTCTGCTCGTCAACAATCTCGCAGCCACTCCATCCTTTATAAGAGAAAACCATTCTTGGGATAGTTTTTTTGTAAGAGTATGGATTTTCTAATATGACGAAGCGTGCCGTGTCTGGAGTCTCTTTTTCTTTTTTAGGATGGTTGCTTGCTGAATCGTCATCGCTGCTGCATGCAAAAGCAAAGATTGTGCCTAACACAAACAATAAAAATTTTTTCATAATGATATAATTTATAGTGATTTTATTTTCAGCAACTCATTGCGCCGCAGCAGTTGATCACCTGGCCGCTTACGTATGCCGACAGGTCGCTGGCAAGGAATAGCGCGACATTCGCGACATCTTCAGGGGTTCCGGCACGGCGGAGCGGTATGCTCTTGGCCCATTCGGCGCGCATCTCTTCGGGAATAGCAGATGTCATGTCTGTAACAATGAATCCCGGTGCAATGCAGTTGGCTCTTATTCCACGCGGGCCCATCTCCTTGGCTATTGACTTTGCAAGGCCTATAAGCCCGGCCTTCGATGCCGAGTAGTTGCACTGGCCGGCATTGCCGTTCTCGCCGACTACCGATGACATGTTTATTATGCTTCCGTAGCGTTGCTTTGCCATCACTGGTACAGCAGCACGGGTGAAATTGAATGCCGATTTAAGGTTTGTCGTAATGACTGCATCCCATTGTTCTTCTGTCATGCGGAGTATAAGTCCGTCCTTTGTTATTCCTGCATTGTTCACAAGAATGTCTATGCGTCCGAAATCGGCAACAACCTCCTTGACTACATTGTCTGTCGCTGCAAAATCGGCAGCATCGGCTGCGTAGCCCTTGCATTTTACTCCTAATGCCTCAATCTCCTTGACAAGTTCCTTGGCATTGCTGTTGATTTGTCTGTATGTGAATGCCACGTTTGCACCCTGCTGGGCGAACTTTACTGCAATGGCGCGGCCTATACCTCGTGTAGCTCCGGTTACAAGAGCAGTCTTTCCTTCCAATAGTTTCATATAGTAAAGTTTTGTATGTTTGTTTTATGCGAAGATAACTCTTTGTATTGTATTTACTGTAAAAAAAACTATAAAATGACACAATAATGTATATACAAAAAAGCGATAGGGTGGTGCCTATCGCTTTTTGTGTAAAATTGATGTAATTGTTATTTCGTCGCGCTTGTAACTACAACATTCTTTACTTCCCATGTGCTTGAGTTCGATGTAGTCGACATGTACTTGAATGCGACAACAACCTTGCTCTTGCCCATTACACTGCTGGGGAGAGATATGTTTCCTGTATTATGGAAATACCAGTCGTTATTGTTCACTGCGCCATAGTTTACCTCTGTCCACTCGGTTGTTGTAACATCACCAGTGTAGTTGCTTGTTACAAGCAGTTTGTGGTTTTTGGCAGCTGCATTTTCATCACCCTTGTTGATTACATAGTCGAACGAGATGTTTGCTGCGGTTTCACCTGAAAGGTTCATCGCAGGCGAAATTAACCAACTCTCTGCATTCTGGCTTGCACCGTTGGCATAACCTAAAACCTTTGCATAGTGGTAGTTCGCATCAACGTACCATGCGTATGTTCCTATAACCTCTTGTGTCGTGAATGAACCAAAGCTGGTGGCGAATGTCTCATTGAGGTACTCGCTACCAGATGGTGTGCTAGGCTCTTCTTCGCCACCCGAAATAGAACCGTTGCTTGTTGTCAAGGTAACGTCGTCAACAAGGAAAGATGCACCATTACCGGTCTTGTTGTTCATGACGATAAAAGCAAGTTCTGCCTCCTCGGTGAGGGTGAACTCCCAAACTCTAGCAGTCCAGTCAGAACCTGCCTCAGAAGCAGAAGGTTCCTCATATACATAACCTCCGGCAATGCCGTTTGCAATAGTTGCATAACCCAAACGGCAGTGTCCTGCTTCAGCTCCATTGTTTTTTACATATGCGCTAAAGGTATATGTACCCGCTCCAAGTACATAGCTCTGTGTGGCAAGACGTTTGTTGGTTGTTGCACCATTTACTATAACCGAGTAGTTGCCGGTGCGTGCGTCGGTGCTCTGCGAAATGCTTGCATTTGATGTCGCGAGTGTAGCCCAGTATGCAGGTTTGCTACCCTCCCAATCCTCGAAGCTTCCGTTGGCGAGCAGGTTGTCGCCTGTGGGAACCTCCGGAGTTTCAGGAGTTCCGCCGGTTGCTGCACCATGGGCAACAACAAAGTTCTTTACCTCCCATGTAGATGCCTTTTCCGAAGTTCCTGTATAGCAGAGAGCGAATGTAACACCGCTCTTGCCGATGAACTCTGCAGGGACAGCAACTTTTGCCTTAGAGAAAGTTTTCCAGTCAACCTTTCCATCAGACGTTTTGCCGCCAGGTGTGACACCGTAAGGTATGTTAACCCATGTTGCTACTGCTGCATCTTTGGTATAGTCTGACGAAATAAGCAACTGATGATATTCTGCGAGCTTGCTGTTATTTGCATATTGAATGATGTATTCAAACTCCACATAAGCCTCAGTCTCTTTGCTGAAATCTACAGGCGATGAAATCAACCAGCTCTTAGCATCGTTGTTTGTCTTGGTGTCGCTTTCGTAAGAGGTTATCTTTGCTGTACTGTATTCAATAACCCATGGGAAGTTGCCTACAGTCTGCTGTGTGGTGAAACTGCCGAGACCTGTCGAGAATGTCTCGTTGATGTAGTGGTTGCCATTGGTCGATGAGCCTGCTCCTCCTTCTCCATCTCCACTGCCTGGGAATGCATATGGAGCATCGGGGGTCTCTGTACACGCCATGAATGCGAACAGAGCCATTGCTGCAAAAAATAAATTCTTGATTTTCATAGTTATATGTTTTAATTATTATTATTCGGTAACTGGTTTTACATCATCGGTAGAGCTTAACAAGAACTGCCAATAGTCCTTGCTGCTGTTGCCAGGGTTGCGGTATCTTGTCAGCACACCGGTAATGTTGAACTTGCCTTTTGGAATGATTTCGTTTGCGAAATCGGCATATGTGCTTAATCTGAATATTACCTGCTGGCTTCCGATATTCACATGTCTTTCGACAGCTGTGTTGGTCTCGCTTATCTGTTCCTCCTCGGGAGCGAACTTTCTTGTTCCATCAGCCTCGGCAATTGAGACGTTCTTCAGCACAACATAAATTGGTGCACTGTTCTTGTTTTTGCTGTCGGCCAAGTACTGCTCTGTTACCTCCATAGGTGTCATCTCCGGCTCGCTGTTTGCAGCCTTTCCTACGATTCTGATATGTTTCTGGAAATCGGGCTTTGCGATACGGCCAATCTGGAACTCATCGTATTTGGTGTTGAAGTATTTTGTTCCAATCTGTGCCAAGCTGCCGTAACCGCCTATATACAATCCTTTGCAGCTGATGCGTACACGTGTTCCTATTGGCAATACAGCGTAGAGGCCTACATCGTCAACGCCAACGATTATAGCACCGGTTTCGTCATTGATTACAAACTGCTTATATACATTCCCGGTCTCGTCGTTGGCTACGACAACACCCTCAATGACCTTGTCTTCTGTAAATAACTCATATCCATTGTTAAGTATCGTCTTTGAGTAGCTTGCCTTGAGCTCGGCTATTGTGGTATTGGCTTCCCCGATATTGTTGTTGCCATAAGGAGGCTGCTTGAATTCGGGCTCGTCGTGGTCGTTCATGCACGATGTTGCCATGATGAGCGACAGTGTGAGTAACGTTAGATATCTTAATGTTTTCATATTCATTCTTTTTTAGCTCTGTTCCTTTATTGTTGGTGTTAGAAACGCAAGCCTATGTTCAGGTAGGCGTTGAATGCGTTGGCGTAGTAGAGGAACGGGTTCTTGGAGAACTTGTATGTACGTGCATCTCCGTCGGCATAAACGTCACCTCTGTTCTGCTCGTAACCTCCAGTTACCATCTTCTGGTTGTTGAGGATATTGTTCAGGCTGAGGTTTATGTTGAGTCTCTTTCCGCCTCTCAGGTTTATGCTCTTTCCTATTGATGCATCAACCATGATGCCGCCTTTCCCTTTATACTGCGAAGGAATATCCAGTGTCTTCTGGCCTGTTGTAGCGTCTATGTCCGGGTCGGAAACAACACTTCCGAGGCGTGCGTACTTTGATGCGTCGATATAAATATTGTTGTAGTAGTTGACATTTGCGCTGAGGTACCAGCCATTGGTGTTGTAATCTACACCGAAGCTGAGTGCTGTGAGCGGGGTGCCGTCAACCTTAACTCCGTCCATATATACCTTGTCGTTCATGACAACCTCCTCGTTCTCGCTGATAAGGAAGCCGTTGGCATTGTCGGTGTATTCGGCATTGCCTACCGAAGCCACTGCGTTGAATGAGAGAGCTGATGTCACGTTATATACGACTGCAGCCTCGATTCCGTAGTGAACCTTCTCCAATTGTGTCATAGTCAGGTATGTGAACTGCGACTGAAGGTCGTTGTAGAATGCGCTCTGCTCGGTAAGGTCCTTGAACATTGTGTAGTATCCGCTTACCTTTGCTGTGACGGGGCCTAATGTGAGCCTGTATGATGCCTCTGCGTTCAATATTGTCTCGTTTGTGAGGCCATGTACGAAGTCATTGCGCATACGGGGCGCTATGAACGAGTTGTAGGCTATTGGAGCGCGGTTCTCGTAACCGAATCCCAATGCAAGAGTGTGGTTTGCGTTAGGTATCAATGCAAAGCCGAACTTTGTTCCTCCGCCCAGGAACTTTGCGGTTCCGCTGCTTCCCTTTGAATAGTGCTGGGCACGTCCGTTACGCATGTGTCCGTAACGCTCCATTGTGGTACCTTCTATGTGAGAGCCCCAGAAGAGATTGAAAATGTTATGACGGAAATTGTGCTGGTAGAAGAGTGTTGCCTTGTTGACATAGATGTCGTAGTCGTATCCGAATCTGTCGTCTTCGCCAATCTGACGGTTAGGGTTATCTACGTCATTCTGTACGTAGCTGCTGTTTACTCCGAAGTCTCCTACCGAGAACTTGTCGATGTCGGTATATTTCTTTGCCCCCAAGAGGTCGGCCATTGTCTTGTAGTGCATACCCTTTGTCGTTCCGAGGTTTATGCCGAATGTGCCGTTGTTACGCTTGTCGTACTCAATGCTAAGCACCGAACTGAGGTTTACTGCAAGCTGGTCGTTGTGACGGCGCTCCACGTAGTAGAGACACTCGCCTCCTGTTGCATTGGCCTGTTGGTTGGCATAGTACATGTAGTCCCAGTTTATCTGGCGGTTTGCTTTGCTCTCTCTCCAATAGTTGAAGAGCTTTGTGTAGTTCTCCAACTCACTCTCTGTAGGCGTGTAGTCGAGGTTCCATACATCATATGCCGAGCTCGGCAGGTTCTTGTAATAGTTGGGGCGCGGGTCGGCAGCGTTGCCGTTCCAGCCGAGAGCTGTTGTGCTGTACATGGAGTACTTTCCGAACAGAGATGTCGTAAGCTTTGTCTTGTCGTTTATCTGGAAGTCCCAGGTCAAGAGCAGAGAGGGCTCGTAGGAGTTTACGACACGGGCATTGCGTTTCTCGCCGTTCTGGTATCCCCAGTTGGGGTTGTAGTAGTGCGATTTAGCAAGCCAGTAAGCCTCTTCTGTGGCAGCACCCTGCTGCGCGCGTTCTGTAGGTGAGCCCCATGTGGCTATAGAGATGCTGTGCTTGTCGTTAATCTTCTTCTCGGCAGCAAGGAAGTAAGCGAAGGAGTTATAGAATGTTCCTTCGATTACACCTTCATTGGCCCAACGGTAAGAGGCAGAACCTGTAAAGGCCCAGCCATTCTGCTTAAGACCGGTAGAGTAGGTGTACATGGCTCTTGCAAGATAGTTGCGGTTACAGCCTACAAGTGATGCCTTGTGCCCTGCTGCATACTGGCTTGCGCGAAGGTTGATGTTGCTTGAGCCTCCGACCGGAGTGAAAGAGAAGTTGTTGTGCTCGAATGCTGTTGCACCCTCCTTGTTGCGGGTGGCGTCGTTCAAGCCGCCAATCATGCCATAGCTGAACTGTCCTCTTTCCGCATCATTGAGAAGGACTCCGTTGGCATATACGTTGTTGTACATCGATTCGTATGCTCTGATACGGAATCGCATAGGGCTGAACAAGTAGCCGACTTCGGATAGGAAGTAGTCGTCGTTTGACGATACCATGGCTGTTGTTCCGGCGTAGTCGTCATCATCGCCAAGCTGGCCTTCGGAGAATGTGTACGCCTCGTTGTTGTCATCGCTGATAGTGATGATGTTGCTCACTTCGTTCGCTTCCTTCAAAAGCAAGGTGTCGGCATAAAGCATGCGGGCCGGCTGCTGCTTTACAAGACCTTCCTTGTCTTGGTCGGATGAGGAAGCAGACATTCCGTGAGCCTGGACACCATTACTTGCTGTTCCAGCAAGACATAGTAGCAGGAGTGCTGCAAACTTTGAAAATCTAACCATAATTTATAATAATTTAATGTATAATCAGGCCCCTCCGGGGATATTATGTAACAATGTACAAAGATGATGAAAAAATGTTAACTTGAAAAGAATTTTGCTTATTTTTAATAAGGAAAATAGTGATAAAAAACAGAGCCTCGTGGTAAGGCTCTGTCGTGTAAGGTATTAATTCCGCTGCTGTTTTTTTGTCTTTTGCTGCTGTCTGCAGGCAATCCTCTCGTTGCTGGTGTTACTTTGAATTCCAGAAACCGACATATTTTTCAGCAACCTTTATGGGGTTGTGGTGCTTTCTTATGAATTCGATGCTGTCTTCCTGCATGTCAAAAATAGTTTCTTTATTCTCTATTAGCCATTTGAGTTTGCTATAAACATCATTTTCATCAGGAATTACATTAATCATTGGTCGTAATTCGTTTTCACACATTAGATTATAGAATTCTTCTTCGGCTCCTCCTACGACAACTTTTCCTTTTGACATTGCAAGAAGTGCGTTCATTCCGGGTGAGTATCCGTACAGCTGGTCGAGCAGAACGTCGCACTTGTTCACCATTCTTGAATATTTCTTAAACGGTACGTTTTCGGCTTTAATCACTTCGCAGTCGTCGGGGTAGTCTTTTGCAATACGCTCAACTGCACGCAACATTATATCGGTCCCTTTGTATATGCTGCGTTCTTTCTGTATCCCTATAAAGAAACGTATCTTAATATTTGGGTTATAATACATTATGTTGGAAACTTCGGGCTCGATAGGGAAAGGTATGTATGTTAGCTTGCCGGCATGCTTTTCCCTGTATGCCATAAAGTATTCGTACATTCCGGCGATTATGCCATTGCACTCTTCTGCCATAATTCTGTTCAGTTTGGCTTTGGGCGTGTCTGTCCAGCCGGCGGCCTGCTCTATTGTGTAGTCGTTTACAATGGGCTTGTCTCCAATGTAGAAGTCGGAGTAACGGAACATGTGCGGCTTTTTCGTGCATGCTTCAACCCAATAGGCATCCATGCCGAATGCGCCTAGAAATACCTTCTTGTTGTGTCGTTTGATATATCGGTAGAAGGGCAATATCCGCTCTGCCTTAAGTTCGAGGAACATTGGGTTTATAAATTGTACTACATCGTAGCCGCGAAAGAATGGAAGTAATGCGTAAGCTCTTATTAAATAAGATATTCCTCCAATTTTGTTATAGCTGCGAATGAGGGATATGTCACAATTGTACCCCTTCCAGAAGTCGCCATTGCTTACAACGCATACATCGTGTCCCAGCATGCGCAGTCCTTCGGCGAGTGTCCAGTGTACATTGCTGTATTCTCCAATGAGCAGAATCTTCATTATTTTCTTGGTTTCTTTTTGGATATAACGGTTCTCAGTATTCTCATTCCGGCGCTGCTGTTCGCTAGCAAGCGGAATATTCTGTATTTGTAAGAGTATTTAGCCGCTGGGATCGGGTACAGCGACAATGGCGAAAGTCTTTCGTTGCATTTCTTCATTATGCTCCTTGCGCTCATGCCGGTATGCATCATGTTGAGTATTGCATCAACAGCCAGCATGTTCAGTTTGCGGTCTATAGCCTTTTTCTGTACGCTGTTGCTTTTCTCATAAAAACTGCTTCGAAAGTATGAAATCCTCTCTATGGCATTGAACATGTCTTCTAT
>JAEIGA010013226.1_pt1 | contig 12557 bp, 22 predicted proteins | sample 9270691 | NCBI WGS metagenome assembly JAEIGA01 (sample SAMN17057246, study PRJNA624740) | gut metagenome | biome: biome; isolation source: fecal sample | host: Bos grunniens | place: China: Xizang | collected 2019 | reverse complement strand
TAGCACTGAGTGAGCAGGTTAACTATATCAGTGCTGTCAGGGATATTAAATCCAAAATTAGGTGTTAAAGACATAACTTTTTCCTCCTATATTATTGATATAAACTATGGCCATGCAGGAGCAGGTCAGAGTAGGTAATGTTAAGAGCATTAAACTGAGCATAAGTTAAAGCTCTGGTATTCATGGTATCATAGGTGATACCATCAGTAATATGGAACTCTGATAATATATCAACCATGTTCTGGATAGATACTGACTCACCTGTAAAGGGATTGATTACCATAAACAGAGAACCTACATTTTCAGAAATTTCATTTAAGAGCCAGATATTATTTGACTCTATTTTAGTGTCCATTAAAGAGGACAGTGCTGTAACAGCATCCTGTAACTCCCTCTCAATAGCCGCTATCTGTTGATTAAGGCCCTGCTGAATTGCTGTAATTCTGGCATCATATGCCACAAGAGTCTCATCAACATCCTCAGAAAGCTGATTAACCTCCTCAATGAGTGCGTTAAGCTGTTCCTGATAGGGAGCAAGCTGTTCCTGTACCCATTCAAAGATTTCTCCCTCTATCTCCTCTTTGATAGTAGCAATCTGAGCCTCAATCTGTTTTATCCTTTTCAGAATGTAATCCAGATTGATTTCCTGCATATCTGTGTGAGGATATTTAAAAAGAAAATCATTCATATTAATCCTCCTAATAAACGCAGATACAAAACTCTTTTATAAAGAGGTCAGCAATCTGCTCATAAATGTTAAAACGTGATACTTCATACTCAGCCTCAAGCATCGCTTGACTGGTTGTGACTCCAATGTTACCAAAAACATTACCCTCATGGTGAGTTTTACCATCAAGAACGGATGTGCCGTTTGAGTCTGTTTTGCTCTTTGTCTCATCCTGTCCCTTATTAGAAAAACTCTGAGTATCATATGCAGATACTTTATTGGTAGTACTTCCCTCAATGCCTGAGTGTGCCTCTGTAGTATCAGTATTATCAACCTTATCGTCCCAGATTTCTGTTCTGTTGTAGTTTTCAAGAGGCTTATAATCTGCAAAATAAGCATTAGCCCATTTTTCAAAAGTTCTATAGTAGCTCTTAGCCCAGGTAGTAACAGCATCCCTCATAAAATTAGGGTCACTATAAACTACCTCAAACTCACCTGAACGCATTAAAATCCTTGAGATAAGATTATCCCTGTCAAGTGAGGAGGGAAACACAGCATCAGAGAAAAGACTGTCATTAGTACTATTTAACAGCTCCTCAAAGCCTATTGTCGTTACTTTCGCTAAGCTCATTAGATTTACCCTCCTCTGTTAAAAATCTTGGCACTACCTTTATGTTAGTTCCAAACATATCATTGTACTTATCAAAACTATCAGTCAGGCAGTCAAGCCATACTGCAAGCCTTGCAGAGCTTGCTACTTTTTGAGACTGGGCCTCCTCGTTAACCATTCTCTCCATTTTCTGATAAGGTACTGTAGGAATACCTATCTCATTATAAAATTGATTAAGGATTGTCTGGGCATCCTTTAACTGGTCTGTAGTGATATATGAGTTTTTTAAGTGCTCTCTATCAAAGACTGCAAAAGGATTATCTGAGGTTTTTAATTGCTTGCCTGAGCCTGCATCATTAAATACCTCATCAAAAACTACAGTCGGCTCTCCTCTGTTGATTTTGTCCATAATTTTCTTAATCATTGCGGCCATCGGCTTTGACTTAGCACCCATAATAAAAGGAACCTTATTATTTACAATGCTCATATCAATAGCCACATCAAGAGTCGAGAGTCTTTCTGCAGTTCTGGAGATTAAGTCCCAGATACCCATATAGTCAGGGGTTAGCTTAATAAGTTCACAGTCTTTACCTATCTCAAGCTCTACATCCCCAAGTGCAGGATTAGAGACTGTTGCCTTTGTAGGCTGATAGTAAACTGATTGACCTGTTAAGCCGCAGGGTTGAAATATGGGCCCAAACTCCTCAGTTTTCCATGCGGCAACATATCCAAGTCTGAATAAACATAACCAGAAAAAATCTTTAGGAGCTCCTACCCATTGCTTAGGCAGGTCTTTAAGTTCTATAACAGATTGAGCTTTCTGAATTAAATTTCTTACCCAGAGCCTGTATGTCACATTATTACAAGGCTTAACAGCTGAGGGGAAAAAACTTCCCTCTACCTTGTTTATAGCCTCAAAGTCAAAAGGGCCATAAGGCATATCAAGCACCTCCTAACCTAACACATGGTAAACAAGTGTGTTGTAGTTTTTAAGCTCTGGCAGGATGATTGTAGCAAGGCCTTTGTTATAGGTTACTCTGTCAGGCCATTCAAAACTTTCACACTTATCTGTAGCATCAACCTCAACATGTACCTCCAGGGGTTTATATCCTTTGGGGAAAATTATGGTATTATCAGATATTTTAACTCCTATAGGGCTTTTGGAGACTGATGCCTTTTTAGCATTAGAGGTTACTGTAAACTCGTGCCAGATACCTCGTCTGTGCGGATTTTCATCAAATTTGTTCATATTAACCTCCTATATACTGTTACAGGGAGGGGAGAAAATCTCACCCTCCCCATACAGGATTTATCTTAATGGAAATTAAGATGTCATAATAAAGATGCAAACTTTTTCAGTGTTGTCTGAGATAACACCTTTTAGGAAAGTCTGCCAGGTATTTCTGTAGTGCTTGCGTGCCTCGAGCACTGTAGTATCGGTTCTGTCAAGCATCATATTGGTAACAAGGCCATCCCTGTCAGTAATCATACCTACAATGTAAGGAATTTCTACCTGAGCACCTGCAATCTGAGTGCCATAAGTAGGAGACGTAGGGTCAGCATCGGTAATAGCAGGTACTACGTTGATGCGTGCTCTGTCAGAGATACCCTGCCAGAATGTAACTTCCTGGTACTGAGTCTTAATGTCAAGATATTCAGGATTGAAAATCTCAGGGAGCACAAGAGCCTCAGCATCAGTAAACAGAGGGCTATAAAGGTAAACTCTCTGGTCAGCGTAGTCTGTTGCTCTGGTAATCTCATACTGTTCTCCGTTAATGGTCTTGGGAACACTCCAATGATAATTAACGTTTTTCTCGGTCATGTACTTGGATACAAGCTTAAACTCTGCAACAAAATAAGCAAGAAACTCTTTTAAGTAAGTAGTTCTTAACTGTGTGCCTGTGTAAGATGTGCCAAATTTGGTGTTAAAGCCTGCAACAAGGTCAATAACAGAGCCAGGCATGTAAGTAGACATATCATAAACAGAGGCAATCTTATTGAGCAAGCACATTCTATTCCAGGCCTCTCTCTGGAGCTCAATATCATTCTTGTGCTCCTGGAGATAGCCAACAGTAAAGTGTGCAAACTCAGTCTCGTCTCTGAAAGCAACATTAACAGCATCCTCATACATGGTGATGCAGTTCTGCCAGGTATTGGAGCCGCCAAAATTCATTTCAAGAGGAAACTGCTGGTTCTGTTCCCACTGAGACTTTGTTGACTGTGCCTGCGGAGGTGTCTGAGAGTCAAAATTTTCTCCTGCTGTAAATCCATCCGCAAGATTTAAAAATAAATCGGTATTAAATGCACCTGAGTTTTTAGGGCCTTTGGTGTAGTAAGAAATTTTTCTTACCAAAGAGGTGTAAACTCCATTATCAAACTCATCCATGAGTTTGAGTTTTGCAGTGTAAGCTCTTGATGCTACAATCAAGCGGCCCATAACCATGTTGATAGCATTGAAAACATTTTCCATGCCTGTAGCCTTTAAGAGTTCACCTGCAGATACAAAGTCAGCTGTACTTGTAATCTGGACATTTTCCTGTCCTGTGCCCTGTTTAACCATTAAGGCCATAAGAGCACGTGCGTCTTTAGGTGTAAACTGTCTGGACATAATATTTTCCTCCTATAATCTATTTAGAGCTCAGCAAACAGCTTAACAAGTTCCTCCTCAGGGTCAGGCTTTTCCCCTCCGCCAAAATCCTTTTTAGAGTTATCAAGCTGTGCCTTTTCTAAATCCTTTTTAGTCTTTTCAAGCTCCTCAGCAAGTTTCTTTTTCTCCTCATCCTCTGGAGGAGTTTCTTTTTTCTCCTCTGGAGGATTATTTTTCTCCTCTGAAGGGTTATCACTCTCAATGAGGCCTTTGATTTCATCAGCTTTATATCCTGCCTTGATGAGCTCCAAAGCATCATCAACAGATACATTGTCAAGAGCCTGAATAGCTTTTACATCCTCTGTGCTAATCCCTGCTTTAGCACACTTTAAAATATCGGTTACTTTCATCTTAATTTCCTCCTGTCTTTAGAGCAAAGAGGGGTACTTTTTCGGAAGTCAACCAACCACACCCTGAGGCACAGACCTCAGCGACTATGTGCGTATATGTACCCCTCTAATTAATATATAACATTTTTGACTTAACAAGTCAATAAAACCTATTCAACATAAAAACCTCTGGACATATAACTTTCAATCTGGTTTTTAATGTATAAATCATCCCCAAAAGATACCTGAGGATTTTTTATCTGATAAAATCCTGCTGTGCCTAAAGTAGCAATCTGCATTGAGGGATAGCCATTTTGTGTTGATGCTAATGGAGTAATGGGGTAAATCCATTCCTGCACTCTTAATAAATCGGCACCATCAGGAACCAGGTAAGAGCCTGCTCCTCCTGAGGTGTTAACATCAGGGATAGATGAGGCTATACCTGTACCTATTTCTAAAGCTCCTGCCGATGCCTCAGCCATTGCCGCAGTAAATCCTGCAGTCCCTGCTGTAGCAATAGAGGCTACTACAGTGCCAACACCTGCGGCAACAGAGCCCAATCCTCCTGCTCCTACATTAGAGGCAGTAATAGGAACCTCAGCACCTAACACACCATGCATGCGGCCTAATACCTCACCTACAGTGTTAGTTATTATTGCTGTAACTGCTCCTGCTATGTCAACTGTCATAGATACCCTAATGGAAGTGCCCTGAACCTTGGCAAAGTCTATAGGAGTTTCACCACATCCAGGCACAAACACAGTACAAGCGTGATACTGTGAGCTATTTGTAAAAGCCTTTTTAGCATCAGTCTCAGGATGTACAGTCAAACTAAAATAACCTCCTGGTGCTGTAACAAAATTAAATCTTGTTGAGGCCTCTGGTGCAGATACACCTGTAGGCCAGTAACCTAATGTAATAGGGTAGGCAGTTCCTGCAGGCACTGAAAAAGGCATCCATCTGCAACCGATAATATAATCCGATGCATTAAGCAAAGAGGGGCCAAGAGAGTCAACTAGGTCAGAAATAGTACTCCATAAATCCTCTTGTTTTGTAGCCATTATCTGGTCTAATATGCTCTCAAGCTGTGCTCTGGTTATAATAAAATATTGAATACCTGTATCAGACTTAACTGAAAGCACATAACACCCTGTATTATTTATTCCTATAGTAGTAGCAAAATGATTATAATCTGGCTCAGCCTCTGCAGGGTATGAGTTATCAATAAGATTATAGTTAGCAAGTGATGATACTGACGTTCTCATAACATACTGACTTGAGCTCATAATCTCACTCCTGTAGGAGCCGAGTGCATCAATAGTGCAGGAAATTTCATAATAATTATTATAAAGGTATCTCCTGCCTGTAATGAAATAGTAATGTCCATTCCAGAGCATATAATTATAGCCTGTTACATCTGTTGACATTTCAAAAACAGGGTTATCAAAATCAGCACCATTTTTGAGATTAACAGCTATATCAGTGCCTGAGCCTGTAGGCACTTTTGTAGAGTCCTGTCTTTTTGATAAGTTATAAAATGTTGCAATCATTTAATCCTCACATCCTTTCCCATTGGTACAATATACTTTGGAGGTGTGCACCATGGATTTAATCTCTTTATTTCAGCCTTAGAGATATTACATCTTTTAGCTATTGAATAAAGGCCCTCACCAGGTAAAGGCTTTGTATACTCAGGGCCTGGCTCTGTTGCTCCTAAGAGTTTATTAACAGTCTCAATAAACTCAGGTATTTTTGCAATGAACCAGGGGCCAGGGCAGGCCTTGGCCGCAAAAAATTTGTGTAGAGTAAGTAACATTTCATCAGGAGCAGGCTGATACTTTAAGGCCTTATTTTTATCTGCAATATATACAAGCCTTTTCTTTTTATATCTTTTCATAATGTCAACAGTAAGCTCTATGAGCTTATTGTAGGCGGCATTAGTAAAAGCATAGGGAGCAGTGCTATCTGATGCTACCTCAACTGTAATAGCTCTTGTATCGTTTGCCTCAGAGCTTGAGCACCAACTGCGAAAATTTTCGTCACATACTCCGCCTACCCTGCCATCAAAAGAAATAAAATACTGGCAAGATGCTCCCTTGCCTGCAGGCCTTGAGTAAAATCCATCTACTCCTCTTTTAAGGGCCGCCTGTCCTACATAGCAGTGTACAGTGTACCTGTCAACAGGAAGTTTTCTTTTGCCTGAGTGATAAGGGCTCTGTCTGATATACTCACATAAATTTGAAAACATACTATCCCTCCTCTTTTTTAATTTCCAGTTTATCCTCAATCCTGCCAAGTCTTTTGTTATTGTCAGCAATGTTATCTGCTACTTTGTCAATAACAGCTGTGAGCTTTTGATTTTCCTTATACATAAGTAAATATGCAACAATAGGAAAACCTACAGTCCCTACTAAATGCTCAATAATCTGCACAACATCCATAATTAACCTCCTAACATTAAAAGTTTATTGTTACATCTTGAATATAACACAAAGAGCCCACACTTTAAAGTGTGAGCTCTCTGTATCATGGTGTTGGGGTATTCTACTACATGGGAGTAGTAATTTTTGGACAAACTAATTATAACATCTGTTCTATCTGGGCCGCAATAGTCTGTGTTAACTCTTTGCTCATTGGCATCCATACAATATTATAATAATTATCATCGGAGCCTTTGCGCTGAGGAAAAGTCACCATCTGCCACTCTTTGCCATCTTTCTCGCCCTCTCTGTATGTGCATCCAGAGATTGAAACTCCATTCACATCCATATCAAAGAGAACGCGAGTCTTTCCGTCTTTTGATACATCATGCACCCTCTTGACTGCTACAGTGTAGCTTTTCTTAGCCTTAGTTTCTGCAGTCTTTCCTGCTGTCTGTTTCTTGATTGCCATCTTAATTTTCCTCCTGATTAGTTATACTCAAAAAGGGCTTTAACTCCCTGCTTTGACAAGTCTCTTGTAATCTGAAACTGCTTAGTTACGATTGCTGTTAAATTGTTGGCTATATAATTAAATCGCTCATACATCTTATCTTGAGCCTTAATCATATAGTTATTGGATGAGTAGTTAACGATAACGTTAAAGATTGCTGTTTGCATAACCTGCCTCCTGTTCAATAATAATTTTTCCTTTTTCTGCCTTTATAATAATCGGTAAATCCGTATCAAGGCCTGATGTAGCTAACACCTCTTTGTTAACATATACTGTTACAGCATTTAGCTTTTTCTCTCCTGAGAGAGTCATGTAATAAAGTTTATTAAAGCTTGGCATCTTATACCTCCGTTCTTATGTTGCCATATATTCTATTTATTTCTAACTTATTAAGCCTCTTAAAAATCCAGACTGCTCTTTTTCTCCATCTGGGAGGCCTCGGATACACACCCTCATAACATTTACACAGATGTTTGTATAATCCAGGCTTTTTATGCTTTTTCATCTTGGTTTTTCACCTCCATGATTTTCTCGGCCTGCTCAAGCAATGCCTCATAATATTTATGTTTTATCCCTTTACCAAAGCCAACCTGATACCCAAAGCCATAAGCTATACAGATACAGATTATTGCAAAAATGAATAACAGCCAGAAATCACTCATTCTATAACCGCCTTTATAAATATTGGTTTAACTCTCTTATTACCTATCATAAGCTCTAACCTGCCATTCTCTAAACAGGCACACCTGATATAAGAGCCATCTTTATCAGCTGTTCTTAACCAGTGATAGCCTTGACTTTCAAAAACATCCCCTGGTAGCAGAGAGTCAATAAAACAATCATCGGGCTGAGTATGTGTTGGGTCAATTATCCTCATTATCTAAATCCTCCTGTGCTTCATATTGCTCAGAGTAACCTGTAGGGCCGTATGCTTTAATTCTCATCTGCTCAATATAAATTCTGGTGGCGGCCTCTATACATTGATTTTTAACAGAATTAGCATCACCATAAAATGTATGTTTAAATGCTTTTCTAATCATTATAAGAATTTCCTCAAAGCTCTGAAACTTCATTTTTTTCCTCCTAAAAATATGTATCAGTATCCATTTTAGAAACTGCTTTGTCCTTGATGTAATCAACACATGAAATATGAAGTGCCACATTACCAGGGTAATTGCCTGACTGTATATCAGTATTTATATTTGCAATAAGTCTGGCAGTCTGTGCCAAATATGAGCATACAGTTTTATGCACGCATGTTTTACAAGGATTTTCTAATTCTTTCATTCTAAATCCTCCATATTTAACTCATCATCAATATTGTGCTGTGCGGCTATAATAATACCCATCAAAATAGTTTTTGGGTTAAACTTGTGGCCATCTGTTGTGGCCTCTGTCTTAGAAAAGTGTTGACAAAAATGCACTAAATACATAGTTAACAGCGAGCTAAGCTGTGGGAGAGTTCCAGATATATCCTCCTGTAACTCTATCCCATCTTTTGTTTTAGCAATACTCATAACAATGTGCTCATTAGAATTTTGTTTCATTGGTTGACCTCCTATATTGTTTTATAGCTAATATAATGTGTTCTTGAAAAATCAGGATTGAAAAAGGTTTCATAACTGCAAACCCTACCTTGCTTTTTAAGCTCTTTCACAATCCTCTGAACCTTTTTAAAACTGTTTACCTTTACTGATGTTATCATGTGGTTGACCTCCTAATTAAAAATCCAATAATCATCCTCAATATAAAAACCATCAACAATATTATCATCGTTATCATGGTCACACATAAAAATCTGTTCATTATAATCATCGTGCTCTCTGTTCCAATCTGAACACATATCCCAAATTTCAGCAACCTTTAGAAAATCCCAATCATTTGATTGTGCTAACTTGTTTGCTTTGTCTACCATCTTAGAAATCATTTGCTCTTTTGTCATTGTTGACCTCCGTTTAATGAAAATGTTTATTGTTTAGGATTACATTATAACATTAAACGTTAAACGATGCAACTATAAACGAAAGATTTTTATATAATTTGTTATCAGGTCATAGTAGGAGTATTTTTCAAAGTACATGCGGCCTGTTATCATTGCCTCTTTTAATATAGGTAAAGTTACTTTCATGAAAAGCTTTTGCTCTGACTCCCTATCTAAATCAAAAATAGTATTACACTTAGCTTTTGATGAGCACATATAAAAGCCTTTTTCTCTTTCATATATGTAAATTGGTTTTCCTTTATATATAAGTTCGCAAAATATCCTTGCACCCTTTAAGCTCCGTTTTTGTACGCAAGAAAAATCATTACCAGAAAACTCACCCTCAAAAGTTTTTCGGGCCCAGGCAGTGCCTGCCATAGCCTCATAGATACCTACCTTTTCTGCCTCTGTCATTGGTATTTCCTCCTCAGTGATGTGATGCAGTAATATCTTTCTATCCTTTAGATATAAATGGCTTTTCCCTGATGCCTGAAGCTCTACCATATCATCAACTATCTCAGGAATGTTTGTTATAGGAGTAGAAATCTCCTCAGCATTAGCGAACAGTATCAGCTTTAAGGGCTCCCTACCTCGTTTCTGTCTGTCTCTGGCAACAGTCATATATAAGGATAGTAACATTTCTCCCTCTTTGTACTTAACTATTTCACCAGGCTGAGGGATAAACTCATCAAGCACCAACCAGTCATAATCTGATAAATCCATGCCCTTGATTGCTTTTATTTTATTTAAAGATAGTAATAAGCTAACAGGAGGGCCTGAGGGTATTTCCTTGCCCTCATCATTTTCTACCATGTTATAAAATGCTCCCATGCCTTTATCAATCAGCCTTGGCTTTACATTGATGAGCTTATCTCTGTTTACTGATTTATATGGAGATAAATCCATCTGCTCATTACATATAAACTCTACATCATCATTGGTTCTTTTCATATAAATCATAGGTACAGGATAATGATAAGAGCTCCATAATGTTGAGTATGTTTTACCAGGGCCTCTTTTACTCCAACAGATAATGATAACTGCATCAGGATACTGTAGCAGGTCATTAAATAAATGGTAATAACCATCATCAAGTTTTTCACCCTTTAAGATTTTCTCTATATCATACATTATCAAACACCTCCTCTGATATTTCTCTTACTGGATACCATTCTTGTGACTCAAGCAGGGAGTCCCAGTCATAAACATCTGTATCATCCAGAATATAATCACATTGTGATAAGTCAATAGAGTCTCCTGTTTCATTGCCGCACTCATCGATATAAATATCCTCTACATATTTATAGGTATGAGTTTTCTTATTTGTTATTGCTCCTGAAAAGATTAGGCCTTTTTTAAAGTTCTCAATCTTATCATCTAAACACTTGGCTCCTGTCTTTGGCACACCTGCAACAGTAATATGTAGCTCTCCATCTGCTACACACCTGCCACAGTATCTTTTTGCTCCAACTGTTACAAACTCAGTATACTCATCCTTTTTAGGTTTATGCTCTGCTATGCCAAGCCAGACCTCTTTATTATCTTTAATAAAGGGCCCATAACCATTATCTCTGAGTTTCTGTTTACACTGCTCATTGTAGGCCTTGATTGCATCAAGGTCAGGATTGATAAAATAGCAGGAGTCTGTATCTGAGTAAAGCCAAAGCCTACCCTCTTTATAATTTTCTGTTGCTACTTTTCCAAGAGTGAACAGGTTAAACATAGCATAAGAAGTCACCCAGACTCCCCATTGATAAGGTAGTATAGTAGTAGGCTTAGCAATGTGCTTATTGTATTCTTTAATCTCCTGCTCAGGAGTGAGCTCTTTGGGGTTATACTCTCCTGTTTCATAGTCCTCCTCAATAGTATCCCTGACATATCTTTGAACGCACATTCCATAACAGGAGTTTAGCTCATACTTTTTAAGCATCCTTAAAATCTCATCGACACCATCTAACTCCTCTTTTTGAATAAAGAGCTCAAATATATAGTCAGTAAACCATCTGGGGAGATAACCTTTTTTCGCACACTCTACCTCTGTACAAATATCCCCATCATAATCATATTGCTCATCTAAAACCTTTAAATCAATTTCATTTAAGTAAATCTCTACATATGAGGCCATCAGTATGCGGCCATTGTCTACTACTTCTTTAAAGGTCTTAACACATTTAGAGGCCTGCAATACAGGCATGGGGATATTATCGTTTTTAAGCCTGGGATTAATTAAGATGAGTTTAAACATCCAAGCATATTTATCTGAGTTTCTTAATATATAAGAAACTTTACAATTATCATGAGGAGTAAATTTCTGCATCGGATACTTTTCTGACAAAAGCACATAGGGATAACTTGATTTAAAATCAAAGCACTGAATTAATCCCCTGACTATTGCCGCAATAAAATGCCTGTTTGCATGGGTATATCCTCCATGAAATATATTAGTAAGTTTAATGTACTGCTCATAGGTAGGGGCAATTTTATTAAACAAGGCCTTAGCCTGATGCTTGCGGCCTCGTAACTGAGTCTGCTCCCTTGGTATGCCTGTAGCTGTGTAGGGCATTGAGTAAATGTGCTTATTAAGCTTTTGCTTCATAGCATCCAAGGCCTCTACTCCGCACAGAGTATCATGCTCAATGTATTCAAGCTCCTCCAGGGAAAACTCATCTGACTGACTTCTTATCTTTTCATAGTCCCATTTTCCAGAGGCCTTTTGATGCTCTACATTGAAATCTTTTCCTACTTTATCAAGAGAACGCTGAAATAAAATCAGGCTATCCCTAAACTCAATGCCATTAGCAAACCTTATAAAAATGGGTTCGTGAGATTTAACATTAAGGGCTGAGGTTGGAAATCCCCAACGCTTAAAGTAAAACTTTCTCATAAAAGTATAGTCATATGAGAGATTATGAAAATATATAAGAGTTTTCTCCCCATGCATTGAGTTATGTATTTTCTCAAGGCAAAGGGCAAGGTCTGAGGGTTTATGTCCGAAAAGGGTAGCAATATTAAGGCCATAGGCCCTGAGGGATACAGTAAAGGCTACAACATGATTATCAAAAACCTCCATGTATTTTTTACCTTTTTTGTATACAGTGACTCCCTCCCTCTTTTTTGAAGTCTCTGTATCTGCCATTATGATAATATCATTGTAAAGGTCATTACTGCCTCGGCCTGCTTTTCTTATACTACGTATCCTGTCAAGCAGTGAGTAGTCAAAAGAGTCCCAGGGTATCATCTGATAGCCCTGAGACTCGTAAAAGGCAGTATTATCCTTGATAACATTTCCAATCAGCATTGGTTGACTCCCTTTTACATTAATTCTTTAAATCAAAGATGCTCAAGTTTTGAGAAGCAAGCTCTTTGATAATGAAATTCATTGCTACCTCATC
>JAEIGA010013225.1_pt1 | contig 12557 bp, 17 predicted proteins | sample 9270691 | NCBI WGS metagenome assembly JAEIGA01 (sample SAMN17057246, study PRJNA624740) | gut metagenome | biome: biome; isolation source: fecal sample | host: Bos grunniens | place: China: Xizang | collected 2019 | reverse complement strand
GGAAGGCACGACCGCGAACACCATCCGCGAAGCGGGAATGATAAACCTGACCTCCACGGGCGAGAACAAGGCGGAGATTCAGGTACTGAGCGAACAGCTCAACCAAGAGCAGACCCAGGTCCTTGTGGACCATCTGTATCAGCAGGTCCTCACGATATGCGGAATGCCGAACGTGACGAAGGGCGGACGAAGCACTTCCGATACAGGCATCGCCGTTCTCGCGCGAGACGGGTGGTATCAGGCAGATACCGTGGCGAGGAATACTCAGGACCTGTTCCGCGAGTCGAACCGCTACTTCGATGAGATATTCCTGAAGATCCTGAACAAGAAAGTCGGGCTTGGGCTGAAGTCCACCGATTTCGAGATTCAGTTTGCCGAGGCGGAAACCACGAACATTCAGAGCAAGGCGCAGAGCTTTGCCACGCTGATAAAGTGCGGACTCCATCCGATACTCGCTCTGTCCAAGTCCGGCGTATCGAACGATCCTGTCGGTGACTACCTGATGTCCAAGGAGTGTATGGACACGCTTCTGTACAACGCGGGGCAGCAGGGTGATGGCGAAGGCGAAGGCGGACCTGAGGAGAACGAAGGGAAGGGGCCGAACTGGGTTAGAGGCTACTACCGATGAGCCTTGTGGATTTCGATGAAGTACACGCCCTATCAGAACTTTATGCCGGACGGCTTGTAGATGACGCGACCGTGACCGAAGCCGAAGACGAAGTGGAAGACCTTCTTCTTATGGCGTGGGCGTTGGGCGAGGAAGAATTCTACGATATGACCGGGGAGCGGGCGATGTTCGATTCGGGATACGTGAGAAGCGTACTAGATGACGATATCGCAGGGAAGACATACCGCGACCGCATCCGCGAATACGTAGGTGAGGGCGACACCGAAGCGATAATACGCGTACTCGACACGGAGTTTCATCGGATATTTGAGGAAGCGAAATACGACTCCGCGCGCCGTGTGGATGCGAACGTGGGGAAGAGATGGTCAACGATGCTGGATGACCGAGTTAGAGACACCCACGACTATCTTGAAGGCGTGGTCGTACCGCTTGAGGCGAAGTTTTACACCTACGATGGAGATTCCGCCCTGTATCCTGGGGGATTCTCCACAGCGGAGAATAACGTGAACTGTCGCTGCGTACTTGAGTACGTGAAACTGTAAAAACGGGGAGAGAACCCCTTAAAAAACGCATAAGACTGGGAGAGAACCCATAAAAACGCAAACGGAAAAGACAGAGAAGTCTCAAAAACGCAAGGAGCAGAATATGAAAATCGATGTCAACGCCATCGCCGGATATGACGAGATGACCGCCGAGCAGAAGGTCGAAGCCCTGCTGAATTATGAGGTGGCCGTTCCCGATGAATCCGAAAAGGTGAACAAGCTCAAAGCAGCGTTCGATAACGCCGCCGCGGAAGCATCCCGCTACAAGAAGGAACTCCGCGACAAGATGTCCGAACAGGAGCGACTCGCTGCCGAGAGAGCGGAGGCTGAACAGGCACTCCGCGCAGAACTCGAAGGACTCCGCAGGGACAAGGCTGTGCAGGGATATACCGCTAAATGCCTTGAAGTGGGATACACCCCCGAGCTTGCGAGGACCACAGGACAGGCGATAGCGGATGGTGACATCGCCACCGTATTCGCGAATCTCAAAACCTTCATAGATGAACGTACACGGACTATCGAGGCGAACGCGCTGAACAAACAGCCCGCACCCACCCCTGGGGCGGCTCCCTCGCAGAAGTCCGTGGAGGAAGCGGAGAATGAAAAGCTCCGCAAAGCATTCGGACTTTAAGGAGTAAAAACAAATGGCAAACAGCATTTCCCTTGCGCAGAGATATCTCCCTCTCCTGGACGAGATATACAAGCGCGAAGCTCTGACCAATGTCCTTGAGGACAACGAGGTCAAATTCCTGAACGCCAACACCGTTCAGCTCTTCAAGATCGCTATGGACGGCCTGGGCGACTATGCCCGCAACAGCGGCTATGTCGATGGCAGCGTGAATGGAACCTGGGAGTCTATGGCTCTCACCAAGGACCGTGGCAGGTCCTTCCAGGTGGACGCGATGGATGACGAGGAAACCATCTATATGGCCTTCGGCAAGCTCGTTGGCGAGTTTATGAGGACCAAGGTCATCCCCGAGATCGATGCTTATAGGCTCTCCACCCTGGCGGGCGTGTCCGGCATCACCACCGCCAACGCGGACATCACCGCTGGCACCACCGATATCCCCGCTCTTCTCGATACCGCCGAGGAAGTCCTGGGCGATGCCGAGGTTCCGAGGGAGGGAAGGCTGCTCTTCGTCTCCGAACTCTGCTACAAGGCTCTGAAGCAGAAGATCACCCGCTACCTCGCCAACGAGAACGGTGTGAACCGCGAGATCGAAGTCTACGATGGAATGGAAGTCAGGCGCGTTCCCAAGGCCCGCTTCTGCACCGGAATCGACCTCTTCGATGGAACCTCTTCCGGCGAGACTGGTGGTGGCTATGAATTCGCGGCTTCCACCTCCAAGCCCATCAACTTTATGATCATCCATCCTTCCGCCGTCCACGGCGTGGTAAAGCACGCGCTGCCCAGGATCTTCAGCCCCCTGGAGAACCAGAAGGCTAATGCCTGGAAATTCGACTATCGTGTCTACCACGACATCTTCGTGGAAGCCAACAAGGTGAAGGGCATTTATGCTCATATCGCCTCCACCGGCCTGTCCGCCAAGATCAACGGCTGATTTTTAAGAGTGTAACGAGGTACACGGAATGACCAACTCCGAGAAACTTGCGATGGTAAAGACCCTTCTCGAAATCGCGGATAACGACACGGACAACACGCTGTCCGTGTACCTCGACCTCTGCAAAACCGAGATACTGTCTTATCTGTACCTTCAGCTTAATGGCATTCCTCCTTCGGTGACGGATGTTCCGTCCGAATACGAAGTCACTCAGGTGATGGCCGTAGTCGCGGGCTTCAACATCATAGGAGCCGAAGGGCAGACCGTAAGCATCGAGAACGGCATCCACAGGCACTTCAAGTATTCCGATATGGTGGAGTACGTGAGGAATCACGTTATCCCCTACGCAGGGCTGGGAGGCTGAAATGAGATGTCTTCGCAGAAATAAGATACCCATCTACTACGCCAAGTACCTTGGGAAAACCGCGCTTCAGGATGCTGCCGGAAATTACACGGGCGACTATGAGGAAACTTATACGACCCCCGAAGAGTTGATGGCGAATGTTTCCATCGCCAATGGCGAAACGACCATAGACGAGTACGGAAACAATGAGGCGTATTCCAAGACCATCGTGCTGTCCGACCCCGATTTTCCCATAGATGAGGAAACGGTGTTTTGGATCGACAGGACACCGACTCAGGGGAACTACGACTACCGCGTAAAGCGCGTGGCGAAGTCGCTGAATAGTCTGAGAGTGTGGCTGGAGAAATGCGTGAATTCGTAATCGGACTCGACCCGAAAGAAATTGGGAATGTGGCGAAAGAACTTCGGAAGTATAAAACGGAGCTTCGCCACAACATCGAGAAACTTATCGGTATGATGTGCCGCGAAGGCGAAGATTTCGCCATCAACGCTGTGGGTCATATCAATACGGGTGAAACGCTTGACAGCATCCACGGATACCGCGAAGGCGACATCGGATACATCGTAGCGGGCGGCGCGGCTGTGTGGCTTGAATTCGGTACGGGCATAACCAAGGCCGGATGGTCGGGCGAAGGACTCCCTGAAGGGATCGTACCGCACGGACAGTACGGATTGGGGCTTGGTGCGAATAAGAGCGGATGGTACTACCCCGGCAAGGACGGGAAATACCATCACACGATGGGCATCGATGCGACATCCTTTATGTGGAGAACGGCGCAAGACCTAGCGAAACAGGCCCCTGCGTGGGCGAAGGAGATTTTCAATGGCAAGTAATGTGACCCCCAACGGAATATATACGTATCTGCGGGCAGCGATTCTTGCCGAAGACTCCTCCGTGTACGTCACCTCCGTGCGTGAGAACGTACCGCCTTCGCTCCCCTGCGTGTGGATACTCCCCACAGACCTTGCGGAAAACCGCAATGCCGTAGCCCTCGATGGCACGGACGAGCAGATGAGTGCTTCGTATGAAGTGCAGATATTCGCCAACACAAGCGATAAAGCCTGGGCGTTGGGCGGCGTCATCATAAACGCGATGAAAGAGCTCAACTTTATCCGCACAGGATATTCGCCCGTGGCGAACGTAGACAGAACCATATACCGCATAGTGGGCAGATTCCGCCGTGCCGTGGGCGCGGGGGATATGATGCCCGAATAAGGAGAAAACAATGGCAAATGAACTCAGCTCTGCCGGAGTGAAATTCAAGTACTGCGTAGAAGCCACCGCGGGTACTCGTCCTACTGCCTCCTACACCGCAATCGACGGATGTGTGGAGATTCCCGACCTGAACGAGGCTCCCGCGCAGCTCGACTGCACCTCCCTGGACAACACCGTGTACAAGAGCTACATCCCCGGCCTCAAGGATACTGGCGGCGCGCTTGCGTTCCGCTTCAACCTCACCTCTGCGTTCAAGACCGCTTGGGCAGCCCTCATTACCGCGTATACCACCGCTGCCTCCTCTTCCAAGGCGACTTGGTTCGAGATTATGATTCCGAGCCTTGGCAGCTTCTATTTCGCGGGCGTACCTACCGCTCTTGGCCTGTCGCAGATAGGCGTTGACGAAGTGCTTCAGATAGATGCATATGTCACCGCCAACAACATCGTTGGATGGGATACATCCAGCACCTGATAAATGGATCACGGGGGAGTTTAACCGCTCCCCCGAAAAACTAAAAGGAGTTTTTTATGAGCAAGACTAAAGTCGAATTCACCTACGACAACACCGACTATACCCTGGAATTCACCGCCGATTCGCTGAGAAAGATGGAACGCGAAGGTTTCAACTTCCGTACTGCGGAGGACAACATCCTGAATATGCCGACCGACCTCTTTTGCGGAGCGTTCATTGAGCATCACAACAACGTGCCAAGAGCGAAAAGGCTTGCCATATATAAAGACCTCACGGAGTCCTGCGATGACGGCGTGTCCATCGAGGAAGTCCTGGGGCAGATGATACAGGAGGCCACCGAGGAACTCCGCACTCACACGGGAAACGTGTCGTGGAGAGTGAGGAAGTAATTCCACAGGACACGACCCCGCTCTCCGTATCATACGAAGAATATCTTGAGGAACTCTGTGCCTACTATATGAGCATAGGCGTTCCGTGTGATGAGTTTTGGCACGGCGACTACACGTACCTGAAGTACTACGAACAAGCCCACGCGAAGAAACTGGAAGAGCAGAACACCCTCGCGTGGATACAGGGAATGTACGTATACAACGCGGTCGGTACTGCGCTTGCGAACGCATTCGGGAAGCGTGAAGCGAAGTACATACAGGAGCCGCTTGATTTCGTGCCGAAGTCCGAATATCAGCAGAAACTCGAAGTAATAAGAACCCGCAACCGCTTGGCGCGGCAACTCGAAGTGTGGAAGGCAAAATTCAATGGCCGAAATAGACAACCTGGTAATTAAAATATCGGCGGATGCTACATCGGCAACTGTCGGCATAGAGCTTCTCACAGATGCGCTTGCGAGGCTGAAGAGTACCGTAACAGGCGGAATCCGCGGCCTTACGACCACCACCAAGCAGATAACGAGCCTGTGTATGAGCCTTGACGGGCTGAGTGGAACGTACAGCGGGAAGTTCTTCGGATCGGGAATGACGGCGGGAACACAGGCAATCGTCAACGCCGTGAGGGATCTTCAGGACGAGGTGTCTGGCGTTTCCGACCGTATTCAGGACGCTGCGGATGAGATGACCAAGTTTAGCGAAGAGTCCGAGGACGCTGAGAAAACGACCGGGAAACTCCGCGGTTCGATGAAGGGCCTTGGCGATTCCATCCTTCGCGTGGGGAAGATGATGCTCATCCGCAACGCTCTCAAGGCGTTGGTGAGCGGATTCAAGGAAGGAATCTCTAACCTCTATCAATGGAGCAAAGCCCTTGACGGGCATTTCTCCCATTCGATGGACGAGGCGGCATCCTCGCTGATGTATCTCAAGAACGGCATAGCTACGGCTGTTGCCCCCGCGCTTCAGGCACTTATCCCGATCCTGACCGCTGTCACGAACGCATTCGTCAAGGCGTTGAACGCGATCCATATGTTTTTCGCCGCTCTGATGGGGCAGAACACCATCACGATAGCGAAGCGAACTACCGAGGAGTACGCCGATTCTCTAAACAGCGCGGGCAAGGCGGCTAAGAAACTCAAGGACCTGATGGGCTTCGATGAGATAAACCGCCTGTCCGCACCGAACAGCGGTTCGGGCGGAGCGGCTGCCGCCGTTAACTTCGAGGATATGTTCGAGACGGTGGAAGTGTCCGAGAGGATGAAGAAACTCGCCGAGATACTCAAGCCCATCCTGGAGATAGTGCTTGCGATCGGCGGGGCATTCCTCATATGGCAGAAGGTGATTAAGCCCATCAAGGAAGGGACCTCGCCCCTGATAGCGTTGTTCACGAAAATTCAGACTATCGTGGGGAATATCACGGGAACGCATCTCGTCCAGTTCCTTGCCATCGCGCTTCTGATCGTGGGCGTTATCGAATCCCTGAGGCGGCATTGGGATGATTTCAAAAAGGGTGTTCAGGAAGTCGCTATCAACCTGGGGTTGCCCGGCAAGATAGACGAGCTGAAGGCACACTTTCAGCCGTTCGCTGATTTGCTCCGTACTACTTTTGATTTTACCAAGACCAACATCCTGAACATCGCTTCGCTGATTGGAAGCGTTCTGATAGGCACAGGATTGACCGTGCTAATAGCCACGCTGAATGCGATTATCACTATTGTCAATGATATCCTCAAGGCGTGGAAACAGGTGACGGGCGGATTCGTTAAGCTGGCTACCGGCGATTGGAAAGGCGGTTTGAAGGACATCGGCGCGGGAATACTGGAATTCATTTACGCACCGTTCGATGGCCTTATCGCTTTCTTCAAGGGCGTTATCGCGGGCGTGATGAAACTCTTCAACAGCGCGGGCCAGGATATGACGAAACTCGTTAACGATTTCCTGAAGGGGCTGAACAGCGTAATACGTTGGATTAACAACACGTTCGGCACGAACTTCAAGGAGATCGCGCTCAAGAAATGGGGCGGAAACAACGGCAGCACAAGCGGCAACACAAGCGGCAGGGGCAACGGTAGCACGACTCAGTATCAGTACGCTTCCGGCGGCTGGCCCGTGACCGGGCAGATGTTCATCGCCCGTGAGGCGGGTCCTGAGCTTGTCGGTACCATCGGCGGCAAAACGGCGGTAGCAACCAACAACGATATCGTGGCAGCCGTTTCTCAGGGTGTCGCTTCCGCGGTCGGAGCGGTGCTTGGCGGGCGGTCTTCGGAGCGCAACATCTCCGTCAACGTAGACGGGCGCGCACTCTTCGACATTATGGTTAATCAGAACAACACCATCGTAAGGCAGCGCGGAGCCTCTCCGCTTCTCGTCTAAGGGGGTTTACGAATGGCAATCATTTCGGTAAGGGCGGTGGGCGGTTCCACCTGGACAGACCTTCCCGCCCCCGATGCGGAAGGTGGTTACAGCATCGGGATACAGGATGTCGATGCCCATACCACGGGGCGCGATAACAGGGGCCTGATGCACCGCGACCGTGTGGCTATCAAGCGCAAGCTGAACTGTACGTGGAGCAACCGCTCCTCAGCGGAGATATCCACGATCCTGAACTCTGCGATAAAGAACGTGTTCTTCGAGTGCAAATTCGTGGACCCGCAGACAAACACATCATATGAAGGCGTGTTCTACTGCGGTGACGCATCCGTGTCCTACTACTCCACCACCATCTTCACGCTGACGAGGAACTTCATCGAGCGATGACATACGAAGAAGCGATAACTTCATACGGACGCGAGTTTACCTCCACGCTGACATTCTACGGAAGCGACACCGTGACCGTAACGGGCGCGAGTTGGACGGTCGAGCAATCCTTCGGCGAGAACGATACCGCTCTGTCGATGGGCTATGCCATCTCCAACTCGTTCAAGGCATCCTTCTACAACGAGAATCCTTCGCACGACTACCGCAACAACAAGGTGCGTGTGCAGATAACCATCGACCTTCAGGACGGAACTACCGAAACGAAGGAACTGGGCGCATATCGCGTTTCGTCCGTAAGCACCTCTGCGGATTTCCACACGGTGAACATCGAAGCCTACGACCGTATGGCGGAACTTCGTAACGAGAAGTACGTGCCGTCTGCGGGGCTTGAGGATGCATACGATGTGCTGAGTGATATCGCTACGCAGTACTCGCTCCAGTTTTATATCAGCAATACGGAGATAGCCGCGTGGCGGAGTTATCCCGTTGATACGTTCTACGATTGCACCGTGGCGCAGATGCTTGCGTGGATGGCGGGTCTTCGCGGATATAATGTTTGGCTTCCGTTTGGTGGGCTGAACTATTCTCAGGGGATGCTGAAATATGGATGGTATTCCTCCACGGAATGTGAAGTCACTCCTGAGATGCAGTTTATGGATGGCTTCATTCAAAAGGCTGAACAGGAATTCGTGATAATGAGCGTGACTTCCGGCTATGGCGATAACACCATAACCGCGGGGTCAGGGAAGGGAATCATCTTCACGAACCCCTACATCACGGCGGCGAATGTGCAAGTCATCTATAACCGCTGGCTTGGGTTCTCATACCTTCCCTGCGAAGTGACTTGGTTTGGCGACCCCACCGTGAAGTGTGGAGATATCATTGTCGTTCAGGACCGTGAAGGCAACGCGAAGACGGTTATGGTTTCGCAGCAGACCCTCACGTTTGACGGCGGGTTCTCCTCTAAGATAGTATCCGCCGGGACGGATGCGACCGATATCGCGTTCGATAATATAAGCCCCACGGATCTGAAGATTGAAAATCTTCGCATCGAATACACGAATATGCAAGCTGCCCAGGCGGAGGCTATGCAGGCCCTGGTTGGGCGTAATGGCGGAGTATTCGAGATAGTTGACGATAATAATGACGGAATCAATGACGGATGGATAATCCGCAACGAAACCGTCAGCCCCCCGCAGTACATCAAGGCGAACTCCGCGGGTATCGGGTTTTGGGATGGGGATATTAACACCCCGCCCAGCGTGGCGATTCTGACGAACGGGCAGATAGTCGCGGACTACATAACCACAGGCACGATGTCCGCCGAGCGCATAGCCGTGAACGGATACGGCCTGAACAACTATTTCCACGTTGAGGAAGTGGGTGGCGTTGTGACCGTCCGCATAGGCGACCCGATAAACGGACTCGTCCTTACGCAGACGGGAAGCCGGATAGCGTTTACGGATACGCAGGGCAACCCTGTGACATACTGGGATGCCGCGACAGGCGAATTCTCGCTGCCCCTGCTGAACAAGTTTCAGCTTGGCGGCGGTGCGATAACCGAGCAGGGAACCGGGAACTGGGTATTCGACCTCGCATAAGGAGAAGAGATGGCAACCTATACTGGAACTGGTAAGAGGAACTCCGATTACGTAGGTACGCTGACCGTCACGGAGTATTCACAGGACATCGAGGCGAATACCACAACGCTGCGGTTCTCCTTGAAGATGGAGAACAACAACTGGAACTACTATACAACGGGTTGGTCTACTACGGCGTACATATCCGTGAACGGCTCCGTAATAAAGAGCGTTCCGTCCTCCGCGTTGTCGAGCGGTATGTCGCCCGCATCTTCGGCGCAGTACCACTATATGAACATCGTGACGAACTTTGAGTACACGGTTCAGCACGATGATGATGGTACGAAATCCATCGTGGTATCTGCCGTAATCAACTCTCCGTATGGCTTGTCTACTTCGGGAGCTATGGTTGGCGGCGGCACAATAAACATCGCGGGCGGTACGTATACCATCACCGCGATACCCCGTGGCTCCGCCATCACCACTCTTGATGATCCGATGACCATCGGCACGGCAAGCACCATCGGAATCACACGCTATTCCAACTCGTTCACTCACTCCCTCGCGTGGACTTGTTTGTCTTCTTCAGGCACACTACTTACGAAGTCTACCGCATCGTCCGTGAGTTTCACCCCTCCGACTTCTCTGTATTCGGAGATGCCGGATACCACTTCGGCGACCGTCACGTTCACCATCACCACGTATTCGGGGAACGATGTAATTCAGACCCGCACATACACGACCACGGCGGTGATTCCGTCTACGGAGAAACCGAGTACTCCCACGGTGACCGTCACGCCTGTCAACACGAACGCGTGGCTGACCACGAAGGGGTACTACGTGGCGGGCTACACAAAGGCCCAGTTCGCGTCTTCGTCCACGGCATCCACGGGTACGACCATCGCGGGATATACCATCAGCGGGGCGGAGAGCGGTTCAGGAACGCCTTGGCAGACATCCATCCCCACGGCGGGCGGGTCGCGCACGTACAAGGTCCAGGCATACGACAGCCGTGGGCGCGTATCTGCGAAGAAGACCGTGACCGTGACCTGGCAGAGTTATTCGTTCCCTGCGCTGACCACCTTCAAGGCAGAGCGTGGAACGTATTCAGGCGGGTCGTGGACATCTTCCCCGACAGGAGCGCATATCCGCGTACAGGCTATCGGAGCTACAACTCTGTCTGGCAACACGGGTACGATATCCGTCACGATCAGCGGACAGACAGTTACATCTCAATCGGGAAATTATTGGATATTTAGCGGGACTAGTACCACAAGTCAGTATACAATAGTCGGCGTAATAACGGATTCGCTTGGAAATTCCTCCACTTACTCCCTGGCGGTATCCACCATCGCCGTTCCCGTGAACTTCAACTTCAACTTGCCCGGCGTATCCTTTGGCGAGATGGCAACGGACGCGAATGTCGTGAACATCGCCAATACGTGGGCGTTGCATATAGCGGGCGTTACGATCCCCGACTCCAACCACGCGGGCGAATACCTGAAGATGAATGCTGCGGGAACAGGGCTTGAGTGGGGAGCGGGCGGCGGCGGAGGCGGCGGCGCGAATATCTCACAGAGCGGTAGTACGCTGTCCATTTCGTGAGGTGAGAGATGGCTCAGAACATAACGATAGACGGCACGAACTACAATGCGGTGCAGAACATCGACATCCCGAAGCAGGGGAGCGGCACAGCCCGATTTGTGGATTCATCAGACGGCACTCTCGACCCCGACCTGATGGCGAATACCATCGCGGGATATAGCGGTGGGATCAAGGTAACGGGCTACCTTCCCGTGAAGGGAACTGGCGGCGGAACGATATCCACGAAGGCGGGGACCGTATCCATCCCCGAAGGAATATATACGGGCGGCGGTAGCGTTTCCATAGCCGCGGCGGAACAGAATAAGATAATCCCTGGAAACATAAAGAGCGGGGTGACCATCCTTGGTCAGGCGGGTACCTACACGGGCGGCGCAACGAAGCTGTTTAGTTATGACCTGGGAACTGTGAGCAGCACGGCGACATCGGCCACAAGCCTTAGTAAGTCGGCAACGGGAACGGTGGACCTGAGCGGATATCAGATTGTCGCTGTGGAAGCCAAACGAAACGAGGGCATAGAAAACGGTTATATGCACTCTACGTTCACCTTTTTCGTGGTGAACGGCACGACTACATACACGACCGCTTCGGGGTCCACAAGATGTACCGCTGTTCAGGTGAGGAGAGCGACTAGCTCTACAAACGTGAGGACAAGCACAAGCACGACCTCATATGGAATCTATGCCAACTCGTTCTCCTACGAATCGAACACACATAAGATTACGATTCCTATGTATGTTAGGTACAACAGCACAAATACAACGACCATAGACGGAACGTGGACAGTAAATGTCTATGCCTGGCCGTTGATTACGATATAGGGGTGGCGAAAATGGAACACGTAAAAGAACTCGCTGCGCTGATATCCGCATTGGGTGTGATATTCGGATTCATCGCAAAACTGTCGGTGTCCGTGAAGAACGTGATGGAAGGGCAAAAGTGTATGCTCCGCAAAGACATCACGGACACATACTACGCCGGGAAGGACAAGAGGCAGATAGAACAGTACGAATATGAAAACGTGCTGCTTGAATATGCCGCTTACAAAGTCCTGAAGGGCAACTCATTCGTGGATAAACTGGTGAAAGAGATAAAGGAGTGGGAAGTCATACGATGAACTTTAGGCGTGTAACTAGTGTTCCGATAGAACTCCGTATGCCGTTCGACTGGGATCGTATCGACTGGCTTCAGCTTACCTACAAGCAGGGCAGCACCATCGTGGCGGAAAAGGGACTCTCCGACTTCACCGTGGACGGTTCCCTGGGTGTAGCGGAACTCACCGCGGAGGAAACCAAGGCGTTCTCTGCCGCGAAGGTGAGCATCCAGCTTAGATGGCACGACAGCGTGGACGGATGGTGTGCGTCCGACATAGTGAACGTAAACGTAGGCGAGGTTCTGCACGACAATCTGCCGGAGGAATAACGAATGAAGATAGATGTTATCGCTCCGCT
>JAEIGA010013224.1_pt1 | contig 12558 bp, 11 predicted proteins | sample 9270691 | NCBI WGS metagenome assembly JAEIGA01 (sample SAMN17057246, study PRJNA624740) | gut metagenome | biome: biome; isolation source: fecal sample | host: Bos grunniens | place: China: Xizang | collected 2019 | reverse complement strand
CGCGATGGAGTGAAAAGATTTTTTTGCGAAGCCTAAATGTAAGCCTGCCACGAGCCACACTTGTGGCGTGGTGGAAGCAATCTCCTTGCTAACAGATGGCCACACTGCGTTCGCCATGACAATCCTGAACTTGTCACTCGCGATGGAGTGAAACGACTGAAGCAATCTGTTTGCAAGCAGCACTTGTTTTTGGATTACTTCGCTACGCTCGTAATGACAAAAGCAAGATGGCCGCGTCGTCTTAAAAGACTCCTCGCCATGACAATTCACACTGCGTTCGCGATGACAACTTATTAACAGACAACAGCTCTTGTACAATCAGGCATTGCCGAGCGCAGAGAGTTTCTTTAAAACTTAAGCAAGTGAGAGTCGCGGCAGATGCAAACTTGCTTTGCAATCTGACATGACCGAACGCAGAGAGTTTCTTTAAAACTCAAACAACTTATCAGGAAAATCTCTTGAATGTCTTAGTTTTAAAATTTCTGTAAGAATTTTTGTTTCTACACCTTGTGTTGATACATAAACACTCATTGTCTTTAAGTTATTTTCAGCATCATTCTCCTGAATCAAGGGGATTGAAGTTTGCGTAAGAGATTGCCTTTAAAGTTTCTCCATTGTAAGGTATTATTTGAAATTCTCGAGTATTTAAATCAATAGTCTTCATTTTAGAACCATTTCAACAGAATCCGAGGTAATTGTATTTGTTTTTAGTTCCGCTCGAACCTGTTCTAGTGTAAGAGCAAAACTTGACGAAACCAAAACTACAAAAAAAAAACAAAAATTTACACATAACTAATTCTTTATGCAACGGAGAGAAAAGTAGTATCCATTTACGGTTTCTTCTAATTCAATATCTCTTCTGTGTTTATTAGCAACAAATTCAATGTGAATCATTCTATCTGGTCCCGTAACATTTTGAGTCCACCAAACGCTTCCACCAACTTGAAAAAGTGTATCTGAACTGTAACCTAATTCTTTTGCGTTCACCCAATATCTAACCGCTCCCGTCTCAATCCCCGAAAAATCACATTTATTCAAACCCTGAAATTCATCATTCCAAGCCTCAGATAGTAAAATTTTTAATGTAATAGTAGGATTGCCGATGAAAGATAATAAGATTTTCCAATCCTTTTCTGTCGGAACTCGCCAACCTAAAGGACATACAGAATCAATTATATCACGTTTTGGAAGATTTATGCCTAAATTATACCACAAACCACACTCCGAACAATCAATGTATTCACCTTCATGCTTCATACTATAACTAGTTTTATAATTTAAATTCTGAGCCATCCAAACTTGGTTACCAATAGTTGTGTATTTATATTCTTGGCCATCACGTTCGTCAATAAATGTTCCACGATTCGGCATTCCATAAGCATTCATACCCTCTGCTGGGCAAACTGATTCTGCATCAAATTCTTCTTCTGCATCGGTTGTGCAGGCTACAAGAATTAAGCAGAAGATGGCCACGCCAATGGCTCGCCATGACAAGTTTATTCTAGCAACGAATTTTATAGCCTTGTTGCTAAGGAAAGATTGAAATTTTGCTTTTTTCATAGAGGACTCCCTATTTGAAGATTTTTCCATTTTAAAAGCAATTCATCAGAACTATTTTGAAACCAATTTTCAAGAGCTTTGGAATATATAGATTCATTATTATGATTTAACAGAATTTTAGATAAATCACTAGCACTTTGTGAAGAAACATCTATTGAATGAGTATAGATATTTCCAATATCATTTGTTATGTGAGTTGCAATATAATCGCTAATGCCCGACTTTTCATACGGATTATTTTTTTTTGTTCCATCAAAAAGAAGAATAAAAAGACTATTTCGATAAGATTCTACACTTGCAAATGAATGAGAAATGAGAAAAAAAACAAATAAGACAAGTATCTTATTCATAGTTTACCAACTGTCCTAATTATTCAAACAGCGAACAGAAAATAATCCATCAAACTTAGGAGGTGAAAATTCCAATCTCGTAAAATGTGTATATCCATCAAATTTTGCAATCCAAGCATTATAATTTCCCAATATATAGGAATCTGGTCGATAATCAAACAACCACCATGTTGCATACATCCCATTTTGTTCAATATCTGAGGATAACGTAGGTAATGCAGAAAAGCCACATTCATTTTTCCAGTTTAATTCATCCCCTGGATTCAATACAATCCAACCAGTAGATGATTTTAAACGAAATCCTGCCTCCTTTTCCTCTCCTAGATCTTTTATTAAATTCTGCCATTCTTCTTCACTAGGTAAATGCCAACCATTAGGGCAGGCATAATATGCAGCAAGCCAATTATATACCCTCCCTTTTTCTCTACAATTGTCTTCAGGATAATAACAAGTATCTTTTGAAATTCCTTCTTCACCCGTTGATGGGTAAGTTAATACTGAATCTCTCATTTCATACCTTAAATTCTCCGCCATCCACACTTGGTCTCCAATAGTTGTGTATTTGTATTCTTGTCCATCGCGCTCATCAACAAATGTTCCACGACCACTTTCTGGGCAAACTTTTGCGGCATCAAACTCTTCACTTGCACTAGAACTATTTTCAGAGCAAGCAATAAAAACAATGGATAATACACCCATAAACAAATATTTTGCTAATGCAGAGAAACAATAATTTTGCATAAAAAAACTCAAAAAGTGTGCAAGAATTTAGTAAAAAAACACAAAGATTCAATATACACGACACAGTAAAACTATCACACTTTACATCCAAATTAAAAAATCAGCTAATTGTCTTTTACGCAACGAACAGAACGAGCGTTTCCTTTATAGTGATAACGCAAATAAGCACTTTCAACAGAATAATCTAAAACAAGATAATATGCCATGTACTCATCTTCTTCACTTTCTGTTTCTGTCCAAAAAGACGCATTTCTGCTTATATCTTCAAAACTACCATCGCTATTACGCATACCTGCAGGAAATGCTGAAAATTTAAAATCATCTGTACCATTTCCCCGAATGGTGTACCAATCAGCTTTTGACTTTAACATTTGCCCAGCAATTGCTTCGCCACCAACATTTTTCATTAAAAGTTCAAATTCTATTTTGCTTGGTAAATGCCAGTAATCAGGGCATACTTCTAAAGCTAATTCCCATGCATAAAGCCTTCCATACTTTTCACAATTTGCTGAGGCATCATCATAGCAATACGAATCCTCAGTTTCATAGTTTAAATTCTCAGCCATCCATGTTTGATTGCCTATTTTTATGTATTTGTATTCTTGTCCATCGCGTTCATCAGTAAATGTTTCGAGCACGGATTCCTGAGGTTCAGAATTTTCTTTTTCAGATTCATTTGCTGAAGAAGAATTACTTTCTGAACAAGCAAAGAAAAAGAATGAAATAAAAAAAATAGAAATGGTAAATCTTTTCATGATGACTCCTGAATGAAGGAAATGTAATTTTTTATTTATTTAGAAATACACCCAGCAATTGCTTTCACGGCAGAAATCAAATCTTGTGGAGCAACTTTTATTTGAAGGCCGCGCACACCAGCGCTTACAAAAATATATGGTTGAGAAAGCGCGCTTTCGTCAAAATAAGTTGGAAAATTCTTTTTCATACCAAGGGGCGAGCAACCGCCACGAATGTAACCTGTTAAAGGCAACAGTTCTTTAACGGCCACGGGCTCTACTTTTTTGTTTTCAGAAATTTTAGCAACCGCTTTTAAATCCACTTCTAAATGGCCTGGAATTACACAAACTAAAAGCCCCTTTTTATCACCACGAAGCAGAATAGTTTTAAAAACTTGTTCTATTGGTTCTGCTAAAGTTTCTGCCACATGAACGGCACTTAAATCAGATTCATCAACATCGTAGGGAATAAGTTCGTATGAAATTTTTTGTCTATCAAGAATTCTTGCGGCATTTGTTTTCACTATTTTCATAATACACTAACATAGAATTTTATTGACAATATTTTATCGTGTTATTATTTTTTCTTACAAATTCCATGCCCTGAAAAGCTCTGCTGTAAGCAGAAGAGAATCCCGTGAAATCCGGGAGCGGTCGCGCCGCTGTAAAGGGGGACGAAATCGGCATAAACCAATGTCTAAAAAAGATGTGAAGGAGCCGAAAGTAGAAAGATCCCTGAGCCAGAAGAACTGTGGAACCTTAAACTTTTTAAAGGAAACGATGCGCACGACGTCTTTCTATATTTCTTCTGTTGCCATAGTAACACTCTTTTGGTTTGCTCCAACGCTTGCCGGCGAATATAGCGTGCAAGAACTAGGTTCTTCTGAAATCCGCGATAATTCATTTTTTGAAAAGAAAAAAACAGATGTTGAAATTTTGACCCAAAAAGATTGGGAAGGTAAAAACTTTTCTTTAGCCGATTTTTTAGCCAAACAAACAGGAATTCAATTTTTTAAACAAGGTGGTTTAGGGAGTTTTGAAAGCGTTTCTATTCGTGGTATTTCGGGTAAAAATATATTGATTTGCATTGATGGCGTTGCACAAAATTCCGCTAATGGAGGAGCTTTTGATTTAAGTAAAATTGATTTGAATTTAATAGAAAAAATTGAAATTTATAAAAATAATATCCCTGCAAAATTTGGAAACGGAAAACTGGGCGGAGCCATAAATTTTATAACTAAAAAATCACTTCAACATTCAGGAAAAATTCTCGCTTCTTATGGGAGTTATAATTTCTGGGAAACTAGCGCTCAAATTTCGGCCTCGCCCAAAGACAGCTTTTATATTTCTGCTGGAATTTCTACAAAACATTCTGACAACGATTACGAATTTAAAAACAGAAACGGAACTTTTTATGACACTTCTGACGACTTTACAGACAAAAGAGAAAATGCGGAATACACTGAAAATTCTTTTTCTTTACAACTTCGCAAATTACACGCAAATGATTTCTTTTCCACATTTTCAATTTATGGTTTTCACGCAGAAGGCGGAATTCCTGGCCGCGAAGATTACCAAACAAAAATTGCTTCTTTCAACGGTAATTTTTTGCAATGGCATTATCGTTTAGAAACTCCTGAAATAAAAAACGGCTTTTGGCTTTACCCTGGAATTTCTGGAAAGCTCAATAAAAACATGGGAGAATCTTATTACCCTTTAGACCATATTGGTTACCTTTCTTCAGATTTTTTAGAATACGGAATATTGCATTTTTCTTTAACTCCAGAATTTTATGTTGAATGGAATACTAATTATTTCGAAAGTTCTGCGCGTATTGATTTGAATTATGAAAATGGAATGCCAAGAGGCAATTCTACTGATTGGGAATTAGAACGATTTTCTTCAAATATCTCTTTTGATTTTTTATACAACTTAAATTCATTTTTAAAATTTGGCAGTAAAATCGGAACACTTTTCAGACAAGATGAAATCGACAAAGGCAAATTTATTTTACCCACAGGAACAAGAAATTTAGACAAAGAAAATCTTGACGATTTTTCTTTTATGGGGAACGCTTTTTTAATTTTTGAAAAAGAAAAGTTTCCGCTTTCAGCAAGTGTTTCTTTTGGTAAATTTTTCAGACAGCCAGAACTTATGGAACTTTATGGCGTGTTTCCCGGCAGCATTTCAAACCCAGATTTAAAAGAAGAAAATGCATTGCGTTTTGAGGCGAGCGCCTTTTTAGAAATAACACCTAACACCAATCTAAAAACAGCTTACTTTGAAACCCATTCTGAAAATGGTATTTATTGGATTACAAGCGGAACATTTATGAAACCCGAAAATATTGGAAAAGCTTTTATTCGAGGCTTTGAAGCAGCGCTTGAAAGTAAACCACTTTCATTTCTAGAAATTTCTTTACGAGCTACATTACAAAAAACAGAAGACAAATCAAATTCAAAAACTTATAACGGAAACCAATTACCTGGCGAACCAACTCATTCTTATTTTTCACAAATCGGACTTTTATTTTATCCTTTTACTTTTCATTTTTCCGCGGCATATAAATCTGTAATTTATGGGGACAGGGCAGAAAAATTAAAACAACCGGGAACTCCTCATTACACGCTTTCTGTTTCTTACGATTTTTTAGAAAAAAGTCGATTGATTTTTGCTATCGATAATTTAAGCGATGAAACTTACCGACATATTTATACGCCTTTCCCTATTCCAGGGCGAGAATACCATTTAACCTTTATCCAAAATTTCTAACAAATTAAATTAGGAGAAATCATGAAAAAAATCTACTCTCTTTTATTTGTTGCTTTGCTGCTTGTAGCTTGTAGCGATAATTCTTCTTCGGCTAATGAAGAAGCAGAAAATACACAATCCACACAAGAATCTAAAATTTTTATTTTTGGGTCAGATTACACAACAGGGGAACTTTACATAAATTCAACGGAACAAACATTCCTCTTTAACCAAGATTCTAAAGTAATTGCTGCTGGCGAAAACGTTTATGTTTTAGAGCGATATGGCGCCGATAATGTTATCAAATTAAGTAAAGAAAAAAATGCTGAAAAATATGAAGTCTCATGGCAAATTGCTTTAGAAGATGCTTCTAACCCTAGCGATATTGTTTCTATCGACAAAGAGAAATTATGGCTTTCTCAAGAAGGCGCCGACAACATTTTACAACTTGACGCTAATACAGGAAAAATTTTAAAACAAATTAATATTCAAAAATTTAAAGATAAAAATGGATTAAGCGCAGGCGCTGTTGATTTAGAAATTAAAAACGATACACTTTTTGTTCTTTTACAGCGCTATGCTTTTGATTCAGAGATGTTTAGTACGTATTACCCGAATACAGGTTTGCTCGTTTTATATAATAAAAATTCTGGTGAATTTTTAGATACGCTTTCTTTACTTTCTAAAAACCCTACTGCAATAAAAATTTCAAATGACAAACTTTACATTGCTTCTCTTGGACCATATAATGATTCGTACGGAACCGATGCAGATTCATTAAGAGGCGTTGAAATTTTTGATGCAAAAAATTCTAAATCACATTTTATAATTTCTGGAAAAGAATTAGGCGGCGGCATTTATGCTTTTGCGACAAGTGCAACAGAACCCATTGCTTTTGCAGCAATTTACAAATCTTTTGGTGACGCCCCTTTAATGCAAATTGATTTAGAAAACAGTTCCAATAAAATAATTGAAGGTGTGCAAGATGCAGAAGGCGGGCTTGCTTTTGATAATGTTAGCGAAACTCTTTATATCGGCGACAGAACTTATGGGAACGAAAAAGTTTATACATGGCAAAATGATTCTCTTGAACCCCTTGATTATCAAGGAACGCTCCCGCCTTATAATATGGCGGTGTTAAATTAAATCTATAGAATTATGGTATTTTTCCTAGAGTAAGGATTGGTTCACTTGTATTTATTGAATCTAGTATGCTTATGATTATAGGTTTTGAATTTTAGTTGTAGAAAAGGCAAGAACAAATGTTCTTGCCTTTTTTTTCTGTTTATAAAACATTTCCAATTTTTCTGAATAGAAAAATTGCGAAAAAAACATACCGCCGAGCTTTGCTCGGCGGTATAAAATTTCTCTAAAAAATATTGAATTAAATCTGAGAAAGAGCTTGCTCTAAATCAGCAATAATATCTTCCACATTTTCAATTCCAACAGAGAAACGAATCAAATCTGGGCGAATACCAGCTTCTAACAATTGTTCGTCTGAAAGTTGGCGATGAGTATGACTTGCTGGGTGCAACACACAACTTCTAGCATCAGCCACATGCGTTACAATGCAAATCATTTTCAAAGAATCCATAAATTGAATCGATTTATCACGACCGCCTTTAACGCCAAAAGTCAAAACACCACAAGGCAAGCCATTCGTAAATTGCTTTTTAGAAAGTTCATAATATTTATTACCTTCAAGCCCTGCATAATCTACCCAAGCAACCTTCGGGTGATTTTGCAAATACTTAGCAACAGCTAAAGCATTTGCACAATGACGAGGCACGCGCAAATGAAGTGTCTCTAAACCAATGTTTAACAAGAAAGCATTTTGCGGAGATTGAATAGAACCCAAATCACGCATTAACTGAGCGGTAGCTTTAGTAATGTAAGCGCCTTTACCGAAAGCCTTCGTGTAAGCAAGTCCATGGTAAGAAGGATCCGGCTCTGTTAAACCTTTAAATTTGTCGTGATAAGCTTCCCAGTCAAAATTTCCGCTATCTACAATTACACCGCCAACAGCACAAGCATGACCATCCATATACTTGGTAGTAGAATGCGTAACAATGTCTGCACCAAATTCAAACGGGCGGCAATTTACTGGAGTTGCAAAGGTGTTATCAATAATCAAAGGAACGCCATGCTTATGAGCAATTTTTGCCATGCGTTCAATATCTAAAACAGAACCAGCTGGGTTTGCAATTGTTTCACCAAAAAACGCTTTTGTATTTGGGCGGAAAGCTTTTTCAATTTCTTCGTCAGAAGCGTCTTGGTCAACAAAAGTCACTTCTATTCCAAGCTTACGCATAGTCACTTCGAACAAATTAAATGTGCCACCATAAATTGCAGCCGTACTAATAAAATGATCGCCCGCTTCGCAAATATTAAAAATGGAATAGAATGAAGCTGCCTGGCCAGAAGAAGTAAGCATAGCAGCTACACCGCCTTCTAACGCAGCAATTTTTTTTGCAACAACATCATTTGTCGGATTCTGCAAACGAGTGTAAAAATAACCTTCTGCCTTCAAGTCAAAAAGGTCAGCCATCTGTGCGCTTGTATCGTACTTAAAAGTAGTGCTTTGATAAATTGGAACTACTCTAGGTTCACCTTTTTTAGGTTCCCAACCACCTTGAACGCAAGTCGTTTCTATTTTGGCCATAATTTTTAACCTTTGTTTTAATTTTTTGAAAATATAACAAACCCACTTACCTTAAAGAATATTTTTTACTCGGTATTTTGTGTTTCTGCCTTTTGTTTTTGGATTTTTCTCTAAGATTCCTTTTTCAATCATCGATTTAAAATCCCGCAATGCAGAATCATGCGAAATATTTTCTTGATTTGCCCACTTTGACGAAGAAATTTCTCCGCCATTTTTTCTTAAAAATTCTAGAAGAGCCATTTCACGCGGTAAAAGCGAAACGTTCCCTAAACGTAAACGCTGCAATGTTTCAGCGAGTGGAGTTTCCCATTCTTTTTCTGCAAAAACCAATGCTGATTTTATTTGAGAAAAAAACCAAAGCAGCCATTTTGTGATATTGCCATTCCCCACCCATGTTCTTTCAAGAATCAAAAAATACTCTTCTTTATTTTTCAAGATTTGTTCAAACACAGAATAAAACCGAAACGCAGAATTTTCACTTCGCGACAAAGCTAAATCACAAAGAATTCGTGCCATACAACCATTCCCTGATTGAAACGGCCGAATCGTCAAAAACCAAAAATGAATAATGCCAGCCACTAATACTGGGTCAAGTTCCGCATTATTGAAAAATTCTAACAACAACGAGAGTTCTGTTTCAACTCGCTCTGCCGAAACACCTGAAAAAAAAGCTTGCTCGCCACTTTTTGTTAAAAAAGAAATTCCGCTAGAAGAATTTTCGCGCAAGTAGCCGTTATAACCAAGCGAAGCATGCAAACGACAAAGCGCTTTTGTATCTAACGGAGAATCATAATTTTCAAAAGTATGCACAAGGGCAGAACGAATATCTCCATGAACACCATCTATTGCTAAAAGAGCTTGCCAATCTCGTAAGCGAACGCTTTTTGACTTTTCTTCTCCAAATGCAAAAAGAAGTTTTCCAGAAAGTTTCCCTTGGAAAGCGCGCACTTCTGCTAATGCAGAAAGTGTTTTTAACAAATCATAACGAAAGTTTGTCCAATCAGGGTATTGATGAATAAAAAGCATGAGCTAAATATAATTTATATACGCATATTTTGCGTAGAATTAAAAAGAAATTCTGCTTTTATTTTTAGATTTTTTTTGAAAAGCCACTTTTAAGAACTCTCCTTCCCTTAAAAAAGGAGAGAGAAGTTTGTAAAAATTTTAAGCATAACTAACGGAAAATAAAGGATTTAGTTCTTTATTAACGCATATTTTGCGTAGAAAATACATTTTTTTATTTTTTAGTCATGCAAACCCATTGTTTTTTAAAAAGATGCTTTTATCTTTGTACAAAAATTATCAAAGGAATAAAAAATGTTCTACGAATCAATTAAAGTTTTGGATTGCACTATCCGTGATGGTGGTCTTGTTAATAAACACGATTTTAGTTTAGAATTTGTTCAACGTTTGTACCAGTTGTTAAACGCTGCTGGCGTTGACTACATGGAAGTTGGTTATAAAAATTCTCCGGGCATTTTTGACCCTAAAGAATATGGCCCATGGAAATTCTGTGACGATGATTTACTCTGGAGATTAAAAGAATCTTTAGAAAATCCAAAAATTAAGCTCGCTGTGATGGCTGATGTTGGGCGCATTAACTTAGACGCCATTAAGCCTGCTTCAGAAAGTCCATACGAAATGGTTCGCATTGCAAGCTATGTGAAAAACATTGACAAGGGAATTGATCTTGTAAATACATTCTCTAATCTCGGCTATGAAACAACTTTGAATATTATGGCTGTTAGCCGCGACAGAGGCCCTGAACTTGATGAAGCTCTTGACCAAGTTGAAAAAGAATGTAAAGCTGATGTTCTTTACCTAGTTGATTCTTTTGGTAATTTCTACCAAGAAGATATTGATGAATGTGTAAATAGATACCGCCGTCACACACAAAAAACTCTCGGTTATCATGGGCATAACAACCAACAGCTCGCTTTCTCTAATACGATTCAGGCAATTATCAAGAGAGTAGATTACTTGGATTGTTCTGTTTCTGGAATGGGTCGCGGCGCTGGTAACTGCACAACAGAACTTTTACTTGGTTTCTTAAAGAATCCAAAATTCGACATTCGCCCAGTTCTTGATGCGATTACCGAACTTTTCTTACCGCTTCGTGAAAAATTTGAATGGGGTTACATTATCCCTCAAATGATTACAGGCGCTCTTAACTTGCACCCAAAAGATGCTATCGAAGTCCGCAAGACTGAAGATAAAGATAACTACCGCAAGTTCTACGAACGCATGATGAATATGGATTAATATTTTTTAAAACTTCTAAATCAGCCGCCCAACGGGCGGCTGATTTTATTAATGGAAGAATTCTTTTATTTTAGAAATTTAAGCAAACTTTACTTACGCTTTTTTCGCTTGCTACTTGGGCAATTTTCCCTTATTTGTTCCTTAGTATACCAACTCTTGTCACAGAAGTTACAGCATGTTTCTGTAAATCTTGTTCCATCATCACATTTATACTTCGCAAAAACGCTCCCACCAATATACTCTTCATCTACTCTGTCGCAAAGAACCTAAGAAACCTGTTCAGACATCAAAATGCCTTTATGGTCATTTTTTACCTTTTATTTTTTTGGTAATTTATATTAAAAATACAATTTTAGTAACAGCTTTATAAAATTCTGCCTAGTAACCATTCCCAATAAAAAACAATTTCTAACACAGCGCTCTTTTTCTAATAATTTATAGCATCTCGTTTCAATTTATGAAATTTATTTTTCCATAAAATCCAAGTAATTTGAGAATAAAACAATTCCTTCATTTTTATTACATTTTTTTCACAAGCGTCTCTTAGAGAAAACCATGAAAAAAATCATTTTATTGTGTATTTTGTTTGCAACTTTGGCAAATGCTACTGTTATTCCATTGATTGCTGAAATAAAAAACGAGCAACCTTATTCATTAGATAATAACGCGATAAGAATAAGAATTTTTAATACAAGTACCAACACTTTAAAAGAAATGTCTTTTTGTTACAGATTTCATGCTAAGCAAGAATTTGTTTTTGAAGATAATTGGTATTTACCAGATTTGAATTATAAAGTTGATACTTTAACAGATACTACATATCAAATTCATTTTTGGTTAAAACAAGGTGCTTCAATTGCACCCAACAATTATTTTCCAAACACTTCTGGTATAGTATTTGGTTTGCATTATAAAAATTGGTATGCATGGGAACATCAAAAAGACTATTCTTTTTCTGCAAACACTGAATTTGAACCGACAGAAAAGTTGTTTTTATCAATGACAAGCGAATGCAAAGATTATGTATCAGAAATAGATACAGCAAGAATAAAAATACTTGGTTATGATAGAGATGGAAATGGTGTAAGAGACGATTTAGATTCATTAATTGATGCAAAAATTCCAGACAATCCAGAACAAAGAGCCGCGTATCGCTATTTTGCACAAGCAAAACAAAATCAATGGAAGGCATTTTATGAAAATCCAAATATGACGTATGAAGAACTATTTCCTTATGAAGTTTTAACTGCATTAAGTGCTACTCTTCTTCAAGAAACAAATGCAGAATCAAATTTAAAATGGAACGTATACCAAGCACAAGTACATAATACAATAGATAGAATTTTATTTGAACGCAAAATAGACCGGAAATTTGCTGGAAAGTTTTTACCTGTTGCCGTAGGAAATACAAAACGTTATCCTGATGAAGTGGCAAAAGGTAGAGAAATATACAATAAAATTTTAGAACAGGAAAAGGCAAAACAATGAAAAATATTTT
>JAEIGA010013223.1_pt1 | contig 12558 bp, 10 predicted proteins | sample 9270691 | NCBI WGS metagenome assembly JAEIGA01 (sample SAMN17057246, study PRJNA624740) | gut metagenome | biome: biome; isolation source: fecal sample | host: Bos grunniens | place: China: Xizang | collected 2019 | reverse complement strand
TCGTTTACTTCCGCGAAGATACCACCTTCGGAAATACGAGGTAAGTGTGTATAAGCCACATATTCTTCAGGCAACAAGATAGTTGCATATTTATATTCAGACACACCGGCTACATTTTCTCTGGATACATCTGATGAGAATGCTGCAAAGTGATACAATAAGTGTTTTTGTTCTTCATCGGTCAAATTTAGAACCTGCATTGGATTAGTAAGTGCCTGTTCATTCTGCCATGTAGATTTAGCAAGTGCCATAGCAGCAGACAAACCATCAAAAGTAGCACAAGCAATATATACATAAGTATAGAACGCACCGTTTCCACGAAGTGCTTTCTTCAGTCTTTCATTTTGGAACTCTAATAATTCAAGAATATCCTGTACTTGTTGGTCTTTCCATTGGTAAGATTTACTATAACCAATCGAAGGTGCGATGCCCATACTTCCAGATAAACCACTTGAAATACCGCCGGTTGTTCCAAGTGATGAAGATGTACTTTGCGAAGTTCCTTGTGAACTTGATTTTCCAGAACTTACGCTTTGACTTTCACTGAAACTTTTACCATACGATTCAGAAGCAGACTGTGTATAACTTTGTGTTGCAGACTGGCCAACACTCTTTCCTACAGATGTACCCAAACTTTCTGTCTGTGATTGAGACAGACTGTTCGATAAACTCTGTGTAGAACTATTTGAAGAACCTTGTCCGAGTGAATAACTTTCACTTGCACCGGTTGTTCTACTAAGATTCTGTCCCCAACCATTCGAAACACCAGAACCGATGGACAACGATTCACTAATGGATTCGTTCGCTCCCCAACTCTGGTTAATGGAACGACCAAACGATGTACCAAAGTTTTCGCTTGCTCCATAAGAAGAAGTTGATGAGGCACTATTGGAGTAATTAAATGATTGAGAATTTGATTCACTGGTTCCGTTACTTGCGGTACTAGATGTTCCCTCTGAATATCCACTGGTTAAACCGTGGCTTTCACCTTCTGAGTGGGTTTTAGTATTTGTGCCACTGTTAGAATAATCAAAACCTCCAATAGGTGTTCTTACGGTAAAACCGCCAGACACTGTGCTACTTCTACTATTAGAATCTGTCGAAGAAACCGTATCGGACCTTGTCATTGTTCTCGAAACACTGTTTCCGTCTGCAAATGTAGTATTTCTTCCAAGTGTATGGGATGAACCCCTTCCAGTTGTTTCACCTTCTGTAAACGCGTGATTTTCACTTTGAGACACACCATGAGTCTGAGAAGTATTTTCACCCTGCGATACATTATAACTGGTTCCTTGGTTGTGACCCCAAGATTGATTCATATTTTCACTTGTATTGTGACTAATACTTGAGCCTTCACTAATGGAAGAATTAAGACCAATACCTTCTGATACATTTAGCGAATTTGACACACCCAAACTTTGTCCAATAGATTGTCCGAGTGTTAATCCTTGCGAAATACTGTGCGACTGAGAAACAGTATCCGTAACTGTTTGTCCCAAACTTTGTCCGAAAGATTCACCAAATGTTTGAGATAAAGATTCTCCCACGCTCTGTCCATAGGTAGTATTGAAACTTTCTCCTGTATTAAAAGAAACACTGTCCGCTTCGGTATATGCCTTACTGTATCCTTGTGAATTCGACATACTCGCCATGTTCATCATAGGAATAGACAAATTAAAAGACAAATTTTTTGTTCCCTGTAATTGTTCGTTCCAGTTTGTCATATCTCTCTCTGTTCTTAATGACCACGCTTTTAATGTGTCAGAAAAAACAGGTGTAGAAAGAACTTCAATTACATATTCGAAATCGGTCATACCGGAAATAATTTCTTCTAAAGTACCCTCAGAAGCAGGATTTAAGTTTTGACCACCCATACCCTTGTTCCCAGCATCTTCACCTCTTTTAGATGCTTTCGGGATACCCCTTGCAACAGTCATATATTCCATACCGTACATTTTTTCTCTTAACCATTCGGTTTCCTGTGCATTTGTGACACGCAGTTCCAATACACGGAATGTACCAGAAAGCATACCTACAAGACCAAGAAAATCATTGTCTGCCTTTTCTTTTGCCTCATCTAAATTTCTAGAAACACCTTGCACGCCATAAAGGAATAATAAACCAAGCGGAACCGGGTCAATAATATTAGCAATCATGGTAATCATATTACAACCCATTTCCCAGACACCAGCAAGTATCTGAGAATGCATATCCATTAAGGAAGTACTCTGTTTTGCGGATTTCGGAAGACGAATGACTCTGGCAAACTTAATTGCCTTGAATAAATGTTCCTTATCTCCGGTTTCCGGATTCACAACTTCGATTTCATAACACAAATATTTCAATGGTTTTTTATCAATAGGGGCTTTGGATGACTCATCATATTCGGCCCATGAATCAAGCAAGCGGAAATCATCGGTTGGTCCGTCATATTTTTTCGGATTTAATATATTTTTAATATCATATAAAGACAATGCCATGATATTCACTCTCCTTTCTTAGTATTTTATCTGGTAGGCGGTTGATTACTGTTACGAATGGAACGTAACTGGTCAAATATTTTCGCCTGAGAAATCTTCTTTCTGAATGTAAGCAATCTCTTAAACTGCATACCGAAGAACCCAATCGGGGTCATAACAGCAGTAATCATAAGAGCCGTCTGCAAGAAAGAAGATACATTATTGTTATAAGTAAGTGGTATAGTCTGGTCTATACTTGCCATTAACTGTTGCGTAGATACTCCAGATACCAAAATCAATAATGCTCGGAAAGCCGCTAATGCCAGTACATAGCAACCGATAGTGGTTAATGTTTCTTTAATAATACCACCCCTGTGGGAAGGCATCATAAAAGCACAAAAATCCCCAATAATCCACATCAATCCAACAAGTGGAGCGACCAGATTTTTACCGAAGTCACCAAACATATTGATAACGCCTAAACATATAAACATAATAATAGCCGGATAAGCCACGGCTTTAATAATTTTAGAAGCATCCTGAGCGGATGTATTACTTTTATAAGTAACTCTGCGATTGTCAGCCATAATAAGTTCAACTCCCTTCTATAAAAAATGAGAGGCTAAGCACAGCCCCTCATAATTAGTATGTAAGATTGCCTTACATTTCAATTATCTCAAAACACAAAAACAACAAAACAAAAATGAATTCAACTTTTTGCATAAAAAAAGTGCAACTCATTTCAGAAACATATCCAAAAACAGATATTTTCCGAAAAGAATTACACTTTTTGTGATAACACCTTATAATTCGGAAATTCGTATTCCGTGTATAAAAAGCATGAGTTTACGCTTAATCACATAATCAGTGGTTCGAAAATTACCGCTTTTTGTATCCTCCACAACATAGTTCCCGATTTCATCTTTATAACAAAAGTCGGCATAATAAGAACACTTTTTTTCAATTACTTTCCCTTTAATTTCTTTACCTTTTGAATTAAAAGTAGACGCTTCCCTTTGGCTTGGTATTAAAACAAATTCTTTTTGTAACTCCAAGTCCGATATTTTTCCTAACCTTTGGAGCAATTTTAATTCTGTATATCGCGTAGCCTCTTTTTCAGAATGAAAAACGATTCCGTCTATAGTAGTCTTTTTAGACTTGTATTTTGATTTTTTTTCTTTTTTTTCTTCATCTTTACTTATTTTTTTATATTCTTCCTGAGAGATAGAATTTGATGCTCTCATAAATACCCCCCTATTATTATTATTTTAACGGTTTAATATTAACGACCGCCTCTAACAATTCTACTGGCTCTTTTTCGTCAAAAGAGTAACATATGCCCGTTTTAAGATTAACAGCAGATTTATCCGACCCCGTATGTCCACAGCGCATATAAATATGTGAGTCCTGACCCAATCCACCATTCAAAAAATCCTTGATAAAGAAAAAAACCTCTCCACATTTTAAATCGCCAAAAACTGTTGTTCTGATACCAGATGTACCCATAACTTTCACCATCAACACCTCCATTATTTTCTATATATAGTATGATAGAAAACAAAGAAAAACAGCCCCGAAGGACTGCTTTTCGTAATTGTTTTTTTGTAATCATTATTCTTCACAATCTAAGATTTCAGAAGCATCGCCACGTACTTCCATAATAATTAAGCCAGCACGCTCTTTATCTTCTTTACCAACAACACCAACAACTTCATAGTTGATTTCCATAAGACAAGGAGAACCGGTTAATCTTTCAGCAATGATATCAAGAAATTCATCGATATTATTATCAATCATATCATCAGTACCAACTAATACATTACCGGTTATATAACCTGTTTCGTCCATTCTTTCTTTAATTTCTTCCTTTGTTAGTGGCTTTGTTAAATATTCCATATTATTTCCTCCTTATAAAAACCATAATGATATATCACCTGTAACTTCGAGTATAACACATCCTGCATACATTTCGTCTGTAGCAGGAACAATTCCAACAGGCTTCCAACTTATTTCGCTCAAAAGAGTATTACCTAACATGCGTATTGATATATTATTAAATACAAATTCGTAATCGTTATAAATCATTTCTCCAACGCCAACAGGAATACGAGCAGTAATGTATTTTCTTTCATCCATTAATTTTTTAACTTCTTTTTTAGTTAACGGTTTTCTTAAAAAATCCATAGCAACTCCTCCATTATAATGGTCTTATTAAATCATATTCACTATTAGTTCCAGCCGAAATTTTTTCTACAATCATACAAAATTCTTCGTACTGGTTTGGATAGTATTTTAATGCAAAATTAATAATGCTATGAGTGCCTTCATAAACGATACCTCTGTTGTTAAAATCAGAAATAATATCGTTATAAGAAATTTTCCTCATGATTTTCCATACACCTGTACAAAGTTCTTTCTGCATGAATTCTGGTTCAACTTCGTAAATATCCTTACCGCAAGAATTACATACGCCATAAATTTTTTCTTTTAAAGCATCGTATTCCTTATGAAAAACATTACTACCACAACCACAAGGATTGGGAGTGCCATTTACAAAATAACACCACACTTTCTCTTCGTCATTTGGATATCGTTGTGACAGTCTTGGGAATACTGATTCTTTTTTCGAAATCATTTCCTTTAATACTTTCACAACTTCTTCTTCTGTAGGTGCATGTGTAAATCCGAGTTGGAGAATTTGTTCTTGATTTAGTTCAAGCGTAACACTTATTGGTTTTAAATTCATATCTTTCAAGGCTTTCGTAATTAAGCGAACATTTTTGTTATCCATATTGTTTCCTCCTTACAGAATCATTTCTAACGAGTGTGCACCAGATTCGCTTGTTAACATCCAAACAAGTTTTGTTTGTTCGGAAGGGGTTATTCGATTGATAGTAAGACATTCGTCAATAATTGTTTTTATATTATCTTCGGTCACAATAGTATTTGTTGTGTAACCACATAATATATTTCCACACGAACACAAAACCCTTGTTTTTACCAGTCCGTCATCAATAGCAAATCGGATTTGACCTCCAGCCAAACGAAGCAAATCGAACTTATTATGTGCATCACCTAATCGGTAAAACAAAGATTTGCCCTTGTCTTTCTTATTAATTTTCTGCAAATCAAATCCACACACAACTTCTTTCTGAGGATGAAATCCCCACTTGTCCACATACCCGTGAATCAAAATGTCGTCATTGAGAAGCCACGCCTCTTTCTTATATATTGTTTTCATATATTTCCTCCAATTCTATCCCGCCGTGCCAATGACACAGCGGGAATAAATTTAGTTGTACAAACGAGTTAACAATTCGCCAATGGCATTTGTTAAATCATTTTCAAATTCTCTTGTTCTGTCACTGTGTCCATCTTTTCTATGTGTGAATTCGTGATGAGCAACGCCATAAGCGTGAGACATTGAGTCAGAACGCAAAAGAGCACGAATTAAATACACGGTGTCTTTACAAGGGTCATACATACCATAAGTCATCATACTACCTGGCGTTTCGTCCAAACAAGCAACAATTTTGATTTTCTGAGGCATAGAAGTACCGAATTCTGTTGCAACCATTTTATCAATCTTTTCCAGAACAACTCTTTCTTCAGGTGATAATTGATTTCTAGGGATTGCAGTTTCCCTCTTTTCCTGAGCAGCCTTTTCACGGACGGCTTCTTCTGCTTTCGGAAATTTAATTCCTTCCAAAAACTTGCGAAGCGTATCAGGAATGTTTTTCAGAACTCTCAAATTAGAATCCTCTGCAACCAATGTACTTTCTGTGTTGTTAGAAGGTAAACAACAATCTTTGTAAACCTCTTTTGCGACCTTGAGCCATCTTTTTGCACAACTACTTTGAATACTATACATATTGTTGAAAATAGCAGAAGATTCTTCTTTTCCATCACACATAGTTTTCAAAATCTTTTTCATTTCTTCATCGTTTTTAACATCTGTGAGCATTTTAAATACTTGACCAGAACGATAATAACTTTGACTGAAAGATTTTCTGTCGCGAGAAAGATTGTGTTTAGCAAAAGAATCTGTGATATTGTAACTGTAACCAAAGCAACTATTGATTTCACAAATCAATACGCCATTTACATAGAGACCGGTAGTACCTCCAACATAAATACCTTCCGCCTTATCCACTGCTTTTTTATTTTCATCAAAGCAAAGGAATAACTTTTTCGTATTTAAAAATTGTTGCTCTGTTGAATGAACGAAGATACTTGTTCCTTTTTCGCGAGTATTTTCTTGAATTTTCATAACAAGAACTTCTGCGTTAAACTTCGAACTCTTTTGAAGAGTTGCGTCAATACTAAATCCCACAGTATCAATGTGTACACTACATTTAGCACGAGCCAAAGATAAACAAGCAAGTTTAAGTCCTTCACCAAAGTTTCCAATTTTTTTACCAACAGAACGAGATTCACTATTTCCAATTAAGAGATTTTCTCTCTTTAATCCGGAACCGGTATCTGTAATTTCACAGATTCCGTTTTCCCACTTGAAAATAATATCTTTATCGCCACTTGCATCAATAGCGTTTGAAACAAACTCTTTTAATGCATCAACTACTCCCCAATTAGGGATATAATCAGATGTAATCGGGAATACGATTTTGTCATCTAAGAAAATACCATCATCTCCATATTGAGCAGAGATATCGTCCGCCGTAGACATTGTGTTACTTAATAATTGCAGGATATAAGGTGGTACATTTTTCAACAAACGATAACCGGCCTGTTCAGCAACAAAGTTTGCTTTCCAGTTAGACATACTGGAAATACAACAGTTCGGGAAGCACTTTTCAGCCGTTGAATACCAGATAAGTGGCATTTGAGGCTCAAGAATCAAGGAATACTCTTTGAAAGTAGAATCCTTTTCCCATCCAGTCAAGATACGAGAGATAACAACATCATTGGAAGTTGTTTCGTAATATTCACGAAGAATTGTATTCAATTTTGCCTCATCAATGTGATTACGGTCACGGCTATCAACAAGTGTCTTGTCTCCCTTAATGTGATAAGAAAACAAACCGTGAATTTTTGAAGCACACAATCCATTTACATAGATGTTGCCAACACCATCATCAATGACATCCATAGATGGAGTAGAATCCACGATGGTCACGTCTTTGTTAAAACAGATGAATAACTTCTTGATTTCTTCTACTTCTTTTTCAGATGCGTCGAAAACAATTTCTGTACCCTGTTTCTTATCATTATTTTCATAATAGAAACAAAAGATTTCTGTACCGAATTCTTTGCTCATTTCCAGAGCAGGACGATAGGTTGTACCTATGGTACGGATTTCCATATTACGGTTTTCTCTTGCTAAAACAAGACTTGCCATTTTAAAACCTTCACCAAACATTCCGATTTCATTCTTGTCTTTTTCAGAATTACCGATAACAAAATGCTTACGCTTGATACCAACACCTTTGTCTGTGATAACGCATTGTCCATTCATATAGTCAACAGTGGCATCTGCTGACATATCAAGAGCATTTGCTAATAATTCTCTTCCTGCCGAGAACACAGTCCAGTCTTCCACATAATTGCGTGCAATAGGGTAAACAATCTTGTTTTCTTCTTCCACTTTAATCTGAACTTTTTCATTTTTCAATGCTTTTGTTTTCTGTGAAGACGATTTAACGCCAATCGCAGTAAGAACCGCTCTCACCTGTTTTGTTGGACAAGGAATTACCGTCATGCCTTTATAGATAGCCTTAACATCACCATCAGAACTGCTGGAGAACACTACATTATCTCCGTAAATTTCTTTTACAACAGCAAGCCATGCTTTTTTGGATTTTGGCTCAAAAGCGATTTTGTATTCTTCGCTTTCAGGATTTTCTTTTAATCCGTCAAAGTAATACTTGATAGCATCTTTCGACTTCATTCCTGCCAAAATCTTTTCCATTTCACCTTTTAATTGGCGTGTTTTGATAACATTTCTGTCGCGGTTCGTTAAAGACTTATCGTTTAAGTCATAACTGAATAACATGTTTGGGCGCTCTTCGGTAGTTAATCCAAGAATGGAAATATAACCGCCCGGTAAGTACAGATTCTTATCCAACTCCTTATAGCCTTTTTGGAACTGCAAGAACATGTTGACAGCAGCATCAAATTCTTCTTTTGTACATTCCATTCGGACCTCTGTTCCGATTTCGCGTGTGTTATCTGTATAAATAACCCTCATCATATCGCAGTCATATTCTTTAGAGTGTCGTTTTTCAATTTCGACACCATAACCAATGGTTTGAATGGATACGAGGCGGTTGAAGCGAAGAGCCGTAACAAGAGACATTTTCAACCCCTCTCCGAACTGACCGATGCAATTCCCATCTCCGGACTTCGAGGATGCACCCATTACAAGAGCCTTTTTAGGAAGACCAGTTCCCGAATCACGAATGACACAGTAACCCTTTTCCTCCACATAGAAGAATGCTGATTCTGTCTTAGTATCGAGCATGTTGGCAAGAATTTCTCGAATACCACTAGACATAGACCAGTCTTTTTCCCCGTAAGAAATATCAATCATGTAATCCACGATACCATTCTCTTTCAGGGAACCTTCAAATAATGATTTCATACTAACATTTCCTCCTTCTTTCTTTATAGTATAATTTCATAAGTAGTTTGATTTTTTAAAGTCGCAAATAAAAAAGAGAGAACCGAAATTCTCTCTTTTTCATGTAAACATGATATGTCTAAAAATATCAAATTTCTTGTGTTTCCAGCAACCAGATTTTTTTCGCCTGTTCTATCAACATAGATAGAACTTTATCATAACGTTTGTGTAATCCAGTCAGATAATACAAATACCAAAAATCAGTTTTACATGAGTGCGAACACTGATATTCACTGATATTATTCCAGTTACCATTACGTACAAATATCTTGAACTCATCAGACATCGTTTCTTTTGTATGAAAGAACAGTTCGTCGGATGTAAAATCGATTGCATAAGTGAGTTGTTCGTCAGTTTTTAATTTACTAAGAACTTTGGAAACATCCAAATTATTTTCCTTCATAAATGTAGATACAACTTTACGAACACCGTGCAATTTTCTTTCCTCTCTTTTTTCTGCTTCTGGTAAAAGTTTGAGATATTCATTTATTTTATCATCGAGACCATCTCTTGAACTCCAGTATAAGTCATACCGTGTTTTTTTACCATATTCAGCATTGTAAGAGAACTCGCCTTCGCCGTCTGTAAATGTCGAATAATTTCTGTCGGCATACAGTTCAATATGAAGATAATCTCTTAGATTAGTATCAAATTGAATGATACTGTCAAACATATGTTTCATTTCATAAAACTTATTACCGGCAAGATAGTTTGCAAATCTTTTTGCTTGGAAATCGTTAATGACTCTGATTTGGTTTTTGATTTTCCAATGACTCATTAGAATTTGCCACTCATGTACTTTTTCAATTTCCGGATAATACTTTTTCACAAGAATCATTTCTTCGGTTTCTCTTCGAATGATAATTTCGAGTGCTCTTTTGAAGTGTGGAATCATTCTTGCATAGTCTTTGCAATAATTACCAAGTTTCTTTGTTTGAACATAGTAAGAAAGCCATACACTGTTCATGTAAGAAAGATTGATAAATTCTTCCGGATACACACGAACATTTGCAGTAGCACCACATGAGGACCACTTCTTCTTAGCAGAAACGAATGTTTCACCATCTTGAACCAAATTTAATGTATGAATGCCATCCTCTAATTCACAATCGTGTGTTCTGCAATTATCACCATTGCTTCTATTTGATGCGTATGAAATCCCAGAGAATAAAAGAATTGTGTCTTTTTCCCTTGTAAAACGATTTAAATATGACACCAATTTTGAAAAATCACCAAAGCGGTCATCCACAAGCCAAGCATCAGCGAAGTTAAAAATAACATATTGACTTGGTTGCATAATGTTGACTTTTTCAGGAAATTCGACAAGGTTTCCATTATCAAGAATACCCTGTATTACTGAAATAGCGAACACACGAGAAAGCATGCTTTCTCTGGAATCTGAACCTTCTCCTTTTCCATAATCATCTACATTATCATATCTTTCTTCGCCTGGACGATAAATAACGTTGTTGGTGAAAGAAACATATTTTTCTTCACCCCACTTATCATCCAACCAGCCGATAGATAATTGCTCGCCATTGCGGAGTAAAAATCCCATCTTTTTCCCGTGAATTAATTCTTCAACCTCATACATACACATATCTCTGTTCCAACTTGTATAGGTTGCATTGCGAGATAAACGAAAGAATGTAATCGCTCTTTGTTGCGGACAAAAAGTGTCAACCACATCATCTCTATGTTTTAATGCATCTTCAAAAGTATGGAATTGACGATTGATTTCATTTTGATAAATACCAACCATTCTAGCAAGGTCTTCATCCAAATACTGGATTTTTTGATTCAATACAATCGGAGTATTGATAGGTGCTGGATTGCCATTACGAACAACATTTAGTTCCACCGTTTCACCAGAATAAGAACGAATCGTATAGATTTGTGATTCAAGCATATAAATCTGCTTTTCTAATTCGTTTTTCTTTTCGTTCAATTCCCGCATTTGTGCTTCAACTTCGGCCATAAGTTCTCTTTTTCTTTCGTTTAATCTACTTTGAATAGCATTAATCTGTTTTTGTAATTCAGCCAACTCTTGATTCTTGTTCCAGTTAAGGTCATCTTTGATTTTTTTAAGTTCTTCCTGTTTTTCATCCAGGAGAGAGCGTTGTTTGGTTACACTTTTGACAGATAAAGAATTCATTTCAGCAGGTAGTGTATTTATAGCATTTTCACCACCCAGTAGCGCTTGAATTTCTGCCATGGAAAGAGAATCATAATCAGTCTCTTCAATAAGTTCCGCATAATCCTCTAAAAAGAAAAATGTTTTTCCCGAAAAATGAAGAGCCAAAAAATTATCCACTTTTGCATCTACTGGAATCAGTATGTTTTTTATTTCGCAATAATCAATAATCTTTTCTAGAACAAAGATATTTTCTTCACCAAAGGTATTTAATTTGTATTCGTTGAATGATAGGCTAATCATCTCTTTAAAAGCATCTCTGATTTTAGTTACACCACTTTCCGTATAACGGGCATAAAAAACATTTTGCATTTCTCGGTGAACAGTTTTTGCATTTTCTACATCATTGAGATATGATTTGAATTGCTCAAACTTTTCTTTTGAAATTTTCGCTTTCAATTTTGTTTCCTCCTTATTTTATTTTTTTTCTTGGATATTAGTCCACATAATGACTTAACATGGACGAAATATCTTCTTGTAATCTAGAATAATTCATCCCATACAGACGCGCTTCCTCTTCGTCACCTTCGCGGTCTTCGTCCGGAATAGTGATGTTATATTTGTCCAAAAGTTTTTCGAACAAATCAAGAATATCGGTAGCCAACCTTTCGGAGCAAGAGCGTACATCAGCATACTCGAAGTAAGTAGTTAATTCTTTAGAATTAACTCTATACAAAGAGTCGACAAAAAGAAGATTATATTCGTTATGTTCTTGAACATAATAAATAACACCTTTTTCGAAAGTGCCATAATCTTCGATACAACGAAATCCCATACCACAAGCAATATCATCAAAAATAGTTTGTAGTTTAAAATCGACGCGGTCATACATTCCCGGAGCCTTGTCTGTTCTCCATAACGCCTGACTAAAATAGCGTAGTTGAACATCGCAACCAATGAAGTTTAAGAATGTACCATCAAAAGACTTAACCTCATAAACCATCCCTTTATCAAAAGGTTTGTCATCAATAAGACATTTAAGTTTTACTCCAGATTTTAATTCTTCAGACATAATCATCATAATAAGTTTCCTCCTTCTTTTCTTTATAGTTTATGTCAAATATAGTATGTTTTTTGCGACATGTAAACAATGAGTATTTCATATGTTTTAATTATAGCACACATTGAGCCTCAATACAAGCAAAAACAATGACAAAATCAATATTTTAGGAACAGAAAAGGACGGTTTTCACACCGTCCCTCTGCTTAAAAATGCTTGATTAAACAAAGTCAAATTTTAATTGCATGCCCTCTTCCGCAAATCG
>JAEIGA010013222.1_pt1 | contig 12559 bp, 5 predicted proteins | sample 9270691 | NCBI WGS metagenome assembly JAEIGA01 (sample SAMN17057246, study PRJNA624740) | gut metagenome | biome: biome; isolation source: fecal sample | host: Bos grunniens | place: China: Xizang | collected 2019 | reverse complement strand
GCCGGGAACGATGCGAACACGTGCGACAGACTTCTTTCTTCTGCCGGTGCCGTAGAAATAGGGTTTTGCACTTGTATACATTGACTTAGTCCTTCCTTTCCTTCAATTAAAACTCAACAGCTTCGGGCTTCTGAGCCTCGTGCTTGTGAGCCTCGCCTGCGTAAACCTTCAGGCGGGTGATGGCAACGTCACCCAGCTTGTTGTGGGGAACCATGCCCTTAACAGCCAGCGTCATAGCCAGCTCGGGCTTCTCAGCCATCAGAGTCTTGTACTGAATGGACTTCAGACCGCCGATGTAACCGGAGTGATGGTGATAGTACTTCTGCTCCAGCTTCTTACCGGTCAGAACTGCCTTGTCGGCATTGATGATGATAACGAAGTTACCGCAGTCAACGTGAGGGGTGAACTCGGGAGCGTTCTTACCTCTGAGCAGGTCTGCAGCAAGTGCAGCAGTCTTACCGAGGGGCTTGTTCGCAGCATCCAGAACATACCACTTACGGACTACATTCTCTTTTTTCTGCATGAAAGTAGACATGTTTGAATTTTCCTCCAAAATAATAGAAATTTATCAGACTCGCATATTATAGCATTCGCTTCAGGCTTTGTCAATAGGTTTTTGAAAAAAAGTTTGATTATTTTGATTTAGATACCCAAATGCTCGCAAATGCTCTCGAAATCGCCCCAAATCAGGGTCAAATCACAGTGATCGTCACATTTTTTGAAGGGCAATGGCAAGGGAAATTTGTTGATGTAGCATAAAAATAGATGTTGATTTTAATGCAAGGGTGACAAGTGAAAGCGAGTGTCGCTAAAATTCAAACAGCTTCTTCTTGGGACGCTCACACAGCCCACCTCGACTTCGTCGAGCTATGCGCGTTCGCGGATTGCGATTGATGCCCTTTCTTTGTCCTTCCGCAAAGAAAGGGCGAAAGAAAAGGAACCCGGACGTTCCCTCCGGGGCCTCCCTGCTGCCCGCCGTTCAAAAAATGAACGGCGGGGATTTTTGCGGCGGCAAAAGTTCTCCATCTGCGGGGCATGTATTCCACCCCGCAGATGGACTCAGAGGAAGCGCTTCCTTCCTATGACAAACTAATTTCGTGGAGCGAGTGGGAGGGGGGGACGGAGTAAATCTGCGAAGCAGATTTATGCCGAGCGGCTGGGGTTCCCGAAAACGAGCCGCGCGAGTTTTTGGGGTTCGCAGCGTAAGCGAGGAGAGGGCCCACGAGCTAGCGGGAGCTATTGCTTCGAACAGCGAAGTTCTTCCCCGTACAGGGACAGGAGGAGTTGCAAGAGCGAGCGTATCCTTCCTTCCATGAAAGTTCTTAAAGGGGTGTGGGGGAACTTCTTTCAAGAAGTTCCCCCACGTCCTCCCCATCTTTCACTTGATAAAAGCTACCCTTCCCACAGCACAACGCTCCCCTGCTCTCTCGTTTTCGGCAGGTCAATAAGACGTTGATTTTCACTGCCGCGGAAGCGGAGCGAGATGTTTTTCTTTTCCAGAACAAACTCGCCGTCGACCAGCACATCGATCAGCGAAAGCATCTCGTCGGTGACCTCGCATCGCGCGCGGCCCATACCCGTCAGCTCCTCGTAGGTGTAACCCGAATAGCACCACACCGTCTTGCGCGGATATTCCTCTTTGAGCCGATGCAGCAAGGGTAACAGCGCACGCTGGTTGTCGGGCTCCATTGGCTCGCCACCGAGCAGCGTCAGGCCATGGATATAGGACGGTGCGAGCGAGTCGAGGATCTCCCTCTCGGTCGCCTCGGTATAGGGCTGGCCGTAAGAGAAGTCCCACGTTTCGGGCTGAAAGCAGCCCTTACAATGATGGGTGCAGCCCGACACGAACAGCACAGTACGAATACCGATGCCGTTAGCAATATCACAATATTTGATAGCTCCGTAATTCATCAGAGATGCAGTACCCTTTCCTTGATCTCCTGGGTGCGTCCCTGGTTCCAATACTGCGAGCCGATATAGCCGCAGGTACGACGGGCGACGTTCATTTTAGCTTGATCCTCATTGCCGCAGTTGGGGCAGTGCCAGATCAGCTTACCGTCCTGCTTGACGATCTCAATCTCTCCCTCGTAGCCGCACACGTGACAGTAGTCACTCTTGGTGTTGAGCTCGGCGTACATAATATTATCGTAGATAAACCTCATAACTTCAATAACAGCAGGGATGTTCTGCTGCATATTGGGCACCTCGACGTAAGAGATGGCGCCGCCGGGCGAAAGGGCCTGGAACTTGGCCTCCAGCTCGAGCTTCTTGAAGGCGTCGATCGGCTCGGTGACGTGGATATGGTAGGAGTTGGTGATATAGTTCTTGTCCGTCACGCCCTCGATGAGTCCGAAGCGGCGCTGCAGACATTTCGCAAACTTATAAGTGGTCGACTCCAGAGGCGTTCCGTAGAGCGAATAGTGGATATTCTCGGCCGCCTTCCATGCCGCGCAAGCATCATTGAGCTTTTGCATGACGGCAAGACCGAATTTTTCACCCTCGGGCTCGGTCAGCTTTTTGCCCGTGACCTCATACACGCACTCCCAAAGTCCTGCAAAGCCCAGCGAAATGGTGGAATAACCGCCGTGGAGCAATTCGTCGATTTTCTCGCCCTTGGCCAGGCGAGAAAGCGCACCATGCTGCCACAGGATGGGGGCAGCATCGGACAGCGTACCCTCCAGGCGCTCGTGACGACACTTGAGGGCGCGATGGCACAGCTCGAGGCGCTCCTCGAGGATCTCCCAGAAGCGTTTTTCGCTCTTGCCCTCACGGCAGGCGGAGCAAGCGACATCGACCAGATTGATGGTCACGACACCCTGATTGAAGCGACCGTAATACTTAGGCTTGCCGTTTTCGTCAACGTAAGGTGTCAGGAAGCTGCGGCAGCCCATGCAGGTATAGCAGTTGCCGTTGCCGTTTTGGTCGATCTTTAGCTTGAGCATCATCTTCTCCGAGATGTAGTCAGGCACCATTCTCTTGGCGGTGCACTTGGCGGCAAGCTCGGTCAGATAGAAATATTGGGAATCCTCGTGGATATTATCCTCCTCCAGGACGTAAATGAGCTTGGGGAATGCGGGGGTGACCCAAACACCAACCTCGTTTTTGGTGCCCGTGATGCGTTGCTTGAGCACTTCCTCGATGATGATGGCAAGATCTGCCTTCTCTCTCTCATCCTTGGCCTCGTTCAAATACATAAAGACCGTGACAAAGGGGGCCTGTCCGTTGGTCGTCAGCAGTGTGACCACCTGGTACTGGATGGTCTGCACGCCGCGCTGGACCTCCTCGCGCACCCGCTTTTCAACCATCGCGCTGATCTGCTCTGCCGTAACGGAAATGCCGAGATCCTTCATCTCCGCCGTGATCTGACGGGTGATCTTGTCGCGCGACACCTGCACGAAGGGGGCCAGATGCGTCAGCGAAATGGACTGACCACCGTACTGGTTGGATGCCACCTGCGCGATAATCTGAGTAGCGATATTGCAGGCCGTCGAGAAGGAGTGGGGCTTTTCGATCATGGTGCCCGAAATGACGGTGCCGTTTTGCAGCATATCCTCCAGGTTGACCAGGTCGCAGTTGTGCATATGCTGGGCGAAATAGTCGGCGTCGTGGAAATGGATGATTCCCTCCTCGTGCGCCTTGACGATCTCCTCGGGCAGCAAAATGCGGCGCGTCAAATCCTTGGAAACCTCACCGGCCATATAGTCGCGCTGGACGGAATTGACGGTGGGGTTTTTGTTGGCGTTCTCCTGCTTGACCTCCTCGTTGTTGCACTCAATCAGCGACAGGATCTGATTGTCCGTCGTGTTGGCAACGCGAGCGAGGTTGCGGGTGAAGCGGTAGCGAATGTAGCGCTTGGCCGTCTCGGATGCGCCCTGCAGGATAATATGCGTCTCAACCAGCTCCTGAATTTCCTCGACCGAAAAGGCGCGACCGACCTCGTTACAGTGATCCTCGATGACCAGCGAAATGTAGTCGATTTGGCGCTCGGACAATTCGGGCTTGCCCTCGGTATCCTCGTTGGCCTTGCGAATCGCGTTTTTAATTTTTACCCGGTCGAAATTTTCTTCCGAGCCGTCTCTCTTGATAATCTTCATATATTTTTCGCTCCTTTTCTGTAGTGTTGGGGCTCTATAAAACGCGGCGAACCGCAGAATGTCTGATGTATGGTATATCATATCACACTTTTTTTGATTTTGCAATAGGAAAACACAACATATTGTTACTTTTCTGCCGTTTTTTGCCTATATTGTGTCTAAGTCACAAAGAAATTAGACGTGTTTTTTCAAGACGGATGGCTCTCGGCACGATTAAAACGTACTTTTTTAGGAAAAGGTATTGAAAAATGGCAGTTTCTATGTTATGATAAGGGCAGTAATTTTTTATCCAAGGAGAACCACTATGCAAACAATCCGAGTCGGCCTGATTGGCCTTGGTATGCGCGGCAACGACCTGCTCCGCACCTCCCTTCTCCCTCTTGCTCAAGTGAAAATCACCGCTGTTTGCGACGTGTATCAAGATCGCGTCGAGAGCGTTTTGGACTTTTTGAAGGATAAGGCCCCCGAGGCAAAGGGCTTTACCGATTATCGCGAGCTGCTGGCCTCCGGGCTGGTAGACGCCGTCATCGTAGCAACCGCTTGGGAATCGCACCTGCCCATCGCTTGCGCGGCTATGGAGGCCGGTATTGCTGTAGGTAGCGAAGTCGGCGGTGCCTATTCGCTCGATGACTGCTACCGCCTGATCAACACCTGGGAGAGAACCAAAACGCCCTATATGATGTTGGAAAACTGCAATTACGACCGCCGTGAGACCTGCCTGTTTGCTATGATCCGTGCCGGTGTCTTTGGCAAGATCGTTGCCTGCGACGGCGGATATATGCACGACCTTCGCAAAGAAGTGGCCGACGGTGAGCGCAATCGCCACTACCGTCAGCGCAACTATATTCACCGCTGTGCCGAAAACTATCCCACCCATGAGCTCGGCCCCATCATGCAAATGCTGGACATCAACCGCGGCAATCGCATGGTGTCGCTCGTGTCGGTAGCGTCCGACTCCTTTGGGCTGGAAGCTTACATGAACGAAAATGACAAGGAAAATCCTCTGTTGCATCAGCGCATCGCCCAGGGGGATATCGTCACGACCATCATTACCTGTGCGCGTGGAGAGACCATCACACTGCGCCTGGACACCACACTTCCCCGCTACTATTCCCGTGGTCTTGCCGTTCACGGCACCAAGGCGCTTTATACCGAGGACAACAATACGCTGTTTTTGGGCGGCGAGCATGAAGCTTATGACTTCAAGGCCAACGAGCTGTGGGGCAACTTCAACGAATACAGCAAGGACTACCGCAGCGCCGACTGGCGCGAGGCGGACGATGGCCTTGTCGTTGAGGGGCACGGCGGCATGGACTACTTTATGATGCGCGACTTCATCACTCGTCTGATTGAAAAGCGCCCCTTCCTCACCGATGTCTACGATGCGGCAGCTATGATGTGCATCACGCCTTTGAGCGAGGAATCCATTGCCAAGGGCGGCGCTCCGGTGGCAATTCCCGATTTTACCAGAGGCGAATTTTTGCTGCGCAAGTAAGCGGCTGCACCGGGTGTGTGTACACGCGTCCCCGTAGAGGCGATTTTCCCATTTCACCCCCATAAAGACGAAAACCCTTCCGAATGTTCGGAAGGGTTTTCTTATATGATTGAATTACTTTACTTCAAATGTCCATTCGCCGGATCCAACGGTAACAGAGATATAGCCGTCCTTGTAGCTTGCCTTGACGGTCTCGCCGTTGACCGTCAGCACAGCTCCCGCGCCGGCCGGCAGATATATCGTCGCCTGGGTATTGGCGGGAACAGTTGCAGTCGCCTTGTAGGTGTCTGCTGTGCTGTCAAAGGAAACCGTAACCTCCCCCTTGATTGTCGGCACAGTCAAAGAGGCCTTGCCAACGCCCTCGGTCTGCAGACGCACGTCGAAGGTTTCATAACCTGCGGACGTGGGACGAATGCCGAAGATGCCGTTCATAATCGCATACGCAGGAGCCGCCCCCCAAGGATGAGACAGTGTCATGTTGGTCTTGTTGGTGCTGTTCCATGCCTCTGCCGTGATGGTCGCGCCCAGATTATACAGCATATATGCCCAAGTGCGTGCCCCCTCCGAATCGTCATCGTTCAAAAGAAGCTTGTTAGCCAACGCACCGTTGCCCGACTCATACAGACCCTTGAGCAGGAAGAAGGAACCGTACACACTCATGCGGATCTCACAGGGTGTCGTGACAGCCTGTGCCATCGCGTCAGCCATATCCTGATCCTCGTAAATGCCAAATGCTAATGCATACGCTGTCGCGTGCTGTGCATAGTGGTCAGAGGCTTGACCGTCCTTCAAAAGCCCGTCGGCAAACGCCCCCGTCTCCTCGTTGTACAGCTTTTCGATCATAGCCTCCTTGATAGTCTCTGCCAAGTAAATGTACTCCTCGGCATCTGCCGTGTGCCCGGTCAGTTCTGCCATTTGAGCCAACGCCTCGTAGCTACCGACGGCCACGGCATTGAGCACGGTATTGAACTTAACGGAAGTATCGTAGCCATCACGCTCGATGTGCGGCCAGTCGATCAAAACGGAATTTTCCACGCTGGAGGGCGCAGACGTGCCCGAGGTCAAAAGACCAATGTCTTCATCAAAGAACTCGGTGAAAACACGCGTCTTGAGAACGTCGTAGTAGGCATTGAGGGATGCGCTATCGCCCGTCGTCATATAATCGTCCATGGCGGATATGGCCGAGAACAGATAGTATTCCGCAGGCCAGGTGCGGTGCGTCATGAGATATTCGTTGCTGAAGCGGCCGATGCTGTAATCGTTGCCAAAGGCATACGCTGCCAAAAGGTTAATGATCAAATCTCCCTCGTAGGCCAGTCGCTCGCGAGACTGCGAGTCCACGAACAGGTCCTGCGTGGTCATCTTGATGGTGCGCTTCATCAGATCGTAAATATCATTCAGCATAGCGTTATCCGAGGTAAAGTCAGACGCCTCGTCATCAAACGCCGCGCGGACCTCCAGTCCCTGTACCATATCAGGAGTAATGTCAACAGGGCAGCCCGAAATCTGAACGTAGCGGTAAGCCAGCATATCAATGGTCTCGATGGTCTGCTTGCCTGCCATCAGCTGCCAGGTCTCCTGATACACATTGCCTGTCAACATCTTGTATTTCACCGATCCATCGCTATTCAGCTGTTCGCCATAATATACCTTAACCGTAGCCGCGGTGGGAAGCTCGACCGTAAAGCGGATACCGCCGATAATCTCGCCGCCCAAGTCGATGACGGTGTCACCGTTGGAGAGCTTGCTGACGCTCACCTTATCGGTAGTCTCGTAGCGACTGAAATTGTCCGTCTGACTGGGCTGAAGGATCATACCCTCGTCAATATTGACGCCTACGAATATATCACTCCAGGAGTTATCATCAAAGCCGACCTTTCCAAAGCCGAAGGGATAGAGTGAGGCGTTGATGTTGTTGGCATGCGCCAGGAAATAATTGGTACCAATGGAATTGTCCATACCAAATACGTCATCCGCCGGCAACGCACACCAATTCTCAGCATCGCGAGCCGAGTTGGAAACGATCTCGCTCGTGCCGTCCTTATAATACAGCGTCAGCTGGGACAGGAAAGCGCGACCGCTCGTGGTATAATTGATGCTAGACAGACAGTTATCCCCTGCCGCCAGCAGCTTGGTTACATCATACGTATTGTAGTACAGCACAACCTGACCGTCAGGGGTCTTGCCGTAGCGGGAAGGGCCAACGCCGACGAGATTGCCGTTGACGTACATATTGTATACGTACTGACGGGTGGGCTCGGGCGAGGTTGCTGTGACACTGAGCACCGCACGATCAAGCTTCGCCATCTGATCCGCAGTCAGTCCAAGCTCGGTGCGTAAGAAGACGAAGGAGTCACCGCTCGCCCCCGAATTGAAATCCGCGGCGGCCTCGCGATCCAAAAGATCACCTGCCCCCTGTCCCTTGGGCACGTTCAGCACATTCCCCGAAATACTGCACTTGGAAAAAGGATTTTCCCCGGCCTCAAAATTGGAACGGTACAGCTTAGCATTCTCCTCGTCGTAAATGTACATAGCGTACACCTTACCCGACTCGGAGCCGCCGGTACGGAAGCCCACGGTTCCCTCATCGAAGCCGTACTCGGACATATCGCGCGTATCGACTACGACAGCACCCTCGGTGCCGGGCACCTCAATGGTTGTAGTAACAGTATTTCCCTTGCATTCGATGTCTGCCTTGACAGTATCCCCGATGCCAAACGCAACGTTGGCAGGGATTTCAACCTTGTCAATCGAAGAATTGTTAACGAACTTGCCGTCCTTGTAGACGTGGGGGCACAGATATGCCTTATCGCCCTCCACCTTGAACTGCCACATATAGAAGTTTTTGGCGTCCTTGGCGCGCACGATTACACCAAGAGCACTGGAATCAATCGAAAATTCAAGGTGCACGGTGTAGTCTGTCCAGTCGGAGGAAACCTCTTCGTCAAGGCTTCCATTGCCACCCTTGCCTGCCCAGATACCGTTGGTGGATTCCCATTTGTCGCCCACAGCCGTTGTAAAGGCCTGAGGATCGGAAACACATACCGCGCCTTCCTGATTGCGGGTGGAAACGCTCCAATAATACAGCGTGTTGTCCGTCAGCTTGGTGGACAGTTCAGGCACGGACACGGCTGTGCTCTTGCTCGAATTGACCCAATCGGTGTCAAGCACATAGTCGCCTGCCGCCATTTTGTCAGCGCCCTTGGCGATCACAATGCGGTAAGCGGCCTGCTTGGCATTGCTTCCGGCATCGCTCATGACCCAAGAGAAGCGCAGATCGTTCTTGTCCACGCCAAAAGGCTCGGACAGAAGATTAATCTTCAGATCGGTCGGCTTATCCTCGCCTGCGGCGGGGCCATCGGAGGGATCGTTGCCCGCATCCGGCGTTTTTCTGCAGCCACCCAAAAGCAGCATACACAGCGCCATCGCCAGACACAACAGGCGCAGCGCAAGGCCTCTTCGGCCAAACATAGAATTACCAGTTTTTTTCATTGGAAGAACCTCTCTTCTCTATTATTGGTTTCATTATAACATATCGGTTACCATTTGTAAAGAACAGATATAATTTTTATTGTTGTATATAAGCAAATATCATCGAAGCAATACCTCCATCCCAGAAAAAGCCCCCGACGCCTTCGCGTCGGGGGCTATCTGCTTCAAACGGGCTTACTCAGCCTCATCCTCAACAGTTTCCTTTACTTGTTTCTTTTTCTTGAGAAGCCATACAAGAACCACCGCAACTGCCGCAACGGCAACGACGGACACAGCTGCGATCACAATGATCTTGCCGGTGTTGTTCGGATTGGGAGTCGTGGGACCTGTAACGGGAGGCGTCACAACGGGCTCATCCGGGAAGTGCTGAGCGAAGGTCTTGGCAAAGTCAAGCTCAACGCCCATGGCAGCAGCAAGCTCTTCGATCTTGGTTGTCAGAACAGCGGCGTTGCTGACTCTTGCCTGCTCGTCAGCCGTCAGGGCCATCAGAGTTGCTCTTGCTTCCTTGACCTTTTCAAAGGTGTACTCGTTGCTGTACATATCGAACAGATGGTTGATCAGATTCTCAGCTACGCTGATGTTGTACTCGCTGCGAACCTTCATGAAGTGCTCAACCAGTGCCGTATCAACCTGATCCAGCTCATCCTTGCGGTTTGCCAGCGCGTTGTACGCATTGATAGCCGCATCGATCAGAGCCTTGTCAAATCTGTCCGCAACCTCGGGCAGCTTCTTCGCGGCCTCGATAAAGGCAAGCGCGTAGCGACCGGTTGTAGCACCCGTATTTTCCTCGGAAGGCGTGAAGTACGCCAGGTAAAGAGCGGAATCGTAGCCCTCGGAATTCTCGGGAACCACAAAGGTCAGGCCGGACGCCTTCGTCGAGGTCACAACATCCACGAAGTTCGCATAGTAGAATGCGCGGATGACCTGCTGCTGAGCCACATAGTAGTAATCGTAGCGATACAGCTTATCAAAACCGGGGTAGTCGCCAATGGTCTCGGGGGTGATTTCAATGAGCTTACCCGTCATGGTTCCTTCCAAAGTAGGTGCATAGTAGGAGCGGAACTTAACCGTCTTAAGGTTGTCGCAGCCATAGAAGGCATAGTTGCCAATGTAAGCCAGCGACTCGGGCAGAACCAGCGTTTCCAGGTTCTTATTGTTCAGAGCGGCCATGAACTCAATTCTAACCGTACCGTCAGCCACATGGAATTCCTTGTCTTGCTTCGCTGCGGGGTATACCGTCATTACGTAGCCCTCGGGCGTCACATCGTACAGAACACCGTCGGAGATCATAACGTCTTCGTTCTCGAAGTTGTACGACTTGGCACCGTTCTCCAGCTTAACGTAGAAGGCCTTAAACTTTTCATTGCCGTCGAACAGATCGTGTCCGATCGTCTTGATCGAGCGGGAAAGTTCAAACTCCTCGATTGCCGTAGAAGCAAACGCTGCATATTCGATGGTCTCCAGCTTAGGAGCATAGAACTTTTTGAGGTTAATGCACTTGGCAAACGCCTGCGTCTCAAGTGTCTTAAGGTTGGGAGCGTTTACCTCTTCCAGATAGTGCTTATCATCAGCCTCGATGAAGGCACGCTCCTCAATGTACTCTGCACTGGTCAGCTCCAGCTTTGCGGGCAGCTTGGTCGCGTAGAAGACACCCAGGCCAAAGCGCTCAACATTCTCCAGGTTGATGTCAAGGTGCTTATCCTTCACTGCAGTCGTGCAGTTTGAGAAGGTCGTTTCCTTCAGTTCCTTCAGATCCTTGGAAAGCACAACCTTTTCCAGAGATACGCAGACGCCAAAGGCGCTCTTGCCGATCTCGGTAACCTTGGACAGGTCAATATTCTTCAGATAGATGCATCCGTAGAAGGCATGATCGCCAACCCGGGTCAGCTCGGGCGCATCAAATTCAGCGAACGTTGCACCCGCCTGTGCACCCTGTCTGACGGCCGCAAAAGCCTTATCGCCAACAACCTGCAGCTTTGCGGCGTGGAACTCCTTAAGACCGACACAGTCGGCAAAGCAGCCCTCGCCCAGTTCTGTAACGTTGGGCATGTTGGCCGACGTCAGCGACACGCACAGATAGAATGCGTAGTCACCAACCTTACCGGTCAGCTTATCGAAATCAAATTCGCTCAGAGAAGTACAGCCGTAGAAGGCCTTATCGCCCACGGTCACATCGCCACCAAGCAGTGTAACCTTACGAACGGGAGTTCCGTAGAACGCATTATTTCCGATGGCGGCACCGGCACCCAGCAAGACAACGTCAGTGGTATTCTTACCCAGGTTTGCACAGCCGTAGAAGGCACCCTCACCGATCTCCACGCCATCAGCCTTGAGCTCGATCGACTTCAAAGCGGTGTTCATAAAGCCGAAATCACCAACGTAGGTCACGCGATCCAGATTGATGTCCTTGAGCAAAACTGCGTTGCGGAATGCCATTTCTTCGATGGCAACCGAGCAATCGGGAAGCTCAACCTTTTGCAGCAGCGGGCAGAACGCGAAGGCGGCATAGCCGATGCGCTCCAGCTTGGAGCCGCTCTCAAAGGATATCGACATCAGCGTAGACAGCGTCGAGAATGCGCCATCGCCAATTTCCTTGACACCGGCAGGGACGGTGAAGTTGACCAGCTTATTGCCGGGCTGTGCCAGGACAAGAACCGTTCCGTCCTTGGTATACAGAGCGTTCTTGTTGAAGGTGTAATACTTGGAATCCGTGGCAACAATATCCACCTTTTTAACGTTTTCAAACGCGCCAAGACCGATCGTTTCCAGATAAGTTTCCTTGTCAAGGATCAGCTTTTCCAATCCCGTTGCGGCAAGCACACTGTCGCCAAGGGCAACGGGGCCGTTAGGCAGCTTCAGCGTCTTAAGCGATTCACACTGATAGAATGCCAGTGTAGACATCTCCTCACAAGCACCGTCAAAGGTTACCGTCGCAAGCTTTTTACAGCCGCTGAAGGCCTCTTTGCCCAAATAGGTCAAATCGGTGCAGAATTGAGCCGACGTCAAATTGACACAATTCTTAAATGCCTTATCTCCGATGATATCACTGTAAGTCACCACAGACTTTACAGCACTGTTTTCGAACATGCTCTCGGAAATTCTGGTGCGCTCACCCAGAACAACGTCAGTCAGATAGTCGCAATCGGAGAATGCGCCCGTACCGGTTCTTCTGAGGTTTGCCAAATCAACGCTCTGCAGACGGGAGCCCGCAAAGGCAAAGTCACCGATCGAGCTGACGTGAGTCAGATTGATGCCGCCAATGTCAGAGCCCGTCAGGCTACCGCACTGATAGAAGGAATAGTCCGAAATGACCTGAACGTGGTCAAAGTTGATATTGGTGAGCACCTTACAATCGGAGAATGCTCTTTCTTCAATGATTTTGCACGATTCGGGCAACGTTACGTCGGTCAGAACCGTACAATTATAGAACGCATACTTTTCGATGGTATCGACGCCCTCGGGAATGACAACGGAAGTC
>JAEIGA010013221.1_pt1 | contig 12559 bp, 7 predicted proteins | sample 9270691 | NCBI WGS metagenome assembly JAEIGA01 (sample SAMN17057246, study PRJNA624740) | gut metagenome | biome: biome; isolation source: fecal sample | host: Bos grunniens | place: China: Xizang | collected 2019 | reverse complement strand
CTGTTTTGAATGGTCAGTGAGTACATATTGGCGGGATTGATGAAATGCAGATATTTTTCAAATTCCAATGCTTCCCGCATGATCTCTCCAGTAATATTTTTGACACAGGCAAGATATTGTTTGAAGAAGTCGCCGAAGGTGCGAATATCGTCCAGTTCAGGGAAAGGACAAGCCATCTGAAGTCCGGTCGCCGGATCGCTCCCACCGTTGAAAATAAGTTCAAACGGTTTCAGCAGATTGACATGTCCGATGCCGGTGCTGTTAGCAGTTCCACGGGGGGCAAATTCGTAACAGCCGGTAATATTGCATCTCCTTGCCTCTTCTTCCGAAAGTCCGGTTGAAAGAAAAATACGCTTGATGGATTCTTCTGAAACGAAAACCAGACTGCTGTTGCCCCTGCGTATCATATCCAGGGCTTTATTCATATATTCAACAGGCGTATTTTCTGCGATTTTCAACTGGATTTTCGGGGTGGGAATATGGAGTTTTTCAAAAACGTCAAGAATAATGAGAGAGAGTTCATTGTAGACGCTCTCGCCGTTTTCGTCCGTACCGCCCAGATAGAAAGGATGACCCCAGTAGTTGTCAATAGAACCCCATTGCATAAGGTAACATGCCATAAGTTCACGGAATTTCTTTTCATCGAGAATGCCCGCCGCCACATCCCGTTTGTAACAGGGATAAAGAATACGGTCGAGATTATCCAGTGAACGTACCTGCATGTGGTCGATGTGTTCGCAGAAAATAAAGTGCAGATAGTTTATCATCAACATTTCGTAAACGGTGCGCGGCGCACCTGTTTTAAGTTGCTCCAGGCAGGCGATTTCTTCTGCAATGCGGGGGTGATCCGGATGGTGCGCTCTGGCGTAATTGATAAATCGGTCGAGCGTATCCAGTACGGCATCGATCGTTTCAAGCAGAGCGGCATAATACGCCCTTGCATCTTCATTCCAATCGGGGGATTGCATTTTTTTATCTCTGTACTGACAGATCCGCTCCCGCAAACCGGGGAAACCGAGTTCATAAATGGCATCCCAATCCGGCACGGAGTGGTCAAAGTCGATCCATATATTATGCCATCCGGCGGCATTGCGGGCATCCAGTTCCGCTTTGACTTCAGCGAAGAAGTTTTGCCCTGCGGCATCAAGAAGTTTCCACAACACAGAGGAAAAGGGACGTTTGAGACGGTCATAACAGCCGATGCCGGGAAAATAATCATGCGGATCGACATCGATAAGCATATTTTTGCAAATCCACGCAAAACAGCCTGATTTCTGTTCCGGAATGGAACGGCCCTGTGCTTTCAGCGTTTCCCAGTACGGAACGATTTCTTTTAACATCGTATCATTATCCATTCCGTCCGAATGGAATACGGGCTTGCGGAATTTACGGATCAGATATTCCCGGTCATTTTCAAAAGCGGCATACGGCATAAAACCTCCCTGTTTTTTGTTTCTGATATAATATACCGCCTGATTGCAGAAAAATGAATGGAAAAAAATGGAGGATGCTTATACTTTTGTGATTGCAAAAATATTTTCCGATGCTACATTATGTTCAAAACGGTGGTGAATGATGTATATTCTTGAAAATCGTGATGATGTAATGCAGGAGGCATCCCGCATGGAGTTGCGTATACTCCACTTTGCCCGGGGAATGTTCCCGCTTGCTGTCGGCAAACGGGAGGCTTTGCCGGTCAACCGTTTTTTTATGCCGCTGGTCAACCCGAATGGCGGAGCGTGTTTTTTTGCTGATGATGAAAAAAAATTCCCGCTGAAACCCGGTTGTGCTTACTTTATTCCTCTGCATCATCCCGCACGGGTGAAACTGGATGAACAACTCAAATTTATCTCCATACAGTTCACTTTGGAAATTTTCGATGCCGTCGATCTTTTTTCGCACTGTAATACGATTTGGGAAATTGAAGAACCCGCATTGACGGAGCGGGCAAAAAAAGCCTTTGAAACTCCGCAGCTTTATAATGCCGCTTTGCAGGTTAAATCTCTGGTCAATGATTTTGCCGCAAAATTGATATCGGAAATCGGCATTGATGCGTTGGATCATTCTACCCGCTTTGCGGAATTTCAGAAAGAACTTGAATATCTCCGGGAGCATTGTTCTGCTCAAATCGGCGTTGCGGAACTGGCTGAAATTCACGGTATGAGCCGCGAAGCCTATTCCCGGAAATTTTCCCGAAAGACCGGAATGACTGTAAAGCAATTCATCAGCCGGATGCTTCTCAACCGGGCGTGCCGGATGCTCTCCCAGCAGCGTTTGCTGATCAGGGAGGTCGCTTTTGCGCTGGATTTTTCCAACGAATTTTATTTTTCACGTTTTTTCAAGAAGAATACCGGCATGTCGCCGGTTGAATATTGCCGGATGTATCACAAATAACAAGGAGAATATTTTTATGGTGCCGAAAAGTTTCTGCAATCCTCTGCCGCTGCCGGATTATCCTGTCGGGCTTTATGTCAGGAAAGGGGTCAATCTCGGGTATCTCAACAATGGCGAACAGGTCTCTTTCCGTGAGACTGCCGATCCCTCGGTGATTTATGAAGACGGCAAATGGTATCTCTATGCCTCCTGCGGCATGGTCTGGGTTTCAAGCGATTTGGCAAACTGGGAGTATCACCCCATTGAACTGCCGGAAGTAGATTACGCCCCCTGTGCCGTGAAACACCGGGGAAAATACTACATTACTGCCAGCAATCACTCGCCGCTTTACGTTTCTGATTCGCCGCTGGGACCTTTTGAAAAACTGGGCGTGATACGGGATATCGACAACAAACCTTTCCCCAGAGGAATGTGGGACCCGATGCTTTTTTCCGATACGGATGACAGACTCTATCTCTACTGGGGATGCACCGGACCGGGAATTTTCGGCGTGGAACTCGATCCGGAAAATCCGCTTCGTGCCATTACGCCCAATAAACTCTTTTTCTCTTTTGACCCCTCGCACGAATGGGAACGCTGCGGCGAATATAATGAAGATACTTCCCAATCCTTTGTTGAGGGGCCCAATATGTTCAAACGGGGCAAATACTACTACCTGACCTATGGCGCACCCGGTACGGAATACAGCACCTATGCCACCGGATGTTATGTGGGGGAATCCCCCCTCGGCCCTTTCCGCTATCAGCAAAACAATCCCGTCCACAAAGGCCGGTACGGATTTGTCCGCGGATGCGGTCACGCCTGTGTGGTGGATGGCCCGAATGGTTCGATCTGGAACTTCTATACCAGCGTCGCTTGCCGCAACCACTATTTTGAACGGCGTATCGGGGTTGATATCGGTTATATCGACGAAAACAATGAACTCCATTTTCAGGATGCCAGCAGTGTGCCGCAGCAGACTCCAGGCAGTAATCCGCATCCGGAAAACGGAAACTCCCTCGGACTTCTGCCGGTCTCTGTTTCCAAGTTCACAAAAGCCTCCAGTCAGTTGCCTGCCCGTTGGACTTCCAATGCCGTTGACGGCAATATCCGCACTTATTGGGAAGCGGCTCCCGGCGATACGGCTCCGTGGCTTGAAGTCAACCTCAAAGCCCCCTTTGATGTTTCCGCCTTGCGTATCGTCTGGGCTGAACCCAACTTCGACCACAAACAGGGACCGTTCCCCGGTGCATGGCAGTTTGCAGTGGAAGGACGCTTGACTGAAAATGATGCGTGGGAAATGCTTGTGGATGCTTCCGGCAATCAGACGGATCTGCTTATTGACTACCGTACATTTGAAAAGAAACGTATTCAGTATGCCCGAATCCGTATTTTGGGCGGGCCCGCCGGAATGGCTGTCGGTTTGACCGATTTTACCCTCTTCGGCACCGGAACGCCCATCCCTGAAGACGCTCCGTACTGGAAATACCCCGATACACCGGGTGAACTTGCCTGATTGATAACAGCCCCGCAGGTTCTATGCAGCCTGCGGGGTTTTGTTTTTTACCGCAGTTTTGTGTTTATATGGTAATTTCTGAAAAAAAGTCAATTTTTTTATTCGACAAAGTGTATATCGTGTGCTATCTTATAAAAATGCAGTAGTGTAGAGCGGTGTGCAATATGGAAAAAATCAAAAAAACAGTATTTTTTATTTTGAAACTGGCGATTGCCGGCGGGGTGGTTTATATCCTGATTGCACGCAATCCGCAGGAAATCGTTGATTCTTTCCGCTCTTTCAATCTTGTATGGCTTATCCCAGCCCTTTTCTTTTACCTTCTTCACATGCAAATCTGTGCGTGGCGGTGGTATCGCCTGACGCACGTACTGGGTGTACGGCTCGGAAAATTTGAGGCGGTGTCGCTTACCATGCAAGGGTATTTCTTCTCTCTGGTCATCCCCGGCGGTGCTATCGGCGGAGATGTCGTAAAGATGGGAGTGCTTGCCAAAAGAACTCCTGCCGGAGCGAAAATGGAGGGGGCTTTCACGATTCTGATGGATCGTATCGTCGGCATGATTGCGCTTTTTGCTCTGGCTCTGGTGCTGTTGTGCTTTGCGGCTCCGCTGCTTCTGAAAGTTCAAATCCCCGGTGTGGATATCCCGCAGAAATGGAATTGGCTGCCCATAGCCGCTGTTGCCGGAGTCTGCCTCGCCGGACTTTGCGCCAGTTGCGTGATTTTTATGCACCGTACAGTTGAAAAAGTGCCGCTTTTCGGTATGCTCATAAAGAAGATGGATGAAAGAACACATGGGCTGGTCAATCGCCTGATTGCTGCGACCGACACCTATAAACAGGAGTGGCGGGAGATCGTCAAACTGACCGTGGTCAGCGTTTTCGGCGTTCATCTGATGACGGTCGTACCGTTTGCCTGTATCCTTTGCGGTCTGGGTGTCTCATTTTCGCCTTTGAGTCTGATTGCCGCTGTGACGATCGGCAATATTGTCGGTTTGATACCGATTTTTCCCTCCGGGGTCGGCGGCCGTGATGTGGCGACCATTCTCATTCTGATTGCCGGAGGCGTTGCCGCCGCCGATGCCAAGACCGGACAGTTGCTTTATACCGCTGTTATTCTGTTTGCAAATCTGCTCGGCGGAGTTTGCTTTCTGCTGGATTCCGGGCGGAAACAGAATACCGGCTTGTTTGCGGAGAAGTGAAAATGAATGATATGCAGCTTGAAATGAATTTTGAGAAAAAAGGATATGCCTTTCAACAGCAGCTTGAGGCGGGAAATTTCGTTCTGCTGATCGAAAATTCTTCTCCCGGACGGGATAATGACCCCGGAGCCAGTGCCGGACGGCTTGCCGCTCTGGAAGAGACTGTCCTGGGTATAAAAGAACTCCATACCGCATTGGCGATCACCGACTGTTATGCCAATATTTCATCGTGGCGTGCCGCAGAATACGCCGCCGGACTCTCTCCCGAAAACAGGGACCGGCATGTGATTTATCTTTCCGGACGCAACTCTACTGCGGCGGAAGTGAATGACCTTGTGCAGCTTGCCAAAAATGCAAATTTACGCAACATCGTGACGGTTTCCGGCAGTAAAGTGCCGGGGGAGGGGTTCAAGGAGACCCGCCGGCGTCCGTTTACCGAGAGTATCGCCTCTTTGCAGATGCTTCAGCAGGGGGATTTCTACTGCGGAACAACGGTCAATCCCTATCAGTACACGCCGTTTTCGCTGATGGCGCAGTATTACAAGTTGAATAAAAAATTCCGCAACGGAGCGGCTTTCGGAGTTGTTCAGGCAGGATGGGATATGGTGAAACTGCAATCACTGTTGTGGTACATGCGTAATCAGGATCTTTATATCCCCATGATCGCCCGTCTGATCTGGCTGACACCGGACAAAGTGGAGCGTATTCTCGCCGGAGAGTATCCGGGCATTACCATTTCCCGGGATTTTCAGAAAATTCTCGATAAGGAACTCCGGTACTCCCACAATCAGTTTGAAGCGGCACAGTTGCGCCGTCTGGAACTTCAGGCGGCGGGGTTGCGGCTGTTGGGATTCAGCGGAATCCAGCTCGCCGGAGCAGAACTGCCCGGCAGAGCGAAGATCGCCGCAGAACGTATCGCCGGCGCATTGCAGGAATTTACCACGTTTGAACACTGGCTCGAAGAGTACAACTCCTATCTCGCCCGTACTGAAATGGCTCCTTTCTGGCGGAGTTTCTACCTTTTCGACCGTACATTGAACCGTCCTTATCCGCAGGATGAACCGCCGGTCGCCAACGATATGGGGCAGCCGCAGGTGAGCCGCATGGAAAAAGGACGTTATTATTTGCGGAAATTTCTCTTTCACCGTGCCGATCAACAGGTTCCGGAAAGTGCGTTTCTGCTGAAAAAGTCAGTTGCACTCTGCCGTGGAAACTGTTCGGCATGTCTTTTGCCGCAGTGCGAATATGTCTGTCCGAGAAATTGTCCCAAAGGCCTGGTGGACGGACCTTGCGGCGGCGTGACTCCGCAAGGGTATTGTGAGGTAAATCCGGCACAGGAGTGCCGCCATTGCAAGATCGTCCGTCTTGCCCACTGGCGGGGAACTCTGCCGAAATTGGAATATCAAACATTAAACCAGGGGAATTCCCCCGATAAAACAAAGGAAGAATGAAAAATGGCTGTTCTTGAACCTTTTTGCGGGCTTCTGCCCTCCGTCAACCGTGCGGCCGCTGTTGCCGCCGTTCCCTACGATGTGGTCAACACTGCGGAAGCCGCTGAACTTGCACAGGGCAATCCGTACAGTTTTCTCCACGTTTCCCATCCGGAAATTGATTTGACTCCCGGCATCAATCTGCATGATGAAAAGGTTTACGAGCAGGCACGTCTTGCCTTTCAGAAACTCTGCAAAGAGGCTCCGCTGACACTGGATGCCGAACCGCACCTCTATCTCTATCAACTTCAGATGGGCGAACAGATCCAGACCGGTATCCTCGGTGCCGCTTCTGCGAAAGAATACAAAAACGGCATCATCAAGAAACATGAAAAGACCCGTCAGGATAAAGAGGATGACCGTACCCGTCATGTGATGGAACTGCGTTCCCATACCGGCCCGGCATTCTTCACCTACCGGGATAATTACAGCGTGAAACGTATCATCAACAGTGAATTGGAAAAAGAACCCCTTTTCAACTTCACTGCCGCCGACGGCATCCGTCACACGCTGTGGCGCATCGACACGGAAACCAGCCGTAAACTGGCAGAAGTCTTTGCCGCAGAAGTGCCGGTTTTCTACATCGCCGACGGACACCACCGCAGTGCCGCCGCCGCCCGCACCGCCGCCGAATGTGCGCCGAAGAACCCCAATCATACCGGTAAGGAAGATTACAACTTCTTCCTCACGGTGGCGTTTCCTGCCAGTGAACTCAAGATTCTGCCCTACAACCGTGCTGTCCGTTCTCTCAACGGGCTTTCTCCCATGTGGTTCATGGAAGTTCTGCGGGAGAAATTTGATATCACTCCGGTTTCCGATGGCGAAGTGGCAAAACAGGGTGAATTCAAGTTCTACCTTGCCCACGCATGGTATCTTGCCCGTCCCAAATTTGACATCAGCAAACTCGGTGTGATCGAACAACTCGACGTGAGCATTTTGCAGGACAACGTGCTTGCTCCCATTCTCGGTATCGCCGATCCCCGCACCAGCAAGGATATCGACTTCATCGGCGGTATCCGCGGCACGAAAGAACTGGTCAAACTGGTGGATTCCGGTGATTATGCCATTGCGTTTTCCATGTATCCGACCACGGTTGATCAACTTATGGCGATCGCCGATGCCGGAGAGATCATGCCGCCCAAGTCCACCTGGTTTGAACCCAAACTCCGTGACGGGCTGGTCTGCCACAACTTTTGAGGGGAGGGACGATCATGATTTTCGATAAAATTGAGAATTTGAAAAATTACGCCGGTCTTGCTCCGGAAGTCTTTGAAAAAATCACCGCTTTTCTCGCCGGAATTTCCGCAGAAACGGAGGATGGCAGAACGGAACTTATGGGCAATGACCTGTACGCTATGGTACAGCGTTACAATACCCATCTTTTTGATGCTGACAAGTTGGAAACCCATACCAAATACATTGATATCCAACTGCTTCTTGCCGGAGAAGAGGTCATTTACTACGGGTATGCCGACGGTTTGCCGGTGACTTCTCCCTATAACGATGAGAAAGATTACGCTTTCTGCCGTGCCGACAAAGAGAATTTGACGCCGCTGGCTTTGAATGACTCCAACTTTGCCGTGTTTCTGCCGGAAGAGGGGCATGCCCCAGGTTGCGGTGACCCGGATAAGGGTGTGGTCAAAGTCGTCATTAAGATCCGTCGTACACTTCTGGGGATATAACAATGGAAAATAATCTGCGGATACAAAGAGCCGAAAAGGCAAACCGTCTGCTTTTCTCCGCTCCCGGGGAGGGGGGCAAACTGGTGTTTGCCTCCGGCGTGGCACGCTGTCTGGCGGATGCTTTTGCGGCGATCCGCAATCCGCAGGAAACCGGTTCGGCATCTGCTGCAGATTACCTCAATGCTCTCTGCCGGGAGTTGAATGATGAGATGCTTGATGCCGTACTGGAAGAACTTATTTTCAGTGCATTGGTGGAGTTGAAAGTTCTCCCCGGTGAGTTGCAGTCTGACACATGGAGTGAAAATACATCATTTCTCTTGCAGCAGGCGCAAAATCTGCTTGCCGGGGCAGGGGAACTTGCCGAGGCATGTCAGGACGAACTTTTCCCCCGGACGGCAGGACAGCTCCGCCGTGTGAATGCGCCCGAAGATTTGCATACGCTTGCCGGACAACTGCTTTTGCGTGACCGTTTCCGCCGCAACCGTGCGTTTCAGTTTCACAACGGCAAATTCCTGCCGGTGGAGTTGACGGCGGCGAAGCCCATTGCTGAATTTTACGGTTTCCCGAGTGTGCGGGCGCAGTTTGAGAGTCATTTTGCTGACTTTGCATCGGGCAAGAGCAATCTGCCGCTTCTGGTGAACAGTCTGCCGGGGTACGGCAAGACCAGTATGACCGTTTCGCACTGTGCCGCCCATGATGAACTGGTGCTGATTTTGCCGGAACCGGAAACACTGGAACACAACTGGCGTGAGTTGATTGCGCCGCTGGCGGCACGTCCGGACCATAAATTTGTTGTATTTTTCGATGATATCGACCCCCGTGTGCTGGACTGGTATCAGTTCCGCACGAATGTCGGCGGGGCTTTTGCGCCGCCGGACAATGTGTTGCTGGTGGTTGCCGCCAACTATGAATTTCCCGCCAACATTCTTTCGCGCGGGCGCAAAGTGAGTTATCCGGTTTTTGACGAACTGCGCTGTATGGAGATGGTGGAAGAGTTTCTCAATGTGAAATTCAACATGAAAAGTCCCTCCCGCAATCTGATTTCGCTGATTGCGGCGGGTTACACGGAGGATTTCGGTCAGAAGAAGTTCACAGAACTTTCGCCCCGCAGTCTTATAAGGTACTTGAAAGTTTACGAAACCGATCAGATCAAGCGTAAAACGGTCGTGGAACTTTCATTCGGCAAGATGATTTTCAAGCCTGATGCTCAACTTTTCTACGAGTTCAACATCGAGTTGATGCGCTCACTTTACGGCGAAGAGTACATCCAGCAGCTCTTGCGCGAACGCCTGCGCGACATGGAAAAGTAAAGCCGGAACGGTCAAAAACAGGAATTACATTCCGTTTGATACATTCTTGAAATTCCGGATATCGTCTTTGGTGTGTTGAATTTTGGCCAATAGTATCGTGTGCGGAATAATTAGTTTTTCTTTTCCAACTCGTAAGCAAAGGTTTGCCCGGATTTTTGAAATACCTGCAAATTGATTTTCCCGTTGCGCACAGGAATTTCCGCAAGACGGTTTCCGGCCATATCCAACGCATAACAGCGTTCATTTCCGGCGGGAGAGAGAATTTGAAGTTCCGCTTCTCCGCAAGCTGCAAGAAACGGCAGAGTTCCCCATGATTCAAGTTTCCGTTGCTGCTGGTCAGCATAGCGCATTTTTGTCGCTGCCGAATCAGTCAGATGGAGCAACAATATGCGTTTGGATTCTGTCAGCGGTTGATTGTCCAGTGACAGAATTCCGAAAACAGCAGAACCTTGCCGGTTGTTGATTTGGCAATATTTTCCCTGTGCTTTTTTCCCGGTTGGCAGAATAAATGCTTCTGCACGCAAAGTTGAGACTGAAAATGTTTCTTGTGCCGGATTCAGGCGGACATTTCCGTTTGCAGTGCAAAATTCTCCGTTTGGAGCAAGTTTTTTTACCAGTTTTTGCAATTCTGTGCGGTTGGTCGGCAAAATTTTCATTTGGGGACAGGATATCGATTGTTGAATGCCGCCTATTTTGGAGCAAAGCCCAATTTTTGAGTATTCCGCCGGGTAGAGCGATTCAAAAGATTCCGGAGGGTTGGCAGGAATTGCAATACCATAACTTTCTGTATTGCCGTTTGCCAGCTCGCCGTTCAAAAAGAACGTAGAACCGAGGTATTGCGATAATAGTTTAACCGGATCTGTCATAAGATCAAAATAACCATCAGTTGGACTGTCATACTGGATTTTTTTCATTCCGTGAGCGTAAGCAAATTGAAAAAGTCCATCCCATTGCTGCAAGGCAGCATAGACACCGAATAACAATGCACCGTCTGCTCTATGCGGATTGGGTTTGGCAAAATCAAATTCTGTTACGATAAAGGGTTTGCCGAAAATACGGCTTTGAAAGAGCCATGCCGGCGTAGCGGCAAAGTCCCGCAGGACAGAATGATTGTTTGTAAAGGAAGGCAAGCCCCAGGATTTTCCGGCAAATTCCGGATGGTTGAAGTAAAGATGATTGTCAATAAAATCATAATTTTGCCGCATATATGCCAAGGCTGGAGAACTTCCCATATTTTGGTCGGAAAGCGGTTTTTTGCAGCCTTGCGCACGGACAAAATCTTTCATCTGGTGCCAGCGGCGTTGATAAAGCGTTATCAAAAATTCATCAAACAGGCGGTTGCGTTGCGCTGTATCCGGATAGGCAATATTGCGTTTTTTCAGAAATTCCAGAAAAAGTTTCTGATAACATTCTTTTGAATAGGGCGTTGCATCCCATTTTTTATTGATATTCCCCTCGTTCACCAAACAGAAGGAGATAATCTGCGGGTCATCTTTGACCACTGATCCAGTGTAGGGATTCCGGTGGTTCAAATAGTTGGCAACATATTGTTTCCAATTTTCAAAGACTGAATCCTGAATATAAAAAAGAGCCTTGTATAAGTCAAAGTTGGTCATCCGTTCTTTTTGACCGGGGATTTCGTTTGCCGCCGGACGGCGGGATACAAATAAATCTGTTTGAACGTAAATGCCTCTTTTTTTCAGGCACGCCATAAAATAGTCCAGTTTATCCATTGCCTCCGGATTCAATTCCGTACTTTTTTTATGATTTACCATAAAAGCATCATGGTGATGAAGCCGTACTGCGTTGAAGCCCGCCATGGCGATTCGATCGGCTATTTTTTCCGCCCACTGGCGATCGGGATAGACCGCTTGAGCACAGAGGTTTGTTCCATAAAAGCGGACGGGCTCTCCGGCACGGTCACGAAATTCAAAACGCCCATTCCGGACAATAACCGGGCCATATTTCCCGGCAGGGGCATCAAGCCGTCCGGAAAAGTCCAGTGCGGAACCTTTTTTTACCTGTTTTTTAAAATCCAGTGTTTTCCACTTTTTTCCCGAAAGGATATAACTTGGAATAACAGGATTACGTGGAATTTCAAAATTCCCGGTAGTTGCAGCAAGAATACCCCATACGGCATTCCCTGCTGAACGGAAACGGATTTCAGTGATTGTTTTGGGCTGAATCGGAAACATAGAGCGGTAAAGCCCGATAAAACTTGAGGCATTTTCGCCGATCCATGCCACTGTGCCATTTTCAAGCGGAGATGGCATCCACCAGTTATCAGCATCTCTTCCTGAATTGACTTGTATAAGTTGAGTCGTTCCATCTTCATAAGTTAATTCAACAGAGCCGAGGGCTGAAGCCGTTCCGCGCCAGGCAAGAGCATGGAGAAGATAAAGAAAGCGGGCTTTTTTTTTCCCGGAGAGTTTAATGGATACGGATTCCGGGAAATAGGGACGGGATTTCCCCCGGAGCATAATACATGCCTTTCCGTTATTTGCTTCCGGTTTGACCAATTTGAACTCCCCGGGATGTTTTGATTGAATATCCCACAACATCCGCAAATCATTTTCACCGCCTTGGTCGGTCCAGCCGCCTTTACCGTCATTGGCAATATTGTCAACAAGCCCCATATTCATGCCGGGTGAAATATCTAAAAAGGTCCATTCCGGTGTACGGTATTCGATATCCAGCTGCAGTTTCATCGGATAACGGTTGGGGGGATTTTCCGGAGTAAACGAGAAGCGTAATTCAAAATCCCGACCGTTACGGAAACAGCGGTTGTCCTGAATGAGCAGAAAATAATTACCCCGGATGATCCATTCTCCATTTTCTGCAGGGATACGCAATTCTCTGCATTGGCGTTTGAATAAAACCGCTTTTTTATCTGCGGGCGGTTCAACTGGACAAGATATTTCTTTGCCATCAATATTTAATTTTAACCCTTTGCTCTTTTCTGCCGGGAGCGAAAGAGACATAACTCCCGATT
>JAEIGA010013220.1_pt1 | contig 12559 bp, 7 predicted proteins | sample 9270691 | NCBI WGS metagenome assembly JAEIGA01 (sample SAMN17057246, study PRJNA624740) | gut metagenome | biome: biome; isolation source: fecal sample | host: Bos grunniens | place: China: Xizang | collected 2019 | reverse complement strand
TGCAAGCGCGTTTGATTTTACCTTCACGCACCATACATCCGGCAATAGTACCCACTTTTGAAATCTTGTAGGTTTGAAGCACTTCGGCAGTACCGGTGATTTCCTCTTTGATTTCAGGAGCAAGCATACCAGCCATCGCATCTTTAACTTCTTCGAGTGCTTTATAGATGACAGAGTAGAGGCGAATTTCAACACCATCATGCTCTGCTGCACGACGAGCGGCTGCTGATGGACGCACTTGGAAACCGATGATGATAGCATCAGATGCTGCTGCAAGCACAACGTCGCTTTCAGAGATAGCACCCACGGCTTTGTGGATAACGTTGACTTGGATCTCTTCGGTTGAGAGTTTGAGAAGTGAGTCAGACAACGCTTCGATTGAACCGTCCACGTCACCCTTAACGATGATATTGAGTTCGTGGAAGTTGCCAAGAGCACGACGACGAGCAATTTCTTCGAGAGTAAGTGTTTTAGCAGTACGGTCGCGTTGTTCGCGTTGCAATTGTTCACGTTTTGTAGCGATTTCGCGAGCTTCTTGGTCTGAATCCATAATGTTGAATGTGTCACCTGCTGTAGGCGCACCATTAAGACCGAGAATCAATGCTGGAGTTGCAGGTCCTGCCTCGGTGATGCGTTGATTACGCTCATTGAACATCGCTTTTACTTTACCATAGTGAGTTCCAGCGAGGATAGTGTCGCCAACTTTGAGTGTGCCATTTTGAACGAGTACAGTTGCTACATAACCACGACCTTTGTCGAGAGAAGATTCAATGATTGAACCCACTGCTTTGCGATTAGGGTTGGCTTTGAGCTCGAGCATTTCGGCTTCAAGGAGCACTTTTTCCATCAATTCATCTACGCCGATACCTTTTTTAGCAGAGATGTCTTGAGATTGGTATTTACCGCCCCAATCTTCAACAAGGTAGTTCATCGCAGCGAGAGCTTCCTTGATTTTGTCGGGGTTGGCTGTTGGTTTATCGATTTTGTTGATAGCAAACACGATGGGCACACCTGCAGCAGAAGCGTGGTTGATGGCTTCTACAGTTTGAGGCATGACACTATCATCGGCTGCTACGATGATGATACACAAGTCGGTGATTTTAGCACCACGAGCACGCATCGCAGTAAATGCTTCGTGACCAGGAGTGTCAAGGAATGTGATGCGACGACCATCGGCGAGTTTTACATTGTAAGCGCCGATGTGTTGTGTGATACCACCTGCTTCACCAGCGATTACGTTTGCGCTACGGATGTAGTCGAGCAATGATGTTTTACCGTGGTCAACGTGTCCCATCACAGTTACTACTGGTGGACGAGTTGTCAAGTCTTCTTCGCGGTCCTCCTCTTGTACGATCGCTTCTGATACTTCGGCCGAAACATATTCTGTTTCATACCCAAATTCTTCAGCAACGATGTTGATTGTTTCAGCGTCGAGACGTTGGTTAATTGAAACCATAACACCGAGGTTCATACATGTACCGATTACATTGTTGATAGGTACATTCATCATCACTGCCAAGTCGTTGGCGGTAACAAACTCGGTGAGTTTAAGAATCTTGCTCTCAGCTTGTGCTAATTCGGCAGCTTCGCGTTCGCGTGAAGCAATTGCTTCGCGTTTTTCTTTACGCCATTTAGCACCTTTCTTTTGACCTTTGTCTTTGCTTGTGAGACGAGCAAGAGTTTCTTTAATTTGTTTTTGAACATCGTCGTCATTCACTTCGGTGTGAATAGGACGTTTGTTTTTATCTTTTCCTGGCTTTTCGCGGCGAGCGTGTTCGTTTTTGTTGCCACCGTGGTTGTTATTGTTGTTGCCAACTTGTTGGCCAGCCTTTTCGATATCGATTTTTTCTTTTACAACAATGCGTTTGCGTTTTTTGCGGTCGCCGTTTTGCGCATTAGCATTATTTTGTTGAGCAGTATTATCTTTAGCGAGACGTTCTTTGCGTTTTTCCTCTTTAGTTTTCTTTTTGGGGCGAGTTTGTTGGTTGATAGCCGATAGGTCGATTTTACCCACCACGTTGATTGTAGGGGTATTAGTTGTGCGGCTCACTGAGAAGACTTCCTCCTCTTTCTTCTCTTGAGGTTGAGCTGGCGCTTCTTGAGGTTTTGCCTCTGGTTTTGTTTCGACAACTACTGGTTTAGCCTTTTCCACTTTCTCTGCTTTTGGTTGAGCAGGAGCTGGTTGCGCCTTCTCTTTTTTGGGTTGAGCAGCAGGTTTTTCTGCTACAACTTCTTTTTCAGGAGCTTTAGGCGCAGGCTTGCCAACATTGTTGATATCAATTTTGCCAATGATTTTGGGTTGAGCAGCGGGCTCAGCGGTCAAAGATATTTCTTTAACTTCTGGTTTTGCAACTTCTTTTTGAACAGGTTTGTTAGCCTCTTTTTGGCGTTCAAGAGGAGCTTGTTCGGGTTTGTTTTTAATATTATCGTTAGGGAACGCTTTGATGAGAATATCTACTACATCGTCTTCAACGCGAGTGTTGGGGTTGTCGTCGATGTTGATATTCTTTTTACGCAAGAACTCAATCACTGTGGGGAGTGCCACATTGAGGTCTTTTGCTATTTTACTAATTTTCGTTTTCGCCATATATTATAAAGATGTTACTGCTTAATTATGATTTTAGAGGAGAGTTATTGAGTGCTGATATTTGAGATGATTAGTCTTCAAATTCGGCATTGAGGATTTGAAGGATTTCGTCAACGGTATCCTCTTCGAGGTCGGCTTTGTCAATAAGATCTTGACGAGGAGTGTTGATTACTGCTTTAGCTGTGATGCAACCGATGTTTTTGAGTGCATCGATAATCCAGCTATCAATTTCATCGCTGAAGTCATCGAGATAGATGTCCTCTTCGTTTTCATAGATACCTTCGCGATATACATCGATTTCGTAGCCTGTAATCATTGACGCGAGCTTGATGTTAAGACCACCTTTACCAATTGCTAATGAAATTTCGTCGGGGTGAAGGAATACTTCAGCCTTTTTAGTTTCTTGGTTAAGGCGCATTTGAGGCACGCGAGAGAGGTTGAGTGCACGACCAATCAAGATTTCTGGATTAGAAGAGTAGTTGATTACGTCGATGTTTTCGTTGCGAAGTTCGCGCACGATACCATGAATGCGTGAACCTTTAACCCCTACACAAGCACCTACTGCGTCGATACGGTCATCGTAACTTTCAACAGCGATTTTAGCACGTTCTCCTGGGATACGAGCTACGGCGCGAATGTTGATAAGACCGTCGTGAATTTCGGGAACTTCGAGTTCAAACAAACGACGAAGGAATTGTTCGTTTGTGCGTGAAACAGTGATTTTAGGGTTGTTGTTTTTGTTGTCTACATTTGCAACAACAGCTCTTACTGTTTCGCCTTTGCGGAAGAAGTCGCCATTGATAGTTTCTGACTTTGGAAGCAAGAGTTCGTTCTTGTCGTCGTCGAGAAGAAGAATTTCGTGTCTCCAAGTTTGATATACTTCACCCGATACGAGGTCGCCTTCAAGTTCTTTGAATTTAGCATAAATAGCTTCTTTTTGAAGGTCAAGGATTTTTGATTGAAGAGTTTGACGCAAGTTGAGGATTGCACGACGACCAAAATCGGCAAACACGATTTCTTTAGTGAAATCTTCTCCTACCTCAGCATCAGGGTCTCCATTAGAATGAGCATCGTCGAGGCTGATTTGAGTGTGAGGATTCTCAACTTCGCCATTAGGTACGATTGTTAAGTTTTGGAGAATTTGAACGTCGCCATTGTCGGCATTAAGAATTATGTCGAGTTTCACATCGGTGGTACCGAGCATTTTTGTGAGCACGCTACGGAATGAATCTTCCAACACGCTTACCATTGTAGCTTTGTCGATGTGTTTGTTGTTTTTAAACTCCGCAAATTGCTCTACCATACTTGGAGTTACCTCTTTTTTTGCCATTTTTTTAGGGGTATTTTATTTGAAGTTAATTAAATATTTTACTGATTTAGTGTTGCTCATTTCAATTGTTGTAGGCTCCATAACGAGTGTTGGGCGTTTGGCTCCTGGTTCTTTTACTTTCTTTGCTACCTCGATAGTAAAATCGTTGTCGCCAACTGCGGTGAGCACTCCTTGAAGTTTGCGACCATCGCTTGTGAGCACCTCTACTTCGTTGCCGATGTTTTTGAGGTATTGCCCTTTTACTTTGAATGGGGCTGTAAGCCCTGCTGAACCCACTTCAAGTTCGTAGTCTTCAACATCGCGGTCGAATGTAGCTTCGATTTGGCGAGTTATCTTGGCGCAAGTGTCAATGTCAATGCTTTCAGGACTGTCAATTTCAACTACGATGGCATTGCCTGGGTTGATTTTGATGTCAACAATGAAGATTGAAGTGCCTTCAATCGCTTGCTCTACTGTCTGTGTGAGTTGCTGTTTGTCAATCATTTTTTTTGATAGATTTAATAAAAAGGAGGAAGCATTTGCCTCCTCCGTGACTATTTCAACTGCAAAATTACAATAATTTTCAGCGGTTTGCAACCTCGAGATTGTCGTTTCGCAGTGTTGTGTTGTGCTTATAACTTAAATTAACTCTATTGGAATGGAATTAATGTTTTTTAACTCTGCTTTTCTATTAAAGCTACTGCAAATGCTGCTATACCTTCGCCACGACCTGTAAAGCCAAGGTGCTCGGTAGTAGTGGCTTTAACTGATACACAATCACAGTCAATCATTAAATCATCGGCGATATTTTGTATCATTTGAGGGATATGGGGTAGCATTTTAGGGGCTTGCGCAGCGATTGTTACATCAACATTGCCTATCGAATACCCTTTTTCTGCAAGAAGTTCGCGCACACGACGCAACAATACTCGAGAATCGGCTCCTTTATAAGTGGGATCGGTGTCGGGGAAATGGTAACCGATGTCGCGCATAGATGCTGCTCCTAATAAAGCATCGCTAAGGGCGTGGAGTGCCACATCGGCATCGCTGTGTCCGAGCAAGCCTAAATGGTAAGGGATTTTAACCCCTGCAATCCACAAGTCGCGACCTTCTACGAGTTTGTGTACATCTATTCCTTGTCCTACTCTAATCATAATCTTAGCGAACGAGTTCTTTGAGTCCGTCCATGTCAAATGAAAGGGTGAAACGGAGAGTTTGGTCGAGTGGTGAAGTTTGAGCTGTAGCAATCATATATGATGCGTCGAGGCGAATCACGTTGAGAGCAAAACCTGCACCCATGCCGAAGTATTGGCGATTGCCCTTAAATTCGTTTTCGTAGAAGTAACCAGCGCGAATGAAGAATTGTTGGTTGTAGTTGTATTCAGCACCCACCGAGTAGGTAATTTCGCGAAGTTCCTCTTTGAAGCCACCAGGAGCATCGGTAAACGAGTTGAAGATACCCGATATTGATGACATATTTTCCCAATCTTCAAGTTTGTCGTTATATGCTTGTTGACCTTCGGGAGTGTCCATATCAAAGTCGCTTTGGCGAGGTTTGGCAGGAACCAAAAGTTTATTCAAGTCGAGTGAAAGAGCAAGGGTGTGATAGTCGGCAAGAGGGAATGCGAATGTTGTACCAAGACGCAAGTTGGTGGGAAGGAATGCTGGATCCTCGCCATTGTTGTAAGATACCTTTGAACCGATGTTAGAGATGTTCCAACCCCATGACCATTGACATTCGTTGCGTCCGATGATAGGGTAGCAGTTGTAGAACCCTGAGATGTCGGCAGCAAAAGCTGATGCACCCGATGTTTGGTCGCCAGCATAAGAGTTTGAGAAGCCGAGATCGGAGTAGATATAACGGAAAGCAACACCCATAGAGAATTTCTCAGAGAGTTTGCGTGAATAACCGAGGTCGAAAGCCATTTCATAAGGATTGAGGCTTTGAGTTGTAACCCCCGAAGCATCAGAGGTGTTTACCTCACCAAGAGAGAAATAGCGTAATGAGGCACTGAGGGCTTGATTATCATTGTAGCCCACTTTCCAATAACCAGCGAGATTGGCAAGGAAGATGTCGTTGACGAGTTTTCTCAACCATGGTGTATAACTTAAACCCACAGCACCTTTGCTATAAGCGAAAGCATATTTTGATGGGTTCCAATATTGAGAGTTAACGTCGGGGTCGGTAGCAACACCGAGGTCACCCATTGATGCCGCACGAGCATCGGGGGCAATGTTGAGTGATGTAACACCTGTTTGAATAGGGTTAAACTCATTTTTTACATCTTGAGCAAATGCTGACGATGAGCATATTACGATGCTGATGAGCGCTATAACTATAGTATTTAATGTCTTATTCATATCATTTTTTGAAATGTAATCACATATATAAACTAAAAAAAGTGTGTTTTATTGCTTAAAGAGTGTTGTTTATGAATTTTTAGGATATAAAAGGGGTGAGCCAAGAGACTCACCCCAAGGGATATTTATTATTATGATTGTTTTATTTAATCACAATGACATCAATTTTTTGTGTTGCGCCATATTGTTTATCGCCGTTGAGGATTGCTGATGCTTTGTAGTTGCCATCGGCTACCTTATTGCCGTTGTTATCGGTTAAGTTCCATGTATAAGGGAATGAGCAGCCAGTTTTAGAGAATATAGCGTTACCTTCAGCATCTTCAATGACGAGGCGTCCTGTTGGCTCTGAGAGGAAATTGTGGTTGATGTCGAATGTTGCTTCAGTGCGAGCAGGTGTGTTATCGACAGTGAGAGTTGCTTGAGCCGAGCGGTTGATGACAACAAAGTTGATGTCGCGCGAAATGCGATTGCCTGAGTTATCGCTTACGCTGAGGGTCAAAGTGTGTTTACCATCTTCCACCTGTGTAACGGCAAATGCAATAGACGATGAACCATCGGCATGTGATTCGATAGCCGAACTTATACGAGGATATGTCTTGACATTATCAAGAACGAGTGTGGCGTTGCTACCGAATGAATTGCCCGATACGTTAATGCCTGTTTCGTCGGCACCAATCACTGCGTATAAAACGAAATCGCTGTCAACGACATCTCCATCGGTAAATGATGGCTCGTTGATGTAGCATTGTTCTATAACAGGAGCAGTAGTGTCATCAATAATAACATCTGCGTCATAGCTATTGACACGCAAATGATTGAATACCCCTATGGCACGCATTTTTTTGCTGTCATCGATAGCAAAATATGAAACACGGTTAATAGAGTTGGGCTTTGATGTTGTTGGGATAACAAATGATGCATCAAATTTTCCATTTGTAACAGGAACTGTTACTTGAGTGAGGAGATTTTCATCAAGACACAACCACAAACTATCGTTGGCAACGTATTGAGTTGCAGGAGCTGTTAAGATTGTATCGTTATATTCAGTTGTAATTACTTTGTTTTTAGTGTAAATTGAATATGCCGATGGTGCGTCAAAAATCTCTAAAGTTACTTCTCCATTGAATGACTCAAGAGTATTTCCTTTGCTATCTGTGATTTCGCCCTTGATGCTGTTTTTAGCAAGAGGGGTGAGGAGGTGATAAGTTTCTCCGTCGGGAGTATTATCATTTACAGTAGTAGTTTTTACTCCCAAGGTGGGTTTGTATATAGGGAGTGCAGGGTCGCCAGCAAGGTTATAACACATTGTGTTGACACCGAGAGTGCGGTCCACGATTTCGGTTGCAGCAAAGTTGCGAGCGCGGAGATACACATCTCCAATCATGTCGTTACCATTAGCACTATATAATTCGCGAGTGAAAGCTCTATTGAGGTATTGGTTAAATTGCATATATACTGTGCGACTTGCGGCAACGATAGCAATAAATCCACCATCTTCTTTGTAGAGACCTTGTTCGGCCATACCAGCATCACCACGGTCGAAAGAGAATGCATCGCAAGTAGCAAACATTGCGATAGGTGGATTTTGATATGAAGTTTCTTTAATAGCGCTAATGCTCCACAATTTTTTGCCAGTGAAAGATGTTGCACCACCATGCCCAGCAAACGAGAAGAATCCTTGACCTTTACAAAGGGCTTGTTTGATACAGTCGCGAGCTTCGGCAGCGTCAGCGTTGTTGGCTGGATATAGTGAGTTATATGCGCGAGTACATGTTACCTCGGGTGCTGCAGAGAGTAGCACTCCAATATTCTCTTCTTGTTGCGAAACGTGCCCATGGCTGTCCCCCTCGTCGGCAAGAATAATAGCGTGATTGAAAAGCGCTTGAGTTGGGGGATTTTGTAGATAGTTAATAATTTTATTTGTGATGGCTTGTGCATCAATAGCATTTTGAGCAGGAATGCGCCCCACTGCTATTTGAGCAGGTGTGCTATAGAATAATTCGGGGTCATAATCGTCGTTGAGCATGCCAAAATAAGAGTCGCCGCAGAATGCTTTTGCTGCGCTACGAGCATCTTCAACCGCTTCGGCTTGATAAGTGAGCAAGCGGTCCTCTTTAGGATAGATTGCTCCACGATTGTCCCATGAACCTTCGCCAAAGAGTAGAAGGTATTTGAATCGGTCCTTATTGCGGTCGTAGAACATTTTTAAGAATCGACGATATCCCATTGCAGTGGGTGTGCCCGATGAAAATTCATTGAAAATCTCCTCTTGGTCAACAACGATTACGTCAAGGTTTTGGTAGTCGCGGTGTGCTTGCGCTACCTTTTCAGCATAAGGACGACTAAATTTATTGGTGATGATAACCATTTCAGGTGTTTCAAGACCATGTAGATTTTGGTTGTTGATGTTGCCCACTACCTCTACTTGATGCATCTTTTGAGTGGGGTCAAATGCTATAAGACAAGCATTGCCCATTGAAGAGTACTCGTATGACTTGTCGAATGTGCCAATTGCATTTTTGCTACTATCGCTATATTTCAAAGCGTGAGAGAAGATGTTTGTTGGAGTTGAAACATTCCACACTTTTACATTGGCATTGGCATTTGAAATAATGAAGTTATAATTAGCATTTACACCATTTGTAAATGTCATCATCATTTGTGATTCCCCATTGAAGTCGTTTTTGCGAAGATAGTTGACATATACATTGTCAATCGCTGCATAAGTAGCATTGGTTGTGGGGAGAGTGAATGTTACAGTGTAAGTAGTGTCGGCAGCATTAATTGGATAGAAATTGATTTCACCCGAGCTAGTGTAGTAGTATTGTGACGACAAACTGCTTGGAATTACTGAGTTGTGATTTTCTTCGCTAATCAACGACTCTGGTATGTCTAAATGAACATCTAATGATACGTATGATGGCACTTTTGCTGCATAGTTATATCGTAGATATGCTAATTGAGTGTTTCCGTTTGATGTGTAAGGTTTAGGAAGCTTAAAAGAATAGGTTGTAGGCTCTATAAGCAAACTCTTATCAAAGAAAAATGTACCACCTTTACCAGGATTTTCGTATTCGTTTTCAATATAGGCTGTTGAAGTGTGGTATTCTCTTGATAAAATATTGCTTAGGTCATATTTTTTTTCATCATATTGCTTGCTTGCGTTAGGATCGCAATCGCTCAAAAAATAATATCCAGTCAATGAATACATATTACGCAATATGCTTATGTTTTCATCTTTTTTGCCGATGTTAACTCTTAAGTCGGGTTCGCCGTAAAATACGATTTTATCATCGCCGTAATACACTGGTTGTGCAATGAGGTCGTCGGGGAGGTTAGAACTAAAAGTATTTTTAGTGAGCAATGCACCTCCATATCCGTATACACACACTTTAGATGGGTCGGAGAATCCCAATTGGCGCAACTGTTCATGTGAAATTTCTTGCATACCAATTTCTGATACTCTCACTTTTGCCCAATGGCCTGTGCTGAGTTTTGAATTAGTAGTATAGTAACTTGATGAGTATGCGTTAGCAACTCCACAACCAATAATGATGGCAGATAGTGAAAAGATTGCTTTGAATATGTTACGTAACATCATAGTGTTGTATATTATTTAAATTTTAGTTTCAAATTATTGGAGCCGTTGAGCGAACCTTCGACAATTGTATTTATAGATATTTCGTTGCAAATTGGGAGCACTGCTGGGCAGATGATATCCCCAATTTTGAGTGTAAAATATTGACTTAATTGGGCAACAGTCTCTTCAATAGCGAGTTGGGAAAGGTCAACAGAGATGCTCTCGTCGCCAATTTTTACTGATAGAGATGCCTCATTAAAGTTTTCGGTTTCAATCCAATCGCCAATGATGAATGCGCCGTCAAATGCTGTTGTAGTTGCCGATGGCGCAATAGAATTGATGAGGTCGAGTGGGAGAGTATTGACTGCTAATGCGATTGCATCGATATATCGATGAGCAAATCGTGTTGCAATGTTTTTGCCTAAGCGTTTCACGCGAAAGGCTATCGTTGCTTGATATTTCCATTGAGATGAGAACCCTGGCACAAAGAATGGTTTCCCGTCGCGAATTATAGCCGAGTCGGGGATTATTGTAACATGGTTTACTGCCGTAGTTACAGGTTGGTCAAGTTCTCTATTTATTGAAATAATTTTCATTTTGATTGCTGTTTTTGAATGTCAAGACGATTGTACATCACTGCAAGGTGAGAGTATATTGAGGTGTTTTGCACCACAATATTGTCCGACAATTTTATGCGCGATGGGGTGAAATTCCACAATGCTTTAATGCCGTTGGCAACAGTGAGGTCGGCTACGCTTTGTGCTTGGTCAACGGGGACTGCAATAATGGCAATTTCAGCCTTGAGGGCTTTGCGCTTATACTCAAGGTCGGCAATGTTGTAAATGGGTATCCCGCATATTTTAGTGCCAATAATAGTAGGATTAACATCAAATCCAGCAACAATATTAAGGCCATAACGTGAAAGCCCTGAGTCTTGAATTAATGCTCCACCAAGACTACCAACGCCTATCAAAATAGCGTTGTGCACCTCCTTAAATCCAAGAAAATCTTGAAGCACCTGCTCAAGCATCTTCACCTCATATCCAATACGAGTTTTCCCCTTGATATTGAGGCAAGAGAGGTCTTTGGCAATTTGCGATGCATCTACGTTGAGGTCTTTGGCAATTTGGGTTGAGGATACAAACTCTACATTGCGAGCATTCAACATGTTGACGTATGCTAAATACCAAGGCAACCTCCTAAGTGTGGGCTCAGGAAGCATTTCTCGTGTATGATTGCGAATATCTGCCATGGAATGAATGCTGTTTTGTGGCAAAATTACTAATAATTATGGTTTTACACAAATACGAGTGTAAAAATCGCAATGTTACAAGATAAAAGATGGTGTGATAACCAATTACTGAGCACCAACAGCAATTTTTCGTGCTGCCGAACTAAATTGAATTCCGTCGGTTGACATTGATGCGCGATATACATAAATGCCACGATTTACACGACGGCCTGCGTTGTCGCACAAGTTCCAGTTGATAGGTGATGACACAAACATGTCGCTTCGCGCTGTTTTTGTGCTACTCCACACAAGTGAGCCCATAAGGTTATATACTTCAATTGTAACTGTTGCCATTGCATCTGGACGGTCGTGCTTGATAAAGAAATTGGCTTCGGTGTATGCTGGGTTAGCATCGGTATAAACATCAAAAAGGTTGGGCACTGCTCCATTTTTCACTTCGAGAGTAAGTGTTTTTGCAGCAGAGTTGCCCGATGTATCCCACACTTTTAGACGTATTTCGTGTTTGCCGTCGGGTAGGTTTTCAATAGGGTAGTTGATGACTCCCGAAGGGACTTCGCTCACAGTAGGAGTGTAGTAGAGTGATACATCGTTATATGATTTTTCTCCATCAAGACGCAATGTCATTTGATGCCCCACGCCAGCTGTTGATAGGTTGATGCCCACGTTGTCAGAGATTTGAGCGATAATCATAGGTGATTCATTGACTACGTCTCCGTCGTCAAATCCATCGTGATTGATGTAGAAATATTCAATTTGTGGAGCAATAGTGTCAACTTCGGCACCTGCATCAAATCCATAAACATAGAACGAGTGGTTGCAGCCTATTGCTTCCATCCCGTTATCGGCTTGAGCATATAGGTTGAGGGTTGCAGGGCGATAGTTGTTTGTGATTTCGGTAGGCATTGAGATATTGATTGTAAATTCGCCGTTGATAACCGAGTCGCGACCAGCAAATAATTTTTCACCATGTTCTTCAAATGCCACCTCTTTCCCATCATCGTCATCGGAATATCCGTGAGATACGGTGCTCTTTTCCGCATCGTAGAGGGTAGAGTGTATAACGCCATTAAAGTCGGTAATAGGCTTGCCGTTGAAGTCGGTAATATAGCCTTTTACAACCGAATTTTGGCGAGCTTGCATCACGGCTTCCTCTCCTTGTTCGACAAGGGCACCATTGATTGAGCTCACGGTAATGGTTGACGCTGGCACTGCAAGACGTAAAGCGGGGTCGCCCATAAGCGCATAGCGGAGTTTATTGCGGTCAGATACTATCGATCCTTTATAATCGCGCAAGTTGTTTTTAGCATTACGTACTATGTCGCCTAAGGGTAAAGCTTTGCCATTATTGTCGCGAGCGAGTATATATGGTGCCAATGCATTAGATAGTAATCCATTGTTGGCGATATATACTGGACGTGTAGCACTGAAAGTGCCTATTGTGCCACCATCGGTGAGGTTATTCATTACTTC
>JAEIGA010013219.1_pt1 | contig 12560 bp, 13 predicted proteins | sample 9270691 | NCBI WGS metagenome assembly JAEIGA01 (sample SAMN17057246, study PRJNA624740) | gut metagenome | biome: biome; isolation source: fecal sample | host: Bos grunniens | place: China: Xizang | collected 2019 | reverse complement strand
ATCATTTGCATCGACTCAATGAGATATTCGACTTCTCTTGCACTTCTTGTTATAGAAGCTTGTATTAAGCGGAATGAAGGTAAATCAATTGATGAGGTTGCTGACTATATTAACGAAATTAAGAATACAATTCATCAAATAGGTTCAATGGATGATTTATTCTTCCTGGTTAAAACGGGTCGTGTAACCAACTTTAAAGCACTATTCGGTCAAATGATTGGCCTTAACATTATGGCTGATTTTAACCACAATGGTATGTCTGAAGTTTTGGGTAAAATTAAGGGCCAACGCAACGCTATTGATGCCGATATTAAATATATGGCCGAAACCATTGTTGAGCCCGAAAATCAAATAGTTTTTGTTGCTCACACCAATCGTGAAGCGGCAGCAAAACTTCTTGCCGAGAAAATTAAAGAAACCATAAAACCGAAAGAAGTAATTTTGCACACAGTAGGTATGGCATGCGGTGCCACAATAGGCCCCGGCCTTTGCGCTGCATTTTATCGTGGTAAACCTATAAGCGAAAATTTAACCGACGAAAAGGCTCTTATGGCACACATCATTGAGTCTCAAAAAAATAAATAAAGGGGATAGAAAAATGAGTTTCACTATTATTGCTGACTCAACATCAGACCTTAACAAAGAACTTCGAGATAGGTACGAAATTGACTACGTAACAATGAACTACGTTCTTGACGGAGTTGAATACCCCGCATCACTTGACTGGGAGAGTCACTCACCTAAAGAGTTCTACGACCTTATGCGTCAGGGTAAGCGTATTACAACCACTCAGGTTCCGCGTGAACTGTTTTATGATAAATTTTCTGCCAACCTTAAAGATGGCAAAGACGTAATTTATATTGCTTGTTCTTCTGCCCTATCGGGTTCATACAACCTTGCTACTGTAGTTGCAAAAGAATTGGCAGACGAATATCCGAACAACACCGTTTTCTGTGTTGACTCACTAATAAGTTCACTTGGTCAAGGCAGTTTAGCTATTAAGGCTTCGGAGCTAAGAAGCGAAGGCAAAACCGCTGCTGAAACAGCAGATTTTCTTATATCAAATCGCCTAAAATTTAATCAATTTGGTACCGCAGACACTCTTGAATATCTACGCCGTGCCGGTCGAGTTAAGGCTTCAAAGGCATTCTTCGGAAACCTTTTTGGTGTTAAACCAATTATTATTTCTGACGTTAATGGCCAAAACTATGCTTACAAAAAGACAAAAGGTGCTTTAAACGCTAAAATTGCTATTGCCGAAGACATCGCAGCCGCTGTAGAAAACCCCCAAGACCAAATTCTTTATATTTCGCACGGTGATGATATTACAAGCGCTGAGCAGTTAAAAGAAATTATTCTTGAGCGTGTCGCATTCAAGGGCGTACATATTGACCATATTGGACCGATAGTCGGTTCCTGCGTAGGTCCCGGCACAATTATAGGTTTTTGTTGCGGCAAAGAAGTTACAATTAAGGGTGAATAACTATTATGCAAACATCTACTATTAGCGTCAAACTCTGGCAAGATATGTTGGCTGGTGGCTACCGAAATTTAAAACAAAATATGTCGGTCATAGATGATCTTAACGTTTTCCCTGTACCCGATGGTGATACCGGTAAAAATATGACTATGACTATTGAAGGCGGCGTTTCCGCAACACAAGGAGACTTTGATGGAATTGGCGCTCTTATGACCAAATTTTCACGTAATTCATTATTATCTGCAAGGGGTAATTCGGGCGTTATTCTTTCACAGTTTATACGCGGTCTTGCCATTGGCAGTGAATCGGTAAATGAATTCACACCCCAAACCTTTACAACGGCTTATGAGTGTGGTGTTAAATACGCCTATAATGCCGTTGCTAAGCCCACCGAAGGCACTATGCTTACGGTGCTTAGAGAGGGCGGCGAATTTTTAACAAAACAAAATTTCGAGAATTTTAAAGATTGCTTTGATGCTCTTATCGGAGAATTACACCGTTCTTTACGCAACACCCCTGAACTCCTGCCCGTACTTAAAGAGGCCGGCGTTGTTGATAGCGGCGGCGCAGGTATAATTTGCATTTTTGAGGGTATGCAGGCGGTACTTAACGGCGAAAGTATTGATGATATTGATATTCCCGTTGACTCAAGTTTTGTTGATACATCAAATTTCAACGAAGACAGTACGCTTGAATACGGCTATTGTACCGAATTTATTTTGCAACTTCTTAACTGCAAGACCGATATTGCGGCTTTTCGTCTTGAAGAAATGACCGCTAAACTAGAACAGTTGGGTGACTCGGTTGTAACGGTACAGGACGGAAGTATTGTTAAGATACACGTACACTCATTCTCACCTGAAGAGGTTATACGATACGTTAGACGATACGGTGAACTTGTAAACGTTAAAATTGAAAATATGTCGGTACAACATAGCGAAATTGAGGCCGCTGCCGCTAAGCACGAGAAGTTTGCAGTTATTGCCACCGCTACAGGTGACGGTATAATGGAATTCTTTAAAGGCATTGGCGTTAGCGTAGTTATAAATGGCGGTCGCACCAACAACCCGTCTGCCGATGATTTTATTCAGGCTTTCAACAAAGTAAATGCCGATTATATAATTGTTTTACCTAACGATTCAAACGTTGTACTTACCGCTGAACAGGCCGCTAAACTTTATGATAAATCAGACGTTAGAGTTATTAAAACACGCTCAATTGCAGAAGGCTTTTCTGCACTATCAATGATGGACCTTTCGGTTGATACCATTGACGAATTGATAAGCGATATGACACAGTGTCTGCCCTATGTGGCTTCAGGTTACGTTACAACCGCAACACGTGACGCACTTTTTAGTGGTGTTAATATAAAAAAGGACGATTGGATAGGACTTGAAGGCGACAAAATATATGCCGCTACTGATAATCCGATTGATGCCGCTATGTTACTCTTTGAACGTCTACCCAACATTGACGAAAAACAGGTTATAACTGCTTTTTACGGCAAGGGCGTTACAGAAGACGAGGTAAATAAATTAGAGAAACTCTTTAGCGAAAAATATCCTTTAATTGAACTTGGATTTATAAAGGGTGACCAAGACGTTTACCGTTATATTTTCGCCATCGAATAAGAAGGTATTTAAATGAAAAAAGTTATTGTTGATATTTTTGGCGCCGACGCAGGTCCCGCACCCGTAATAAAGGGCACGCTTAATGCACTTGAAAAATTTAGTGAACTTGGCGTTGTTTTTATTGGTAGTCGCAATATAATTGAACAATATTGTCGTGAAAACGACAGAATTGAAATTATTGAAACCGACGATTATATAACCAACGAAGAAAATCCTCAGGTTATTTTTACAGGTCGTGACAATTCTTCGGTTGCACTTGGTTATAAAAGACTTAAAAACGATGATGACTGTATTGGTATGATAAGTGCAGGTAGCACAGGTGCTTTACTTATAGGTTCAATTTGTCGTTTAGGGCTTATTAAAGGACTTAAAACCCCTGCCCTGTCATCAAATTTACCGCTTTATAATGGTGAAACCGCATGTCTTGTTGACTGCGGCGCAAATATTCAATGTACCGCAAAAGACCTTATGCGATTTGCGGTTATGGGTAATGCTTTTCGCCAAAGCATTAAGCCGGAAGCCACACCGCGTGTTGCGCTTATGTCGGTAGGCCGTGAAGATAACAAAGGTACACCACTTATTCAAGAGGCTTTTTCACTTATTAAAGAATTACCCCTTAACTTCATTGGTAATATGGAGGGTAATGATTTTGTTACGGGATATGCCGACGTAATTGTTACCGACGGATACGCAGGCAATATCATACTTAAAAATACCGAAGCTACGGGTGCCGTTGCACGCGGCATAGTTTCTGCCGTTGCTGAAAAGCATAGTCAACAAAATGAGCCTGTTGTAAAAGAAATATTAAAGGAATTAACCCTCGCATTTGATTTTAATACACGTGGAGGCGCTACTTTCTTAGGCACAAATAAAACCGTTATTAAAATGCACGGATGCGCTACCGAGATTACACCCGTTGCTTGTATTGACCAATTGTTAAGACTTGAAGCATCAGGTTTTTCAGAAAAAATTAAAACTGCATTGCAGAATATACAGTAAACAAAAAAGCGATACCGTTTTTTCGGTATCGCCTGATTATTTATTTAATTGTCTTATGCATCAATTTATGTACTTGATATTCAACGAAGAGCATTAGCAACGCCGCTATATTTACAGATATAGCCATCGGTATTGACATTGTAAATAGTGTAATCACCTCTACCAGTATTGTGTATGCCGTTGCACGAATTACGCTAAAACAAAGTATTCTCATACCGTCTTTATAGGTCACCTTTGAAAACACCAAAAACTTTTGTGTTAAAAAGGTAATAAATGCGCCTATCATAACGGCAGTTGGTATTGTAATAACCGAATATTCATAACCAAATATAATGGTTGCTACCATTGTAAGCACTTGCCATATTGCTACGCCTAAGCAAGATGGCCAAACACTTGAAAACAACCTTTTATAAATACGCAGTGTATCGGCTACGGGATTAAAATGTGAACTTTTATTGCCATCTATGTATATTGCTTTAATTGGTAATGTTGTAATTTTTATGCCCTGTTTATCCGCATAACATAACATATTCATTTCATAATCGTACTTGTCGCCCTTTACTTTAAGCAACCAGTCGATATGCTTAACCGCAAATCCCCTAAGGCCTGACTGATTGTCATCAAAGTAATGTCCGTTCATAACGGTATAAACTATTCTCGATAGGTCGTTACCGAATTTTGAACGGAACGGCATATTTTTTTGAAACTCTCTAACAGTTAACACAAAATCTTTACCACTTTTTAGTGTTTGCTGTACGCGAATAATATCTTCTACTTTATGTTGACCATCAGCATCTGCGGTTATAAACTCTTCGCAAGTTGGGAAGTACTCTTTAATTGCGGCAAATCCCCTTTTAAGCGCCGCGCCCTTTCCCTCGTTTTTTGGTGAGTTTATAATTTTTGCTTTGTCGGTAATAGCAGTGAAAATCTTATTGTAAGTTTCATCACTACCGTCGTTTACGACCAAAACCGAAAAATTTTGCTCGTGCAGGCGCTCGACCAAACCAATCAATTGTTCATCCGGTTGATATGCCGGTATAACAACCACACTCATCCTCTAATCCCCTTTTTATAAACCAAAACTTATGTTTCTGTTCTCAAGAAACGATCAATTCCATCAATAAGAAAATCGTTTGCTTGTCCGCTTTCATCAAACAATAAGTTTGTATGCCCATTTTGCCCTACCTTATCACATAGCAAATATTCAACGTTATCACGTTGAGATTTTAAACTATGCGAGTAAAGTGAATACTTTTCTAAACTATATTTTTCATCGGCACTTCCCTGCACTATCATAACAGGTACGTTGCTTTCACTTATTAAGCGTGCTGCATTTAGGTTTGAAACCTTACTGCCAAAAAGTGAATCTTGATACATATACAAAAACGGATAATTTGCGTATGCTAACACGCCAACCGCACTTTCAGCAGGTTGAATAACTGCTTCCATACTACTGTTAACGGCACTAACCGCAACAACCGCCTTTATATCATAATTAAACGAAAGCACACCGCATGCCGCATATGCGCCGCGAGAATGACCTAACAAATATATGTCTTCATAACCAAATCTGTCATTCTTTTCGGCAAAATCAAGTGCCGCTTTTAAATCGTATATTACTTGTGAAAATCCAACCGCAGAGTTTCCCTCGCTTAAACAACTGCCTGTTGGGTCAAAACAAAACACTGCCCAGCCCTTTTTATTTAAAGAGTCAATTTGCCACAAATATTCATCAACCGATGCGTGATAACCCGGTATAAAAACAATAAGACCGTCACTATCGGCATTATAGATATAGCCACTTAGTTCATTTTTTCCGCTTTTGAATTTTATAGATTCTCTATTTTCAACCAATTCAGAAAGTGCAGACGGCACGGATGGTATTATGTCGTATCGCTCAAAAATCCCATCATAAACCACCTTGGTAACCAAAAATGAAGCAATAATTACCAAAAATATGGAAATAATGATACCTGACCAAATCCTTTTGAAGAATTTCTTCTTTGAAGATATCATTATTATCACCACTCTAAAAAAAATAATGTATGAGGAGTAAAAGAATATGTGTTTTCCACAGATAATAAAGGAAGATGAATATCTAACCCGTATCGGCGAAATTCTTAAAAGTTTAAAGCCATACAAAACGGTTGAAAAGGTACCGGGTTTTGATTCTGAGGACCTTTATTTCGAAAGATATGTAAGACCTGAAAACACCGCAAACATAGTAATACTTCACGGTTTTACCGAATTCTCAGAAAAATACACCGAAATGATTTGGTATTTTTTCAGTCTTAAAATGAACGTATTTATTTATGACCAACGCGGTCACGGTAATTCATACCGCCAAGTTGACGATATAAAACTCATACACGTATCATCCTTTTACGACTATGTAAAAGACCTTGATTCTGTAATTGAAAATCAGGTAAAAGTTTATGGCAAAGATTTACCTATTTATTTATTTTCTCACTCAATGGGAGGAGCAATTGCCGCACTTTATACCGCAGAATATCCAAATAAAATAGCAAAATCCGTAATGTCATCACCGATGATTAGCCCAAAAACGCATAATATACCGCGCAAACTTGTTATGTGGAAGGCAAACAAACACGGCGTAAAAGATGGTTGGGAAGCAAAATTCCCATATGCCGCTGAATTTAATCCCGACGTAAGTTTTGAAAATACTGTTGATGGTTCAGAGGTGCGTTTTAACACAATTTTTAAATTACGACTTGCAACGCCACAGTATCAATCATCATCGGCTACTAACCGTTGGATGTGGGAAGCCATTAACGTTCAAGATTTAATACTAAAACATAAAAATCTAAAGAAAGCAAATACAGAAGTTTTAATACTAACTGCGGGAAATGAAACCGTTGTTAAAAACAAATTGCAATTAAAATATGCCAAAAAAATAAATAACTGTAAGCAAATCACAATAGATGGTGCTAAACACAACCTATTTATTTCATCAGGAAAAATGCTTGAAGATTATTATAACCAAGTATTTACCTTTTTACGCTGAAGATAATTATTTATCTTCAGCTTTTTTATTAAATAACTGTTTAGCCGTGCCTATTATTACTTCAATAATCTGATCAACGTTTGATTTTTCCTTTACGTCAACATTTACAACCTTGACATCGTTGTCTTTAATAACTAAAAAGCTCATCGGTACCATATCAACCTTTGCGCCACCGCCCGTAGGTTGATTATGTTTTTTATGTGAATTATCAACAATATCTGCGCCACCACCTGCAAACGAAACCGATAATTTAGAAACAGGCACTATGGTCATACCGTCCTTTTGGAACGGCTCGCCTAAAACTGAATTGTTCTTTACAAGATTTATTGTTCGCTCTGCCACAAACTCCATAACCTCTGTTACGTTGTTTCGCCCAGTCATTATATCACACCCTGAGTCTCAAGATTTCGCTTAACAATGTAGAACAATGCGCGTATTATATGAACTATTCTTACGCGTATTTCAAGATCTACGCTATAGCTCGCATCGTCATTCAGATAATCGCAAACTACGTTAACATGCATTTTACGCTCATTAACCTTAAAATTTGATTTTACATACCCAACGATTGGATAAATTACAGCACAAGCAATGCCATAATCAATAGCAGCATCATCCCCTGCGCTTACACTAACTATGTCAAATTTTTTAATTTTACAGTACTTAAGTATCCAAACAACACGATTTAAAATTGCTAATAAAACATCTGCGGTCTCTTTGACAGTAACGGCAGTACCGCGATTTTCCATAGTCGTTCTAATAGTCTTAACACTCTCAAGATGAGAAATACCGACCGCTTTTTTTACACCCTTAATAATTACGTTATTAGGGTCAGGTTCTTCTCCATAAAGTTTACCTAAAAAGCGATAAAGAAATTTAAAACCATTTTTGTCATCAACCGAAATTAAAACGCCAACAGGCAAACAAAGGGCTATTGCAACTATTAGCAGAATAACAGCTAATATAATTCCAAAAATCTTTAGAACTATCACGCAGACCCTCCTACTGCAAAACATTATATAAATATTTTACCATACGAAAAAAACAAATTCAATATAAATTATTTGTAGATTATCGCATTTTATTACGCCTTTGGGGCACACTAATAAAAAGGAAAGGTGATATAAATGATTGAACAAGATACTATCAGGCTACTTCGTGAATGTGACGCGGGAGTGAAAATGGGCGTCGCATCAATTGACGACGTAATAGACCGAATAGCAAATTCAAAAATGGCAGATATTTTAATTGAATGTAAAAAGGAGCATGAAAAGCTTAACGATGAAATTAAGAAATTGCTCGACAAATACCATGATGACGGCAAAGACCCTAACCCTATTGCAAAAGGTATGTCTTGGATGAAGACCACTATGAAAATGGCGGTAGAAGATAGCGACAATACCATTGCCGACCTTATGACAGATGGTTGCAATATGGGTGTTAAATCATTAAACAAGTATCTTAATAAATATGAAGCAGCTGACGAGGTTTCAAAGGATATAACCAAACGCCTTATAAACCTTGAAGAAAAACTTGCAATAGATTTGCGCGTGTTTTTGTAAAAAGCCCTTTAAAATTTTGTCTAAAACAGGTATAATGCTATATACTATTTGATTTTTAAGGGGCTTATTTATGAGCAAAGGTTTTAAAAAATATCTTATCGACGGCTTTCTCATAGGCTCGGCATTATTCTCAATGTTTTTTGGTGCCGGCAATATGATTTTTCCGCCATATTTAGGCTTTAAGGCTGGAAGTGAATGGTTACTTGCCTTTATCAGCTACTTTATTGCCGATATTGGTTTAGCACTGCTTGCGATTTTTGCCTTAATTAAAACGGGCAGCAATAATGAACTTTTAAAACCTCTTGGCAAAATACCGTCATTTCTGCTTATGTTCTCGGTGTTTATGTGTATTGGCCCCTTAATTACCATACCAAGAACAGCAGCAACTACCTATGAATTGGCAATAAAACCGCTTGGCAGCAATTTTAGCACAATAATATTTTTTATAATTTTTTTCACAATAGTTTTTTTATTGTGTTATAACAAAAGTTCTGTAGTTGATATTGTAGGTAAATTCCTTACTCCGCTATTATTTTTAGGATTAATATTTTTAATTGTATTGGGGATTATTTATCAGTTTAACGATGTAGATATAGCATCTCGCAGTCAAAATATAATTGCCGACGGTATTGAAGCGGGCTATCAGTCGATGGACGTACTTGGCGCTATGGTATTTGGGATATTGGTGCTTAATGCCTTTAGACAAAAGGGTTACACCGAGCCACGCGGAAAACTCAAAATTTTCGGTGTTTCCGGATTGGTTGCAGGTGGCGGTTTGCTTGTAATCTATTTAGGTCTTACCTATCTTGGTGCCTGTGTTGCACCAAATTACACAATGCACATTTCCCGTACCGAACTGCTTATAAATATTGTAAACACCCTTATCCCCGGCAAAACGGGCATAGTGTTCTTTGGTATTATAGCAGGTCTTGCGTGTCTGTCCACCGCTATTGCACTAACCTGTGCCTCTGCCGAATATCTATCAGAACTCACAAAAGGTAAAATAAAATATAAAACTTTTGTTATAGCAATTTGTATCTTTGATATTGCTGTATCACTTCTCGGTGTTGAGGGACTGATAATGCTGGCTTCCCCTATTTTAAGCGTTATATATCCACCAATACTAATTACCGTCATTTTAAGTTTATTTAAAAAGCAAATCGGTGTTTACACCTTCATACTATCTGCTGTAGCAGCTTTTCTCTTTTCAGTGATTGATGTTTTGAATTTTAGGTTTATATATACAATACCACTTGCTCGCTACGGCTTTGCTTGGTTGTTGCCCACCGTAGCACTCTTCTTAGTAGGTTTTACTATTGACAAATTATCACATAAAAAAAGGGCCTTACAATAAGGTTCTTTTTTCTTGCAGAAATTCAGTATGTATGGTAAAATATCTGTATTGAATGGAGTAGATTAAATGCAATTTAAAATTTCTGATGCCGCAGTTTCATTTGGTGCAAACACGGTACTTGAATGCATAAATTTTGAAATAAAACCGAAAGACAGAATAGCTGTTGTGGGTCGCAACGGTTGTGGTAAGACTACGCTTTTAAAGGTAATTTCCGGTGAAATTGAACCTGACCGCAACGATTCTACACACGCCAATATAATACGCTCTGACATAAAAAGTATAGGCTATTTAAAACAGACCGCATTTGATGACGATAGCGTAACCCTTATAGACGAAATACGCAAAATTTACGCCCCTATCATCGCAATTAAAGAGCGAATGGATGAATTATCGTTTTTATTGGAAACGGTCCCCGACGACGCAAAAATTAAAGAATTTTCTGCATTGCAAGAAAAATTTAATTTGCTTGGCGGCTACTATTTTGAAAAAGAATATGAAACGGTAATTAAAAAATTTGGTTTTAGTGACCAAGATAAATACCGTCCGCTTTCAGATTTTTCAGGTGGACAACGTACAAAAATTGCCTTTATTAAATTGTTACTAAGCAAACCGGATATTCTTTTACTTGACGAACCTACCAACCATCTGGATATTGAATCTACATTATGGCTTGAAGACTACATAAACAATTACGAAAAATCGGTAGTAATTGTTTCGCACGACCGAATGTTTCTTGATAAAACAGTTAATATTGTTTACGAGATTGAATATGGCGAAACCTATAAATATGTTGGCAACTATACCGATTTTATTGCGCAAAAAAAAATATTGCGAGAAAAGCAACGCAAAGACTATGAGTATCAACAAAAAGAAATAGCAAGACTTACTGCTATTATCGAAAGATTTAAAAACAAGCCCACCAAGGTTGCCATGACCCGTTCAAAACTAAAGATGATTGAACACATGGTAAAACTTGAGGCACCCGAAAATGAGGACAAGCGCACCTTTCATATTGATTTTCAACCCGAGAGCAAAAGTTATAAGGACGTTTTAACTGTAAAAGACCTTGAAATTGGTTATGATAGGGTACTATCTACCGTAAACGTTAATATTGAGCGTGGTGAACGCGTAGGAATTATCGGTGCTAACGGACTTGGTAAATCTACTTTTTTAAAAACAATAGTTTCTCAAATACCCGCTATTTCAGGTCAGTTTAGTTTTGGTAGCAATGTAAAATTCGGTTATTTTGACCAACAAACCACCCACACTACAAGCAACAAAACCGTCTTAGAAGATTTTACCGATGAGTTCCCTACCCTTACACAAACCGAAGCACGTAAAGCGCTCGGCGCATTTTTGTTTACAGGTGACGACGTATTCAGCAACGTATCTGACCTTTCGGGCGGTGAACGTGTACGATTAACGCTATGTAAAATTTTAAGGCGTAAACCAAATTTCTTAATTTTGGACGAGCCTACCAACCACATGGACATCATCGGCAAGGAAACACTCGAAGATATTTTAAACTATTATGAAGGCACCGTTTTATTTGTTTCGCACGACCGATATTTTATCAAAAAAATCGCAACGTCACTTTTAGTTTTTGATAATGACGGGGTTAAATTTTATAAATACGGCTACGAGCAGTATTTAAACTCTATTTCGCAAAACGCACAAAATGAAACCAATGAAAAAGTTGCGGTTAAAAAAGAGAAAAAGACCTATACAACTCCCGGTAAAGAAAAAGCAAAACGCGAAAGAAAAATTAAAAAACTTGAAGAACAAATATCTATTTTTGAAAAAAATATTGCCCTAATTAAAGGGCAATTGAACGATGAAACAATATGTGCTGATTACATCAAGTTAGAACAGTTGCAAAACGAACTAAACCAAAATGAAGAAAATCTGCTTTTACTTCTTGAAGAATGGGATACAATAGTATAAAATAAAAAAATCGGCCGCATTTGCGACCGAAAAAATCTTAGTGCCAACCTGGGAGCCAACCGGAACCATCTTCAATATCATAAGAGTCAGATATAACGTCTTGCATATCAAACTTTTTAATTGTTATTGTTGGGGACTCATAATTTCTTTTTTCTTCAAAATTCATAACTCGTTTACCACCTATGTCTACTCTTATCAGTAATGATACCATATGTGATTTTCTTTGTCAATAAAAAAATTATGGAGGTTTTATTTATGAAAAAATACCGTAGTACATTACAAATTTTCGGTTTCATTTTATTAATCATCAGTATTATTGCCTTTATGGTTTCAATGATACTTTGCTATATTGGTGAAACTAAAGGTATTATTTCAATCTTTATTTCCCTTATCCTTTTCCTAATAGGTTATAAGGCGTACAATAAAGGAAAAATTCAAACCGAAAGGCACTTTGGTAATGATAATAAAAATAAAGATGAAGATGAAAATATATATAAAGACACATTAAAAAAGGACTGAGGAAAATTCTCAGTCCTTTTTGTCTTATTTAGATGAAACAACTTCT
>JAEIGA010013218.1_pt1 | contig 12560 bp, 12 predicted proteins | sample 9270691 | NCBI WGS metagenome assembly JAEIGA01 (sample SAMN17057246, study PRJNA624740) | gut metagenome | biome: biome; isolation source: fecal sample | host: Bos grunniens | place: China: Xizang | collected 2019 | reverse complement strand
GGTCTTTTCCGTGATGATACCGCAGCGAAGAACTGGAAGTATGAAGGCGCAGAATTTGAGACAGAAGATTTGGCAGAGGAAGCCTTAAAGACGAAACTCGGTTACGTTGCACCGACACCGTAAGGATAGGAGGAGAGGTTTATGAATTTACCAGTATTGAAAGAATTATCTTACACAGTAAGAGCAAGGATTGAAATCGGAAAGTTGGCCGGACATTCCATGCAGGAGTTCTTTAATGAGCTTGTCAAAGGAAACGAGGAAAAGTCAACGGAGCTGATTATTACCGCAATCGAAATCATGCACAATGCATGGTTAAGAAGAAAAGCAGCCGACGACAACACAGAATTTGCGCCGGCGCAATTTGACCGTGAACAGTTCATGGAACTGACGGCGGAAGAATGGGACGAAGTCGAAAACGCTGTAGTGGAACAGATCAAAGCTGATTCCAAACAGACAATGGAGACAGAGTCAAAAAAAAAGGAAAAGGACGAGGAAACACAGACAACCCAACGTGGTTAGTGTTCCGAGGTCTACAGATAGGATTAACAAGGCAAGAGACATTAAATTCAACCATTGGAGAATTGTTGGATTTAAGCTCTTGCCTTTCTATTTGTAACGGAGAAGCAGAAGAAAAAAAGAAACTTACTTACGAAGAGGCAATAGCCTTGAGGTAGTTATATGGCAGTAAATATTGGCCCTCGCATCGGTATTGACGGAGAAGCCGAATACCGAAAGCAGATACAAAATATCATTCAGTCAACCAAAACGCTAAAAAGCGAGATGCAGGCGTTGGAGACGCAAACGACAAAGAGCAAGAATCCGTTCGTTCAGCTTGGAAATGAGATGACCAAAAACGCACAAAAGCGAAAGCTCTTGTCAGCAGCGATTGACGAACAAAAAGCAAAAATTGCAGATTTAAGCACGATGCAAAGCGCGGCTGCACAGAAGTTCGGAGAAAGCTCCACACAAGCGTTGAAGTGGCAACAGGCATTGTCAAATGCAGAGGCGGAGTTAAACAACTTAAACGCAGAACTGGACAAGACACCGTCAAAGCTGGAGACCATGGGAAACGCCATGCAATCTGCAGGAGCAAAAGTGACGAGCGTCGGAAAAACACTGACGCAGACTCTCACCGCGCCGATTGTTGGAATCGGAGTGGCAAGCATGAAGTCGTATTCAGACTTTGAAAGTGCATTTACAGGTGTGCAAAAAACGGTTGACGCAACCGCCGAGCAATACGCGGAGCTTGCGGACTGGATCAAAGAAGCATCCACACGCATGGCTTCATCCAAAGAAGAGATTGCTGGCGTCATGGAAGTGGCTGGACAGTTAGGTATTTCCGGAGTATCAAATCTCGAAAAATTTACAGAGACAATGATTATGCTCGGAGATTCCACAAATTTATCCGCAGATGATGCAGCCACAAGCCTTGCAAGAATCATGAACATTACCGGAGAATCCTCCGAGAATATTGATAGATTAGGAGCTTCCGTTGTTGCACTTGGAAACAACTTTGCAACGGACGAAGCATCCATTGTGGAAATGTCAAACAGACTGGCAGCAGCCGGAACGATTGCTGGATTATCCACACAGGATATATTAGGACTCGCAACCGCGATGTCTTCTGTAGGTATCCAAGCAGAAGCCGGAGGAACTGCAATGACGCAGACCTTGACCGGTATTTCAAAAGCGGTATCCGAAGGCGGAGACAAGCTCGAACAGTTGGCGAGCGTATCGGGTATGAGCGCAAGCGAATTTGCAAACGCTTGGAGAACATCACCGGTGGAAGCACTTCAGGCATTTATCGGTGGCTTATCGCAAATGAACGAGGCGGAACTGGACACCTATAAGGTATTGGACGAGCTCGGTATGTCCGGAATCCGTCAAAGCAATATGTTACAATCTCTCGCATTGGCGAGCGATACCTTAACGGATGCAGTTTTAACTTCAAACACTGCTTATGAGCAAAACACAGCACTTGTGACAGAAGCAGAGAAGCGATATCAGACATTTGCATCAAAAATGAGCCAAACAAAAGAAAAGCTTTCGAACGTAGGAATTGAACTGGGCGAGCGTTTAATTCCTTACGTAGACAGATTTTTGGATGGTCTCGACAATGTGATTGCAGCATGGGATAAATTGTCACCAGGCGCACAGGATGCGATCGTAAAGGCTGGACTGATTGCGGCGGCAATGGGACCATTGGTTGCCGGCATTGGAACGTTAATGAGTTCCATCGGATCAATTATGATTTACGGTCCACTGATTGCAGAAGTGATCGGAGGCGTTGGAGCAGTCATCACAGGAACGATGCTTCCGGCGTTGGGTTCCATGGCAGCGGCAGGACTGGCAGCAGTTGCTCCATTTTTACCGTTTATCGCAATTGCGGCAGCAGTAGTGGCAGCAGGAGTTCTGATTTATAAAAACTGGGATACAATCAAAGAAAAGGCGGGAGAACTGAAGGAAGCGGTTGTTGGAAAATTCACAGAAGTTCGAGACAACGTGACACAGAAGTGGGATGACATCAAAAACAAAGCATCTGAAGCACTACAGGGTGTAAGAAACAGCGTGGATGAACACGGTGGAGGAATCAAAGGAGCCATTGGAGCGTATGCCGATTGGTACAAATCCAAATGGCAGGATGCCTTTAATGCCATTGATCAGATAACCGGAGGAAAGCTATCGGATACTGTTTCAACGGTAGGAAATAAACTTGGAGAAATCAGAGATAAGTTTACAAACCTTGGAAGCCAAGCGGTGACCTGGGGACGTGATTTGATTCAAAACTTTGTTGACGGAATCATGCAAAAAATAAACGCAGTTGGAAAAGCTGCATCAGATATAGCAAGCACAATACGGTCATACATTCATTTTACCGAGCCGGACGTTGGTCCATTATCGGATTTCCATACGTATGCGCCGGATATGATTAAGACGTTTGCAGAAGGTTTGAAAGCAAATGTGGGATACATCGAAGATGCGATGAGTACAATATCCGGCTCCGTGGCAGGCGCGATGAATCAAACAACGTATGCATCATCCGTTGGAGCTGTCAACATAGTGATCAACGCAGCAGAAGGACAATCCGTAGAAGATATCGCGGACGCTGTTCAGGAACGAATCAATCGAGAAGTAATGTTAAGCGCGAGGGCAATGGCATGACGTACTTTGTTTATAATGGAGAATGCTCCGCAGAATACGGAGTATATATATCCGGAGAAGCGACCTTTGCTACTCCAAAAAGAAAAACAGAAAAGGTCTCTGTTGCAGGACGCAATGGAGACCTTATTTTGGAAGACGAGGAATTTGAAAACCTAAATTTGAAGTATCCAGCATTCATCCGAGAAAATCTTGGAGAACGCCTGGAGAACTTTGTTTCCATGTTAGCATCAGTCAGCGGATATGTAAGGCTGGAAGATACGTATCATCCGGAATACTATCGAATGGCTCACTACGAAGAAGGGTTTAATCCACAGACAACTCCTTACAATAAAGGAGGAAAATTCGACATTTACTTTGATTGTATGCCACAGAAGTTTTTAAGAACCGGAGAAAAGAAAACGGTTTTTGAAGCAAATGGAGCTTTAAAGAATCCAACAAGGTTCAAATCAAAACCATTGCTTCGGATTTATGGAACAGGAAGCCTGATCATACAGAATCAGACAATCACAATCAATTCAGCAGATGAATACACAGACATTGATTGCGAGATTATGGAAGCTTTTAAAGGTACAGTTAATTGCAATGCAAACGTAGAGCTTCCTGATAACATTTATTTATTTGATGGAAAAAATCAGATGACACTTTCCGGAATCACCAAAGTGGAAGTGATTCCGAGATGGTGGACGATATAGGAGAGACCATGATACCTATTCTTTATGAAGGAACGGAAACCTCATTTACATCTAACGGAATCGGAAGATTGTCCGATGCGATTACATGTGAGGTAACAGAGAAAAGAAACGGCGCCTATGAGCTTCTGATGAAGTATCCAATCGATGGCGTACATTATCCGGACATTGAAGCTGGAAGATATATCTTTGCAAAGCCTTCAAAGTATGCAAACAATCAGCCATTTGAAATTTATAAAATATCAAAACCGTTAAATGGCATTGTAACGATTTGTGCATATCATATATCATACAGAACATCAAAAATTCCGGTAATGCCATTCACTGCAGATAACATTGGAGCTGCACTTATTGGGTTAAAAACAAACTCTGCAGAGGAAAACCCATTTACGTTTTCAACAACGAAAACAACGGTGGCCAATTATAATCAGACCGAACCTAGAGATTTAAGATCCTGTCTTGGTGGAGTACAAGGATCAATATTGGACGTGTTTGGCGGTGGAGATTATGAATTCGACATGTTCAATATAAAACTATGGCAAGACAGAGGACAGGACAGAGGCTTTGAGATTCGATATGGTAAAAACCTCACAGATATAAACCAGGAAATAAATATCGAAAACACTATCACAGGAATTGTTCCATTTTACAAAAACGAATCCACGACGGTGGTCCTCCCGGAAAAAGTGATTGAAACTCCTTCGGCACAAAGTTTTCCATATCCAAGAACCATACCGGTGGATTTCAGCAACGACTTTCCGGATTCGGTACCGACCGAAGCACAGCTCCGAGCTGCAGGAAATGCTTACATTGCATCTCACGAAATCGGAATCCCGAGGGTATCTTTGGACGTTTCCTTTGTCAATTTGGCAGACACAAAAGGATATGAAAACATTGCAGTATTAGAAGACGTCCGTCTTTGCGATACGGTGCGCGTGGTGTTTGAGAGGCTAGGCGTAGATGCCAAGGCAAAAGTGATATCTACAGTGTATGACACGTTGAAAGAGAAGTTCACAAAAATCGAGCTTGGCTCTTCGGCCAATACGCTGGCAAATCGAATTGCAGAGACGGAACGGCAGCAAGCCCAGCAGTCTTCCGTGATTCAAGATGCAGTGGACAGAGCCACAAACCTGATCACCGGCGTTTCCGGTGGTTATGTAGTAATGCATACCAACGAACAAGGAAAGCCATACGAAATCCTAATAATGGACAACGAGGACATCGAACAAGCACAAAAAGTGTGGAGATGGAATAAAAACGGCCTCGGATATTCAGACACCGGATACAATGGAACCTATGATTTGGCCATGACCTCCGACGGAGAAATCGTGGCCGACTTTATCACGACCGGAACCTTAAGCGCGATTAACATCAATGGTGTAAACATCAGCGGCTCAAATATCACCGGTGGAACAGTAAACGGTGCAAATATCACATCAAATTCAAATAATGCGAGTACACAAATTCACGGTGGAGATTTTGTTTCAAGCAGTGATTCTGGTCATACGACCAGAATATATGGCGGTGAAATATCATTAAGAGCAACATCAGGAAATAGTTGGATTGGAATATCAATGATCGATTCCAAAGGACAACTGGCCATGGGACCGCAAGTAATCAATGGTCATGAGTATTCAGGTGGAGGAAGTGTATCAACAAATATTTGGAGAATAAATCTTCAAGAAATGTACCATCAAAGGGATTTGCTGATTATGGGTACAAAATCGAGAGTCGTACAAACGAAAGACTATAACAAACGCCTATTGTATTGTTATGAAACACCATCTCCGATGTTTGGAGATATCGGCGAAGGAAAAACAGATTCCGAAGGAATCTGTGAGATTTGGCTTGATGATATCTTTGGAGAAACCATTGATCCGGATGTGAAATACCAGGTTTTTCTTCAGAATTATTCCGAAGGCACTTTAAGAGTCACAGAAAGAAACTCCATGTTCTTCAAAGTAGAAGGAACGCCGGACGCATCCTTTGGATGGGAATTGAAAGCAGTTCAGAGAGACTATGACACAATGAGGCTGGAAGAATACAACGAACCGGAAACCCCGGAAGAAGATCCAATAAACGAAACGTACAATTACTTGGAATCATTATTATATAACGCGGAAGGAGAAGTCGCATGAAAAACATCAAAGGATTTGCTGTCGGTACGGATGGCACAATGAAACGAATTGCTATCACTTATGATGAAATTGACGAAAGCGGAAAGGTAATCAACGCAAATGTAAAAGTCAACAGAATCGTAACAGATAACGAGGCACTTCAGGCAATCGATACTGTTTTAAACTATGCACAGTCTTTAATTGAGGAGTAATGCCATGACATACACATTTGACTTAGATATGACACCGGGTGGCGTCCCACAAATGATCCGTTTGTCTCGATACGACAAAAACACACCAACGTTAAAATTTAACTTATGGGATGGCCCGACAGCTTATACCATCGAAGCAGGCTCAACCGTATTTATAAACGGTACAAAGCCGGACAACACAAGCTTCGAGTATTATTGCGAATATAGCGGTTCGGAAGTGACAGCAAATGTCACAGAGCAAATGACCGCAGTCGCAGGCAGAACCACTTGCGAAATTGCAGTATACACAAACGGAGAACGCAAAGGCTCTGCGAACTTTTATTTGGATGTAGAACCATCTGCGCTTTCCGATGACACAGTAATTTCAGAAACGGATATCCCGATTATCCAAAGAATTCCGGAAATCGTCGCAGAAGTAGAAGCCGCCAAATATCTTGCACAGCAGTGGGCAGTTGGAAGCGGAAGTGGACAGGATATCCCAAGCAACACCAACAATGCATATTATTGGGCAATGCAGGCAGCATCTTATGCTGGCGGTGGATTAAAACCGGAAATAGTACAGTCATTACCAACAACCGACATTTCCACATCCACTCTGTACTTTGTGCCATCGCAGAGTCCTACATCATCAAACATTTATGATGAATACATCAACACAGATGGAACAAGTCAGGGCTGGGAACTAATCGGAACGACCGCAATTGATATGAGCGACTATTACACCTCAATGCAGGTGAATGCACTCCTTGCGGATAAGCAAGATAAAACCGACAACAACTTGGAAACGACATCCAAGCAGATTGTCGGAGCAATTAACGAAGTAAACGGAAAAATCGAAGCAAATAACATTGTGATAAACCGTTGGCTCCGTCCGGACTTCACAAATAAGAAAGGACTAATCATTAAGGCCGGAGCAAAGTTCAAATTACAGAATGGAAATTTGAAGGTCTACGCAGAAGACACAGCAGTGGATTTATCAGAAGAAACACTTGCAGCCGGAAAGGATTACTTTGTATTTTGCGACAATGACGGAATAATCTCCGTTTCACAGTCAGCAACACCTGGAGCAACACAGGTAAAAATCGGAAGATTCCATACCTTATGCGCAAACGTAGGAACAATCAATATGATTGCTCCAACGAATCAGACAGCATCCGGTGGCGATTACCTGGTAAAACCCTATTCCGAAGAAGAAGATCCGGACTTTTACGCATTCTATAACAAGACCGTTTCTGCAATCTCAAACGGTACATATTACAACGTGGCAACCATGCCACATCCGTTGAGCGGATATGAAGCAGGAGACATTCTCCCGGAATCCATCTTCTGTTTAGACTTCCATCCGGAGTCAATGTTCGAAGATGCGATGGTTTACGACAAAGCAACTGACAAAGCGATTGATGTATATCTGCAGTCAGGAACCGGACTTGATACGAGATCTACATACGGTGCGGTTCACACAGTATCACGTCAGCAACCAAACCATTTATCCGACATGCTAATTGTAGGGAAGGAACTCCTTACCGATACAGAATTTACCTCTGCATCCATGGGTTCCAACCAGGCAACAAACCTCTATGGTTCCGCAGACGCAAGCACCGTTGGAGGACACTCAGACACAGCCGGACGTCGTATGATTTCCGCTATCGGATGCGAGGAAATGTGCGGATATTTGTTACAGTGGTTAAAAGACTTGGTAACAGCTACCTCCGCAACTGCATGGGCAAATACAGACGGACAAGGCTCGTTCGGTCAAGAGTATTGGACGCCACATGCGCTGCTCGCCGGAGGCGCTTGGGGCTATGGAGCGTCTTGCGGTTCGCGCTGTCGGGCTTCGGCTTATGTCCGTTCGCACGTCCATGCGTATCTCGGTGGTCGCGGTTCGAGCCGAGTAAGACGAGGTGCGTAAATGAAAAAATTCAGCGATTTCAAACTAGCAAAGAAAACGTTGGACGGAGACAAAACGTCCATCGACGACATCATCGGAAAAACAATCGTTGTATTGGATTATAAAATCGCACCAAGTAAGCAAAAATCAAACACGGAATATGCGACAATACAATTTTATTTTGCGAACGATGCAAATAAGGAAAAGAAGGTGCTTTTTACTGGATCGGAAGTTCTAAAAGAACAGCTGGAGCAAATCGGCGAATCAGAAGAGTTCGAGCCTTTTGAGGCAACCATCAAACAGATTCACAATTATTACTCATTCACTTGAGATAATAATACGTTGTAGGGCTTATGCGCTGATCGCCGGAGGCAATTGGGACAATGGAGCGAATTGCGGTTCGCGCTGTCGGAATTCGAATAATGTCCGTTCGAACGTCAATGCGAATATCGGTGGTCGCGGTTCGATACGAGAGAAGAAAAGAGTTTACTCCAAGCAATGAGGTTCGGCTTACTCTCGGCTGGTTCTATAACGGTGGCGAAAGCCTAAACACAAAAAGGAGTTGTGGCGGTTGTGGTAGGAAACGAAGCATCCGTCACAAAAAATTTTAGACTAGATTATGCAGACTTGTAAAAACTTATGGGAAAAATTCATATCAGAGGAGAATTTCAAACTCGCATACAAAAACGCAATCAAAAATAAGAGCAATCAAGAGCAAATCATCAGATTTAAGAAAAACGAAGAAGAAAATCTAAAAGCGGTGCGACAGCTCGTAATCGACGGAAAGTTCCACACTTCCAAATATAAAGAAAAGAAAATATTTGAGCCAAAAGAACGGATCATCTACAAGCTGCCATTTTGTCCGGATAGAATCGTCCAGCACGCGGTAATGAATATACTGATTCCAATCTTCACGAATCGATTTATAGAAAACTCGTATGCATGCATTGAAGGAAGAGGCCAGCTAAAAGCAAGTATAAAATGCGCGGAGTATGTACGAAGATATGATTACTGCCTAAAATGTGATATCCGAAAGTTTTATCCATCGATAAATCAAAAGATTTTATCAGAAAAACTGCACCGGATCATAAAAGACGAAAAGTTTATGGAACTAATCGATGACATCATTTTTAGCTTCAAAGGCGGTTACAATTGCCCGATAGGAAACTACTGCTCACAGTGGTTTGGAAACTTTTATCTCACAGAATTAGATAACTACGTGCTGCATGAATTAAAGCCGGGAGGATATGAGAGATACTGCGACGATTTTATGTTGTTTGATGACGACAAGAAGTATTTGAGAGAATGCAAAGAAAAAATCGAAGTATTTATAAAAGAACACCTGGAACTGGAATATTCTAAAGCAGATCTGTTCCATGTGAAACAAGGAGTGGATTTTGTAGGGTATCGCCATTTTCGAAAATTCATATTAGTTAGAAAACGAACCGCAAAACGTTTAAAGAAGAGGTGCAAAGAAATTGAAGAAAACATAGACACGATTGATTTAAAGAAAGCGGAAAGCCAACTCGCCAGCGCGCGAGGTTTAACAAAACATGCCTGCTCATACCATTTGAGGAAGAAAATCAAACTAGAAGAACTTACAAAGGAGGTCAAGGAGAGAAAAAATGAAAAAGCCGAGAATAAAAGATGATTAAAAAACTACTGGAAGTGCAGGAGCAGCAAAGGTACATCATAAAAAAGCAGGCAAATATAATTGATTCCATGTTTGTTCTCCTGTGTAATTACGTATCAATGGACGAAATCGAGCCACTGTTAAATAACGTAAAAGAAGTGGCAGAAAGAGAGGACACATGAAATCAAATATACTATGCGCAATTATAGGAGCAATAGGGGGAGCTGTGGCACATTTTTTTGGAGAATATGACATGATTTTCGAGGCATTGATTGTATTGATGGTTTGCGATTATTTGAGCGGACTAATCGTGGCCGGAGTATTTAAACGAAGCAACAAAACAAAAAACGGAGGTTTAAATTCCAAGGCAGGATTCAAAGGTATCTGCAGAAAGATTATGACGTTGGTGTTTGTAGTCGTAGCGCATTACATTGACGTGGTGCTTGGTATAGATTATGTAAGAAACGCAGTGATTATAGGATTTTGCGCGAACGAGTGCCTTTCAATAGTAGAAAATGCTGGAATAATGGGACTTCCGCTTCCTGCTGCAGTAATAAATGGAGTGGAATTATTAAAAGCAAAATCAGAGGAGGATAAACATGGTAATTAACGTACATGCTGGCCACAATCCGGATGGTAAAACTGGATGTGGAGCAATTGGACTCATTAAGGAATCCACAGAAGCAAGAAATGTAAAAAACGAAGTGATTCGTCAGCTGCAGTTGTTAGGACATACGGTTTATGACTGCACATGCGATAATGGAAAGAACAAAGCAGATGTCCTTTCAAAGATTGTGGCAAAGTGCAACGCACACACCGTGGATATCGATGTATCCATTCATTTTAATTCCGCAGCAAATGACAAGGCAGGAAACGGAAAAACCACAGGAACAGAAACCTGCGTGTGCAATTCATCTTCTAAAGCATCCGGAAAAGCAAAAGCAATTGCAGACGCAATCGCAAACCTCGGATTCAAAAACAGAGGAGTAAAAACAAATTCTTCCTTATATGTATTAAGGAAGACAAAAGCTCCTGCAGTTTTGGTTGAGTGCTGTTTTGTGGATGATGCAGACGACGTAAAGCTGTATGATGCATACGAGATGGCAAGCGCAATCGTTTATGGCATTACTGGCGAAAAGTATGAACAGCCGACAGTCACAACAGATACAGAGGCAGAGGCAAAGAACGCAGAAACCGCACAAGGAAACGCGAGCGATGTGTATCGCGTCCAGGTTGGAGCATTCAAAAACAAAGAGAATGCAGAAAACCTTGTGAAAAAGTTAAAAGCAGCTGGATTTACTGCTTACGTGACAAAATAGGAATAACGGAAGGGTTGTCGGGTTGACGGTCCATTCGCTATTCCCATATAACCTCTCCTTTTGAGGGACAGCTTCGGCTGTCCCTCTTTTTTATTATATATAGAAGAAACTCTGATAAAATCTCCACAATTCTATAACAAGGCTGAAACCATACCACAGAAGTGCGGAGAAAATCATAATATACGTAAGTAATCTGCAAAAACTACTTACGTATATCTTAAAACTTCCACTGGAATTCCAAATCATGATCCGGAAGCAGTGTGATGCGTTCAATCATAGAAGATAAAAACTCGCGCTGCGTCATAAGGTCAGCTTGTTTCATTTTTGCGAGTTTGCCTTTCATTTTCTGAAAGTCGGATGCGGTTGTTTTCTTTGGCAAAGAGGAAAGCGTGTCGATTTGCTCCAGGAGTTCTTCCTTTTTCTGATTCAATGCCTCCATACGTTTAGAAAGGACATATTGTGGCATATCATCCAGTAAATATAAATCCATAAGTTTTTCTATTTGCCGCTCCGTCTTTTTTAACTCATTTTGCGCCGGCGCAAGTCGATCGGGTTCAAATGTTTGAATCTCTTCATATTCTAACTCTTCTAAAACATTCCACACCGTATCTTCCAAATCTTTCATTCGCCATATTTTATTTGGACATTTCTCGGCCTTTTTCATTCGTCCATGAGACATTCGCGTATAGCACTCATAATAATCATATCTGCGCCCATTCTTTTTAATTCCATGGTAGCAGACACGTGAACCACAGGAACAATACAAAAAGCCGGTGAGCAAATGCTTGGACTTCATGGAAGGCTTTTCTCGCGTTTGAACAAATTCCTGCACACGGTCAAAGAGTTCTTTGTCAATCAAAGGCTCATGATCGGAAGGATAGACTTTTCCACCATACCGTTGCATTCCAATATAAATCGGATTTGTAAGGATGGTTTTTACAACATAGGCACCGGAAAGAGAAAAACCCATCCGGCCAACTTCTTCACAGATGTGATTCATGGTGTGACCTTTGTCAGCGAGAGAGAACATTATCTTTACAAACGGAGCGGATGTTTCGTCGATTTCCAAACGACCGGAGCCACCTTTGGATTTGGGCGAGTATCGGTACCCGGTAGGAACACCGGAACCACCGCGCCATTTCCCTTTTTCCGCCGCAGCAAGTCGGCCCATAGTCATTCGTTCGTTGATTTGCTGACGTTCCAACTCTGCAAAAGCTCCCATAATGGAAAGCATTAACTTTCCAACCGGAGTCGTTGTATCAAAATTCTCCGTGATGGAATTAAAATCCACGTTGTTTTTTAAGAAAACATCTTCTATTAAATATAGGATGTCTCTTTGGTTACGAGAAAGTCGGTCCAGCTTATACACCAAAACCAAATCATAACGAGAAATATTTCGAAGTAGTTTCTGCAGAGCCGGACGTTCCATATTACTACCGGAGTGGCCCGGATCAATAAAGAAGTCATAATCATTCCAATCGCGCGACTCACAATATGCCTGGAGACGCCTCTTTTGCTCCGGAACGGAGTTGCCTTTTTC
>JAEIGA010013217.1_pt1 | contig 12561 bp, 11 predicted proteins | sample 9270691 | NCBI WGS metagenome assembly JAEIGA01 (sample SAMN17057246, study PRJNA624740) | gut metagenome | biome: biome; isolation source: fecal sample | host: Bos grunniens | place: China: Xizang | collected 2019 | reverse complement strand
TAGAGCTCATAAAGCTTAGCGTTAAGCTGCTCCTTCTTGAGTCCACGGAACTTCTTCTTGATCTGGTCAGTGTGAGCCATTGCAAGAGAGTCGTCCTTCGAACCTACCTGAAGAGTGAGGTCCATCTTTCCCTCGTTGTAGAACATGATAAGAGAGTCGATGGTAGAAGCATAACGTGCATTAACATTCTTGAAAGCCACCTGAAGATCACGGATATCCTTAAGACGCTGAACCGCGATCTCTGTACGATAATCCTTGTGCTTGTTGAACTTTACAGGCTCCATAATGCTCTGTACGAGAAGATAAGTCAATCCCACGATAGCCGCTGGGAGAAGCAAATAGGTAAATACCTTTTTAATAATTGAACCCATTATTTTTAGTGTTTTTATTTTTCTTTACAAAACGACGGACAAAGTTAGGAAAATGATTTATGAAATGCAATATAATTTTGTAATTTTGCGACTGAAAAACTACTACAGGAACAATGCAAGACATCAACAACAATAACATACAGGCACTTGAAGCCTACATAGATGAAGCCAGGAAGATATCCATTGTCACGCACCAGAAGCCGGACGGTGACGCGATGGGAAGCTGCATAGCCCTGTATCATTTCTTAAGGATGTATGATAAGAAGAGCGTACGCATCATCCTGAACGACAGATTCCCAGGCTATCTCGATTTTCTTACGTCCGACATACCCGGGGACAGTATCCTTTTCTTCCAGGAAAGGCAGGATACCGCCGAGACCCTCGTCCGAGACAGCGACCTTATCTTCTGCCTGGATTTCAATGCTTTCCACAGGACTGACAGAATGGAAAACGTTCTGACCGCTTCGAAAGCCAGAAAGATACTGATCGACCACCACCTGAATCCGGACAGAAGCGTCTTCGACCTCAGTTTCTCGGAAACCGAGATTTCATCAGCATCCGAGCTTCTGTATCAGATACTTATCCGCACCAGTCGGATCGGAATGGATGCGACTCTGCTACCGCCACAGTCGGCAACCGCTCTTATGACCGGCATGACAACAGACACCAACAACTTCAGTAATTCGACATATCCTTCGACCTTTCTGATGGCATCAGACCTTCTGGCAGCCGGAGTGGACCGTGACGCCATCCTTTCATACCTATATAACCAGTTCGGAGAAAACCGCCTCAGGGTAATGGGACATATGATGAAGGATCTCCTGACTATAACTGAAGACGGAGTGGCATACATCGTGCTGGACAAAGCTGACCAGGCAAGGTACAATGTGGCCGAGGGTGACACAGAAGGATTTGTAAACATGCCTCTTTCCATTGCCAAGGTAAGGATGAGCATACTTGCAAAGGAAGATGACGGGAAAATCAGGATATCCGTAAGATCCCGCAAAGGAACTTCTGCAAACGGATGCGCCAGAACATATTTCAACGGCGGAGGCCACGAGAATGCAGCCGGCGGAAGGCTTCGCATACCGGAAGATGTAGCATGCGTGGAAGAAGTAGCTGAATACATTGAAAGACATACACATATTTATTTCAATAATGAAAATGAAGACAATTAGAAAGATATTTGCGACTGTACTTATTGGTCTTGTCTGCTGCTCCTGCATTAAGGAAAAACTGGAAATGACCTACAACAAACAGGAAGACAGTATCGACAAATACATCAACAGCAATCTCAAAGAAGACAGAACCGTCGCATATAACAACGGCTCTGCCAGGCTGACCCTCATACCCGGAGAAGGAGAAGAACTAAGCCCTGACGGAACAATCGGATTCTATTATGCCGGATATACGTTCAATGGCAGTATAAACTCAGCCAATATGTTTGCGACAAACCACGAACCGACCGCCACAGCTGCCAAATGGACACTGACAGACCCTGAATATACTCTCATGGAGATCAATCTGAAGGACGGAAAGCTTCTGGAAGGAGTCAGGAACGGACTCGTGGGAGTAAAGCCGGGAGAAGAATGCGAAATACTGTTTTGCGGAAAATACGGCTTCGGCAACAGTACTTTTGGTATGATTCCTGCTAATTCGGCTCTGGCTTTCAAGATTTGGGTGGTCAGCGTATCCAACGATTAGCCATATTATCACTTTTTTTATTATCTTTGTCGGTTCAAATCACTTAAAGGACAATGAAGAAAATTATAAAGACAGTTGCTTTCCTTGCCATCGCCCTATCAGCCATCTGCTGTGCCAAAGCAGTCAAGGAAGGTCCTAACGACGCAGAAGAAAGATATTTCAACGCCTGGCTGGAAGTCAATTATCCTGACTTAGTGCCTGCCGGTTCAGGAATATATGTAATCGAAGAAGAGCCTGGTAATGCAGGAGCTGAGGTCAAGGAAGACAATTATGTATATGCCAGCTACACAGTTACAGACCTCAAGGGGAACATCACCACCTACACAGAAAAGGAAACCGCAGAGCAGCTGGGCAAATATGTACCGTCCGACTATTATGGTCCGAAGGTCATAACTACATTCGAGAGCACTATCCCGGCCGGACTGAAGGAGGCGATTGTCGGCATGAAGGTTGGAGGTAGAAAGAAAGTCATAATCCCAAGCTGGCTCATGACATACAACAGCTACGACAAGCCGGAGGAATATCTGGAGAACGAGTCAAGCGGAACAAGCTGCATCTACGACATAAAGATAACAGATGTGGCTCTGGACATTTCAAAGCACGAGATCACACAGATGGCCCAGTATTTCGCTGACAACGGTGATATTTTCGGAAGAGACTTCACATCGGCAGACTCACTTAAGGGTCATTACGGATGCTACTACAGACAGCTTGTGGCTCCGGTCGATACGGCCTCATTCCCGAAAGACACCACTATCTACATAAATTACACAGGAAAGCTCCTTAACGGACAGGTCTTCGATACCACTGTCGAGAAGGTAGCCAAGGATAACAACATCTACTCTGCTTCAAAGACTTACGAGCCGACATCCATCAAATGGGCAGAGAAGTACGAAGATATCACAATGGGGTCAGGCAACTCATCCCTGATCAGCGGATTCGCCCTCACACTTTGGCAGATGCGTTCGATGGAGAAAGGTTTAGGAATATTCTACTCCCCTATGGGATATTCTTACAACGGAAGCGGATCCAGCATCCCTCCATATGCACCTCTGATATTTGAAATTGAAATAGTGGCAAAGCCGGAGAACTAGAATGGCAGAAAAATCTTCAGTACCAGTAGAGCTCGGAACAGAAAAGATTGGCAGACTTCTCAAGCAGTACGCATTGCCGGCGATCATAGCACAGACGGCATCGTCGCTTTATAATATGGTGGACAGCATCTTCATCGGTCAAGGTGTGGGTCCACTTGCCATTTCCGGCCTAGCAGTGACATTCCCTCTTATGAACCTGTCGGTGGCATTCGGCACTCTGGTAGGCGCCGGAGCTGCCACAATGCTTTCCGTACTTCTTGGACAGAAGAATTACAAGGCAGCAAACAAGGTCCTTGGAAATGTCGTCACTCTGAACATCATCATCGGTCTTATATTCATGGGAGTGACGCTGATGTTCCTCGACCCTATCCTCTATTTCTTCGGGGCCAGCGAGAACACACTTCCATATGCAAAGGAATACATCACCATCATCCTGATCGGCAATGTAATAACGCACCTGTACTTCGGTCTGAATGCCGCGATGCGTTCATCGGGCAACCCTAAAAAGGCAATGGCGCTGACGATATTCACCGTTGTATTCAACACCATCCTTGACCCTATATTCATCTTTGTATTTGATCTAGGCATTGCAGGAGCAGCTTGGGCTACCGTGATAGCGCAGGTAGTCGCTACGATAGTGGTTCTCATGCACTTCAGTGACAGAAGCAGAGCATTCCACTTTGAAAAAGGCTTGTTCAAGATCGACCTGCGTGTGGCAAAAGATTCGCTTGCCATCGGACTGGGTCCTTTCCTTATGAATGCAGCTGCCTGTCTCGTCACTCTTTTCATCAACCAGCAGATGCGAGACTACAGCGGCGACCTTGGTATCGGAGCATACGGAATCTGCAACAGACTCATATTCATGTTCATCATGATCTGTATGGGACTTAATCAGGGAATGCAGCCGATTGCCGGATACAATTATGGGGCAAAGCAATATTCGAGAGTGAAGGAGGTCTTCTGGATGACCGCAAAATTCGGAACTATAGTTACACTGATATGCTTTGCGGTGGGAATGTTCATACCACGCATCGCTGCAGGTATCTTCACCCACGATGAAGCATTGCTTGATATGTCCGCGGAAGGATTGAGAATCCTTACCATAGGTTTTCCGGTAGTAGGATTCCAGATGATCGGAACCAACTTCTTCCAGAGCCTTGGAATGGTAAAGAAATCCATCATTCTTTCCCTTTCACGACAGATCCTGTTCCTGCTTCCTATGCTTTACGCCCTGCCTCTTTGGTACGGAGCTAACGGAGTATGGATGAGTTTCCCTATTTCAGACGTATTGTCAGCTTTGCTTACAGCAATATTGCTGAGACGCCTGTTCAGAAAATTCAACAGACTGCAGGACGGAGAGGAAGCATCCATTCTTGGAAGTAACATATAATACACAAGGATATGGACAAGAAGATAATAATCAATATAGGCAGACAGTTCGGAGGCGGCGGAGTAGCTGTTGCCATGGAACTTGGAAGAAAGCTTGGAATACCTGTGTACGATAAGGAACTGATAAAGAAAGCCGCACAGGATAGTGGATTCAGTGCTGAGTTCTTTGAAGAAAGCGACGAGAAGAAACGTTTCTTCTCTCTTTCATCCATCTTCGCAAACCGTTTCAGCGAGACTGAAAACTATATGAGCGACGGAGGCATTTTCATGATGCAGAGCCAGACTATAAGGGCAATAGCAGAGCAGGGTTCAGCCATCATTGTAGGAAGATGTTCCGACTACATACTTAGAGATATGGGATGCACATTGGACGTGTTTCTTACATCACCTATAGAAGTAAGAGCGGCACGAATAGCAGAAAGAGCAGGCATTTCCATCGAAGAAGCTGCAGAGCTGGCCGAAGAGAAGGACAGGAAGAGAGCTGAGTATTACAATTATTATACGTTTACAGACTGGGGTGTAGCCTCGACCTATGACCTATGTCTGGATTCAAGCATACTGGGAATAGAGGGCACTGCAGATTTCATCATTGAATTTGCCCGTAAAGCCGGTAAGATTTAAAACTGAATCGATGAAGAAAAAGACACTTGCAATCATATTGAGCGCAATCACGGCTGCCGCAATAGCGACAGCCTTTGTGATTATCCACAAGCCTGTACCAAGACCGGATTCATTGGTTGACCTAAAGCCAAGAATCCACCTCAATGACTCTCTTACCAATGTTCATTCAGCTCTGCCGGAACTTGAAGGGCTGGACAAGAAAGTGAACAATTATATGAGACAATGGCAGATCAAGGGAGCCTCACTGGCGGTCATGCGCAATGATTCCCTTGTCTATGCCAAAGGTTATGGCTGGGCTGACGAGGGAGAGAACAGAACTATGGAGCCGTCACACATACTCAGAATGGCATCCGTATCAAAACTGATCACAGCCGTAGGTATCATGGTACTTCAGGACAGGGATTCCCTCAGCATCAAGGACACGGTATTCGGTCCTTCGGGCATCCTTAACGATTCGCTCTTCAATGCCGTGATCAAAGACAGAAATCATCACAAGATCACGATTGAGCATCTTCTGAGACATCAGGGAGGTTTCTACCGAGATCCTTTGTTCTCATCCAATGATGTGCGCAACCAGATGCAGCTCGACTGTCCTCCTGTAAAGGAAGACTTCTATAAACTTGTCCTGAGCCACAGACTCAGATTCATGCCAGGAGAATGGCAGAAATATTCCAATTTCGGTTATCTCCTGCTTTCCGAGATCATTGAAAAGGTATCAGGCAGGCCTTATGAAGAATTCATAAGAGAAGAAGTCTTACGTCCTGCCGGATGCTACGACATGCATATCGGAGGATCATATTACAGCGACCGATTCGACAATGAAGTAAGATATTACACACACGAAGGAGAGGGCAAATTCGTAGAAGAATACAATGGAAGCGGAATAATGGTGGAGCGCTGCTACGGCGGCAACAACATACCTCTGCTATCGGGCGCCGGCGCATGGTGTGGATCACCGGCAGAAATTGCCAGGCTGGTAGCGTCAATCGACGGAAGACCGGAGGTGGAAGATATAATTTCAGCAGAAGCAGTAGCCCAGATGATCGAGTATTTTGATAAAGAGACCTACTCGCTCGGATGGAATGATACGACTCCGGAAAAAGGATGGAGCAGAACCGGTACACTTGCCGGTACAAGTGCTCTGGTAAAATATTTCCCGGACGGTGAATGCTGGATAATGATCACCAATACAAGTACATGGAGAGGTCCGAGTCAGGCGCGGTACACCGAGGCATTGTTCAAGCAATGTCGCGAACTATATAGCTCAAAGCTTCCTCAAAGAGATCTTTTCACAATGGATACCGGCTTATAGCGAGCTGAGATCCTGTCAGATACAAAAACAACGACCGATATATATAGCTATATCGGTCGTTGTTTCATATAGTTACGGTATGAGGATCAATAGTAATTGATTTCAAACTCACCGGAGAGTATGCCATAGCCGTTCTCAGCAAGCGACTCGAGCTCATTCTCACCGCCATAAACTTCTACAGGCGCTATGAACTGAACCATAGAGGCTATCTCTGATGTGATATATTTGCTGTATGCTATACCACCGGTAAGAACGATAGCATCCACCTTACCGCTTACTACAGTAGCCATTGAACCGATATACTTGGCTACAGATATGCAGAAAGCTTTCAGGAATGTGGCACAATCCTGGTCACCGGCTTCAGCGCGTGTCACGATACCACGGAAATCGTTGGTACCAAGATGAGCGACAGCACCACCCTTGCCGACAAGCATCTTCTTGATTTCAGCCTTGGTATATTTACCGCTGAAACACATCTCGATAAGAGGGAATGCTGGTACCGAACCGGCTCTCTCAGGGCTGAAAGGGCCATCTCCGCCGAGTGCATCGTTAACATCGATCACAAATCCGTTTCTATGCAGAGATACTGACGATCCGCCTCCCATATGAGCTACGATGACAGTCACATCCTTGTTTGTCTTACCGACATTGCGGGCATAACGGCGAACCATTGCACGTGAATTCAATGTATGGAACGCAGCACGGCGTTCAAAAGCAGGATGTCCTGTAAGCTTGAGTTCAGGAAGCATCTCATCTGAGGTAGGAGCATCAGCGATATAAGCCTTGCATACCGCCGAGTCACCTTTTGCAAGGCGCGACTTATTGATGTCAGCTGCCATGTCATCAGCGATAAGAGCGCTGAGATTACATGCATGGACGCCATCTTTTCCTGAAATCAACGCTTCACGCATCTTCTGGGTCACTTCATAGACACCGGCCTTGATAGGAGTTATCAAGCCACCTCTGGCCATGATAAGATCGATCGAATCGATCTCCACTCCATTTTCAGCAAGGAATCCTGTAATGGCCTCACGACGCATTGCTCCCTGATCCATTACAGACTCATACTTTGCGATTTCCTCTGCAGAGTGAGTGAGATTGGTCTCAAAAAGCTGCTGACCATCCTCGTAAAATCCGATTTTTGTAGATGTCGAGCCCGGATTTATTATGAGTATCTTACCTTTCATACTATTTCACTGACATTGCCGCGATTGCGATTGAATTGAGTTTTGTATCTATGCTGTCCGCACGGCTTGAAAGTACACATGGCACTTTGGCACCAACGAGAATTCCAGCCTGACGCACGCCCTGAACAAGCTTTGAATTAGCCTTATAGAAGACATTACCTGACTCAATGTTAGGGAAAAGCAGACAGTCTGCATCTCCGGCAACAGGGCTTACAAGTCCCTTGATCTCAACAGATTCCTGGTCGATAGCCACATCCAACGCAAGCGGACCGTCAGCCACGCAGCCCTTTATCTGGCCACGTTCTGCCATCTTCGCAAGAAGGGCAGCATCGATTGTAGCCGGCTGGCTGGCAAGTACTTGCTCAGTAGCAGCTATGAGGGCTACCTTAGGAGTCTCCACGCCCACAGCCTTGGCTGTCTTCACCAGACATTCCATAATGATCTGCTTCTGCTTGATATCCGGTGCAGGAATTACAGCAACATCACCTACGAAAAGAAGCTTGTGATATGAAGGAATCTCCAAAGTGGTACAATGTGTCAGTGTTCCCTTTGGCGGAAGAAGACCGGTTTCCTTGTTAAGGATAGCCCTGAGAAACTTGTCTGTCGAGCAGAGTCCTTTCATAAGGAAGTCTCCCTGACCTTCACGGATCATCTGCACAGCCTGCGCCACCGCCTGGAGTTCATTAGGATTATGCACGATTGTGAACTTCTGCACATCCACTCCTTCTTCATTGCAAGCCTTGGCAATAAGAGTTTCATCACCCACAAGAATCACATCAGCAAGTCCCAGGTCGATTGCCTTGGAAGCGGCCGCGATCGTGTGGCTGTCCACTCCCCAGGCAGCGACCATTCTTTTTCTGGAACCTCTGCTGCGGAGCTCTTCAAAAATCTGTTCGAATGTAGTAAGCATATTATTCCTCGTTCTGTACGATGTTCATTGTATCACGTGCGATCATAAGCTCCTCATTTGTAGTGATGAGAGCTACCTTCACCTTCGAATCAGGTGCTGAGATGATTGTATCCTCGCCTCTTACGACATTTGCATCATAGTCGAATGTAAGTCCGAGGTAAGCAAGATTCTCGCAGACTCTGCGACGGAGACGGCTGTTGTTCTCTCCGATACCACCGGTGAATACGATAAGATCCACACCATTCATCGCTGCAGTATATGCTCCGATATACTTGATGATCTCATAGGTAAGCTTCTTGAGAGTAAGCTTTGCCTTTGGTGCGCCTTCATTCGCAGCATCGTCAAGGTCACGTGCATCTGATGAGATGCATGAAAGACCGAGGAAACCGCTCTTCTTGTTGAGAATGGTGCTGATTTCTGAAGGTGATAGTCCTTCCTTCTCCTGGATATATGTAACGATCTCAGGGTCAATGCTTCCGCAGCGTGTACCCATGGTAAGACCTTCAAGCGGAGTGAATCCCATTGTAGTATCGATGGACTTACCGTTCATTACAGCTGCGATAGAGCTTCCGTTTCCAAGGTGGCATGTGATGATCTTCGAGTTCTCGAGATCAAGTCCTGCGAACTTCGCACCCTTTGCAGATACATATCTGTGGCTGGTACCATGGAAACCGTAACGACGGATACCGTATTTCTCGTAATACTCGTATGGAAGTGCATACATATATGCATATGCAGGCATTGTCTGATGGAATGCAGTATCGAATACTCCCACCTGAGGAACTGTAGGAAGAACCTCTGTAACAGCCTTGATACCAAGGAGATTGGCCGGGTTATGAAGAGGTGCGAATACAGAACATTTCTCGAGCTGGGCAATTACCTTGTCCGTAATGAGCTGGCTGCATACGAACTCTTCTGCACCATGAACAACTCGGTGACCCACTGCCTCGATATCCTCGAGAGTAGTAAGAACGCCGAATTCTTTATCAAGAAGGGCATCCATGACCGCTCTGATACCTACTGTATGGTCCTCGATAGGCATTTCCTTTACGAACTTCTCCTTTCCGGTCGCCTGATGCTTGAGGCAGCCTGTTTCCATTCCGATCCTCTCGACAAGACCCTTGGCAAGGAGATCATAAACCTCATCATTCTTCATATCAAGGAGCTGATACTTGAGTGACGAGCTTCCGCAATTGAGTACTAAAATGATCATTTCTATAGTGATTTTAATTGTTTTTCATTCTACTTTCTGAATTTCTTTAGAAATTACAGCACATCTTTGCAAAGTTATAAAAATTATCGCTACTTTCGCAAAAAACAGGAACGAAATGAAAGTGGAGAGAGAAACGGCGGGATTTGCGTTACCTTTCGCAGCCGGAGTTCTTCTGGCAGTATATTCCGGATATTGGATCCGGACTTCAACATTTCAGGCTCCGGCCGTATTTTCCGCAGCAGCAGTGTCATTGGCTTTTCTCATGCATCCGCCACGAAAAAAGTACAGTCCCGGCCTGCAATGGGTACTTGTCGGCCTGGCTGCGCTGACAGCCGGCATGGTCTGCGGTATTACAGCAGCTCACATATCGGTGGGAGCCGTATCTTCAAGGGTGGAAATATGGGCCGAAGGATGGGGGATGAAGATGCAGGAGGCAATTGACCGGATCCCATTCTCTGACAATAGGTGCAATGCGGTGGCCAAAGCTCTTGTAACAGGCGAAAGAAGCGATATTCCAAGGGAGATTGTCCTTGCTTTCAGGGAAAGCGGAGCCTCGCATATCCTGGCATTGTCAGGGCTGCATCTGGGGATAATATACGGTATCGTAAAACACTCATTATCAATACTTGGCAATCATCACAGATTATGGATTCCACGTTCACTGGCCACCATCCTCATCTGCGGGTTCTACACAATCGCTACAGGGGCAGGTCCCTCCATTGTCAGGGCTTTCCTGTTCATCGTCCTGGCGGAATCCGGCCGTCTCACTCACAGGCACCGCAGCACAGGACAACTGCTGCTGGCGGCACTGGTCATCCAGCTGGCGATATCACCGATGTCAGCAAGATCCGTGGGTTTCCAGCTATCCTATGCAGCAATGGCCGGAATCGCATTCATATTTCCCCGGCTGAAAGAATTCTGGCCGGGAAGCGCCTATGATGACAGTCTGCTGATAAAACTCACAAGAAGGATATGGGAAATATGCGCAATGTCTGTTTCCTGTCAGATAACTACAGGGTGCCTTGCCTGGCTGTATTTCGGGACATTGCCAAGGCATTTCCTGCTGACCAATCTGCTGGCGATTCCACTGACAGGATTGATTATTCCGGCACTGATTGTCACGCTGGTGCTCAGCGGGACAGGATTATGTCCGACTATTGTGGTTCAGATCACGGAATGGCTGATAAGCTCACTTATACGAATTCTGGAAATAATCGCCGTGATGTAGGCATCAATTGCGAGGTTCCTCAAGGGTGAAACCGGAAGAAGTCCAGGTACTGAAAACACCGTTATCGTCATATATGAGACAGCCCTCGAGATCGCAGCGGGATTCCAGGAACTTGCGCGAAGCTTCCAGTCCTATCACCATGCAATAGGTAGCATATGCATCTGCCAATGTGGCGTCTGCAGCTACGATGGTAGCGCTGAGAAGAGTATGCTCTACCGGATAACCTGTACGAGGGTCCACCGTATGGGCATATTTCTTTCCGTCACGGATATAGAATTTGCGATAATTACCGGAAGTAACTATGCCATGGGGACCGGCTGGAGCGCGGAAAATCCCCTGTATCTGGGCTCCGAGCTGATTGTTCCCATCCATCGGACGGTCGATGCCGAGTGTCCAAGGCTGTCCGGAAGGATTAACACCGTCACAGAATATCTCTCCGATGTCGACAAGCATATCCTTGACCCCTATCGAATACAGGTAACTGGCCACGACATCGCAGCTGTATCCCTGAGCTATTGCATTGTAATTCAACTTAGGAAGGTCGCCAGGTTCCATAAGGAGATCCCCCGGCGCCAGAGTGCCATCTTCAGACAAAGGCATCGCTTTCTTCAGCCTTGCCATTCCGCATGAACGCATTACCTCCTGCACCTTTTGCGCAGACGGCAGGGAATCATTGGCAAAACCGAATCCCCAGACGTCAAACAAAGGTCCTGCAGCCACATCCACCGCTCCTGAAGTCTCTTCAAAGATATCATGTGCCTTTGCGTAAATATCCACGAACATCCGGTCCGGAGCAATAGTTTCTCCGGCATTGAAACAGCTCAGAAGAGATTTCTTATTATATCCTGAGAGTGAATTGTCGATATTTCGAAGAAGTGCATCAATGGAATCACGCACCTGCTCAGGACTGCATTGCACTCCCTCTGCATTGAACTTTACGGTGTAGGTTCCTCCTTGAGCGAAACCTGTGACAGTTATATACCTGCCATGCTCCGAGCAGGAAAGTGACGCGACAATAGCAAAAAAACACAAAAATATTCTGATGACGGTCTTCATATTGGCTTCTTAGGCAAAGTATTTGCACAAAGGTAGCGGTTTTTCAAATTAAAATGACCATATTTGCACGATTGTAACTAAAAATCCGACAAAGAAAATGAGTTTAAGAAAACTATACCCTATCGTTCTGGCTGCAGCCATTATATTGTCAGCAGCAAGCTGCAAAAAGGACAAGGAAACAGAATCGCTGCCTTCGCTTGAAGGTATGCTTACCTTCGATCTTCCGGCATTCGTACAGCCAAAAGAGGTGCTTATTATGAAACCTAAGGGACTGAAGCATCCGGATGGCAAGAACATCGGTTATTACTGGAAAGTCACTCCCGGCATGACAAAGAATGACACCACCAGATATGAAAACGGACTCAATGCTGACGGTAGCGAGAGCGATGGTTCATTCAGATATCATTTCCCGGACAGCCTCGGAACATTCACTGTAAACTGTTACGGATTCGCCACAGGATATAACAGCGGTTACG
>JAEIGA010013216.1_pt1 | contig 12561 bp, 3 predicted proteins | sample 9270691 | NCBI WGS metagenome assembly JAEIGA01 (sample SAMN17057246, study PRJNA624740) | gut metagenome | biome: biome; isolation source: fecal sample | host: Bos grunniens | place: China: Xizang | collected 2019 | reverse complement strand
ATTCAAAGGTGAGAACATACAGGGCGTACAAATACATATAACTGATTACGAGAAAGTTGCACTGAGTGAGATACAATTCTATGTAGTGCAAGAGATGATGCGATTGTGGGGAGATAAGCACGATTGGTTTGCAGAGTGCGACCAGAAGCGCTTTAGTATGTTCAATAAAGTATGCGGTACCGATAAGATAAAAGAGTTGTTTGGCAAGCGCTACCGTTGGGAAGATGCAAAAGCATATTGGGATAAGGATGTAGAGAAGTATCGCGAGGAGAGTAGTAAGTATTATTTGTATTAAGTTATAGGCAAGGATACATGAAAAAGTATATCGAACGATTAGCATGGGGAACAGATGCGGGATTCTATCGTTTGATTCCTGAAGAGGTATTGCACCCTGCGACAGAAGCAGAGGTGCAGGCCATATTGGCGCGTGCCCATAAAGAGGGGAAACATATCACATTCCGTGCTGCAGGTACCAGTTTGAGTGGTCAAGCCATTAGCGATAGCTTATTGGTAGTGTGCGGCAAGAAATGGGAGCAATACTCTGTAGGTAAGGATGGAAAGACCATTACCTTGCAGCCAGGTATTGTAGGACAACGTGTGAATGAGATACTGAAGCCATATGGTAGGTATTTTACACCAGACCCTGCTAGTTTGAAGTCCGCGATGGTGGGTGGCATTGTAATGAACAATGCCTCAGGAATGTGTTGCGGTACGCATGCTAATAGTTATCGTGTGCTGAAATCGGTGAGAATCATCCTGCCAGATGGTACTATTCTTGACACAGGCGATAAAGAAAGTCGAGCACAATTCTTGATGACACATCCGAAATTTGTTCGTAAGATAGACGACCTACGTATCAAGACGCAGCGCAATGCTATACTGTGTGAACGTATCCGCAAAAAATACTCGATTAAGAATGTAACGGGCTTGACAATACTGCCGTTTATAGAGTATAACGACCCATTTGATATCATTGCCCACCTGATGGTAGGTAGCGAAGGAACACTAGCATTTCTATCATCTATCACAGTGACTACCAGCGAGATACAACCACATAGCGCTTCTGCCTTATTACTCTTTCCAACTACTAAATCGGCATGCGAAGCCATCATAGAGATGAAGCAGACTGGCTTACTGTCAGCTGCAGAGTTCTTTGACCGTAAGGCGATGCGCACAGTAGAAAAGGATTTCCCTGAATTACAAGGACTTCCTGATGATGCGGGAGCCGTATTGATTCGCACGGATGCTGCGACCGAGAAGGAGTTGCTGGAGAAAAATAAGACTTTGCAAAAGCTATTGAGTTACTACTCGCTCTGCCAAAGTGCTGTATTTACCACCGATCCAACAATCACAGGCAAATATTGGGCAATGCGTTCGGGAATCTTCCCTGCTGTAGGTGGCACACGCGAGATAGGCACCACTTGCTTGATTGAAGATATTGCCTTCCCTATCGAATATCTAGCGGAAGCGACATTAGATTTACAGAGATTGTTCGTGGAGCACAACTACCCAGAAGCAGTGATCTACGGTCACGCCTTGGAGGGTAACTATCACTTTATCTTAAATCAGCGTTTTGATTCGCCTCAAGCCATTGCACAATACGATAGGATGATGCGTGCCGTGGTGGACTTAGTAGTAGATAAATACCAAGGTAGTCTAAAAGCGGAGCATGGTACAGGGCGCAATATGGCACCATTCGTACGTCGCGAGTGGGGAGATGATGCCTATGAGTTGATGTGTGAGGTAAAGAAACTCTTTGACCCTGAGAACATTATGAATCCTGGGGTAATCTTCAACGAAGATGAGCACTCGTATATTGAACATATAAAGCCTCTACCAGCGGTACATGAGATGATAGACCGCTGTATTGAATGTGGTTTCTGCGAAGTAAACTGCGTAGCATGTGGATATGCGCTGTCTAGTCGTCAGCGAATCATCGTACAACGTGAGTTGGCGCGATTGAAAGCTTCGAGCAATACAGCAGACCAACGCTTGGCAAAACAACTAGAAAAGGACTTCCGCCGTATCGGTCGTGATTTGTGCGCAGGCGACGGACTATGCTCTACCTCGTGCCCTATCAAGATTAATGTAGGCGACTATATCCACTTGGTGCGCGAAAAAGACATGAGTGCCATTGGCAAAAAGACCGGTTACTGGGCAGGCAAGAACTTGGCTGGTATTGGTAGTGCATTGACTGGCATATTGGAAGTAGCCAATGTAGCTCATAGCATATTGGGCGATAAGACGACAAGGCTACTAGGCAAGGCAATGCACTATGGCTCAGGCAGTTTGATACCACTATGGACACCATCGCTGCCGCGACCTGTACGCAAGAAAGAGAGAAAGACTGCGCTAGAATATGGTGCTGTGAACGGACTGAAGGGTCTGCAAGATAAGCGCGTGGTATATTTCCCATCGTGCTTGAACCAACGATTAGGCTCTGGTGATAAGCCACTCATCAATGATATGACCGAATTGCTGAATAAAGCAGGTTTTGAAGTTATTTTCCCAGATAAGATGGAGACCCTGTGCTGTGGTACTATTTGGGAGAGCAAGGGTATGCCCGATGAGGCACAACGCAAGGCGGCCGAACTGGAGTTGGCATTACTTAAAGCAAGCGATAATGGAAAATGGCCAATATTGTGCGACCAAAGTCCATGCTTACACCGCATGCGGCATACGATGCAACATTTGCACCTATACGAACCTGCAGAATTTATTGACAAGTTTGTGATGAGCGAGTTGGAAATTATACCGCTAGATACTTGCGTAGCAGTACACGTAACCTGTTCTACCCGCCAGATGGGCGTGGCAGACGCAATTATTCGTGTGGCTAAAGCATGTGCGAAGAATGTACTAGTACCCGAGGAGATAGGTTGCTGTGCATTTGCAGGTGACAAAGGTTTCACCGAACCAGGACTCAACGAATGGGCATTGCGAAAGTTGAAGCCACAAGTGGAAAAAGCAGGTGCAACCATGGGCGTAAGCAACTCGCGCACTTGTGAGATTGGGCTCAGCACGCATTCTGGCATCGAGTATTGCAGTATCGCACACTTGGTAAATATATGCGCAGAACGCAAGTAAGTTTAGAATTTAAAGTATAGTGTAAAAAGATGGAAATAGAGAGAAAATATTTGGTAACAACTGCGAGTTATAAGCAGATGGCAACGGTTAAACATCACATTGTGCAAGGATATATTTCGCGCGAGAAAACGGGTACGGTACGTGTGCGGATCAGTGACGACAAGGCATATCTTACCATCAAAGGGAAACCCGCAGTTGGGCATTTTGCTCGCTATGAATGGGAAAAAGAGATTGATGTGAACGATGCAAAAGAATTGATAAAGCTATGTCAAGGGACTATCATTGCTAAGACACGTTGGATCGTGCCATGGCAAGATGGTCTAAAATGGGAAGTGGACGAATTTCATGGCAAGTACGAGGGATTGGTAATTGCAGAGATAGAACTTATACGTGAAGACCAAGATTTTACCAAACCAACTTTCATTGGAGAAGAAGTAACCCATGATCCTAGATATTACAACGCAAATATGTAAGCAGATTATAGCAAAAACATAAGACTCATAATACAAGACCATAAAAAAGGGGGCTCATGCTAGAGACTCCTTTTTTGCGTTTTTATGTACCCTCAGTAATTGTAGTTTGTTGGGAAAAAGATACACATATTTAATAAAACGCATGCGCGCGTGCGAAAAATTTGCACAATTCATTTGTTTATATTAATTTTGCACCGTTTTTTGGGTACATATATAGCAATTTGCTTATAAAAATCTTAAAAACATTAATACATAACATTGTAATATTAACTAATCACATTAGATATGAAGAAAATTTACTTAAAGAACCTTTTATTGAGTATTTTTATTGTTTTAGGAGCCACCGTATCCTTTGCACAACAATTGCCTAATCCCGGGTTTGAGGATTGGAGCGGTGAGAAGTTTGACGGCAACATCCAACCTGCAAGTTGGAATGCGAGCAACGTATCGCAAGTGGGATTTAACTTTAACTTTGCATTTCAAGAAGCAGGACACACAGGCAAATATTCCATGATGGTTAAAGACATGAAAGTTGGAGCGATGGGTATTGAGGAGGTTTCTCCTGGCTATGTTTCACTAGGAAAGCCATGGGCATATCTTGAAGGGTTAAGTACTGGTAGTGCTACTGCAGGTACGGAAGGTGGTATTAGTTTCACGTATCGTCCTGATAGTATGTCTGTTTGGATCAAGCGTACTGGTAACAATACAGACAAAGAGGATTTTTATCTATTATACTATGCATGGTCAGGTACTGCAAAGGCCGATAGTTACAAAAACAAAAACGGAGGGTGTACTAGTGTCAGCAAAACCAACGAAGAGAGTGATATCCGCCAAGCGCTCAATGCTAACGAATGTGAAACCGACCAATATGCCAATCAGATTGCTGAGGGTATGTGGCGTGAGAAGAAGACCTATGGCGAGTGGACCAACATTCGTGTTCCCATCTATTATTTTAGCAACGATGTTCCCACGATGATGAACATCATCTTCTCTGCATCTAACTACCCTAACTTCCGTGCTAATGATGGTTTGTACGATGGAAACTCGTTGTATGTAGATGATGTAGAGCTGATTTATTCATCTAAGATTGATAAACTCTATATACGCGACAGAGAATGGAAAGGATTTGACCCTAATAGCACCGAAGAACAAGTATATTCGGTAGGAAAAGCCACAGAGATTCCATCTGTATTTGGGATGCGTGGCGCTGGTTCTATTACCAATGCGCGTGGTATTACTGTAAACCTTCCAGGTCGTCGCCTTGGTAATGACGAATTTAAAATCGAAAAACCAGGAACTATTGATGGTGACCCTATGATTATTAAGGTGAATGCCAATGATGGTAGGAGTAGTACGACCTACAAAATTAAATTTGTTTCTGTAGCGTCGAACAATGCTCGTTTGGCAGAGATTCAGGTAAATGGCACTAATATTACTGGTTTCAATGCTTATTTGAACAACTATACTATCACTTTGCCTTATGGCACAACAGAAGTTCCCGTTGTAACCGCAAGCGCACAAGATAATGGTGCAACTGTGGAAATTACACAAGCTAGTTCTACTACAGGAACTGCTACAATCCTTGTGACAGCAGCTGATGGAACGACCAATACTTATACGCTAAAATTCTCTGTTGCACAGTTGTCTGATAATACACTAGAGGCCATCTATGCCGACGGCAAACTCTTACCAAGTTTCTCCCCAACCAAGAACAACTATACCATATCTTTGCCTTTGGGTACTACTAAAGCCCCTGCAATCACCTGGAAATCAGCATATGCTAATGGTGCCCAAACCATTACTTTGGTTAAGAACAGTCTCGCAGAAGGTGCCCAAATCACCGTATCTGCTCCTGCTGCTGATAAAACGAGAACCTATAAGATTACTTACAAGGTGGAGGCATCGTCTTATGCATATTTGTCTGGAATCAGTTTGAATGGCAAAGCACTTGATGGATTCTCACCCGAGCAAACCAATTACTCCATTACTTTACCTGTAGGTACGACTAGTTTGCCTGAAATCACTTGGACACAAGGCGACTCATACCAAACAGTAGCCATCACCAAAGGTGGATTGGATGGCACGACACGCATTGTAGTGACCGCAGCGGCTGGTAATACTATCACATATCGACTGAATTTCTCTACAGAGAAGTCCACTAATAATGCTCTGCAAAGCATTGAGTTAGATGGTGTGGTACTTGATGGTTTCCACCAAGATACACTCAATTATACCATCACTTTGCCAGCAGGCACAAATACATTGCCAACTGTTAGTTACACAGCAAGTGATGAATATCAAACCGTTACCGTCAACACAAGCGCAGCTACGCGTACTGTGCGTATTATCGTAAAAGCGGGAGACGGATCCACACGCGTTTATGTATTGACTTTCGAGGTTGAGAAATCTACCAATGCGCTATTGAAAATGATTTACCTTAATGGTGATAGCTTGGAGAACTTCGTAGCAGAGCAATTGACCTACACCGCAAAGTTGGACCAAGAAGTGATTCCAGAGATCACAGTTGACCCAAACCCAAATCAAAAGGTGAATATCACCCAACCTGCTAGTTTTGGTACAGCACATATTATGGTACAACCAGAGGCAGGTTCAGCTGTGGAGTACGCAATCATCTTCACCTCTGCATCCGAACCTGAGATCCCAGATTTTGCCACAGATTCCTTCCCTGCATCTGCAGACACATCGCTAGAGGCCATCTACATCAATGGTGAATTGTATCAGCAGAACCCAACTGCCCCAGCCTACACATACGAATTGCCATGGCGCACAGCACAAGTGCCATCCGTAGTCCCTGTAGCAGGTGCTTTGGGACAGACTATCACGATGTCTAATGCAGGTCTAAATCAAAAAACTACTATTCGGGTAACAGCAGCAGATGGTATCACTACTGCAGATTATGCTATCGCATTCCCAGTGGCTAAGAGCAACAACACTCAATTGGAACTCATCGAAATCGATGGAGTGGAGTTTGATTTCGCGGCTGCTATACGCGCCTACTCCATCACATTGCCATACGGAAAGAGTGAAGTGCCAACAATCTCCTTCACCAAGGCAGAGGCAGAGCAAAAAGTAGAAGTTTGCACGAATGGTTTTGAAGCTCCTAGCACCATCCAAGTGACCGCAGAAGATGGAACCGTAGCCACCTACAGTTTTACCTTCAATGTGGCATATGCGCCATTTGAAAATACTTTGCAATCTATCATCGTAGATCATGTAGGTGCGTTGGATCTGTCTGCAGGTGCCAACCATCAGGTTACCTTGCCTTATGGTATGACTGATCTTCATGTTTCTTATATCAAGCAATATCCAGAACAAGTAGTGACTATTGTGAATGGTGGTGTATATACCCCCACCACTATCACGGTGAAGGCAGACGATCCTACAAAAGCGGATATGGTTTACACCATTACGCCAAACCTGATGGCCTATCCCGAGTACTCGCTCACTGGCGTCAAAGTAGATGGTGTGGAATTGGCTAATTTTGATCCAAACGTCTTTACTTATATTATTCCAGTAACCCAAAAGCCAGTATTGAAATATCAACATGCTGCAAGTGTAACTACTAGCGAAGTAGAAGACAATATCAAGTTTACTCAAGTGGAGGTAACCGATGGGGGCAATACTCGTCACTATACCTTCTACTACCACTACACCAACGATGTGATCCCTAATGGTGACTTCAACGAATATCGTACAGGTAAAGCGAACACCAAACACACCCAAATGCCTGTAGGTTGGTACGGTTTTGCTGATAAATACTCTTCTTTTGGTAGCGCATGGAAAGTAGATAATCCTGGCAAAGAGTTCCAATGCAAAGATGGTATCTTAAAAGTTTCTTGGGGATATTGGGCAGTGCTTATGAGTTCTGCTCCACTAGTGCTAACTTTAGGTAATACCACAGATTTCGCTTATGAAAGAGCCGGCAATTCTAGTGCCAAATTCTCTGGTGGCATTCCATTCCGCAATACTCCGGATGCTGCCGACATTACCTATCAAATGGTAGAAGAAGAAGTTGATTCTAAATTCTCATTCGTCTTCACCACAGACGCACCAGATCCTACAGACACAGTAAATTATATCGTCAAAGATGTAACTTCTAATTTCGTTACATATCGTCAAGCTCTATCGACTGATAACAAAGTCATTCAAACGCTCAACATTAACATTGATGCTTCCAATGGCCATAAGGCCAATATCAATTTCGGCTGTTGGACTGAGAATTATTGCGAGTATGGAGATGTAATCTATATTGATCGTATTGCTTTTGTATATAGCAGCGCACTTTCAGCCCTCCATGTTAATGACCAACCTGCTACACTCAATGGTCAAGACTTCACCGTAGCTTTGTCAGACTCTGAAGTGCAATTGCCTACTCTAAGTTTTACTGGTGAAGTATCTGACCAGCAACAAATGGTAGATTGGGCTCCAAATTGGACCATTTCAGGTGCTACAGCAACGCGTACGGCTACTATCACCAACTACGCAGAAGATGGTTCATATACCACTTACACCTTGACCGTTACTCGTCCTATATCCAACAACACCAATTGCACCTATAAGGTAGAAGGTGAGGACTTGACTGTAGTGAAGGGTTCTTTCTACCAAACTATCGCCGTACAACGTGAGGCAAATCGCTACGCCATCACAGTAACTGCAGAAGATGGTAGCAGTGCAACTTATTATGCAGATATTCAAAGCGACAGCAGCTCTTCTCAAAACAAATGTGAGACTAGCGATGCACAACCATTCGAGTATGCGCCATCAAGCGCCACACTCAATGGGGTCATGATAGAAAACGGAATATTGGTATATGAGACCACATCACCATTGGATACCGTGGCTGTAGAGGTGACCGATACTGCCTATCACTTGGACGTATATGGTACGGCAGGTAAAAATCACTATTGCGTAAAGCGTGAAGTGTCTGACAATGCCTTGTTGTCGGCCATTTACGTGGACGGTGCTGCTTTGGATGAGTTCTACGAAAGCACATTCACTTACCAAATCACTTCTACGGAATTGCCTACTATTACTGCAACGGCTGCGGAGGCAAACGCACAAGTAGAGACTGCCATACTACGTCAAGAGGACGCACATTATGTAGTATTTATTCAGGTAACAGCACCTGATGGTTCTACTAAACAAGGCTATACCGTGGCGATCACTCTGCGCACATTGCGCTCTACCGCACTCCTGAGCGATATTCGTGCGAACAACGTAAGTATCGATGGATTCTCGCCAAACACATTCTCATATACCATTGCCCTCCCAGCAGGAGAAACCATACCGACCTTCAAGGCAATCACAACAGATGGTGCTACAGCGAAAGTCACATCTACAGAATTCGGTCGCACTACTACCATTAGCTATGAAGTCACTTCTGAGGATGGGCTATCAAGCAACACCTATATAGTACAAGTAGAGCAACTACCTTCATCTATCTGCACATTGGATGCTATTTATTTGGATGGTATGCCTTTAGAAGGATTTGAAGCAAATACGACAACCTACAATATTGTATTGCCTTATGGTACTACAGAGTTGCCAGAGGTGTCGGCTAGTCCTAGCGATCCTACTGCTACATGGAACATAGAGATTGATAGCACCAACATGAATGCTAAAATCATCGTTACAGCAGAGAACAACGACCACATGATCTACACGCTCCAGTTTAGTATTGCCAAGAACACTGATGCCACCCTTTCCGGTATCTTTGTAGATGGTGTATTGATCGACAACTTTGATGAGTGGACTTTGGATTACACGATTGTATTAGCATTTGGTGCGGAATTACCTGCTCTCTCTGCTACTCCTACAGATGCTCATGCTACGCTTGTAGTGGAGAAGGTGGATGTGCTGCACTATACCTTCGTAGTAACTGCTGAGGATGGAGTAACAAGTCTCACATACACCGCAACTATTGGATATGCCCCTTCTGTCAACAGCGAACTGCTCAACATCCTTCTTAACGATCAAGCATTAGATGGATTTAGCCCAACCGAATACGAATACGCTATCACCTTGCCATATGGAGCTCCGCTGCCAGAGGTGACATGGCAAGTGGCAGATTCACAACAAGTAGTTGTAGCAGCATGGGAGGGAGAAATGATTCGCCTGACTGTTACCGCAGGAGATGAAGAAACGATTAGCGAATATACGATTACCTTTACCCACGAGTTGTCTGATAACAATCGTCTGATATCCATTACACTCAATGGTGAGTTGTTGGCAGGTTTCCACGGCGACACATTGGCCTATACGATTACCTATCCTGTAGGCACCGACTCTTTAGAGCTGATTACTGCAGAACAAGTAATTGCCATCGCAGAGGACTCTACCGCGACTGTGGCAATACAAGAGCAAGGAACAACGCTGGTGATTATCGTCACAGCTGCAAATGGTGATATCCGTGCATATAGCATCGAACAAATCATTGCCATATCCAATGAAGCTCGTCTATCCATGATTTATCTTGACTCTGTGGCTATTCAGGATTTTGACCCTGACACATACGAATACACCATCAAGCTTGCACAAGGCGCTCTCCTGCCTACTATTACAGCTACTCCTATCGACACGCTACATGCTCAAGTAGAATATGGTATAGAACAAACACTCGAAGACGGAAGCAAGCTAATTGAGATTGACGGTATTGCAGAGGACGGTACGATCCTCACCTATTCGGTACATTTTACGTTTGCTGATTGGTCTCCTAGTTCGGATGCTGTTGAGGGAGACTGCCTATTCTTCCCTGTTCCTGGTAAACCCAACACATTCCGTGCTGTCACTATTTCGCTGGGTGTCAAATGCGCTATCTATACTATCAATGGTAGATTGCTCCAGATGATGGACGTGCCTGTATTGGATGTAAACTCCGTAGAAGTGGAGCACAACGAATACGGTGATCCAATTATCAAAGAGGGCTCCGTGACCAGCGATGCAGTAGGTACAGAATATGTAGCCACACCAGGCGAGCCATTCGTGTATATCTTCTACAACACCGAGAGCAGACGCATTGGTAAGGGGGGAAAATACATCTCTTACTAATCCATTAATCGATGTTTCAAATCCATTCGCCATACCGCCCTACAGGCGATCAACCCGAAGCCATCCGCCAACTGGTGGATGGCATTCGTAGTGGAGCACCGGCCCAAACGCTACTTGGTGTAACGGGCTCGGGTAAGACCTTCACGGTGGCTAATGTCATCTCTGAGGTCAATCGTCCCACTCTTATTCTCAGCCACAACAAGACTCTCGCCGCACAGCTCTATAGCGAGATGCGTCAGTTTTTTCCGAATAATGCGGTAGAGTATTTTGTGTCGTATTATGATTATTATCAGCCCGAGGCATATATTCCTTCGACCGACACCTACATCGAAAAGGATTTGAGCATCAATGAGGAGATCGACCGCTTGCGCCTTAGCGCCATATCAGCGCTGCTGAGTGGCAGAAAGGATGTGGTAGTGGTGTCATCTGTAAGTTGCTTATATGGTATCGGAAACCCACAAGATTTTAGTCAATCGTGTATCAGCGTGGTGCGAGGTGAAATGCGTAATATGAACAATCTTCTCAATCATCTGGTTGAATCACAATACATTCGCCATGACAACGAACTCAACCGTGGACGTTTCCGTGTCAAAGGTGATACGGTGGATATCGCCCTCGCTTATGCCGATTATATCCTGCGAATTGAGTTTTTTGGTAACGAAGTGGATACAATTATGACACTCGATCTTGCCACAAACGAAGTGATTGAAGAGTTTGATAGTTTCAACATCTACCCTGCTACCATATTCTGTATCAATGCAGATAAACAAGCAGATGCTATTCGCCAAATCAAGTTAGACCTGGCCAATCAGGTGCAGTATTTCCAGGATATTGGTGAACCACTTTACGCCAAGCGCATTGAAGAGCGCGTCAAATACGATATGGAGATGATCCAAGAACTGGGTTATTGTTCGGGTATAGAGAACTACAGCCGCTATTTTGATGGACGTGAAGCAGGTACACCACCCTATTGTCTGTTGGACTATTTCCCGAAAGATATGCTCCTAGTCATTGACGAGAGTCACGTCACCGTTCCGCAGATACATGCCATGCATGGCGGCGACAAAGCCCGCAAAGACAATCTTGTGCAATATGGGTTCCGATTGCCAGCAGCAAGAGACAATCGTCCACTCACTTTTGAGGAGTTTGAGGGAAAGACAGGACAGACCATCTATGTATCTGCTACACCTGCTGACTACGAATTGAAGCGTTCGGAGGGCATCTTCATTGACCAATTAATCCGTCCCACAGGCTTGCTTGATCCTGAAATAGAGGTTCGTCCTCGTGATTATCAAGTGGATAACCTAATGGAGGAGATCCGCATACGCGTAGCCAAAGAGGAACGTGTACTTGTCACGACACTTACCAAGCGAATGGCTGAGGAATTAGACGAATATCTGCGTCGCTATGGTGTACGTTCGGCTTATATCCACTCCGATATTGACACGCTGGAGCGTATCCAGATTATGGAAGACTTGCGCAAGGGGTTGTATGACGTCCTAGTAGGTGTCAATTTGCTCCGTGAAGGATTGGACTTGCCAGAAGTGAGTCTAGTGGCTATTTTGGATGCGGATAAAGAAGGATTCTTGCGCGACCATCGTTCGCTGACGCAGACTGCAGGTCGTGCTGCGCGACATGTCAATGGCAAAGTAATCATGTATGGCGATAAGATTACGTCATCCATGCAAAAGACTATTGACGAGACCAATCGCCGTCGCCAGAAACAGATCGCCTATAATACAGAGCATGGCATCACACCTAAGGCTCTGAATAAAGCTATTGAGTCTAGTCCGCTGATTGCCCTCATGCGCAAGGAGCAAGCAGAGAAAGCAGCACTTGAGCAGAAGATTCAAGATAGTTGGAAGTCTGCTCCTTGGCAGCAGTATAGCAAGAAGGAGCTAGAGAAGGCCAGTGAGAAACAACGCCGTGCCATGTT
>JAEIGA010013215.1_pt1 | contig 12561 bp, 25 predicted proteins | sample 9270691 | NCBI WGS metagenome assembly JAEIGA01 (sample SAMN17057246, study PRJNA624740) | gut metagenome | biome: biome; isolation source: fecal sample | host: Bos grunniens | place: China: Xizang | collected 2019 | reverse complement strand
TAAAAATAAAAAAAGAAAGAGGTAAAAATTATGAGCGTTTTAGTTATGGTTTATGGGCAAAGCGGAACAGGCAAGTCAACAAGCTTGCGAAATTTTGACCCAGGAGAGGTTGCCGTTATAAACGTATCAGGCAAGCCGATGCCGTTTAGGACAAGGTTGCAGACTTACAACACGGACGATTATGGCAAGATTTTAAATGCCCTCTCCAAAACGGAGAGAAAAGCTATTATAATTGACGATGCAACATATCTTATGGTCGGGGAATTTATGCGTAATGCAAAGGTCGCGGGCTACCAAAAGTACACAGATATGGCGGTATCATTTAACAACCTTATCGAGTGTGCTTCAAGGCTCCCCGATGATGTTGTCGTTTATTTCTTGGGTCATAGCGACCAAGCGGATGACGGCAGAGAACACTTCAAGACGATCGGAAAGATGCTTGACAACTATGTAACGGTTGAGGGAAAGTTCACCATTGTTCTGAAGACGGTGGTGCAGGATGGTCGATATTTGTTCAGCACTCACAACAACGGTCAGGATACAGTTAAAAGCCCTATGGGGTTATTTGATCAGGATTTGATAGACAATGACCTCAAAGCGGTAGACACGGCAATCCGTGAATATTGGGGACTTGGCAATGGCTAATTTTGACAGCGGATGCAAAGGCTTCGTTGTTATGGAATGCACCGTGAAGGTGAATTTTCCTATTGATTGGAAGGATAGGGCAGAGGTTGCTTGTAAACATTGCCCTTACCTTTCGAGCAACGAGCGAATGTGCCAATTAAATAAAGAGCCCGTATTTTTCCCTAACACACATTTGGGAGAATGGTGTCCATTAAAACAAATTTATACAGAAATTAAAGGAGAACAAGAAAATGAAAGCAATTAACAATTTTGAGAATGTACAAGCAACCGCGGGCGAGTTCAACAGACCGACTGCGGGTGGCTATTGTGTTGAGATTTTGGCGGTCAAAGATGTGCCTATAAATGCGCAAACAGGTAAGGGCGATTATCTCAAAATCGATTATGATATTTGCCACGGCGAGTTCGCAGGATATTACACCAAGCAAAATGAACGATACGGTGGCGATTGGAGAGCCAATTTCATCCGTTCTTATAAGGAAACTGCCGCAGGAATGTTTAAGCATTTTATCAACTGCGTTGAGGAAAGCAACACGGGGTACAAGTGGTCGTGGGACGAAAAAACCCTTGTTCATAAGTATGTTGGCTTAGTTCTCGGCGAGGAAGAATACAGAAAGAACAACGGCGAGATTGGTGTTAGGCTCGTTGTTAAAGATATTAAGACAACAGAGCAGATTTTGAAGGGCGAGTTCAAAGTCCCTGCGATTAAGAAAATTGCGGAAAATTCTTCTGTTCTGCCTGCTGTGAAATGGGAAGAAATAGACCCTTTGGACGACCTGCCTTTTAATTGATTTTAAGCGGCTTGGGCGCGTTTACGGCGTGGGGGGTATAAATACATATCCCCCACCGCCAAAGCCCAATAGAGCGAAAATTTGGGACATTGTGGAGGGTTTTAAGTGGATTATAAAAGAATATATGCGATCAAAAAGCAAAATGAGGCGCGGATTTTGAAAGTATGTCCCGATTGTCCGAAAACGAGCGGTGTTTATTTTTTAATTCGTAAAGAAGGGGGATTTAAATATTGTTATATAGGTCAAGCTCGCAATCTCATTGAACGGCTTGGAAACCACCTTGCAGGGTATCAACAACACATTGACCGAAGCTTAAAAAAACATGGTCTTTGGAGCGAAGAGAATCCGACAGGGTGGGAAGTGTTTACGTTAAGATTTCCTATTGATGTTCTTGATGAGAAAGAACAATATTTTATTCAAAAATATGCCAATTCGGGATATCAAATGTTAAATGTTACAAGCGGTTCGCAAGGAAAGGGCAAAACCGATATCGGAGAACGCAAGGCAGCAAGGGGATATTACGACGGTTTAGAACAAGGAAGAAAGAACACGCAAAGGTTTATTGCTGACCTTTTTGCAAAGCATCTTGATTATAAGCCAAAGAAGGAACCACCAAACGCATATCAAAAGAAAGCTATGGAAAAATTCAAGGATTTTTTAGAGGGCGAAAATGAATAAATATGCAGTATATGAGCGCATAAAGTCAGAAATCGCGCGGACGGCAAGATCGCAAGAAGAGTATGAAAGAAGGCTAAAAGCCTTGCAAAAAAAATTAAAAATTTGAAAAAATCGCTTGACATAACAAATAAGAAATGTTATAATTATTTAAACAAACGCTCAATGTGGAAGGTGGTAGCTCTGTATTGAGTTACAATGAAATGTTGAGCAGACACCCTGTGTCTTGGTACTACCACTACCGAGGCGCAGGGTTTCGTTATATGATGAGGTGCTATGAATAAGTCATATTTTGCAAACGAAATAAAAAGCCGCGTTAAGATGCCCGAATTAGTGCGTTTTTACGGCTTTGAAATAAAAAGAGGAAACAGAATACCGTGCCATATTCACGGTGGAAAAAATGACAACCTCGGTATAAAAGAAGAATATTGCCACTGCTTCAAGTGCGGTTATAATGCGGACGTAATAAAGTTTGTGCAAGATTATTTTTCTTTGAGTTTTGCCGAAGCGATATCCAAAATAAACGAGGATTTTTTGCTTGGTTTGCCAATCGGAGAACCATTAGACAAAAGACGGCAGACCGATATCGCAAGACAGGCTTTTTTGAGAAAACAAGAACAAAAAAGGAAAGAGGCGGAACGTGAAAAACATTTGATTGCTTGGCTTGATGCTCACAGTGAGTTGATACGCCTTGAAAGGCAGAAAATTGATTATAGACCAAAATCGGAGTGCGCGGAATTGCACCCGAAATTTATAGAAGCATTACAGGGTATCGAATACGCAAAATATAGGCTCGGATGCGCGGAGGAGGATTTATATCATTATGAAAAATCAAATGGTTGAAATACCGGAGTATACCTATGACCAATATATAGGGACTTCAGAGCCATATGAGTTTTTGTATTCGTTCAAGGACAACAAATTCTTGATGAAGCAAATTCAGCAGAAAATGAAAGAAAAAGCAGGAGCGATAGGAGTTAAGTGCTTTGTGGCTCTGTTCGATGCGTACTGCCAAATGCAAGCCAAATCAAATGGTATCATCCTTGACAATTCGACACAGTTTGACGGTCAAGAGATGGAACTTTTTGCAGGAGAATATATCTGTGATAATTGCGGAGTCGCGGTTCAGGACAAATATGGCTTTGAGCAAATCGTGTGTAGGCATCCAATAATGCCTGTTCAACGGCTTTGCAATGTTGATACGGGAGAAGAAAGACTCAAAATCGCATATCGAAAAGGGCGGTTTTGGCGTTCCCTTATAGCAGAAAAATCAACCCTCGCATCAAGTAATAGTATTTTACAGTTGGCGGCAAATGGTGTACTTGTTACAAGCGAAAATGCAAAGGCTTTGTCGAAATATCTTTTTGAGATCGAAGAATTAAATTATGATACAATACCCGAGCAAAAATCGGTCAGCCGTTTGGGGTGGGTCGGCGATGGTTTTTCGCCTTATGTTGATGAGTTGGTTTTTGATGGTGAAAACAATTTCAAGCATATTTTCAATGCCGTTAAATCAAATGGTAGCCGTGAAAAGTGGATTGAGGCAATGAAAAGCTTGAGAGCAGAAAAAGGTGTTGCCCGTATCGCGTTGGCGGCATCTTTTGCAAGTGTTATATTGCAACCGTGTGGACTGCTCCCGTTTTTCTGTCATTTTTGGGGCGGTACGGAAGTCGGAAAGTCGGTGCTTTTGCTGACGGCGGCGAGTGTGTGGGCGAAGCCGAGCTTTGGCGAATATGTTACAACATTCAATAGCACCCTTGTCGGACAGGAAATGATGGCTACATTCTTGAACAGTTTGCCGATGTGTATTGATGAATTGCAAATCCAATCAAGCGCAGGAATAAGGGATTTTGACAAAATTATATATCAATTAACTGAGGGCGTGGGAAGAACGCGCGGCGCAAAGACGGGCGGTCTGCAAAAAGTAAACACTTGGAAGTGTTGCTTTATCACGAATGGGGAACACCCGATTAGCAACACAAACAGTGGCGGAGGCGCGGTAAACCGCATCATAGAGGTGGAAACCGAAGAAAAGGTATATAAAGACCTTCCTGCTCTTTGCGCCGTTATAAGCGAAAATTATGGCTTTGCAGGGCGCGAGTTCGTGGAGTTCTTGCAAACAGAAGGTGCGGTGGATATTATAAACCGTATACAAAAGCAATATTACAAGGAACTTTTGAAATCGGATAGCACGGAGAAACAGGCATCATCCGCATCAGCGATATTGGCGGCTGATTATATTGTTACCGAGTTGATATTCCGAGATGGCAACAATTTGACGGTTGACGATATGGCGCGCATTATGACAAAAAAAGACGAGGTAAATGTGAATGTTCGCGCGTATGATTACATCATTGAATTAGTAGCAAGAAACCCCAACAAATTTAAAACTAACGAATTTGGCGATTATCAAGGCGAGGTTTGGGGCAAGATTGAACCCGACCATATTTATATTATTAAGTCTGTGTTTGACCGTGAAATGAGCCTTGCAGGGTTTAATTCAACCGCATTCTTATCGTATGCCAAAAGGCTTGGTTTGCTTCTTTGCGACCCTGACAAGCGCACAAAAAAAGCAAGGATAACAAATTCACCGATAAATTGTGTGTGTCTGGCAAAGTCGCCCGAGATGGCTTGGATTGAGATTAACTCTGATGATCCGTTGCCTTTTGATATATAGCGTTCCCTGTTCCCTGTTGTTCCCTGCAAAAAAACAAGCCCTATATGTGTAGAGATAAAGCAAAGTATATGTCTCTCTCGCGTATAGGAATAAAAAATTACAGGGAACATAGGGAACATAGGGAACAGAGACAAAACTCCTTTATATATATAGAGAATTGTGTTCTCTATGCCGTTCCCACAGTTTTCGATATGGGGAACAAAAATCAAAAAAATATCAAAAATATTTCAAAAACTTTTCAAAAACCTATTGACATTTTGATTTTTATGTGTTATAATATAAGAGCAGTAAGGGGAACACCCCTTATTGAAGGGCAAGACGGTAAACGCAAAGGCTAAAATAAGAATTACATTGCTGATTGAGAATGTTGACGAACAGGGCAACGGTGGACTCCGAACCTATCGTATCACAATCAAAGGTGTTAATCCCAAGCACTTGCCCTTAACATTGAAAAGAGGTAGCACAAATGATTACAACGAATTGCAACGCTTATATCGGTGGCAAATATAGTGTTTATTGTAGCACGAAAAGTGGCAAGTGTTTTTACACGGTTTGCGATACCGAGCAACAGGCGAGAGCATTCGGCAACGAGCAATGGAAAAATTCTTGGATTGTTGAAATCCGCATCAGCAAAATGCGTTTTTACAAAAAGAGAAGAAATTCCCTTTTGATTGCTACCGCCAAGAAGGGAGAGCAAGTATGAAGAAATTGCCTTGCGGTTGGTTATTCCGTTTGACAAGGTTTTGCAAGAATAGAAAATGCGAAACTTGTATATTGAGAAACAAATAGACCGAAGTGGCGGCGGCAAAACCGCCACGGAAAGAGAGGGGAAAATAATGAGGTTATGGCACAAGTCAATGATTGAGTTTTTGCCCGATATGCAGTTAAAAGGGCAGTGGAGGGAGTGTGCTTTAATTGCACACGAATTGAAAGAACATGGTACACCAAATCATTTGTTGGTGAACAGGGTTACAGAATATTCTGTTGATGATTTTTACAGTTATTGTATTTCGGTTTATTCGGAAATAAAGAAAAGGGGTTTTAGTTGTTCTAACCAAAGCCTTGAAAGAATATGGGAATTAGATGGGAAAATAAGACCTTTTGAATTGATTTTTTATAGTTGGCACAACAAAGAATATTTGCGTATCTGCATGAGCAACCTTTTCGAGAAGCATAAGTACGGTGTCGGCAAGTCGAGGATAACCGATGACGAGTGGGAAACGCTTTGCAGAGGTTACAAAGAGATTACGGGGGAGGATTACACGATATGAAGGCAAGAGTACCAACGTCCTACCTCAAGTTGCCACAACGCGAAAAGGATGCCATTGACAAGCTTGTGCTGAGCGAGATCAACAAGGCATTGGACGAGGAGGAAGTGGCTTTGTTCGCACAATATTCCAAGATGCTCTGCATTGTATTGCACGATCATTTCGGATTTGGTGAGGATAGGCTTTATCGTGTGCTTGGAAGCTTTAAAGCATTGAAGCGAAAATATAGAAGGCTTAAAACCGCACAGGAGATAAGACCTGCTCTTGAGAAGGAAATGGAACGAATTTTTAGGAAAAACAAATTCCCAACAGATTTTGTTGAAGGTCTGCAAAGGGATGAATAAGGAGGATAAAATGAACTGTACGGTTGAAGAAATCAAATATTTTGTCTATGCTCGGAGAGACCAAAACGAGCAGTGGAGTAATTGGTCTGGAGCCAAAAGCATTGACGATGCAATAAAGAGAGGAGAGAACGCCAAAAGGTTTGGCTTTGAGGCTAAGGTTGTTGAGATAATACACAGGGAGGTAGAGATATGATAAAAATTGAAAAAACAGAAGTTTTTGGCTGGGAAGCTGCCGTGCGTGGGATGCGAAATCCCTTAAATAGCTGGCACCTCTCAGACAGTGAATTTTCGCCGCTGAGGATAGGTGCAAAAGACCTTGACCTGATGCTCAGGCTTGCCCGTTCAGGCGGCACACACGCAAAATATAGGCGTATGATCACCGTTACCGTTGATATAACTGCTCCGCTTTATTGGTGGAAGGAGTTTGATACTTACAAGGTCGGTACGGTTGCCAATTCTTGTTCAACGATGCACAAAATACACAGCAAACCCTTGACACTTGCAGATTTTAGTTGTGAGCGGTTGTGGGGAGTATATCTTGAAACGCTTGTTAATACGATTGATGCAATTAACCTTGCGCGGAATGAATATATCCTTACAAACGATAAATTATATTGGGATCAGATGATACAACTCCTGCCGTCCTCATACAATCAGCGTAGAACTGTGATGCTCAATTATGAAGTCCTCACTAACATTTACCATACACGCAAAAATCACAAATTAGCAGAATGGCATACCCTTTGTGAATGGATAGAGAGCTTGCCGTATCACACACTTATAATGGGCGAAGGGGGCGAACAGAATGAACAGAGATAAACAGATCGAGGAAATGGCGAGGGTAATGTGCGGCAGAGAAAAAAGCTGTCTTATCTGTCCTATCGAAAGTCCTTGCCTTATGAGGAATTGCGCCCATTTGCTTTATGCAGAAGGCTATCGCAAGCAAGAGTGGATCAGCGTTGATGAAGCGTTGCCGAAAAAATACGAAAATGTGTTAGTGTGTTGTGCTAATATCGTTGGCACAGATTTTATAATGGCAAAAGGTGTCTGGTACAGACACCTACACAACGAGGTTACCCATTGGATGCCCTTGCCTGAACCACCGAAGATGAAAGGCGGTGAGTGAGGATGAAGCCGAAGGGGATAGTTTGGTTTATCGAGAAAAACATTCGTGGTGCTTGGGTTGTGTATGGCATAGATGGAATTAAACAATATTATGGATACACGAAGGCGCAAGCAAGAAAAAAATACATTGAAGATTGTAAAACAATTGTGCTTTGTTAAGAAGGTGAGTGAGGATGAAAACTTGTGAAACTTGTAAACATAAGGGTGAGCCGATAAATGTTGAAAAAAATATGTACTGGTGTGAATGTGGTAAAACTTGCGTGAATGGTAGTGCTTGGGAGAACGCCCAACCAACCGAGAAAGGCGGTGAGTGAGGATGACGGGTATTGCGTTATTTGCCCTTATCGGTTGGATGACGAATGCTGGATCGGCATATTGGATTGTGTTCTCACTCCATTGCACTGCTTGGTTTATTAAGGCTATGATAAACGCCTGGAAAGGCGGTGCGGAGTGATGGCTGAATATATAGACAGAGACATAGCAATTAGAACAGCAATAAAGTCCTGTGTTGAAGTTGTAGGACACGGAATCACACAATTTGATGCAATGGATATCGTAGATGCTTTTGAGAACATACCCACCGCCGATGTGGTCGAAGTGGTGCGATGCAAGGATTGCATATTTTATCAAGCGAACAGTTGTTTTAATCGTCAATGGGACTTTGAATCATCAACAGAAATTCCATTAGTTCGCGAAAACGATTATTGCAGTTACGGAGAAAGGAGAAAGTGATGGCTAATAGATACATAGACGCGGATGCGCTATTGGAACGCTTACCCAACGATCTGCCGTACAAGGATAGTGTCAAGAGGGTGCTTACCCAAGCACCTGATGCCGATGTTGTGCCGAGGGAGACGGTTGAGCGGATTTTTGAGGAGATTGAGAAAAAAGTCAAAAGGTCTGTTGCAATATACATGGAAGAAATAAATAAAGAACACATAAAAGATACACCTTTATATGATAGGTGTTCGGGAAGTATCTTTGCCTTGCGGAATTTAGAAGATTTTCTTGCCGAACTCAAAAAGAAAGACACCGAATGGCAATTCTCCGAGCAGATCAGTTACGAACAACCTGATTTAACCGATGCAAAATTCATTGATAGCGAGGGAAATGAACACGGGCTTGATGAACAGTGGGAGCGTTCGGATGAACTTTATAAGAAATACACAGGAGGTCAGAACGATGAGTGAAAATTTAAAACCGTGTCCGTTTTGTGGGAAAGAAGAAGAAACCAAAAAAGGATATAGCATAGGTCCGTGTGTTGTCAAGGGCTTTGGGGAAATATCTTACTGCGTACACTGTATGCATTGTGGGGCATCAACCGACTATGTTAAGACACCGGCGGCGGCAAAAAGAAGATGGAATAGGAGGGTAAACAATGAAAGTTAAGGCAACACTCACATTCAGTGAAGAACACGTCAAGCGCACTATGGATGCGGTGAAGATCAGCACCGCGGACGAGCTTGTGGCGTTTTTGAAAGGCGTTTACGCGGCTCAAATACCTACGCAGCTCGATGACGTGGATATAGAAGTCATTGAAGATATTGAGTAAACACATCTTGACACAGGCAATAAAGTGTGATATAATAATATTGCATTGATGTAATTTGTTTTTCATTGGTGACCTCCTTTCTTAAATGACGGCTCGGAAAGACGAGAAGTGCCGACAGGGTGAAATGCAGACTTGTCGGTGCAAATTATGGTAATGAGATGCTGATTGGAAAGTGCAGGGCGACGTCGTGTTGCTTGGTTTGTTGGTTCAAATCCAACCGTTACCACCAATGAAATGCCTTGCGATAGTAGGCACTTAAAAAAGCGGTGTTTGCCGACCGTAAACGGCTCAAATTGATTATACAAGGAGTTGATACAATATGCTAATCAAACACAGCCGATTGTGTCGGCTCTTTTGTGCATAATGGGGTGATAAGGTGAATGAAAAAAACCTTATACCATTAAACGAGCGAACAAAGAGTGAGCAACGAAAAATTGCCCGACAAGGCGGCATTAGATCGGGAGAGGTTAGACGAGAACAAAAGACTTATCGAGAAATGGCAAAGGCTATGTTGTCCGCCAAAATCACCGACTCAACAATGCTTGAAGAAATGGCAAAATATGGGATTGACGGAACAGATCTAAAGGCTTATACTTTGCTTGGTATGATTAAGGCAAGTGCGGCAGGTTCTCACAACGCTTTTGATAGGCTCTTGGAATTGACGGGCGAAAAAGAGCAAAATCAAAACGAGGATGTTATCGCTAAACTCGACAAGGTTCTCAACGGCATTGACGAGGTAATGAACGATGAGCAAACTTGATTTTACACCAAAGCAAAAAGAGTTTTGGAAAAACTGTAATAATCATCGTTGGTCTATAAAGTGTGGCGCAACTCGTTCCGGAAAGACTTTTCTTGATTACTACCTCATACCAAAACGCATTAGAGCCGTAAGCGGAAAAGCAGGATTATATGTTATTCTCGGCAACACGAAAAGCACTTTGCAAAGAAATATAATAGAGCCGTTGCAGAACATTTGGGGCGTGGAGTTGGTAAGCGATATAAAGGCAGACAACACGGCTATGATGTTTGGCGAAAAGGTGCATTGTATCGGTGCGGATAAGATAAACCAAGTAAACCGTTTGCGCGGATCGTCAATCAAATATTGCTACGGCGATGAGGTTGTTACTTGGCACGAAGATGTGTTTAATATGCTTAAATCTCGTCTTGATAAGAGCTATTCACGATTTGACGGCACTTGCAACCCCGAAAGCCCGAACCATTGGTTCAAGGAGTTTTTGGATAGCGATGCGGATATTTTCTATCAGCAGTACACTTTGTATGATAATCCGTTCAACCCTCCCGAATTTGTGCGAAATCTTGAAATAGAGTATGGCGGAACGGTTTACTTTGATCGCTATGTGTTGGGGTTGTGGAAGCGCGCAGAGGGCGTTGTATTCCCTGATTTTGCGGATAACCCCCAAAAGTATCTTGTCAAGAAAGAAGATTTGCCAAAGCGTTTCAAATTCTGCTCGATCGGATATGACCTTGGCGGCAACAAATCGCATTATGGTTTGGTTGCTTCTGCTCTTGGCTATGATGATGTGCTTTATGTGTTAAAGGCAGACGAAATTATGCCGCAGGATATGAAGCCGCAAGATGTAGAGGAAAAAGCGAAAAAGTTTATTGAGTATGTGGAAAGCACCCACAATGTCAGGGTGCAAAACTGCTATATAGACGATGCGTATTATACTATCATAAATGGTTTAAACTCTTGGCGGTATATTTTCGACAATGCGGCGGCTATAAAGAGCAGTATGCCGTTGATTGATAGACCTATAAAACTAAACAAATTGATGCACACAGGCAGATTTAAAATACTTGATGGACAATGTAAGCCGTTGATTGAGCAGTTGCAAGACGCGGTGTATGATGAGAATATAGAAGGCACGATCTGCGATGATGGGAGCCAGTGTATTGATATGATTGACGGATTTTTCTATTCAATAGCAGACGAATATGCGTATTTGACGGATTGAGGTGCAAAATGAATTATAGAGAAACACGGTTTTGCGAAAATCTAAATATAATGCAGTTTGACACCGAGGGCGAATATAACACGCCTATATTACAGCCGTATAGGTATGAGCCGACAGAGTTTGTGGGTTTCAATTATGCAAGGTCAGCAAAGAATAAGAAAGAAAAAGGATTGCATTTCTTCGTTGATGATTACCAATTTGAACGGCTATGGCGTGAGCCGTTGGCGTATATCGGATTGATTGGCGAATTTCATTCAATAATGACGCCCGATTTTAGCCTATACACCGATTACCCGAAAGCGTTGCAAATATATAATCATTATCGCAAACATTGGCTGGGGCGTTTATGGCAGAGTATGGGATACAAGGTCATTCCCACGATAGCGTGGAGCGATAAGGAAAGTTTCAAATGGTGCTTTGATGGAACACCGAAAGGTGCGACAGTTGCGGTTTCAAGTGTAGGCACTCAACGAAGCAAGGAAACAAAAGCGTTATTTCTTGACGGTTGGAACGAAATGTTAGACCGATTGCAACCCGAAACGGTCATATTTCACGGAGATATACCGAAAGAATGTAATGCGAATATTATAAGAATAAAATCTTACCAAGAAAAATTTAGGGAGGTAAAAACAGATTATGGGTGGTAGAGGTGGTTCAAGTGGTATTCCCGCAGGTGGAACTGTTAGTGCAGAAAGAAAAAAACAGTTAAGAAACGGAATCGCAACACACACAAAAGCGGAAAACGACAGAGCGGAGAGATACATTGAAGAGAGTCTTCAAAAAGAAAAAAATATTGTTTCAAATGCAGATAGTTACATAAGGGTAGGACATATAAGAAGTAGAAACGACCCTTGGTTCCAAGGACACGTTGAATCTTATAATAGCTTAAAAGCACAGTTAAGTTATTTTAGAAAAGAAAGAAAGCGTCAAGGCAGATAATTAAGGCGGTGATTTATAGTTGGGATTTTGGAGTAATTTTTGGGGATTTGTCAAAAAGAAGATAGACCAATATGACGAGGAAAAGAAAATCGTTGTAAAGGTGCAGGATTGGGAGAATATAACGGAGTATAACCCACTTGCTATTGCGAACACAAAATTAACCTCGCTTGTATGTGATGAAGCAACGGTGGAATTGCAGACGGACAGCACACTTGTAGAGCCATTAAAACCTCTTGCAGAAAATCTTGAAGCAAAGCGATATGAAATCTGTGCTATGATGAACGGCAAGGGTGGTTGTTTTGTTACAATGGCAACAGGTGAGGATGATGAGCCGTACCACCGCATTATAGCCCCTGCTGATGTTTCCGTTTACAGAATGGTAGCCGATAAGATATATGAAGTGGCTATGGTTATTGATAAGAAGATTGTCAAGCATAGGGAATATAGGCTTATAAGACACCATATCCTTGACGAAAACGGCACATTGTATGTTTACTATTACACCACAGATAAAAGCGGTAACGAGGAATATTTGGCTGAATGGGAGCATTACAAGAATGATAATGTAATGT
>JAEIGA010013214.1_pt1 | contig 12562 bp, 12 predicted proteins | sample 9270691 | NCBI WGS metagenome assembly JAEIGA01 (sample SAMN17057246, study PRJNA624740) | gut metagenome | biome: biome; isolation source: fecal sample | host: Bos grunniens | place: China: Xizang | collected 2019 | reverse complement strand
CAGAAACGAACACGCCGCAGATAAAATTATGTCTGAACTTGGTGTTGTTTTGGATGACTCATTCATCCCTGCTGAGATGTTAGATCCTGATTTACTTGCATATATGATGGAAAACAGCGACCAATTTGGCAGCATCTTAATTGAAAACTTCGACGCACATGCTTATGCAGATGCTATTGCACAACAAATCGAAATGGAAAACCTTACAATGGAAAATCAAGAAAACGCTTTTCCTTTCCAAGAATTAGAGGGTGAGCAATTGTCATTCTTCGACGATCTTGAAATTGATGGTGAAGAAATTGGCGATAACTTGGAAAATGGTGGCCCTGTTATTGGGGAATAATCTCACATCAAAAAAATCCAAACAAATCATACAGACTCGCATTCAGCGAGTCTGTTTTTTCTTTTTTCAAGCGTTCTCTTCTACATTATTAACAAGAAAACAATAAAGAAAGGGATCTAAAATGGACAATAAACTTGTATTAGCTCAGGACAAATTAAATCCAAAACCAGAATACGATCCGCACATCTTATATAATGCTATTAATTTAACTGCTGAGTTGCAATATAAGGTGCCCATGCAACGCATATATGATATTCTTGTTATAGTGGAAAAGAAAAACAAGGGTAAAAAAGATAAGGCGGAAATGATAACCCCAGAAGATATTATGAAACTGTTAAATATTCTTGGGGATTTATTAATTAAAGACGCATCTGATTCACCGTGTGACACATCTTCATTGCAAGCAAAAATTAAAGAGTTATTGCGTATTTTGGGCTGCACCCTTTCGGACCAAGATTTAAACAAGATACTCAAAGGACAAATTAGTATTACAGACGTTCTTAGCAAGGACGCTCAACTTGTTTGGCAACTTTTGTTTGATGTAGATGCCCAGGGAAAAATGAGACCAGATCACGAGATGGCAGACCATTTATTAATTAGTATGCAAAATATTGCTATTGAAAATATTGAACGCCAAATGGAAAGCCAGCTAATAGAAAATAGAAACAGAAGAATGTCAGCTCATCAGAGAGCTCAAAATATCTTACTGAGAGACGAAAATTTAAAAACGCTTTTTAGAACTGATGAAGAAAAGAAAAGAAGTCGCGGAGAAGATATTGATTATGTTGAATTAGATCGAAAGCGCGCAAAATTACGTCTTTACATAGCACATATGCAAGGGTATGATAGAGATAGAGACCACGACGGTTCACGCGCGGTTGACCCAACTACTGGTTATATTATCGACTACGAAGACGCATATATCACAGATAAAATATACTCTGGTGCTGTTTTGGAAGATAGGAATACAGATGATTTAGAAGTCCATGAAATTGTCTAACAACATAACTTTTTGCCCCTTATTGTAGTAATAATTTTACTATAATATTAATACAAAAACTTTCCAAGAAAGGAAAACGATTATGGAACATATTATTAGAGCAAAAAACACAACAGTCACACCTAGCATTCAGAATTACGTAGAAAAAAGATTCGCGAAATTCGCAAAGTATGCTCCAGACGATATGGTGGTTCACACTAAAATCGAGGTAAAAGAAGGCGGAGATCGCCATAAGGTGGAAGTAACTATTTCTTTCGGCAAGCAGACTCTTCGTGCGGAAGCAAACAGCACGCACATGTATGCCGCAATTGATGATGTTGAAAAAACCATGTCCATGCTCTTGAAGAAGAGAAAGGATAAGATGACGGAAAAGCATCGTCAACCCAAAGACTTCATGTTTGGCCCAGAAAATGAAGAAAAGTCTGTTGATGAATATAAAATTTCAAGAACAAAAGAACATGATTTACAAGCCATGACAGCACAAGAAGCTTGTGAGGCTATGGATATGATTAGCCACCCATTCTTCGTGTATTTTGATGATAATCTAAAAACTACTTGTGCAGTTTATAAACGCGATGATGGTACATACGGACAACTTGTATATCATAGTGAATTATAATGTAAAACAATATTTAAACAGCGGCACACGATGCCGCTGTTTGTTTTAAAACAATGACAAAAGACATGTCTTGTGTCTTCTACATTAATTATAGTAAAAAATTATTTTTTAATAAAAACGGAAAGGAGTAGCGAAGAATAATTCGCGACTTTATTATGGCAAATCAACTTTTTAATCAGCTTAAAAATGGTTTAAGAAAGGCGGATGGGGCTCATCCTGAGCACAGTACAGTGGCAATTGGTTTTACAAAATTCCAAATGATTAAAATGGACCTCAAGAAGCCAAGATTAGTTTTTTACGATAAGAAGACAGATACTTTTTATGACCAAGGCGATTCAACAAAAATTAAGAAGAGTGAATGGTGTAAAATTAACGAGTCTAACTTTAAAAAGAATGTTCCTATGAAGAACCTTCAATACTACTGTATTCTCAACGAAGAAACTGTTGCAGAATCCAACAAATACGATAAGTAATAGGAGATTGTTATGGCCTTACGGATTTTGGAAAAATTAAAAAAAGTCTTTAGCGTTAAAGATTGGCGTGAAGTAACCCGATCCGCTTTGGCTCAAAAGGAATTTTTAATTGAACCTTTTTTGTCTAAACTTCACGAATGTGAAAGAGCGGAAAAGGAACAGGAAATGTCACGCGCAAGAACAGCTCCTCAACAAGCGTATGGACAGCCACAGCGTGGCGGATATCGCACAAATCAACAACCTGCGTATGCTGCGCAACCAAGACCTTATAGTCGTCAATACGAAGATGAGAGAGAGGAAGAGAAAAAGAAGCAAGTTCAATCCATTCACGCTCTCATGGAAGCTGCACGTCAGCAAAACATACAGTAAAATATATAACTATCTGTTAGAGAACGAAAGGAGTTTAGAATGGGTAGCGAATTTGAAAAAGACCTGTTGTTTGTTGCTAACAAAGTATCAAGTGCTTTGAATATGTTCAATGAAACCCAGGCCGCACAAAATAAATTACTTACAGTATATGGTCATGATGAATTTATTGCACTTTTGATGACTGTATATGAAGATAGACCTGGTTGGGGTAGCCTTAGATTACGTACTCGTGATATGGCTGCAACATGGAACAATGTCCCTGTCGGGTTTTCACAAATTAATGAAAGCAAGGGCCTTTTAGCTAGCATGAAAAAAGCAGCTAAACTTAGCCTAAAAAGAAACAGTCTTTGGTATATTGACAAACAGCTTAAAGACACCATTGGTGAACGTATTAAGTTTACTGAGATTACAACCAACAGAGGTTGGTTATACAAGGTAACATTCACTAATGATTATGTTGCTTATTTAACTCTGATTAAAGAGGATTCTGAATATTACAAATCTCACGATGAGGCTCAGCTATATTTCTTCTGTAAAAAGGACAAAACTCCCGTTGGAGCCCCTCTTACTGCGGATGAATGTTTAATGTTACTTGTAGAAATTGCGCAGAAAGAAGACCGTAGAGTTGCAGAATTTGTCAACAGAGCTAATGAATATGGCGGTCGTTCAGCAATCACACATTCATATAGAGTAACAGATGAATCGTTAGATGAGGCAAAATGCATGTTTAACAATGGTTATTCAATGAAGTTTAGTATTGTTAATGGAGAATTACAATTAGAATTATATGGCACGGCAGACGACGGTCAGATGTATATTCTTGACGCAAGAGCATTTGAAGACGTTAATGATATCTTTAACGCTCTTTACGAATTCTCTATTGCCCCAAAATATGTTCCTGGACAAACTGTTTGATATTGATATGCTGGCAGAAATGCCAGCATATTTTGTTTTGTTGGCCAGAAAACCAAAACCCCAATCTTCTAAACTAAATAAAGAAGTATATTGAACTGGAGGCCAGAAATAATATGTCAAAAAAAGGTTTTACACTAATTGAATTAGTTGTAGTAATCGGCATTATTGTACTCTTTTGTGGGTTCTCTATTGTGACAATTTCCACTATTCCCCAAACTAGAATGAAAAAGTTTGCGGAGGAAATCAAATCCAATTTTGAATTGGCCAGAGATTTCTCAAAAACACACGGTGGCACAATCTCACTATATATCAAAAAGACAGATGATGGATTAGAAATGGTGAGAGATGTCAGAGAAACCAATAAACGAGACGATTACCAAATTAAAGCTGAAACTGTTAAAATTTCAGATAATAAAATTGAATTGTTTTATTTCGAAACTGGAAAACCAGAAGATGAAGAGCCTAAGAGATTGGGAGATGGTGGTAAGAACGAATTGGAATTCCAATTCTCACAAACCGACGGAAGTATTATTGGACCCGATTTTCTAGATTATGTTATCATCTCGAACGGTAATAAAACATATAAATTAATTATAATGCAAAGAACTGGTCAAGTTTATTTTGATTATGAAATGCAAGATAATTACGTTGAAAAAAATGATGGCGCTTCCGAAACCAAGGTGGTTGTCGATCTGCCTGTTTTCAACGACAAACAAAATTCAAGTGTCGGAGTCGTTAGTGGCGTATATATGATGGAAAGAAAAGATGGACTTAGTACCTTCCAACCACCCATTAAATATGATTCTCGATACATTAAGATTAGCGGCGTTTATCGAGCCACTGACGCAAACCCACACGAGCCATATATCATTTATTTCGATTTAAAAGATCCAAATGGCACAGAGTGGAACACGTCTCCGACGGCACAAGACCCAGACGCTAAAACATCAACAAAAATTTTAAAGTGGAACATTGTAGATTAATTAAGAAAGGGGCTTTTTAAATGCTAAAAAATCTTTTTCAAAAACAAGATTTTAAAGAAGTAGCAATTGCTAATGGTATTTTTACCGCAGAGAAAGCAGAAGAAATTGAAAATAACGCCGACGCTAGAGAAGGTTTAACTTTTGTTGCGTTGGTTTCCAGAGAGTTTGGCAATGACCAGAAAATCACCGACGCAATTACAGAGTTTGCTGGTGTGGAAGTAATAGCTTTACGTGAATTGCCAAAAATCTCACCAGATGTATTAAATGAAATTCCTAGACAAATTATTAGCGGGAAGAGAATTTTTCCATACTCATATGGAGAAAATCGTGAGACTGTTAAGGTTGCAATGGCAGACCCAACAGACAAAGATACGATTGAAAATCTTGAAATCAGAACCAATAAACATTTTGATATTGCATATGGTACTTACGATGATATTGATTTTATGATTTCAAAATATTTTGGTTCAGCCGATGCGTTGGAAGCTGCGGATTTATATCAACAAACACTAGCAACATTAGCTGACACTAGTAATAATAACAATGACCTAGACACTGGTGATTCTCCTATTATTACCATTGTTAACTCATTATTGGAACAAGCTGCAAAAATGAAATCTTCAGATATTCACATTGAACCATTCGACACTATAATGAAAATTAGATATCGTGTTGACGGTGCGCTTGTTGCAAGACCATCCTTCCCCATCTCGATGCACTCAGCAATTATTGCTCGTCTCAAGGTTATGGGCGGAATGGATATTTCAGAAAAAAGAATTCCACAGGACGGGCGTATCACCTTTATGGTTGATGGCGTTGAATACGATATCCGTGTATCTATGCTACCTACCGTTTATGGTGAAAAATGCGTTATGCGTCTTGCTTTGAGAGCGAACCTGCAAAGAGATAAGAAGAATCTTGGTCTTACAGATTACGATTTGAAGTTGTTTGATAAAATCTTCCAAAGTCCAAACGGAATTATTCTTGTTACAGGTCCTACTGGTTCTGGTAAATCCACAACGCTTTATACTGCTCTTAGCGAATTGAGCACAGAAGAAGTAAACGTTGTTACCGTTGAAGACCCTGTGGAAGCAAATGTTGAGGGTGTTAACCAAGTACAAACAAATGCAAAAGCAGGTTTAACATTCGCATCTGCTCTTCGTTCCATTCTTCGTCAAGACCCTGATATTATCATGATCGGTGAAATTCGTGACGAGGAAACCGCAGAGATTGCTGTTTCCGCAGCTATTACTGGACACTTGGTTGTATCAACATTGCACACCAACTCCGCATCAGCAACTATCACAAGAATGATTAATATGGGTGTTCCCCCATATCTTGTAGCCGACTCAGTTATTGGTATTTTGGCACAGCGTCTTGTAAGACGACTATGTCCAAAATGTAAAAAAGAAAAAATAGCAACACTTGAAGACAAGAAAGAACTTGGAATCAAACCTGAGGCTAATGTAAAGATTTACGAAAAAGGCGGATGCGCCTATTGTAACAATACTGGTTATCAAGGACGTATTGCCGTGTATGAAATCATGGATGTAACTCCTGAGATTAAAGAGATGATTGTTAACGAAGCATCATCTGCCGACATCAAGAAGGTAGCAGTGTCTTGTGGTATGCACACTCTTCACAGATCTGCTGCAGAATTGGTTATTCGCGGCATTACCACAATTCAAGAAATGCGCAAAGTATCTAATGAATCATAAGTAAAGGAGTTATTATGAAAAACTTAACCGATATTATTAATACAGCTATTCGAGCTGGTTCTTCCGATATTCACATCACTACACAAAGACCAGCATCATGCCGTGTACACGGTAAACTTTTCACAATGGATAAAGATGTTCTTACTAACGAAGATTTAGAAAGAATGATTCAACCGTTTTTTGAAATCAAAGGCGTAAAACAACGTATCGAAGATTTTGGCGAAGCTGACTTCGCTATTAGCTTCTCTGACACCGCTCGCTTCCGTGTTAATTTGTTTAAACAGAAGGGCGAATATGCAGTTGTAATGAGACTTTTGCCAACTCAAATGCCAGAACCCGATGCGCTTGGCTTACCTGAGTCTGTACAAAATTTCATGCATCTAAAGCGTGGACTCGTCCTCGTTACGGGTGAAACTGGTTCTGGTAAATCTACGACACTTGCATCACTAATCAATAGAATTAATAACGAATATCAAAAACATATTATTACAATTGAAGACCCTATTGAATTCGTGCATCAACACAAAATGTCCGTTGTAAATCAAAGAGAAATTGGTATTGACACAATGTCATTTGCTAATGCTCTTCGTGCAGCTCTTCGTGAAGATCCAGACGTTGTTCTTGTTGGTGAGATGCGTGACTTGGAAACTATTGAAACAGCTTTGACAGCAGCTGAAACTGGACACTTGGTATTTTCGACACTGCACACCAATAGTGCACCTTCAACCATTGACCGTATCGTAGACGTATTCCCAGCAAACCAACAGGACCAGATCAGAGTCCAGTTGGCAAACGTTCTTGAGGGTATTGTTTGTCAACAGCTAATTCCTAGAAGAGAAGGTAATGGACGTATTGCTGCTCACGAAGTATTAGTATCTAATTCGGCTATTAGAAACCTAATCCGTGAAGGTAAGTCGTTCCAATTAACATCACAATTACAAACGGGTAGAAAGCAAGGCATGCAGACCATGGACGATAGCTTATATTCATTATATGAACAAAAGAAAATCTTTGCAGAGGATGCTGTAAGATTCGCTTTTGATCCAGATGGCATGGCTAAAAAATGCATGTTATAATCACTTTTTATTGGAGTTACTCATAGCGAGTAGCTCCTTTTTGCATATTGCGGGTCTTCTATATTAAGATTACACAATATTGATTGTTATTACATAACAGATTAATAAAATTTAACGGAAAGAAGGTATGGGTGAATAGGAGTTTCACTCAGAAAAATATGAATTTTGCAGAATGTCTAAACAATATTAATTTGGCACTAAGTAGTTTTCCTATTCCATGGTTACAATTCACAATTGTTGCATTATTAGGCATCGTTTTTGGAAGTTTTTTAAACGTATTGATTTATCGAATTCCAAAGGGAGAGGAATTTGTAAAAACATCTTCACATTGTATGAAGTGTGGTCACAAATTAGCATGGTATGATAATATTCCTCTCTTCTCATGGTTAACTCTTGGTGGTAAATGTAGATATTGTAAAGAAAAAATTTCAGCTCAATATCCAATTATCGAAGCAACTAACGGAATCCTGTGGGTTGTTATTGTTTTATTATTGGGACTGAATGTTAATTCATTATGCCTTTGTTTTATCACCTCTGGTCTTTTGGCATTAAGCGTCATCGACTGGAGAACGTATGAAATTGCAAACGGATTCCATTTTTATATCGGAGCATTCGCATTGATTAATCTTCTGTTTGATTATCAGAATTGGCTTTCTTATGTAATTGGATTTTTTGCTGTTAGCTTATTGCTGTTGGCAATCTATCTTATCAGCGGAGGTCGCGCAATTGGTGGCGGCGATGTTAAGTTAATGGCCGCATGTGGATTGTTCCTAGGATGGCAAAACGTATTATTATCATTAGCTATTGGATGTATTGTAGGTTCCATTATTCATATTTTACGTATGAAGCTATCAGGAGCAAATAAAGTTCTAGCTATGGGACCATATTTGTCCATTGGCGTTTTAGTTGCCGCGCTCTTTGGAAATCAAATGATTACGTGGTATATGGGCCTTTTAGGTTAAACATCTATCTTAAATATTATTACAACATAACAATCTTGTGTTATTCATTATAAAGAAAGGAGATATACCGTGGTATTTTCTTATAAAGCAGTAGATAGCACTGGTACCGTTGTTACTGGTACATATAATGCGGCTGAAAAAACCCAAGTGATTTCATATTTGAAAGCACAGGGCATGACTCCTGTTTCTATTGGTTCTGGTGTCAACACGGACTTATCTGCGTATATGCCGCAGAAGAAGCCTGCCGCAAAAGATTTAAGTATGTTTTGTGAACAGTTCTCAGCATTACTTAAAGCTGGTGTTACAATCCTAGATGGATTAAAACTGTTAATTGAACAAACAAAAAATAAAGCTTTAAAAGAAGCTATTCAAACAACTGTTACCGCAGTTAACGAAGGCGAATCGCTTGGTAACGCAATGGCAAAAACGCCTCTCGTTTTTGACCAAACAATGACTAGCCTTGTTAAGGCTGGTGAAGCATCTGGTTCACTTGAAGCTTCGCTAGATAGATTAGGTTCGCAATATAAAAAAGATGCAGAAATTGCAGCAACAATTAAAAAAGCAATGGTTTATCCTATCATCGTATTGGTCGTTGCTTTGGTTGTGGTTGTATTCATGTTGATGTTTATCGTTCCAAAGGTTATGGAAATTTTTGAAAGCGTTGACATTACAATGCCCAAAATCACCCTTATCGTTGTTGGTGCAGCGGACTGGTTGATGGCGAACTGGTTTACGGCCCTTCTTGTCACGGGTGCTGTCATTGGTTTAATTATCGCTTTTATCAAGTCTAAAACGGGTAAAAAGTGTTTATCCTGGGTTGCGTTGCAACTTCCAGGTGTTAAGGAATTCACAATTAAAAGTGCTGCATCAAAAATCGCAAGAACTCTCAGCACACTTTTAACAGCAGGTATGACCGTTTTGGAAGCATTGGTCATTCTTGAAAATACGCTTCCAAACTATTATTACAAAGAATCAATCAAAGTTATTTATAAAAAAGTTTCAGAAGGACAACAGATGTCAAAACAGTTCCTGGAAGATACGAAGTTATATCCATCAATGCTTTCTCACATGATTGCCGTTGGTGAAGACACTGGTGATATCACATCCATGTTGTCAAGAACCGCTGATTACTACGATTTGGAAGTAGAAACGGCAACTGAGACAATGATGTCATTGATGCAACCAGCTATCATTTTGTTACTGTCTGGTATTGTTTGCGTAGTTTTAGCAGCCGTATTAATGCCTATGGTTACATTGTACTCAGAATTAGGAACAGCACTATAAGAAAGGGGATATAAATTAAATGGCAAAGTTTTTATGTATGGAAATTGGTAACTCTTCCGTACGTTTGGCCGAAGTCACTAAAAAGATGACAAAAACGGGTATGACTGCTCAAATTACCAAAACGTTTGATTTTGACACGCCAGACGACGCCACCAAAGATGGTAAAGTTAGAGTTGCAGATAATATTGTTGCAGCAATTAAAAACGGTTTGGTTGAAAGTGGCATTATGACAAATGATGTTTATTTTGCAATCGAATCTACAAAAATTTTGTTTAAACAAGTTGAATTGCCTCTTGTTCAAAAACGACTCATAGATGGTATGTTGCAAAACTCATTCTCAGATATTTTCCCTGTTGATGAATTGTTATACCATACATCTTATGTATATAAAAAGGCATTTGACAAAAATGGTAAAAAGATGATGTTATTGGATGTTTTTGCAATTCCTAATGACATTTCAGAAAGCTATTATAACTTGGCAGTTGCATTAGACCTGAATGTTAAGGGTCTTGCTCCTGCTGGATATAGCATGACATATACTGCGCCTGAAATTTTCGAAGGCAGAAATATTGCAATGGTTAATATTGGCGAAAATGTGTCCACACTTACAGTTACCGTAGATGGCAATACAGTGTTTAACAAGACGATTAACGCTGGCGTAAGAGGGCTAATTCAACAGTTAATGAACTCTCCATTAACTATGGACGACTTAACTGTAACTGGTGCAGCTGAATTATTGTATTCACAAAACATTCTTTTGCAAAGAACACCAACAAATGCAGGTAAAGAGGCCAACGATCAGGATAAATTAAGAAACGCGGCTACAATGAGTGTTGTTTCATTTGCACAAGCAATCGAATCAACATTTGCAGCATTCTTATCCAAAGAAAGTATTCATATTCAAGAATTTATTCTCTGCGGCCTTGGCGCTGGTTTTGCTAACATTTCGCAATTGCTCACATTCCTATTTGGTATTACTGTAACAGTTGTTCAGCAATATAGTAAATTAGGTGTTTCACCTGCGGCGGCAGAAGATATGTTATTGATTAGTTGCTACCCTTGTGCTGCGGCTAGTCTTAGTGAAGTAAACCTATTCACACCAGAAGAACGAGCTGGCGGTGATATCGCCAAAAAGAAAAAGATTGATAAAGCTTGTTCGATTTTAGCCGTTGTTGCCGTTTGTGGTGTTATTGGTTATAGCGCATACTCTCTGCTTCAAACTGGTATTGATAAGCAAGACGCAACAGATGAAAACCGTCGACTAACAAACAAGATTCAAGAACTTAGAGATTTGGGTGTTGAAAAAGCTTATAATGAATATACTTCCATTGAAACAAAAAATAATGCTCTGAAAGAAATTTATACTCTAACATCCAATGGCAATGAAGATATGACGGTTTTCTTAGATGAGTTGAGTAGAGTGCTCCCAGGTGATTGTCACGTCACTGCGATTACTTTAACGCCAACAAGTGCAACAGTATCTATTTCTGGTAGTAGTTCAAACGCAGCCCTTGCTTTAAGCAGATTAAGACACTTGACAACGGCGTCTGATATGGAATGTTCAGGATTCTCTGAAGAAAAAGATGAGAATGGTTTAAATCCCAAATCAAGTTTCACTTGTACGTTTAAACTTCAGCCCACAAAGCCAAGAGAATACACATACGGTGTTAAGAATGACGCAAACCAAAATACACAAAAACCAAACGAAGAGATTGATATTCCAACTGTGCCAGAGGTAACACCAGACAATGATGAAGAAACACCAGGAAATAACTGGGAGCGTCCAGGAGACGTGGATAACAATAATGATAATACAGAGAATAACACCGAAAATAATACTGAAAACAACAACACTGAGGAAGGTTGGGTAAACACTATTCCCACCACGCCCAATGGAAATTAACAGGAGGTAATGAACAGTGGCTTTAAAAGATATTGATTTAAAAAATATGTCGCTTAGCGATCTCAAAGGCATGTCATTGCCTAAAGTTAAGGTTTCAAGTAGAGTTATTTCAATTATTGTTATCATTTTATCTGCACTTGTGTTTTATTGGATGTATTCTACAAAACTACCTGAAATTCGCAAAGAAACGGAAGATTTAAAAAATGCAAATATTCCTCTTGCGGCAACTGAACAAAACTTAAACAAGATGTATGCCAATATGACATTCTACATCGATGAAACTGCAAGACTTCAAAAAGAATACAACAACGCAATTAACCAATTCCCTCCTTATATGTATTTGGAAGATAAGGTAAACTTTGTTAACCAGTTGAGAAATGGTGATTTTAAGGGATATGGTATGTTGGAAGAATTAACTTACGGAGAATCATCTTATGTTTCTGCTGGTGGAGGAGATTCTGCGAATCTTGATGAAGAAGGAACTTCGTTAGAATTATACGCTGTTCCGATTTCTGGTAAATTTGTAAATATTAGTTATGCAAATTTAAAATCATTTATGACATACGGGTTAACATCTAATCGTCGTTTTGTATTAGACAGCATTACTGTACATCAAAGCGATGACGGGGCCGCAACCCTATCGTGTGATTTCTCGTTTAAAACATTCTTCTTATCTGGACAAGATAGACCTTATGAATATTCTGGTTCTATTGGTGGAAATAACACTACAACCAATAAAGATTATTTAAACGATCCTATTAAGAATCCTTTTGGATTACCGTAATATAAAAACAAAGGCGGCCTTTTGGCCGTCTTTTCTTTATTAGTGTTCTTTTTCTGTTGGGTCTTTTATATTAATTTTGTCCCTATAGGAGCAATAAAATTAGAAAGGAAAATGCTAATGAAAACTGAAAAGT
>JAEIGA010013213.1_pt1 | contig 12562 bp, 16 predicted proteins | sample 9270691 | NCBI WGS metagenome assembly JAEIGA01 (sample SAMN17057246, study PRJNA624740) | gut metagenome | biome: biome; isolation source: fecal sample | host: Bos grunniens | place: China: Xizang | collected 2019 | reverse complement strand
TACACTAATTGAAAATGCAAAGCTCTACAAATTAGGTCCATATGAATATTTAATTGGGAAAATGACACATAGGTGGTTAAAATTGAGACGCTTACCTGAATAAATCTTTTGTATAATGGTAGACAGAATTTTAATTATCGGTAGTATCTTTTTTTTCTTGTTTTGGTGTCCGTCAATTTTCGACCCTTTGAGGAGAAATCCAGCTTCCCTTGGGTTCAAAAGATGTGATTTTTATGTTCCAAGGTAGTAGTTTTTTCCAATCATCTTCAGTCCAAGTTTCTGTATCAATTGCTTGTTCAAAAATACAACGAAGATAATCTTCTGGATTTATATTATGTATTTTAGCACATTCTATCAAAGAAAACAAGAGGCAACTTGAACGAGCTCCATCTTCTGATCCTGCAAATAACCAGTTTTTTCTTACCAAAACAAATGGTTTAATTAGCTTATCTGAACAAAATGTGTAAATCTGCATAAAATAAAAATTTATAACTCAAAATGTTCGGATAAAAATCCTACGATTTATATAGAAATTATCAATTTGGAGGAATGATAAATGGAAAATTTTGATTCAAATGTTCAGGAAATAATGGATTATCTGAAATAAAGAAATTACGGAACAACTGTAATTTGTGCTCATAAGCGTTGTTACAGGGAATTAAGAAATTATCTTATTTAAAAAAATTATCTTTTACAGAAGAAAACTGTACCAATGGCTCAATTCCGTAAAAGATAATTTGTGTGAAACAACTTATAAAGATCTAAGAAAATCTTTATTACATCTTGTTGACATTTCTAAAACAGGAAAATTCAATAGCTACGGCAACCAAATTCCACCCTACAACACACTTTGTGAAACCCTTAAAAAAGAGTTGGACAGTTATCTAGAAACTTTACCTCATAACTATGATAATAAGTATAAAAAAATCCGATTTGTCTGCACCAGATTTATGGTCTTTCTTCAAAACAAAAATATTCGAAGTCTAAAGTACCTAAATCATAAAATTGTGTATGAACCGATATAGACTGGCAAAACCGAACTATAAGAATAATCTAGCAAAAAACTCTTACTGAAATTATTCAACCAATGCCAGTTATTGTAGGAAATGCTATTCATGAATACATTTCAAATGCTAGACCTTATAGCAACTCTCCGTATATCTTCATTCATCACAGAAGTCCAGATTCTCAAGATAAAAAAGAGAATAAAGGTAGCAAAATGCTCAGTTTCCTAAGTATTTGACAATAACATTCCGAAAGTTCATTTTCTCATTGATATTTCTAATCAATTGGTGTATATTCTAAATGTGAGAGTTATGGCAGTTTATTCTTATAACTGCCGATATTCTCATAAAGGAGGATTATGAATAATTCGAACCCTACAAAGACTTCTTTTTCTTCTCATCAAATTCTAAAGAAAATAATTGGATCTGTACCTTCCTCATCAGCATCAATATATCGAAAAATTAACGAGTTGATTTCCGAGGGAACAATTATCAGAACTGATCGCAATTCATATAGCCTTAAAAACGAAAGTTTAAAAGAATATTCATTCGATTATTCAGATTTGGCAAAAAATGTAGCATCAATGATAGAAACAAATTATACGGATGTAAATTTTGCTGTTTTTGAAACCCGACAGCTCAACGAATTTATGAACCTTCAGATTGGGAAAAATACAGTTCTTGTTTCTGTTGAGTCTGGTCTGGAGAACTATATTTTTCAGGATCTTTCAGCAAAATATCCCGGAAAAGTTCTTTTAAAACCTGATACGGAAACCTTGTGGACTTATCTTCAGGAAGATTCCATAATAATTGAAAAACTGACAACGGAAGCTCCTAAGTCTTCAACCGAAAAATGGATGACAGTGCCTGAAAAATTTCTGGTGGACCTTGCTGCTAATAAAATACTTAAGGCTTTGATTACAAAATCCCAAATAGAATACATCTATGAGGGATATCTGAATCATTATCAGATAAATATAAAAAAAATGCTGAGGTATGCAAGAAGAAGAACCTGCGAGGACACTTTAAAACGTTACATTGATCAATATTAAGGATAAATAAAAATGCTTTCAAAGAATAACTTTTCAAAAGAACATATTGATGAACTAAGAGCAAAATATAAACGGGATCCGGCTCTACTTGAACGGACTATCTATGCGTTTGGAATGCTGGAGGCAATTTCTCAGGTCAAACTACCATTTATTTTTAAAGGAGGTACCTGTCTCATGCTTCTTTTAAATAATCCTGCAAGACTTTCTACAGATATAGATATAATTGTAAAACCTGAAACTGATATTTCAGAATATGTTGAAGCTGCATCAAAAATCTTTCCTTTTACAAGTTTTGAAGAACAAATCCGCAAAGGAAAGAATAATATAGAGAAAAGACATTTTAAGTTTACATATGTTTCGCCAATTACTGGTCGTGAGATTTATATTCTTCTGGATGTACTTTTTGAAGAAAACAACTATGCAAAGCTCATTAAAAAGGAAATCAAAAATGATCTGCTTATTACAGAAGGTGAACAAGTAGAAGTTACTATTCCAGATTTGAACTGCATTCTTGGAGATAAACTCACAGCATTTGCTCCACATACTACTGGAATTCCACTTGGAGTTGGAAAAGATGTTGAAGTACTGAAACAGATGTATGATGTCGCATCCCTAATTCAGGAAATGGATGACTTTGAACTGGTAAAGAAAACTTACTCAAATACGTTAAAAACAGAAATTGCCTATCGTGGTGAAATTCTGTCAGAACAGGATTGCCTTGTTGATACAATAAAGACAGCTCAAAGCATTGCTTCTCATGGAAAACTGGAAGGCGATGAATACTTGAATCTGAAGGAAGGTGCAAGAGGGCTTGGTTCATTCATCTTTTCTGAAAATTTTAATCCTGAAGTGGCAGCAAAACGAGCTCCAATTGTAATGTACTTTGCGACATGTATTCTGGAAGGAAAGAACTTTGAAAAATATACTGGAGAAACGCCTGTATTAAAAACTTTTACTCATGAAGAATTTAAAGTATTTAATTTCCTAAGGAAGCTTAATTCCGAAGCTTATTATTATATCTGTAAGACGGATGAAATTTTGTCAACAATTTAAGACAAACCTAAGTTTTATTAGAGGAAATAAAAATGGCTGACCAACTGTTATTTCTGAATGAAAGCAGACTTCTTTCAGATACAGCTGTCAGCCATTTTATTTTATTTACTTTTAAAAATTGGAATGTTTAATGAAATTTGCTCAAAATCTCTATTTGCCCGTTTAGTCATCTTCTATATCTTTTGACATTTGTACTAACTTATCATTTTCTGTATTTTGATATTGATACCAAATGTCAAAATCTAAGGGTAAGTTATTTCTTAAATATTTTGCGATTTTTAATCCTTTGGAATTCCATTTTTCCCATTTAACAGAAGTTTTATTCTTTTCATTTTGCCATTTAAGAAAATCTCTAGCATCAAAAGAATATTTTCTTGGTTTACCAAAAACATCTGTATCGTAAAATGTTAAAAATTTATTTTTTATGTCAATTTTTTTATTGCCTTCAGTAATATAAAAATAGTTATCGTTGGGGCAAATTGTTATTTTGTGCCTAAGGGGAGTTCTTCCTTCTGTTAAGGTTGGATTGATAAATGGAGAAAGGTACATTTCCAAATCTTTCTTGGTTAAAGTATTACAAAGAAATTCATCATCATCATCGTGGTCTTTTAGTATTCTATTTCCACACTTTAAAATTAAGTTTTCTAAATGATTTTCTACTTCGGTAATATATTGATTTTTATCAAAATGAATTATGGTTTTTCCTATACAATATCCTACATTTATAGACCATATTATTTCTGTTTCTGTTATTTGAGATTTAAAATTATCAAAACCTGCACATGGAGGATAGCCACATGAACAAGTTAAAATACTTTCATTTACAGGTTCAAAACAAGAAGTAACAAGTTGGTGTATATCGATTAATACTCCATCTGGATTGCAAACATCAAAATATTTTGGATTTTCATTGATGAAAAATAAACTTGCACCACCGTTATATTCGAGTATTAGTTTTTGTTGTTTTGCCATATTGTCTCCAAAAAATGATTTCAAAATTTTAATTGATATTGTAATTATAGGCGTAAATCAAGAAGAAATCATTCAACTTATAGTTGATTGACAAATATTTCAACTTAAATAAAAAACCCTTGCTGGTTTGAGCAAGGGTAAAAATAATCAGATAAATAGCCGGATTTTATCCTAATATTTTTGGAGGGTTGGCAAAAATAATTTATTTAAAAACTTCTTCTATTAAAGAACAAAGTTCTTGTTGCATTGGCATATCGGAAAGAGGGGAGAGTGCGTCTGCTATTGAAGAATAATACCATTTGATATCTTCTTTTGATGCGTTGAATCTTTCCCAAAGTTTTTCACCGATTGTGGCAAGGTCATAAGACATACTTCTAAGGTTTGAAAGTTTATCTGCGTTACAAACCATCAAAGTTTCTTTGGAAGCGTTTTTTAATTCATCAATTGTTGCTTGTTTTCGAGTTTTCCAAGAATCTTTTTCTGCAAGGTGATGCATTTTATCTTCAGACTCAGATTCAACTAATTCACGAATTTCTTTGTTGAATTCTTTTTCGATTTGTTCACCAGTGATTCCTGCATCTTCAAGACAGTCATGTAAAAGTCCTGCAATTTGAACTGTTGGAGAACATCCGTTTTCTTTTAAAATTTGCCAAACTTCAAAAGGGTGAACAATATATGGAATCTCAGTTCCTTTTCGTTTTTGACCGATTGAACCATCTTCATTTTTAACGGAAGCATGTGCGATAGCTGCAAAATTAAGTGCTTTTCTAATCATCAATTCATCTTTATTCATAAAGTCCTCCAATCATTTTCTGTTAACAAACTTCACATGTATATTTTATCATTTTTGTTTTAAAATGCAATCAACTTTAAGTTGAGTGAAAATTAATGTGATTTTGTGTTATACTATCGATATGGAAATTAAAGATACATTTATCAATTACATGGTTGATTTAGAAGCGACTGGAAAAAATATTCGTACTCTTATGAAAATGACAGGATATTCTGCGAGAGAATTTGAAAGAATCCTTGGTTGTACTCAGAATGCTTTTTTCAAATGGCAGAAAGGGAAAAATATTCCTACTTTTGATAATCTTCTTCGGCTTTCTGGAATTTTGAAAACTCCCATAGAAAAAATCGTTGTTTTTAAGAAATTTTCTGAAGAGAATTTGCCATTAAAAGAAACTAATGCTGGGTGTGTTAGAAATAATGTTTTTTTTACTTACAATAAAGCAACTGAATGTGTTATTCGGGACTGTCTTGCTTTTAAAAAGAAATTTGGAATGTATCCTGATAAAATGATTCTAAATCCTCAAACTCTTGAAAATTGGAAGCTTCGCGAAAATGAAGAAAGTGAAGCAGCCCTTTTGCCTGATTTTGACAATATCCCCGATAACGAAATTCTGAATGGTGAAATTATTTACGATAATATTGGAAATCCTTTGGTAACGACATCCTCTTTTTCTATTCAACTTATTTTAAATGAAGATATCCCAGAAAATTACTATCGGTTGATAAATTCTGAAAATTGTAAAATCTGATAATTGAAAATTTCGAAAAGTTTTCTTTCATATCTAGCGTTACGCAAGATAAAGACTTGTACCACAAGGTGTGCTAATTTCTTATTTTCAAAGAACAACATCGTGGTACAAGTGATTTTTGCGTGGTACAAAGTTTTGTTGGAGTTTACTTGTCTTCCAAACTATCAAGAACAATTCCGGCTGTGAATAACGGAATGAACTTGCTGTGTTTTCTGTGGTCGTAGCCCCAGCTTGTGTGCCAGTGTCCGAAAAACCATTTTTTGTAAGACATGATTTCGTTGACCTTGTCGTTAAATCGGACGGTTTTATCCATTCGGTAAAGTTCACGATATTTTGGGTCGTCGCAACTTGATTCGATTAGGGAAATTCCTTCGATGGGACCGGTGTGAGAAAGAATGTAGTCGGCAGTTCTGCCATGTTCTTCGATTCGGTTTAAGCAAGATTGTTCTTCTTCGTCAGTCCAAAGTTCTTGTTCCCAATGACTTACATTGAGTTTTCGAAATTCTTTATCATGGCTTTCTGCTCCACCTAAAACTAAAAATGATTTATCTTCAATGTTGTAAAAGTGCCCTCGCTTGAGATAAAAAATGTTTTCGCTGACCTTGAGAACTTTGTCGCCAAACATTTCAACTTCGGGGAGTTTTTCTATCATATTGTAGTTTTCGTGGTTTCCCATGACGGCAAGAATTGTAAAAGGTTTTTCCTTGAGCCATCTTAAAAGATATTTATCTTGCTTATCTTCGGGATGGATTCCATTTTCATCAATTTGGCAATCACACCAAGGAAGTCCAAAATCACCGAGGATAATTAGATAAGTGATATTCTTGTCATCATCTTTTTGCCAATAACAATAATTCTTCAATTTTTTAGTAGAAATGTTACTCATATCAATTGTGTTGTGCATATCGCCTGTAATGTAAATCATATATCATGCCTCCTCGGTTTATAATATAGACGATTTTTTCATACTTGCCATTAAACTTATTGTTTATTTTTTAGCAACACAATTTCGTAGACCTTGTCGTTAAATCGAAATTGAGATTTTTTGAAAGTAGGGAAGGAAAGAAGAAAGTTTAAACTACAAGTTAAATGACAAATCATGATACTTCTAATATCATTTATTTTGAGGAAGTGTTATGATTAAAAAAGAGATTGATGAGTTTAATATAAAAAATCTTAAAGAAAGATTTGCAGTTCAAAAAATAAAAAATTTTATAGAAAATGACAAAAATATTTTTGGTAAAATTTTGGTTCTTTATGGATTACAAAGAACTGGAAAAACAACGATGCTGGAACAAGTTGTTAAATTTTATAACAACACAAAAAATGTGCATTTTATGAAATTACAACAAAAGATTTTCCAGCTTCTCGTTATTATGTTTGTAAAATATCTTTTTTTCAGGAATATAAAAAAGCAGGAAACTACGATATGTTGGTTTACGATAAAATTGATAATAAACATTGGCTTTTTGAAATCAAAAATTCTATTGATAATATTGAAAATCAAGAAAATCATTTAACCAACAAAGTTTTTAATGATGTGATGGAACAAAAATTCGGAAAATGTGCTAGTCAAATCATTTTATACAAAGATATAACTCAGGTTTTAAAGAATGTGTGTTTTAAGTAATTTTTTTCGTTGCTAACTCGCTTGGAAAAGTGTTTAGTAAAATAGGTAAAATAAAAAGGGGTATTAAATGGAAATTGGAAAAGAACCTTATTTTATGAAAAACAAAGATTGGTATTATTATGACGAAGATGAAGGTATTTTAAAATTGACAGATAAAGCGCCACTTGTAGCTGTTAAAAGCTATGAAGAATATTATGCGAATTTTAAAAAATTACTCATATATCCTGATTTAACATAATAAAGACAAGCACCCTACCAAACGGTATTTTAATTTTTTATAAATATAGCTTGATAAAGTCATATCAGCATAACAGCATGGATGTTAGCATAGTGCCTTTTGGCGTGGAGAGAAAGACATTATCAAGCTCCCATGCAAGTAAAATGTTACTACGAAATCAGAAAAAAATAAAGCCCCTAATCTGTACCACAACCAGTCTAAAAATCTCTATGCAGATATAGGAGCAAAATTACAACAAGATTGCGGAAGGAGTTGCACCTACAATATCAGCCCTTTGGTTTTCCAAAGAACTGCCCGCTACTCGTTTGCGACCATCAACAACCTTGTTTAATGAGCAAGATGTTCCCATGGCGAAAATACTTAATTGATATAAGCAAAGATGAGTCTGTTGATAATTTGCAACCTGATACACCCAAAAAAGTTGTAGAAGCATTAAGAAAATATCTTAAAAAAACGAAAGATTGATGTACAAAAAAAGCATTTTGATAAAATTGACACATAGAGGAGGCATGAAAATGACAGAACAAAATAATATTATTTGTTCCGAAAATCCAGAAATTTTGTTTGTATTAGATGTAAAACATATGTACGGTGGTGTTTACTTAATAAAATTTTCTAATGAACAAGTCCGACTTTTTGATACAACAATTCTCGAGGGCGAAGTTTTTGAACCATTAAAAAATCCAGAGATTTACGAAAATCCTTCACTTGAATATGGGATTGTAACTTGGAATAATGGAACTATAGATTGTTCTCCTGATTATATGTTCGAAAATAGTTTTGAATAAAATACAGCAGATATTCTTGTTGCATAAATATTTGTCACTATTTTTTACTTCGAAAACTTTTAAACAACATTTATTGTTTTTTTTGTTACCAGAAATTAGACATTTGCTTTTTTATGTACTAATATATATAACATGATTATTTGTTGGTCACAAAAATTTAATACAATTTCACAATCTCTTGAAAAACCTAGTTTATCTTTAGAATCACAGTCTTTTATTCCATTTAATAATAAGACAAAACAAGGTTGGTGCGATTTTCATAAACGATGGGAATATGTAACAATTTATCCAAATAATCAAATGTTCTTTTCATGTGGAATTCCATTACCATCAAGTATTGGTTTAACTAAAAATTGGAATAAGAATCAATACGAATTTTATGTTGATTTAGAAAACTTAGTAATCAGGGTAAATGAAAAATGGTCTTATTTAGATGTTTACGAAAAACAAATATATCATACTCAAAGTGTTTGCTCCAAGATAATCGATTTTAAAAATGGAAGAATCAGTCATCCTGAAAATTTTGATATAAAACAAATTTCTACGGAATTAAATAATGAAATAATGACTATTATTTTAAGACTATGTAAAAAAATATATGATGTTGATTTTCATGTAGAAAATGTTGAGTTAAGAGATTTTGTAAGATATCCAAGTTGTCCCGAGTTTTCTAAAATTGAAAAAAAAATTGATAATATTCGTAACTTTAATTTTCGCAATGATTTAAATCTTTTTAAGGATTTTTGTAAACTTATTCAAATAAAAACTACAAAACAACTTCGTAAAGATTTTCACAAAACTCCAGAACTCATTTTTCTTCATGCTTTTGCTCAATATTTAGGATTTACAAATTCTGATGCAATTAGAACCTTAGTTTCTGACGAAAATATTTATAACATTTTTATTACAAATGATTTTCTTCGGTTTTCAATTATCAAAAGGTCAGTTTATGCAAGATCAGAAAAACCCCTTCTTGATGGATTAAGACTTTGGGTTCAAAATGCTCGTACTAATAAAACTGAATCTGTAATCGCCAAAAGATTAATTAAGTTTTTTAAAGATACTAATATTAATATAATTTTAGATGCTATTGATATTTATTATTACAATGCAATTCATTTGCCAGTTGCCTTTCATGAAAGAATTTTGAAAGAAGGTTTTACTCTACAAATGCATAACCAATTGATTCAATATTTTGCTCAAGACGAAAATGATGATAATTATATTGGATATACTTCCAATGCCGCAAAATATAAAAATAAAGAAATTAAATATAGTCAGGATATTTTGAGGTTTGAAGATTTTGTTGCTCCTATAGAAAACGATTTGATTAAGAAAGATTATGAATCTATCAAAGAAAATAGATTGATGATGTTGAAAGCGCAAAAAAATCAATCCAATAATTCTCCTTGTTATGATAAAGATGAAGTTCTTGTTGCTGATGATTATGAAATTATTGACGACGAACCAATGGAGATGGATGATTTGTACAAATTCGAAGAGATTGAAAAAGAAACTGCTCCAACAACTAGAGATTATAATCTTGGTAAAGACATAATGAAAAGAGGAACAAAAGATTCATACTTTTTTGCTATTCCAAGAGATACAGATGAACTCTACGAAATTAGTACAAAAATGCGAAATTGTGTTGGATATCTTTATCGTGAAAAAGTTTTATCATTAAAATCTATAATTGTTGTTTTGATAGTGAAAAATAAAATGAAAGCATGTATTGAAGTTCAACAAGATATGTCTACTTATAGGTATGTAATTAGACAAGCTTCTGGACCAGCGAATGCAAGTATCAACAGAAAATATTATTATCCAATTGAAGAATGGAAAAGACGCCATAATATTGAAGGTGAAATTAGGTACAAACTGTAGATAACCTTTTTTCTCTGATTAAATTCAACAAACATTTTTTATCTCGTAAAATTATTTTCCCAATAAATTCATTACAAATAATCTTTTTGTCTAATTTAAGAAAAAAACGTGAAGTTTTTGGTTTTATGCAACTTACGTAAGTTCTATACAAAAAAATAGATAAAATGGAAATTTTTTGCAAAAAAAGTGCAAAATTTTAAATAAATTTTATCAAATTTCTGTACTTAAAAAACTATATTATACAATCGAAAACACAATTAAAAGTATTACACAAGGAGCATATCTATGATGAAAACAAATAAATCTATTCAATCAAATAATTCTTATGATCTAATTATAAACAATATGGCTCTTATCAATAAATTAGTTAATGAAATTGAATTTTCAACTTTGGATAAAGAAGACTTAACACAACAAGCAGTTTTACTCCTTCTAGATAAAATAAATGAATATGACCCTTCAAAAGGTGCTCTTTCTACATTCATTTGGTTTAAACTAAAAAACAAACTTATAAACTCTACACAAGAAATGCCAGAACGACTTTATAAAAAGTCAGTAAGTATCAAAAAAGTAAAAGAATATTTAATTTCAAGAGGAACTGAACTTACTGATGAAAATATCGCTTCATGTCTTGGGTGGAGTGTTAAAACTTATCGGTATTATAAAAAACTTATTTATACCTACAGGGAAATCGATATGGATTGTTTTTCTTCCGAAGAAGATGAAGATGAAGTTTCTTTTGTTTACAAAGTAAGTGCTAATAATACTTTATCTCCAGAACAAATTTTTATGAATAAGACAATGTGTCATGAACTTTTAAATGTTGTAAATTCTCTCCCAAGTGACCAAAAAAAAGTGGTAACACTTCATTACAATTTGAACCATCATGAAAATGGACCTCTTTCCTTAAGGGAAATTGCAAAAATGTTAAATGTATCACATCAAACTGCTGCAAACATTGAATCAAAAGCATTTAACACAATTAAAAAATTTGTTGCATAATGTTCCAAATAGGTTTTTATCAATTTTAGAAATATTCTTTTTCCAATAATCACATTTTACATAAAAAATCTTTGCATCTGGATTTCAAACTGAAAGTTTTGTTTGTTTCGAAAGGGTAGCCGATAGGATTTACCAGAAGATTATTTTTTTTGTGAAAAGTCCACTTTTATGTGATTGGATTTTGAATTATGAACATTTTGTTTGTAATGATAATTTATTAAGAAATTTAGGTTGTAAGTTTTTTTATCTATGTAACGAGGATTATCAGAAAATAATTATTGCAAAGATTATATACAATAATTATATATTTAATCGTGATCCTTTTTTTGAAGGAAAGTGTGAACAGTATTTATTACCACTTTTTAAGAATGGTAATCCATTAAAAGAATCTTTCTGGAATTTAAATTATACAGGGTATGTAAAAAGGCATTTAGATGTTGCGTGGAATTTTATTAATGAAACTTTCGTAAAATAGAAATACGACAAATTTTGGGGATAGAAATGATAAATGATATTGAATATGAATATAATAATTTTTCAATAACAGAAAATAATGACTCTTTTATTTTGGAATATAAAACATCTGATTATGAATTAGAACAATATTCTCTTTTTAACATGATGCTTAATTTTGGGTATGTAGAAATTAAAACAGGTACATTAAAAATTAGAACAACAGATATTGTTAGTTTTTGGGAATATGCTAAAGATTCAGTATTAAGAAAATATAGTTTGGATGACTATTATAGTATTCTTGGGTTTCAGAAGCTTTATAATGAAAAACTTCCAAGTATAAAGATAAAAGGTGCTTTTTATTCAAAAGACTTTAGTATGAAGATTGTTTGGGTAAAAGTTGATACACAAACTATATCAACTCCTATTAGTTATGCACAGGAAGGAATAAGTTTAAAAGATCCTAAATATGGAGATGTTTTAGGAGCTTTATTTCCAGAATATTTAGAATTATATGATATGGTTGATAATGCAAATAGAAACTGGTGTACATGGGATAATAGTGATAAACAGAACTTTTTAGAGCACTTAGAAAAACAAAATATTAAAAGAAGAATAGTTATTCCAAAGGAACTTAGTGAATTATTAAATAGGATTAATTCATAAATTATATTTATGGAAAATCGATGTAGCATAGAAGTTGTGATATAATCCTACCCAAAACTACCTTTAAATCGATAGTTTGGGTAGGTGGAACTTTTTAATTAAAATCTTTTGGGCGTCTTTCAGTCCGTTTGCAGTTTGAACATTCTGCAATGTTTTTAAGTTTGCCGTTGTGGAATAAAGTTTTCATTGCAATTTCACCACCACATAAACAGAAAAATTTATGAGTTGTGAAAGTTGTTCTTGCGTTTTTACTTGCGCCTGCCATAATTAGCCTCCTAG